>Ga0194121_10000894_pt1 | contig 52000 bp, 50 predicted proteins | sample TA2MahCa50mmetaG_FD_148609 | JGI IMG/M metagenome (GOLD analysis project Ga0194121, IMG submission 148609) | Freshwater microbial communities from Lake Tanganyika, Tanzania - TA2015020 Mahale Deep Cast 50m | ecosystem: Environmental > Aquatic > Freshwater > Lake | place: Tanzania: Lake...
TTCACATTGTTCACGCAGGCCACGGTCGGCGGCGGCTTCCAGACGCGCTACCTGATCGCCGCGACTCCGGGTGCTGCGCTGGCCGCTGCATGCGGGCTCTCTTCGCGGCGCGCTTGGACCACGCCAGTCGTCGGCGGGCTGCTCGCCTTCGCGCTGTTCGCGCACTCCATGCTCCTGCGCCAACGCAACCTGCGCGAGGACTATGCGACGGCATGCGCGGAAGTCGCATGCGAGTGGCGCCCGGGCGATGTCGTGATCTCGATCACAGGCTTGGAGGAACTGTTCGAACTTGCTCCCCTGCGACACTACTTGCGCGAGCGCCCCGACATCCTCGCGACGGTGCAGACATGGAAGCAGCTCGAGACGCGACTCGAATACACCGTGTCGCCTTCCGCTCGCATCCACCTCGTTCATCGCGAGTCCGGCTACGCATGGGCCGAGCGGGATCGACTGGCCTCACGTTTGGTGCTCGTGGAAGCGAGCCCACGGCGGGAGCGCATCGAGCGTTCGCTGTGGCGCCGGGGACCTTAGGGCGGGGCCAGTCGCTATCCTTCGCACCTCATGCGAAAGGCAGTCTGGCTCGCGATGACTCTGGCTTCAGCTTCATGTGCGACGGTTCCCGAGCAGTCGGATGTGGTTGCGGCGCGAAAGGCATGGCATGCGGAGCGCATCGACAAGCTGCGCGAGGAGGATGGATGGCTGACATTGGTCGGCCTCGACTTCATCGAGGATGGAGCCGTTACGCTCGGAAGCGCGGAGAGTGCGACCTACAGCTACCCCAATTGCGCGGACGCGCTCGTCGGGACGCTGCGAGTCGACGGCGACGAGGTGTGGTTTCGCTACGAGGGTCTCGAGACCGAGGAGCGACTTGCGGCGGATGACATGGGCGCTCCGTCCGTGATTCGCAGTGGCAGCGTGTCGTTCACGCTCGTGCGGCGCAATGCCCGACTCGCGCTGCGCGTGCGCGACAATGAGAGCCCCGTGCGGACGCGCTTCCTTGGACTGCAGCTGTTTCCGTACGACCCAGACCTCGTTGTTCGAGCAGAGGTCGTGCAGGCGGAGCCGGGCGCTCGGCTTGCCATCACGAACGTCACGGGCTTTCTAGAAGAGCAGGCACTCGCTGCGGAACTCGAGTTCGAGCTCGACGGTACGCGCGTGCGCTTCGCGGCGACCGCGGGTTCCGACGGGCGACTGTTCGTGGTGTTCGGCGATGCGACCAACGGGAGCGAGACGTACGCAGCCGGCAGGTTTCTCGATCTTCCGGCACCCGTCGACGGCGTCACGACCCTCGACTTCAACCGTGCAACGAACCCGCCGTGTTCGTTCACGGCGTTCGCGACATGCCCGCTCCCTCCTCCCCAGAATCGACTGCGCATCCCGATACGCGCGGGTGAGCTGGCCCCGACGACACGCCACTGAAATGGCGCCGGTGAGCGCCGCGGCGTAGCTTGGGTGCATGAAGTTGCCGACGATCGCTGCTGCGCTCCTGCTGCTCGCTTCCTGCACCCGGCCGAGTGAGACTGCACCGGCCTCGCCGACTCCGTCCGTGGACGGGGAGTCGCGCGCGAACACCGCCATCGTTCCCGCGACGCGTACGGACCCTTGGATTCTCGAGCGACAGGCCGAGTGCGTCCGGCGTGCGCGGGAGAGCGCGCAGGCCAGCGTGATCTTCGTCGGCGACTCGATCACGCAGGGCTGGGAGGATGGTGGCGCGGAGCACTGGGCGCGCGCATTCGCTCCCATGGGAGCTCTCAACCTCGGCGTCAGCGGCGACCGCACGGAGAATGTGCTGTGGCGGTTGGAGCAGGCGCCGCTCGGACGACTGCAGCCCAAGGTGATCGTGCTCCTGATCGGCACGAACAACCTCGGCCACGGGACGCACACGGGCGAGGAGACGCTGGCCGGAGTGCGGCGCGTGATCGAGACGCTGCGCCAGCAAGCGCCGTCGGCGCGGATGCTGGTGCTCGAAGTCTTCCCGCGCGGGGAACGCTTCAATCCGATGCGCGGCGAGCTCGCGCAATTGAACCAAGCGCTGCGTGCGCGCGCCGCGGAGCTCGGTTGCGAGGTCCTCGCGCTCGGCGATCGCTGGGTCCGGGCCGACGGCTCGATCTCGACCTTGGACATGCCCGATCACCTGCACCTCTCGCCCGCGGCCTACGGCCAGTGGGCCGACGCACTCGAGCCCCTCGTGCGAGCAAGCCTGCGTCGCTAGCGGAAAGCCTGTGACGGTCCCCGGCGCAGACGCGCGCGTCTCAGGGGCAGGCGCGGAACTGCAGGGCGTTGGACATGCCGACGCCGCCGAGCGAGGCCGAGTCGCGGTACCAGAACTGCGCGTAGACATCGACTCCGATCGCGAGCGCCGGGTCGAGCCCCGAGCGCAGGTGCGTGTTGAAGTCGAAGGCGAAGGTGCCGCTGCAGTCGTCGGCGCCGACATTGCCGCCCGAGCTCGGGAGCACGATGCGCTTGAGCGGCGAGGCGGCGCACTTCGTGCCGCCGAAGAAGGCGCTCGCAGCCGGGGCCAGACCGTAGAACAGCAGGCCGTTGCGCTGGTTGATGATCTGCGTCGCACTGACCGTGAACGGCGCGAGGTTCGTGAGGCTCGGCGTTCCGGAGGAGCCGACGGCGGGAGTGCAGCCTTGGCTGTTCACCTTCGCCGTGCAGTAGGCGACCGGCGCCGGGCAGTTGAATGTGCCGGGACCGACCTGCACGAGCTGCACATCGTCGATGTTCCAGCCGCCGAACACGATGCCCGCGTCGCTTTGCAGCGTGAATTCGAGCTGCACCGAGGGATTTCCGGCGGCGAGCGCCGTGATGTCGAGGTCCATCGGAACCCACTCGGTGTCGATGAAGTCGCCCGTCGTCGGGTTCATCCACACGACCGTGCCGTTGACCTTGACGCGCGCCTTGTCGTGCAGGGCCGACTCGATGGTGAGCCAGCGGCGGAACTGCAGGCGCACATTCGTCGCGCTCGAGCAGTTGATCACCGGCGAGCGCAACCAGCAGTGCGAGCCGTTGTTGTAGTCGCCGAACCATGTGCTCTGGGTGCCGAGGTCATTGCCCCAACACTTCGCGCCGCTGAACGCCAACGGCGGGTCGCCGGACTCGCCCACGGGGCTCGACCACTGCCAGTCGTTGGCGCCGCTGTAGCTGCCCGTGCCCCAGCCGCCGGTCGTGGTGCCCTCGAAGTCGCTCGCGTAGAACACGGTGCGCGTGCCGACGAAGAACTTCCACGGCGGAGTGCCGGAATCGACGCCCTCGGGCGCGACTTCGACATTGCCCGCGGAGTCGAGGGCCTCGATCCAGTACCAAACCTCGCGCGGCGAGCCGAAGGTCGGGATCGATGCGCTCCACGAGCTGCCGCTCGCCGTCATGGGCCTAGACTGCCAGGTCTGCCCGAGGTCGCCGGTGTAGTGAACGGTCGCGGACGCGACGCTCGCGCCGCCGCTGGCGCTGATGGTCGCGCTCACCACGAAGGGACCGGTCGCATCGGTCGTGCTCGGGAGCGGCGCGTGGGTGATCGTCATGTCGAGCGGCTCTGCGAGGGTCACGCCGCAGGCGACCACGCCCTTGACGATCATCTGGGCGAGGTCGAAGTCGTTCGTGGAGATCGGGAACGCGTCCGAGGGCGTGTGGATCTGCGTGAAGTACTGGCCGAGATCCTCGAAGAAGAACGCCGCGGGGAAGCCGGCGCCATGGAAGGTCGCGTGGTCCGAGCTGCCGGCGAGCAACGAGCCGGTCGTCGAGGCCCAGCCCGTGACATAGCGCGGCGCCGTTGCGAGGCAGAAAGCCGTGAGCGGCCCCGAAGTGTTGTTGACGGCGAGGTCCGCGTCGCGCGCGTCGTTCGCGGCGCGGTACGCGATCATGTCCATGTTGAGCATGCCGACGACCTGCAGGCCCTGCTGCACCATCTGCTGCGCGAGCGCGCCGGATCCGAGCAGGCCGTATTCCTCGCCGGAAAACCACGCGAGACGGATCGAGTTCTCGAACGGACCCTTGCCCGCGAGCACGCGCGCGATCTCGAGCACGCCCATGCTGCCGCTGGTGTTGTCGTCCGCGCCGGGCGCCGACGCATTCGTGCCCGAGCTGTAGTTGCGCGTGTCGAAGTGCGAGCCGAACACGATGTAGCGATTGGGGTTTCGCGCGCCGGGAATGTCGACCACGATGTTCGTGCCGTGCTGCGAGCTCCACTGCTGGGTGGTGGGCGCGTAGCCCAGCGTCTGTAGGCGCGAGAGGAGCTGCGTCCGCGCTGCATTGAAGTTCGCGAGGTTCTGCGAGTCGCGGTTCGTCCAGGTCGACGAGAAGTACTGCGTGTTCGTCTGCAGGTTCGTCTTCGAGACTGCGTCGACGAGCGACTGAATGCGCGGGTCGGCGTTGACGAGCGCGGCCGGCCCCTGCGCGGTGCTGCTCGGACTCGCGACCTGTCCGCTCGACTGGCCAGGCGACGCGCTTGCGAACGCGGCGAGCGGAGAGCCGGGCGCCGGAGCGGGCACCGCTCGCATGGCGCCGCGCGGCACGGCCGTGTGGCCGCCGTGACATGTGCGGCCCGGTCGCAGGCTCTCGGGGTATTCGTCGAGATCGACGGGGACGCTGACCACGGCCTGACGACCGTGGCGGTAGAGGATCGTCCCCGCCGCATCGATGTCGCTGCGCACATCGGCCTGGGCGAGGTCGACGACGAACAGCGGGTCGGAGGCTCCGAGGCCCGCGAGCTCGGTCACGGTGGTCCCGCGCTCGCGCAGCGTGGCGATGTCGCCAGGCGAAAGCGCTCCGACCAAGAAGTCCCCGGCATCGAACCAGACCTCGCCGGCCCGGCACAGGCGATCGCGCAGGAGGACATCGTGGGCGTGCTCGACCGTCACTGGCACTGGGCGCGGCGGAACGGGCGACTGCGGCAGGGCGGCGGCGAGCAGCAGGGCTGCTTCGAGAGGGGTGCTGTGCATCTGGGGCGGGCTACTGAATGGGACGCCATCAAGGATAGGGCAGTGCGGGCAGTCGGGGGAGGTCCAGAATCCCGATGCGGGGCGCTGCGGACGGTCGCTGCCGGAAAATTGGTCGCCGGAGCAGAACCGCCACATCGGCCAGATCGTCAGCTTTGGAGAGCCAGACGCGCAAGCACGGTTCCCCGGACGCGAGGGGCGGGGTGCCGGGCTTTCTCGTCCATCTCGCCCACCAGCCCATGCCGATCCTCGCTCACGCTGCGTTCGTCGCGACTCTGTCTTCGTCGTCGCCCCTCCAGTCCCAGGTTGCGCCGCTCGAGCGCGTAGCGCTGCGGCCCGTCGCGGTCGTGCACGGCGGTGACAGCGAGTTGATCGAGAAGCTCAAGCGCGTGGGGGAAGTGTGGTTCGATGCGGGTCCGTTCCTCGTCGGTGCTCTCGCCGAGCGCGACATGAACGCGCTGCGCGGGCGCGAAGTGGAACTCGCGATCCTCGACGGGATCGGCGCGCAGGACGAGCTGTTCGTCGTCGACCTGCGCGACGAGCATGTACGCGAGGACATCGACGCCGCGGCGCGCGTCGAGTTCGCGCGCGAAGGGCTGGCACTCGTGAGCGTGCCGCAGGGCTTGCCGGAATACCCGGAGAGCCTGCGGCCGGGGCGCACATGTCACGGCGGCCACACGGCCATCGCGCGCACCCCGATGCGGCCGCTGGCTCCGCTCTCGGTGCCCAGCTCCGGAGCGAACGCACTGCTCGCGGCCGATCCGCGCATCCAGTCGCTCGTCGATCAAGTGAACAAGGCCAACCTGCAGGCGTCGGTGCAGTCGTTCACGACCTTCACCAACCGTGACTCGCAGAACCTCGCGAACTTCAACGCGGGCAAGGCGCAGCTCGTCGCGCAGCTGCAGGCGCTCGGATTTGCGCCCGTGAGCGAGAGCTGGAGCGCATCGCACGGCACGAACATCGTCGTCGACATCCCGGGCGCGGTGACGCCGAACCGCTTCGTCGTGATCGGCGCGCACTTCGACACGCGCAACTATTCCGGTGGCACCTCGGCCGTCGGGCGCGGCGCCGACGACAACACCAGCGGCAGCATGGGCGTGCTCGAGATCGCGCGCATCCTCGCGGTGTCTCCGATGGCGTTCGCGAACTCGGTGCGCCTGGTGTGGTTCTCCGGTGAGGAGTACGGCCTGCTCGGCTCTGGCGCCAACGCGGACAACATGGTCGCGCAGGGCAAGCAAGTCCTCGGCATGCTCAACATGGACATGATCGCGTACCGTGCGAGCTCGGATGTGCGCGACTGCGACTTCGCGACGAACAACACGTCCCCGGCACTCACGAGCTTCTGCCTGCAGACCGCGCCGCTGTATGTGCCGAACTGGGCCGCGACCAGCGGCAACCTGAGCGCGGGCAGCTCGGACCACGCTGCTTACAACTCGGCCGGCATACCGGCTGCGTTCTTCTTCGAGGATCTGACGCAGTACTTCTCGCAGATCCACACGAGCGCGGACGCCTACCCGACATCGACGAACGACTTCGACCTCGCGCAGATGATCTGCAAGGGCGTGCTCGCCTGCGGAGCGACGCTCGCGGATCCGGTCGACCTCTCGATCGCGCACACGGAGCTCGCGGACACGACCGATGCGCTCGGTCCCTACGCGGTGCAGGCGAGCGTGACGAGCCTGTACGGTTCGACGGTCAGCGGCGCGACCTTGCACTATCGCGTGCGCGGTGCGGCGACATGGACTGCGCTCACGATGACGGGTATCGGCGGCGGGAACTGGCGCGGGCTCATTCCGGCGCAGGGATCGCCGCAGGTGATCGAGTACTACATCGAGGCGCAGGACAACCTCGGCGCCGGCGAGGTTGCGCCGAAGGGCGCCGACACGGGCTCGACGCCCTATGATTTCTTCGTCGGCACGCGCTTGGTCCTGTACGCGACGGGCTTCGAGGAAGCGACGGACAACGGCTGGACGCACGCGCAGGTCGCGACGCAGGACGACTGGCAGCGCGGCATTCTCTTCGGCAAGGCCGGCGATCCCGCGAGCGCCTTTGCGGGCACGCGCGTGTGGGGCAACGACCTCGGCCCGACGGGCTGGAATGGCTCCTACGCGAACAATGTGAACAACTGGCTACGCTCGCCTGCGATCGATTGCTCGGGCGCGCCGCAGGTGTTCCTCGAGTTCCGTCGCTGGCTCACGGTCGAGGCTTCGCAGTTCGACAAGGCGCGCATTCGCGTCAACGGCACGCAGGTGTGGATCAATCCGGCGGCGAGCGACCTGCTCGACACGGCGTGGGTGCCGTTCCAGCTCGACATTTCCGCGCTCGCGGCCGACAATCCGTCGGTGCAGGTCGAGTTCAGTCTGCAATCCGACGGCGGCCTGACCTTCGGCGGCTGGAACATCGATGAGTTTGCCATCGTCACGCTCGGGCCAGGCAGCAGCGTGTGTCCCGCGGCCACGGCGTACTGCACGGCGAAGACCAACAGCCAAGGCTGCACGCCCCAGATCGCGGCGAGTGGCTCGGCGAGCGCGGCGTCCTCCGCGCCCTTCACGATCAGCGGCACGAATGTGATCAACCAGCGCTCGGGGCTGCTCTTCTACGGCTTCACGCAGGGTGCGAGCCTCTTTCAGGGCGGCACCAAGTGCGTCGCGGGCAGCCCCAAGCGCACACCGCTCGTCGACTCGGGCGGCAACACGGGAGCGGACGACTGCTCCGGCGTGCTCGCGATCGACTTCAACGCGCGCATTCAGTCCGGCGTCGATCCCGCGCTGTTCGCTGGCAACACGGTCTTCGCGCAGTGGTGGTACCGCGACGGCGCCGACCCGCAGGGCTTTGGCACGGGGCTCTCGAACGCGCTGCAGTTCCGGATCTGCCCCTGAGCGCGCGCGGGCGCTACAGTCCGCGCCGTGACGGCTTTTCCCGATCCTGACGAGTTCGCCTTCGTGCCTGCGCTCGAGGCGTGCTTCGAGGAAATCCTGCTCGAGCTGCACGCGCTCGGGCGGGATGCGTTCGTCGATGCGCCCGACGCGCTGTCCCTGCCCGGAGAGGGCTACGACGAGCGCGGCTGGCGCTACTTCACGCTGTTTGGCGGCGGAGCGCAGTGCGGTGCGAACCGCCGTCGCTGCCCAAAGACCACGCGCGCCTGCATGCTGGTTCCGGAGCTGGTGAACGCGGGATTCTCGCTGTTTCGTCCGGGGACGCGGCTCGCGCCGCATCGCGGCGAGCTCGACGGAACGCTGCGCTGCCACCTACCGCTCGTCGTACCGCGCGGGGATGTCGGCATTCGCTGCGGAGACGAGCAGCGCCGTTGGGAGCGCGCTCGCGCGCTGGTGTTCGACGATTCGCGCGAGCATGTCGCCTGGAATCTCGGTGAGGGCGACCGCATCGTCTTGCTGGTCACATTCCGCGGTTGAGCGCGACTTCAGCGTGCGCGCCGCAGCATGAAAAGCTCGACGGCGAGCGGTTCCTTCATGGGACGGACGATCTCGAGGCGGCCGATGGCGGCGCGCTGCCAGCCGGAGCCCTCGAGCCGCCGCACATAGTCGTCGAAGAACTCGCGACCCGCGCGGCCGCGCAGGTGGTGCGGCTCGCTGAAGAGCAGCACATCGAAGCGCGCGGCCCATTCGAACAGGCGCTCGTCGCCCCAGTGCGGATCGACGCCGCCGATCGAGATGTGCGTTTTCTCGGCGAGCTCTCTTGCGAATGTGCCGCGGTCGCGAGCGTGAGCGAGCAGTCCGTACTGGAGCCCCGCGGGTGCGACTTCTTCGGTCAGGTCAACCCAGCCGATGCGCTCCGTGGGGCCGACGGACTGGCCGACGAGCTCGAAGAAACGCTCCGACTCGTCACGAGCGAGACCGAGCGAGCGCAGGCGCCGGCTCCCTCGGAGGTCGCGTTGAGTCGCGAGCTCAACGAGCTGGTACTCGCGCACCTCGGGCTTCGGCGAGAGGAAGCCGAGCCTCTGTGAGAGCCACGCCGTGTCGAGGCCCGGCCATGCGGCGCACACGAGGACGGCGGTGGCGATGCTTCCGCTGCGCTGGAGTCGTGACTGGGGCAGCACTCCGCTCCAGCCGATGCCGGAGAGAGCCCACAGCGCGGGGCCGGCCGGAATCAGGAAGCGGGGGAGGTGGAACGGGTGTCCGAGAACGCCGACGAGCATCACGGCCGCGACGAAGAGCAGCGCGCGCACGGCGGGGCGACGCGCTTCGCGCACGGCGAGCAGCACGCCGATCGCAAGCAGCAGCGCCGCGCGCGGATTCGGCGCGAAGAAGCTCGTGATGTTGAGCAGGCGTACCTTCCACGAGGCTTGCACCATCTCCTGATTGCCCGTGATCCACTCGATGAAGGCGGTGCGATGTTCCGCCGCGCGCTCGAGGCCGCCCGGGAGCGGAAGCAGGAACCACCATGCGAGCAGGACCGAGGGCACGAGCGACATGTCGCGCAGGCTGGCGAGTGCGGCGCGGGCTCGTCCTCTGCGCGCGGCGAGACCGAACTCGACGAGTTCGTCGAGCGCGAGCCCCGCGGCGAGCAGCAGCCCGTAGTTGAACTTCGTGAAGAAGGCGAGCGCGAGTGCTGCTCCGGCAGCGAGGTCCGTTCGGCGGCAGGTCCTCGCGAGCGCGAGCTCGCGGCGACGGATCCACAGCCACAACGCGAGCGCTGTCGCGCAGGCGGCGGGAACCTCGAGCAAGACCGTCCCCGCGAAGCTCAGCGCCAAGGGCGACATCGCGGCGGCGAGCAGCGCGAGCCACCCGGCGGCTTCGCATCCGCTGGCGCGTCGCGCCACGCAGAACACCGCGAGAATCGTCGCGCACCACAGCAGCGTGCAGAAGACGCGCGCTCCATGCTCCGAGATGCCGAAGACGAACTGCTCCAATCCAAGGACGAGTGGAAACACGAACGGATAGCGCTCGCAATCGAGCAGCGCGTCCGCGAAGCCGCCCACATCGAGCGTGGCGAGCGCGCAGGTCATGCGCCATGCGGGGCCAGCGGCATGCATGGTCTCGTCCCAACCCCACGCGATGCGAGCGTCGAGGGGCAGGCACCAGACGAGCGCGAGCAGGGCGACAACGAGGAAGACGAGGCGCATGCGCTTGGCTAGGGTACGGGAGTGCGGGCCGGGCGTCGAAGCCTGCGGGTCGCTTGACCCTCGAAGCGGCCACTTCCATACTCGCCCGCGCTTTCATGCGCGCACATTGTCCGAGCTTCGAGGGTCGACGGTGAGCGCGCAGCGCTGGACCGCGTTCTCGCTGTCGCTCTCGGTCGCGCTGTGCAGCGCGGCGGCCGTGCTGTTCTGGCAGTCGCGCGTGCGCCGTCGCTCCGTCGAGCTCGAGATCGATACGCGCGGCTACGACCCGAAGGCACCGCCCGCGCTCGCTCCCGAAGAGGCTTCGGTGCCCACCGTGTTGGAGTGCGCGCATCCGCTCTACCCGCCGTCGACATTCCGGCGCACTCCGTGGGATCCGGCGGATTTCCCTCAGCCTACGGCGGCGCGCGGCAACCCGCTGCGCTTCGACCCGCAGTCCGGTTTCATGTTCTCCGGCGGGATGGACCGCCGCCGAGCGTGGGCGGAGCACCCCGAAGGCGGTTGGTCGGTGCGCACCAACAGTTTCGGTCTGCGCGACGACGACGAGCCGTCGGCGGAGCGTCCCGACCTGCGCCTCGTGGTGCTCGGCGATTCCCACACCTCCGGTTTCTGCAATAACCGCGAGAGTTTCGCGCAGCTTGTGGAGGCGCGACTCTCGTCGACACGCCAAGGGCAGCGCATCGAGGCGCTCAATGCCGCCGTCCCGGGCTACACCTTCCAGCACTACCTCGGCGCGCTCGAGCGCACGCTCGCGTTCGCGCCCGATGTGGCGATCATTGCGCTCTATGGCGGCAACGACTTCGGTGAGTCGCTCGGCCACCAGCACCGCGCTCACGGAACCGCTCGCGGCGATCTCGCGGCCCTTCAGGCGCGTCTCGCTGCGGCACAGGACCTCGATCCCGAGCTCGTCTCGCAGGCGCTGTTCTCCGTCGAGCAGTTTCGATTCGATCCGCCGCAGGTCGAAGTCGCGTTGCAGGCCGCGCGCGATGTGTTGACCGAGATTCAGGTCACTTGTACGCGCTTCGGCGTCATCCCGCTCTTCGTGTATGTGCCTTCCTCGCTCGAAGTCGAGTTCGAGCGTCGGCGCGAGCGCTTCGAAGCCGCGCTCGCCGCGCTGGGTGTGACGCGCGCGGACTGTGCGGTGCTCGATCGGCTCGCCGATAGCACGCTCGCGTTCCTCGCTTCGCGCGGCTGTGCGACTCTCGACCTGCGCCCCGCCTTCCGCATCAGCGCGGCGAAGCTCTACTGGGACGAGGACTTTCATCTCGCCGTCGAGGGCCATGCCCTTGCAGCTCGCGAAATCGCGGCGACTTTGGAGCACATGGTGCCGCCGGACGCTTGCCGCGTGCGTCGCGGCTCTCCGTCCCTCGATATCGAAGCGCGTCGTGCACTGTTCTCGCCTGGTGCCTGTGAGCCAGTGAAGTAGTGGGTTTTTTTCGACTGCGGCACAACGGGGATCCAAGGAGATTCGAGTCCATGAAGTTGCCTCGTGTTGCTGATCTCACGGCGCTCATCTGTCTCGTCGTCGGTACCGGATGTGCGACCTTCTCCGCAGCGCCACAGCTCTCCGATGGCACGCTGCTCGTGATCGGGGGCGGGCTCGACAACGATACGGCGCCGATCTACCAACGGTTCGTCGAGCGGGCGAGCGCGAGCGGCGAGGCGCGCATCGTGATCGTGTCCGCGGCCACGGGGCCGCAGGAGGAGGAGATCACGGACAAGACGGAGGCGCTGCGCGTGTGGGCGCCGCTCGTGCCGGTGAGTTCCGTGCGGCGCGAGACGAGCACGGAGGAGACCGTCGCAAGCATCGATGCCGCGAGCGCGCTACTCTTCACGGGCGGTGACCAGCAACGCATCACGGATCGCTATCGTCCAGCGGGCGCGGAAACGCCGGAGTGGCGAGCGATGAAGCGCCTGCTCGCGCGCGGCGGAGTGATCGCTGGCTGCAGTGCGGGCGATGCGATGATGGGGGAGTGGATGCTGAAGGGTGGCGGGAGCGCAGCCGCGCTCGGCATCGCGCTGCCGGTGGAGGTCGGCGAAGAGCCAGCAGCTCTCGGTCCGCGCACGGGGTCGGGCATGGCGTTTCTTCCGTGGGCGCTGACCGACTCGCACTTCTTCGAGCGCGATCGCGTGGGGCGACTCGTGGCGGCGCAAGAGCAACGCGGAATGCGCTTGGGCATCGGCGTCGGCGAGGACGCGTGCGTCGAGATCGACCTCGCGACCGGCATGCTGCGCGGCGTGGGCGTGTCGGAGTCGCTGATCGTCGACGCGTCGGGGCTCGTGCGGGACGGGGTGCGACGCGATGGCTTGCGTGCGCGTGTCGTCGGCGACGGGGAGAGCGTGTCGCTGGTCGAGTGGCTCGAGCGACCCGCGAACTCTCCCGTGCCGCGCCCTGCTGGCGAAGTGCGCGTCGTTCCGGTCGCGGAGCCTGGCCAGAATCGGCAGCTAGCACTGTGGCGCCTGTTTCGAACGGCGGGACGCGAGGGCGAACCTGCACAACGGCTCCAGCTCGACGGCTTCGAGGTGCTCGCGTGGCCAGCGGGTGACGGAGAAGTCGCCTTCGAGCTCGCCCCGCGCGCTCCCTGAAGCACGACACCCCGCCCGCGAGGCGCTTGGCTCGCGGACGGGGAGTCGGCAACACGGCGCTACTGATTTGCCGCGCGCCTGCGGCGTTCAGCCTGCGCTCACGGCAGGTTGAAGTTGAGGATCGAGTTCGTCACGTGCGGGGCGCCGATGCGCACCGCGGGGCTCGTCGGCGAGGTGTTGCAGCTGCCGAAGTCCTCGAACTGGCGGCCGAGGTTGATGCCGGCCCAGTCGTAGGCGGGGAAGCCGCCGATCGTCTCGCTGCCTTCGTACCACTCGAGCGAGTTGACGCCGGTGCAGCCGTTCGTGAGCAGCATCGAGCCGTAGTCGAAGAGCACCGTCTCCATGCCGGGGAACACGGCGGGGTTCGTCCACATGCCGATGCGCTTCTGCGTGAAGCGGGTGTTCGGCGTCATCTGAACTTGCGTGCCGCACATCCCCAACGCGTTGACGAAGGTGTTGATGAACTGACCGGCAGCGGGGACCATATTGGCGCACAGGCAGTAGGCGGCGAGCGCCGTGACCACGCCGTTTGCGGGCTCGCGGTAGGTGCAGATGTTCGCTCCTGCGGCCCAGTTGTTCCAGCGGAACGAGCCCTGCACGATCGGACCGTCGCTGATCGGCGTGTTGACCGTGGAGGGGACGAAGCCGGTGCCCGGGCCGACGATCGAGAAGCTCTTCGCGGGATCGAAGCCGCCCGGGGGAGCCGGACGCGCGGAGCTCGCGGTGTGGTGCACTTGGTCGCACTCGTGGCTCAGCGCCCACGCCACGCTCCACTGGCCCGTGCCGCAGTCGAGCGCGTAGTCGATGTGGCCAGAGACATAGAGGCGCGGGTATGTGCCGAGCGACGCCGGACGATCGAGCGGCGTGACGGGAACCGCGGCGGTGGGGAGGATGTCCCCGTTCAGGATGAAGCGCCACACCGTGAGGTTGATGGCGCCGGGGATGCTCGACTCCTTCCAGTTGCGCGAGTACTGCGCACGCAGGCCGCCCGACCAGTGGAGCGTGTTCGTCGGACAGTCGCGCAACTGCAGGCGGATGTTGTACTGGCCGCAGTAGACCGCGCCGCCGAGCATCAGCGGCTGCGGCGTGCCGAGATCGACGCAGTAGACCTTGTTGAGCGCGAGGTTGCAGTTGTCGAAGGCGAGCCAGCGCGCGTCGGTGCCAAGGATCCTGGGGAAGTTCGGCAGGACCACGCCGGCCGGAGCGCAGCAGGCACCGCCGTCGAGGTTGTCCGGGCCACACGCCTGAGCACTGGCGGGCGCGGCGGCGAGGGCGGCGGTGAAGCCGAGGGTGAGAGCGATGCGGGAGAGAGTCTGGAACATGGTGGGGAGTCCTCTTTTTCTTGAGCGGTTCAGGAGCGGGCCGAGCGCGGCCGTCACCCCCCAAGTGCGCCCATGGCCTCGCTATGGACACCTAACCCGGACGAAAACCGAAACGAGCCTCGAAAGCCCATTCTTGGGCTCAGGAAGGGCCATGCACGGCCCCTCGGCTCAGCCGAGTAGCCACCAGACGAGCAGGCCCGTCCCGCAAGAGAAACCGTTGGCCGCGAAGGAGCAGAGGAGGGCTCTCCCGAGGCCGAGGTCCCGGCGCAGAGCCAGCAGGCCGAGCCCTTCGACGAGTGCGATCCCGACCTCCGCCGCGAGCACGGAGCCGCTCCCGGGCCGGACCTCGTACTGCCACCAGGTGAACAGCGGATGCGTGAGCAGGTTCAGCGCCAGTGCGACGAGAGGTAAGTGCCACCAGCTTCCGGCACGCTGCGCGGCACCCAGCGCATACACCGGAAGCTCGAGCACGAGCGTCCACAGGAACAGCGCGAACCAGAGCGTCATGACCCACGCAGCGTACCGCTGCGGGCGAGCAAATACGCGATCACCGAGAGCTCGATCCAGCCATGCGCGATCGCGATCTGCAGGTAGGTCGAGCGCGTCTCCACCGGAGCGAACCAGCCGCAGATCGGTACGGCGATGCACACGAGCGCACAGAGCCAGAGTCCGCGGAGGCCAAAGTCCTGGCGCAGCGTCGTGCGCGATCCACCGGGAAGCTGCCACGACCAGATGCCGTAGTGCACGAGTTGAGCGAACGCGAAGGACCGCACGAGCGCGTCGCCGAGCGGATTCTCGAGGCCGGGTGCGAGCTCGCGGACGAGGCGCGCGCCGTCGAAGGCTCCGAGTGCTTCTCTGCCGACGCTCGCGTTCGACGCCGCAGCGACACATGCCGCACCGACGATGTAGAAGAGCAGCACGCCGCGGCGCGAGCCACGCGACGGGCTCCAAGCAAGCCACAGCAGCAGCGCGACGAGATTGTGAGCATGCGCCAGCAAGAGCAGCGTCTCGCGTGCGGCCAGCAAGGCCAGTCCACCGAGCACCGCGACGCCGAGCGCCCAGTACAGGCGCGAGCGTCGCCCTCTCGCTCCGCCGATCGCGGCACACGCGACGGCCGCGATGCCGCACGCAAGCTCCGCCTCGATCGGGATTGGAGCTCCTGTGAGCAACACGATGCGCAGGAGCGTCATGGCGAGCAGCGCGAGCGCCACGCAGGCCGCCGTAGCGCCGCCGAAGCCGCCCGGCTTGCGCAGCCACAGTGCGCGCATGTCTCCGATCACATGGGGCACGCCGAACACGATCGGCCCGATCAGCAGGGCGCCGAGGGGAGCGACCGCCGCGAGCAGCGCCGCCACCGCGATCGCGAGCGGCAGCCGCGCATTCCATGCGCGCTCAGCGACCGCCGCTTCCATCGTCGCGCTTCCACAGCTTGCGCAGCGCGAGGAGCACCAACGCGAGAGCCACCACACCGGCGACGGCGAGAACCAGCGGATTCAGCCGTTCCAGCGGCCCTTCGGAAGGGACGAACTCGTCCGCGAGTGCGAGCGACAGCATCGAGCGCATGGACGGAGGCTACTTCCTGCTCGCCGTGCGATTCAATCAGGCCAGCATCTCGCGCACGACTCGACCTGCCACATCGGTGAGCCGGAAGTGGCGCCCTTGGTAGAGCCATGTCAGGCGTTCGTGATCGATCCCGAGGAGGTGCAGCACGGTCGCGTGGAGATCGTGCACATGTACGCCGCCGTCGACGATGTTGTAGCTGAACTCATCGGTCGCTCCGTGCACATGCCCTGCGCGCACGCCGCCCCCTGCGAGCCACATGCTGAAGCAGCGCGGATGATGGTCGCGGCCATAGTCGCCCGCGGTCATGCGGCCCTGGCAGTAGGTGGTGCGCCCGAACTCGCCGCCCCAGATCACGAGCGTGTCGTCGAGCAATCCGCGCGCGGCTAGGTCCTGCACGAGCGCGGCCGATGCTTGGTCCGTCTGTCCACACTGGTGCGCGATGCCGCCGGGCAGCCCGCCGTGCTGGTCCCAACCTTGGTGGAACAGCTGCACGAAACGCACGCCGCGCTCCACGAGCCGCCGCGCGAGCAGGCAATTCGCGGCGAATGTCCCCGGATCGCGCGCGCCCGCACCGTAGAGCTCGAAGGTCGCGTCATTCTCGCTGCTCGTGTCGGTCGCCTCGGGCACGCTCGCCTGCATGCGGAATGCGAGCTCGGCCTGCGCGATTCGCGCCTCGATTTCCGGATCGCGCTCGCGCGTGCTCGCGTCGCGTCCCATGCGCGCGAGAGCATCGAGCATCGCACGCCGCGCGTCGCGGCCGACACCCTCCGGATCGCCGAGGAACAGCACGGGTTCCTTTCCAGCGCGAAATTGCACGCCCTGGTGCTCGCTCGGCAGGAGGCCCGCGCCCCACAGACGAGCGTAGAGCGGCTGGTCGCGGATTGCGTCCTTCGATACGAGCACGACAAATGCGGGCAGGTCCGCATTCAGCGAGCCAAGGCCGTAGGAGAGCCACGAGCCCAGCGACGGGCGACCCGCGATCTGGCTGCCGGAGCAGAGAAATGTGATCGCGGGATCGTGGTTGATCGCCTCCGTGTGCACGGCACGCAGGACGCACAGGCGATCCGCGATGCGTCCGGTGTGCGGCAAGAGCTCGCTGACCTCGAGGCCGGATTCTCCGTGGCGAGCGAAGCTCGCGAACGAAGCCGCGATCGGCAGCACCGCTTGATTCCCGCTCATGCCCGTGAGTCGCTGTCCCGCGCGCACGCTGTCCGGCAGCGGCCGTCCGTGCAGCGCGCGCAGGCCCGGCTTGTGATCGAAGGTCTCGAACTGCGACGGGCCACCCGCCTGGAACAGGTAGATGATGCGCTTCGCCCGCGGCGCGTGCTGCAGCGCTCGCGTGCGCGCTCCCTCCTGCGCCCCGAGGATGTCGGCGAGCGCGAGCGCGCCGAGTCCGAGGCCGGCGCCGCGCAGCAGCCCGCGTCGATCGAGGGGTGCGCCGTTCATCGGACCACCATGGCTCCATCGCTCGCGAGGATCGTGCTGCAGGCGAGCGCGAGAGCGGCGAGTTCCGCGTCGGGAGTTCCGACGAGCTTGCGCGCGCCTTCGAAATCGGCGTCGAAGCGCTCGACCTCGCTTGCGATCAGCTCGAGCAGGGCGTTCGACTCCTCCGAGGTCGGTGCACGCGTGCAGGCGAGCGCGAAGGCGCGCTCGACGCGCGTCACTCGCGTCCCGGCTTCGCGGGCGGCGCGCTCGGCCAGCGCGCGCGCACACTCGACGAACACCGGATCGTTCAGGATCGCGAGCGTCTGCAGCGGCGTGTTCGTCGTGCCGCGCCGCGTCATGCAGGCCTCGCGCGTTCCGGCGTCGAACACGCTCATGTCGGGCACTGGGACCGTGCGCTTGCGGAATGTGTAGAGGCTGCGGCGATGGGCGTTCTCCCCGCTGTCGGGCTGGTAGTGCCCGTTTTGCCCCGCATCGCTCCACAGTCCCTCGGGCTGCCATGGACGCACCGAAGGTCCGCCGAGCTTCTCGGCGAGCAGGCCAGAAGCAGCCAGCGCGCTGTCGCGCAGCATCTCCGCGCTCATGCGGACCGAAGGTCCGCGGGACAGGAGCGCGTTGTCGGGATCGAGTGCGCGCTTCTCGGTGCTCGCGCGCGAGTCCTGCCGGAAGGTCGAGGAGAGCACGAGGCGTCGCAGGAGCGCACGCATGTTCCACGCGCTCTGGGGAGTGCCATCGCCGCGCGCGAAGTCGACCGCGAGCGCGTCGAGCAGCTCCGGGTTCGAAGGGAAGCTGCCCTGCAACCCGAAGTTCTCGCTCGTCTCGACCAGACCGCGCCCGAACACCTGCGCCCACAGTCGATTCACGGCCACGCGCGCGACCAGCGGATTGCGCGGGTCGAGCATCCACCGAACGAGTCCTTCGCGGTTGCGCGGCAGTGACGCATCGAAGGGCAGGACGGCCTCGAGTGCGCCCGGCGCCACGGCTGCGCTCGCGTCCGGCTGGTCGTAGGCGCCGCGGCGCAGCACGAAGGTCGGTGGCGCGAACGCGGAGTCCTGCATGCAAGCGAAGGCGGGAATGCCATCGAGGTGCGCCGCGAGCTCGCGCTGCGCCGAGCGAACGGCGGCGCGCGCGGCCGCGACGCCTTCGTCGAGTGTTTCCGCGAAGTGCTCTTCGAACGCTTCGAACTCGCCCGGAGCGACGCCGAGTCCATCGAGAATCGCAAGCTCGCGAGCCTGCACGCTCGTCAGCGCTCGTTTCCACACGCGCAGCTCGTCGATCGCGCCGCCACGGAAGCCGCTTCCGCGCGAGCGCGACCCGAGCTCGAGCGTGTGACCCGCGAGCGGACCATCGAGTCCGTCGCGCACGACCTCGACGATCTCAGGCACGCCGTTCACGAAGATGCGCAGGCCGCTCGCGCGCGACGAGCCGTCGTAGGAGACGACGAGGTGGGTCCAGATGTCGAGCGGCAGTGGTTCGCGCATGCGCACGCTCGCGGCCGAGCCCGGCCAGAAGTGGATCGCGCTCCAGCGCACATGCCCGTCGACGAGCTCGAGCTCGATGCCGGAGGCGTCCGCATCCTGCGTGTAGAAGCCCGACGCATGCACGATCGCGGCGCGCGCGTTGCGTTCGCTGGGACGAATCCACAGGGCGATGCTGATTTCGTCGTGTCGCCCGAAGCCCGCGAGCCCGTCGAGCAGCAGGCCGCCGTCGCCGTCGAAGCTCGCGCCCGCTCCGCTCTTTCCTTCGCCGAGGGCAAACTGCCCGAGCTGCTCGGGTCGGCGGCGATCGACGCTCGCGGGCGGCGCGCCTGTCACCAGATTCGCCACCAGACCATTCTCGAGCGACTCGAACGCCCAGTGAGCGTCGGGAGGCGGAGCTTGCATCGCGGTCGCTGCGAGCCGCACCGATTGCAGCCGCGTCCGCGCCTCGGCACGCCGCAGCGCGAGCTGCGCTTGCGCCTGTTCGAGCGCAGCGCGCAGTTCCTGCTCGCGCAGCCGTTGCTCCTCGCTCGCCAAGCGCACGAAGGGCGGCGGCGCGTTCACCGGCAGCGCGTACGACTTGAGCCCGTTCTCGTCGATCGAGCCGAACATCGCGGCGAGCGCGTAGAACTCGCGCGTCGGCAGCGGGTCGAACTTGTGGTCGTGACAGCGCGCGCACTCCAGCGTCAGGCCGAGAAATGTCGTCCCGAACGTGCCGACGCGGTCGGCGATGCCCTCTTGGCGAAACTCCTCCGCGATCGAGCCGCCTTCCTCGGTCATGCGATGGAGGCGATGGAAGCCCGTGGCCACGCGCTGGCCGAGGTCGGCCTCGGGCTGCAGGTCGCCGGCGAGGACCGCGCGCACGAACTGGTCGTAGGGCATGTTCGATTGGAGCGCGCTCAGCAGCCAGTCGCGCCACGGCCATGTGAACGAGCCGCCGTCGGTCTGGTAGCCGTGCGTGTCGGCGTAGCGCGCGAGGTCGAGCCATGTCGTGGCCGTGTGCTCTGCGGCGCGCGCGGAGGCGAGCATCGCATCGACGCGCCGCGCGAATTCACTTGCGCTGGGATCGCGCGCGAACGCTTCGGCTTCGTCGGGCGTCGGCGGCAGCCCGGTCAGCACGAGCGATGCGCGTCGCAGGAGCAGGCGCGGATCCGCCTCCGGCTGTGGAGCCAGTCCGGCGCGCTCGAGAGCAGCGAGCACGTGTAGATCGAGCTCGTCGCGGGCCCAGCTCGCGTTGCGCGTGCGCGGCGGCTCGACCTTGCGCGGCGCCACGAAGGCCCAGTGCGGCATGTACGCCGCTCCCTCGGAGGCCCAGCGCAGGAGCGTCGCGCGCTGTGCGTCGGAAAGGGGCCGCTTGAGCTTCGGCGGCGGCATCACTTCGTCGGCGTCATGGCTGGCGACTCGCCGCGCAAACTCGCTGTTCGCACCGCCTTCGAGCGCCTCGCGCGCGCCGTCCTCCAGATCGAGGCGCAGCCCTGCCTTGCGCTTCTCCTCGTCCGGCCCGTGGCAGCTGAAGCAACGATCCGCGAGGATCGCTCGCACATCGCGATCGAAGCGCAGAGCCTGCTCGATCCGACGCTCGTGGACGAGCGTGGCGCAAGCGACCGTGGTGAGCAGCGTGGCGAGGATCGCGACCGTGCGCGTCCTGCCGACACCGTGCGCGCCAACCGCTCCCCGCTCGCCTCCGAGGCGTGACACGACGGCCGCGCTCGACACGCTCGCGTCGGCCTCGGGGGACGGCAGGCACACCGCGCCCGAGGGGATGTCGCTGGGCGGCGCCACCACCTCGCGTGTGGCGAGCGCCTGGCCGGCCAGCGGGAAGGGGATCATCGGGGGCCGATTGTGCGGGGGAGGGCGCGGATGCGAAAGGGGCCACGCAACTCACTAGACTCTCGAGCCGATGGTCAAGCTTCGGCGCATTCCCACGTCGATGACGTCGGGCTCCCACCTCGTGGCCGCGCTCGAGCAGTCCGGCCTGCGCGAGGTCGAGCGGGTCGCGGACCTCGCGCCGCTCGTTTCGTGGCGCGGGCAGCCGCTGCCGGAGCGAGCCGAGATCATCGTCCGCCGGCGCCAGATCGGCGCCACGGCGGACGACTTGGGCTTCGTGCGCGGGGCGGAGGGGCGCTACGAGGCGCTCGTGAGCGAGATCCTGCTCTCGCGCTTCGACAAGCGCTGGTTCGCGGAGCTCGAGAAGCGCTACGCGGCGCTCGCGGGCGGCCCGGTCCCGGAGGCTCGTCCGACGCAAGCGCCCGTGCCTTCCGTCGAATTGCCCGCAGAGCTCGCTCCTTCCAAGCAGCCCGAGAGGCCCCGAACGGACGCGCCGCCTCCGACGCCAGCGCCGCAGCCGACCCCCAAGCCACAAGCCGCTCTTCCCGCGCCGCCGCTCGCTCGCCGCGGAACGATCGAGGTCGATAGCGTCGAGCTGCCCGCCTTGGCGCGCGAGGAAGGCAGCGCGTCCGAGCTCGCCAAAGTGGAGACCGATCTCGTCGCGATTCTCGGGGCTGCGAAGCGTGCAGGTGGCGGGGCTGGGTGCGCACGCTCCTTGGTCGTCCTCGCGCTCGTGTGCGGCATCGCTGCGGCGACGGAGAGCGGGGCGATCCTCGTTCTTGGGCTGCTCGGCTTGGGTTTCTACACCGTGCGCGATCTTGCGCAGCGCAAGCAACGCATGGTGCAGGCGGCGACCGCCGAGTTCCGCGCGCGCTTCGGCTCCCGGGCCGAAGCGCGCGAGCTCGCGCTGCAGCGCCTGCGCCGCGAGATCGGCAAGCTCGACGGCGACAAGCGCGCCGTGGTCGAGCAGCTCCTGCGACGCGTGTCGTGAGCCCTTCGCCCCCGCCCGTTCGCCACCTCGTCCGTTGGGGGAGCCCTGCCCACGCGGATCGCTGGCTCGGCCAGCTCCTCGCCGCCGTTCCGTGGAAGCAGGAGCACATCACCGTCTTCGGCCGGCGCCATCCGATGCCGCGGCTCTCGTGCTGGATGGCGGACCCCGGCTGCGAGTACCGCTACTCCGACCTGCAGAACGTGATCGAGCCATGGACGCCGGTCGCGCAGGAGATTCGCGCCCGGCTGCTGGAGGAGCTCGGTTGCCCGTTCAACTCCCTGCTCCTGAACCTCTACCGCGACGGGCGCGACTCGATGGGCTGGCATGCCGACGACGAGGCCGAGCTCGACCCCGAGGCCCCGATCGCCTCGCTGAGCCTCGGCACGACGCGCACGTTCCGCATGCGCGCCCGTCGCGCCCGCCGCGAGCCAAAGCTCGCCTGGGAGCTCGGCCACGGCGACCTGCTCGTGATGGATCCTCCCACGCAGCGCGACTGGCAGCACGAGCTTCCGCGGCGCCTGCGCGTCGAGGGGCCGCGCGTGAATCTGACCTTCCGCGTGGTGCGGCCGCAGGCCAGAAACACCGCGCGGGTCGCGTCGCCCTGACCGGACGACGCGACCCGCGCAGGGTTGCGAGCTCGAGCGGCGACTAGTCGCCGTTGGCGATGTTGAGCTTCCGGACGGTGAAACTCACCTTCTCGGAGATCTTGTCGTTGAGCTCGGTAAAGCCGCCGACTGCGCCGCCCGCGACGACCAGGCCGGTGATGGTCACTTCGGTCGTCTCGGCACCGCGCTCGTCGCGCAGAAAGCTCAGAATCCAGCGAGTCATGGGAAGCTCCGTGTGCGTAGGCCTGCAGTGGTCTCTCGTGCCTTTCGAGCGTTCCGGGCGCCCTTCTGGAGATGCAATCTCCTAGGGCGCGGGGCCGCTTTCGCGGGCCGGAAAGACTTGCGGCTCCGGTTGCCCGGAGCCGCAGGTCGTCGGCTACGCGTGGAAGCCGATCAGTTGCCGTCGGCAGCGTCGAGCTTGCCGATGAGCTCGTCGCCCTTGGCTTCGATCTTGTCCTTCAGCTCGGTGAAGCCGGCGACGGCGCCGCCAGCGAGGACGAGGCCCGTGATGGAGACTTCGGTCGTCTCGGCGCCGCGCTCGTCCGCAATGAACAGCTTGATCCAGTTCTTCATGTTGTGTCGTTTCCCAGACAGGGGGAGGGGTTTGAGAGGCGCGGAGCCGGGCCCGATGCCCAAACTTTCATCGCCGGGGCTAGAGCATCCCTCCGATCTGATCCGAGGGGAAGTGCCGCCTTCGTTTTTTTTGAAATTCCTTAGAGCGTTTCGATTCTGAAACGCCGCCCCGCTGGCAAGCTCGCCACGAGCCGACGGGGCGACCACGGAAGCAAGAGACAACGCCGACCCCGCTCTGGCGGAATCGGCGTCGCTGCGACGAGCGCCCACCCAGCGGGGGGGCTAGGAGGAGTCTCGGGCGTGCGCTCGAGTCGCACTGCCTGTGCTAGTTGCCCGTGGCCGCGTCGAGCTTGCCGATGAGCTCGTCGCCCTTGGCTTCGATCTTGTCCTTCAGCTCGGTGAAACCGGCGACGGAGCCGCCAGCCACGACGACGCCCGTGATGGCGAGCTCGGTCGATTCGGCGCCGCGCTCGTCGTTCAGGAACAGCTTGATCCAGTGCTTCATGATGTTGGTACTCGTTCTAGCGAGGTGGAATGTGGGAGAGAGGCGCTTCGGTGTCACGCGTGGGCCGAGCACAGCGCTCGTCGCGCGGACAAAGGAGCTCTCCCGCGAGTCCGGGACCGAGGTCGGACGGAGCTCCAAGAATTCGAGCTCGGCTTGCGGCGTGTGGACGCTCTTTCCCGGTGCGGGCGGGCCTGCGATGCGGACGCCCGGATAGGGCCGCGCGCCGACGGCCCGCACGCGGGGCCATCGGCGCGCGATGGTGGAACGAGACCTGGGAAGAGCGCGTCGAGCTCTCTCGCGCCTCTGGCGGCGCCCTCAGCGGCTCGCGGCGAAGCGCGCGCGGCTGGCGCGGGCGATCTCGAGGTTCGAGTTCACGTCGGCCGGGGTGAGCACGCGTCCCCACAGCTCACGCGCGCCGTCCTCATCGCCGCCGAGGGCCCGGGCGAGCGCGAGGTTCGACACGTACTCCGCGTCGGCGGGGTCCGCCTTGCAGGCCGCCTCGAAGTCGGCGGTGGCCGGAGCGAGGTCCGCGGCGAGCAGGTGGCACAGACCGCGGTCGTTGTGCAGCACCGGGTGGCCCGGGAAGCGCACGAGCCCGCGGTCGAGCCAGCCGATGGCGTCCTGCATGCGACCCTCCGAGAGCAGGATCTCGGCGCCCTCGGTGTAGGTGCCGAGGTGGTCGGGGTGCTCGCGCAGCAGGCGCTCGATCACGTACCCCGCGCGCGTGGTGTCGCCGCGGGCTGCGAGGACGCGGGCCGTGAGCTGCAGCGTCTGCGCGGTCGTCGGCTTGAGCGCGCCGCCCTCGAACCAGTCGAGGTTCGGGTCTGGCGTCGACTGGCAGGCGCTCGCGACGAGCAGCAGCGCGGCGGCACAGGTGTGAGTGAGGAGGTGCTTCACTGGAGGTTGCTCGTCGGGGTGGTGCTGGTGCCGGAGTTCTGGGCGCTCGGGGCGAGCTGCGGCATGGGCGCGGTGGAGATGCGCGCGCGGATCATCAGCGCGTCGATGCTCGCCACGCCCGGACCGGAGGCCGGCCGCGTCTCGACCGCGATCTGTTCCGGCGCGATGCCTCGGGCCGCGAGGGCCGCGCTCACGGTGGCCGCGCGCGCCGCGTGCAGGTCTTCGCTCTCGGAGCCGCGCGGCAGCGCGATGCGGCCGCCGCTCTCGCGCAGGCCCTCGGCGAGGATCGCGAGGTCGCGCTCGCCGAGCCGCGTGAGGCGTGCCGTGTCGGGCGCGAAGTGATGGTCGAACAGGGCGCGCTGGCGCAGCACGCCTTGGCGCACTTGGTCGGCGAAGGGCTCTTCGCGGAAACGGGTCTCCGCGAGCTGCTGCGCATCGTCCGCGGCGAGCGCGGTCTCGTAGGTGCTCGAGCCGCGCGGCCCCGAGCAGCCGAGCAGGCACAGGGTGGCGAGCGCGAGCGCGCCGGGATGGGGCAGGTGACGCATCGTGGTTCTCATGAAAGGGGAGTGAACTGCGGGCCCTAGTCGCCGGTGGCGCGGCCGAGGGCCTCGAAGAGCATGGCGAGCATGGGGCCGATGATCAGCAGCAGCGTGGCCGGGAGGAGGAACATGGCCAGCGGGAAGAGCATCTTCACCGAGGCCTCGTGGGCGCGCTCCTCGAGCACCTGCACCTCGGCATGGCGCAGCGACTCCGACAGCACGGCGATCGCACGCGCCATCTCGGTGCCGAAGCGCTCCGTCTGCTCGAGCAAGAGCCCGAGCTCGCGGAACTCGTCGACTCCCGTGCGCACGGTCGCGGAATCGAGCGCGCGGGTCCACGAGGTGCCGAAACCGACCTCGAGGTCCACGCGCCGCATCTCGTCCGCGAGCGCCGCGCCGCGGCCGTCGAGGCTGGTCGAGACCGACTTCCACGCGGCGTTGAGGCTCATGCCGCCCTGCATGGAGATTTGCAACAGGTCGAGCATCACCGGGAATTCCGCGGCGAGCGCGAGTTGGCGCAGCTTGCGCTGACCGTCGAGCCACAGCTGCGGCAACCACCAGCCGAGCAGGCCGCCGAGCAGCGCAAGCAGCACGACCGCGGCCAGCGCGTGGGCATTGCGCTGCGCGAGCAAGGCGCCGCCGAGTGCGCCCGACAGCAGGCTCAGCGCGTGCAGCAGAACGAACGTCACGCGATCGGTGCCCGGTTTCAGCCCCGCGTCGGCGAGGTTGCGGCGGTAGGACTCGAGCGGTCCCTTGGGGCGCTGTTCTTCGCTCCACAGCCGCACGCGCTCGGCCTCGCGCCGACGCTCGGCATCGCGACGCACGGCCCAAGCCGTGCCCATCACGGCCACGAACGTCGCGGCGCCGGCGATCCAGATCCCGGAGTTCACGCGTCGCGCTCCGTGGGCAGGGGCTCGATGCGGCCGAGGCGCTGGATGGCGGCGAAACCGGCGACGATCATCAGCATGGCCAGCGCGAGCATCACGTTGCCCGAGTGGTTCTCGAGCAGCGCCTCCGCGTAGCCTTCGAGGAGCGAGCACAGGAGCGCCACCGCGATCAGCGGCACCACCGCGAGCACCGAGGCCGCCGTGCGGCTGTAGGCGACGATCGCGCGCGCTCGGCGGCGCACGCGCGCGCGCTCGACGAGCGAGGTGGCCAGTCGGTCGGTGGTCTCGGCGAGGTTGCCGCCCGCGCTGACCTGCACGGCGAGCGAGAGGCCGAAGGCTCGCAGGGCTGGGATCGGCGAGCGCACGAGCACGTTGCGCACCGCGGCGCCGAGCTCCTCGCCGAGCGACTCGCGTTGCGCGATCTCGCGGAACGAGCGGCCGGCCTCGCCGCGCGCTTCCTGCGCGAGGATCTGCAGCATGCCGGAGAGCGGGATGCCGGCGCGCAGGGCGCGGCTGGCGGTCTCGATGGCCTCGACGGCGTACCGCTCCTCGAGCAGCGCGTCGGCGGCCCGCGACTGTCCGCGCAGCACCATCAGCGCCATCTGCCACGCAGCGAAGAAGGCTGCCGCGAGCAACGGCTTGCCCGCGCCGAACCACAGCACGCAGGTGATCGCGAGCCCCGCCATGAACAGCGGCAGGCGCAGGCGCTCGAGCGCCTGCTTCTCTGTCGCGGGTGCCGCGGGCTCCGGCGCGTCGCTCGTCACTTGCCGTGTTCCTTCGCGAGCGGTCCGGCGGCGAACAGCGCGGCGTCGGGCTCGATGCCGCGCGACTTCATGCGCGCGAGGAAGCGCGGCTGGACCCCGCTGGCGACGAAGCGCCCGGTGGCCACGCCCGCTCGCACGGTCTCGAGCTCGAAGCTGTGGATCACTTGAGTGCGCACCGTCTCGCCTTCGGCGCCGGCGAGCTCGACGACTTCGCTCACCACGCGCCGCCCGTCCGGCAGGCGCGCGATGTGCACGACGAGGTCGATGCCCGAGGCGATGTACTCGCGCAGCACGCGCACCGGCACGTCGAAGCCGCCCATGGCGAGCATCGACTCGAGGCGCGTGAGCGCATCGCGCGCCGAGTTGGCGTGCAAGGTCGTCATCGAGCCTGCGTGGCCCGTATTCATGGCCTGCATCATGTCGAAGGCCTCGGCGCCGCGGCACTCCCCGACGATGATGCGATCGGGGCGCATGCGCAGGGCGTTGCGCAGGAGGTCGCGCGCCGTCACGGCGCCGATGCCCTCGACGTTGGCCGCGCGCGACTCGAGCCGCACGACATGGTTGCCTTCGAGGCGCAGCTCCGCGGCGTCCTCGATGGTGATCACGCGCTCGTCTTGCACGAGAGCGGCGGACACGGCGTTCAGCAGCGTCGTCTTGCCGACGCCGGCACCGCCCGAGAACAGGATGTTGAGCCGCGCCTTCACGGCCGCGCGCAGGAGCGTCACGGTCGCGGGCGCGATCGAGCCGAGCTCGACCATGCGGTCGAGGCCGAGCGCGCGCTTGGGGAAGCGGCGGATCGAGAGCTGTGGACCATCGACCGAGAGCGGAGGGATCACGGCGTTGACGCGCGCGCCGTCGGGCAGGCGCGCGTCGACCATCGGGCTGCGCTCGTCGATGCGCCGTCCGGCGTTGCGCACGAGGCGCTGGATCACGTGCAGCAGGTGCGCGCTGTCGCGGAAGCGCACGCCGCTCTCCTCGAGCTTGCCGCGGCGCTCGACGATCACGCGCTCAGGCTGCGTGACGAGGATGTCGCTGATCTCGTCGTCGGCGAGCAGCGGCTCGAGCGGCCCGAGCCGGAACATGTCGTCGAGCACGCCCTGCACGAGCGCGCGGCGATCCTCGTCTCCGATCGACGGCGCGAGCTTCTTGAGCAGCGCTTCCGCGCGCGCGGAGCACTCGCTCTCGAGCTCGCCGCGCCCGAGCCGCTCGGCCGCGCCGAAGTCGAGCGCGGCGACGAGCTTCTCGTGCATCTCGCGGCGCAGCTCGGCGTGCCGCACCACGGACGGATTCATCGGGACGTCCTTCACGGCTAGTTCGAAGCGGGCCGGGCTCCATCCGCGGCGGGGAGGCGCGCGTCTTCCGCGCGGCGCCACGCGCCCGGACCCTTGAGTCCCTCGAGCCCGAGCTCGCGCAGGCGCGCGGTCGGTCCACCGACGGCCGACTGGCCGTGGAACACGCCTTTGGCGAAGAACTCCCAGTCGCTCGGGGCGACGTGCAGGTCGCCCGGCATCGGACGCTCGTAGCCGTCGTCGAGCGCATCGACGAGGTCCGCGGTGACCATCACCACGAGCTCCGTCTGGTCCTGCTCGTAGCGCACGCTGCGGAACAGGGGGCCGAGCATCGGCAGGTCGCCGAGCACGGGCACGCGCGAGACGCGCGCCTGATCCTTGCTGCGCAGCAGTCCCGCCATCGCGAACGACTGGCCGGTGCCGAGCTCGACCGTGGTGCTCGAGCGGCGCGTGACCACGCCGGGAATCGTGAAGCCGTTCTGGCGCACCGCGCCGACTTCGCTGAGCTCGCTCACTTCCGGCGCGACCTCGAGGCGGATGCGCCCGCCGCCGAGCACCTGCGGGCGGAAGTTGAGCCGCACGCCGAAGTCCTTGTAGACGATCGTGACGTAGTTGCCGCCGCCGACCTGCGCGTTCTGCACGATCGGCACGGGGAACTCGCCGCCGACGAGGAAGGTCGCCTGCTCGCCGCTGACGGCGACGAGGTTGGGCTCCGCGAGCAAGCGCACGTAGCGATTCTCGGAGAGCGCCTGCAGGTAGGCCTCGAAGTCGGCGCTCGGGATGCCGAAGAACATCGTCGTCGCGGCCGTGACGCGGTTGCCGGTCAGGTCGTAGGTGTATTCGCCGCTGCCGATGTCGGCGCCGGCCTTGGGCGAGATCGAGACGGGCTGGAAGGGCGAGGCGCCCGGCGACTGCAGGCCGCCGAAGCCCGACTGGCTGCCGCCGACGCCGCCGAACGAGAGCTCGCGCAGCGCCGTGCGGCTCGCCTCGGCGATGCGCACGCGAAGCTGGACCTGCTGGAGGCCGGCGATGCGCGTCAGGTTGGCCCACTTGAGGCCTGTGGAGTCCATGTAGCGGTCGAGCGACTCGGCCACGCCCGTGTCGGACAGGGTCCCGCGCACGACGACGGTGCCGCCCAGGTCCTCGACCGAGAGCTCCGCGCTGAAGAGCTGCGCGAGCGAGCGACGCAGCTCCGTCACGTCGACCGTGACGCGCACGCGGCGCGAGACGGCCACGCCGGACTCGAGCCGGACGAGCAGGTCGGTCGCCCCGGGCGCGCGGGCGACGAGCAGGAGCTCGTCGGGGTTCACCGGGCGCGCGTCGAGAATTTCGGGATGCGCGACGACGACGGTGGCGGCGCGGCCGCCGAGCGCGAGCAGGGTCGAGGCACCCGAGCGCAGCTCGAGCGTCTCGGCCGTCTGGGCTTGGGGGAGAAGGGCGGCGGGTTGCGCGGCGGCGATCGGCGCGAGCGCCAGCGACACTGCCAGCGCGAGCGCGGAGGTCAGGCTCGTCATGGGGGTGGGACCTTGGGGACGTGCGCGTTCAGCGCGGCTGGGCAAACTCGTGGCGCTCGCTCGCCTCACCGCGGATCACGAGCACCTCCCACTTGGGGGTGGCGGGCGCGGCCGGGGCGGGGGGCGGGGCGACCGGAGCCGCTTGGGCCACCGGGGCCTTGGGCGCGGGTTCCTCGAGGGCGAACAGCTCGCGCGTCGAGGCCTCGGCCGGGGCCGAGCTCGGGGCGTCGCCATCCCTCTCGGAGCGCAGCGAGAGGCCCAGCGTGCCGCGCGCGCTGGCGAGCTCGATCTGGGCGGCGTGCTGCGGAGTCACGGCCAGCGTGACGGTCGTGCGGCGGGAGCCGCGGCGCTCGTCGCTCGAACTCGGCACGAGCACGGTGTCCTCGTTGACCGCTACCACGCGCGCGCCTTCGAGCACCGTGCGCGTCACGGTCTCGCGCCGGCCGTTGACCGTGCCGGGGGCGTCCATCGTGGCGAGCACGTCGACGCGCGCGCCGGGGTAGAGCATCACTTCCGGACCGTTGTCGCGCAGCGTGATCGTGATCGCGCGCGTGCCGGCCGGGAGCTCGCTTCCGAGCGTCACGCCATCGGCGCGCACCGCCGGGCTCTGGGCCCGCGCCGGCGGCTTGGTGACGGTGCCGGCGACGCGCTCGGCGGCCTCGCTCTGGGCGTTTTCATCCCCGAGCACGGACTGCAACAGGCCCGTCGCGAGGGCGGCGATGACGGCCATGGCGATGCCGATGAGGAGCAGGCGGGAAGTTTGCATGGAGGTTCTCGTGGAGTGGACGGGGGCTAGTCGTTGCGAGGCTCGAGCACCATGGAGGCGCGGCCCTTCATCGTGTCGGGGATCGGCATCAGCCGCGCGAGTCCGAGCAGCTGGTTGGGAGCGTAGCGGGCTTGGATGCTGACGGTGATGGCCGTGCCGGCGTCGAGGTCCTCGGGGGCGCCGGGCAGGAAGTGGATCTGCGCGCCGACGATGCCGAGCTCGCCGAGCGCGGCTTGGACCTTGGACTCGACCGAGGCCGCCGTGGCCCCGTCGAGCGAAGCCTCGCGCGCGCCGAGCCGGGCGGCGCTGTCGATCTGGGTCGACTTCAGCACCAGCCAGCCGTACTCGCAGGCGGCGAAGATCACCAACAGGAGCAGCGGCACCGCGATGGCGGCTTCGATGCTCTCCGAGCCGCGCCGCGCGCGCGCGCTGCGCTTCCAGTCGTTCATGCTCCGCCTCCGCGGGTTTCCCACCACCACCAAGTCAGCGCCGTGCCGACCAAGATCGCGGGGGCGTAGGGCATCCACTGCTTGGGGCGCTCCTTGGCCGGGCCACCGGCCGGCAGGGCGCTGCCCTCGGGATAGGTGATGCGGCCGGCGAGCGCGCGACCAAACTCGAGGCGCGTGATCCACAGCCCGTGCATCAGCACCACCGGGACGTCGCGCAGGCCACCGCGCGCGACCGTCACACCCATGCCGAGGACGAAACCCGCGCTGGTCACTCCCAGCACCAGCGGAACGGATGCGGAGCTGCCGAGCCAGGCGCCGATGCCCATCATCAGCTTGGCGTCGCCGGCTCCGCCGCCCGCGAGGATGAAAACTCCGATGAAGATGCCGCCCGCGATCGCGGCTCCGAGCAGCGCGTCCCCGAAGCCATTCCATCCGCCGAGCCAGCCCGCGTAGGCGAGGCCGAGCCCGAGCAGCGGGAAGGTCAGCCAGTTCGGGATGCGCATGCTACGGAGATCCGTAGCCGTGGCCACGGAGCTGGCGACGAGCAGGAGCAGCCAGACCCACGCTTGCGGGCCGGCTGAGGCGGGGGGGAGGATCGGCATGTCGGCGAGTATCGATGTTCCCGGGCGGCGGGGCGGGAGTCAAAACTCTCAACCCAGAGCGCTTCCGCTCAGGTTACTGTACATTAAACATCGAATAGTACTTCCCGAAAGCCCCCTCTTGCGACTTCGCCCCACATCGCATCCGGACCGCCGAGGCCTCTCGAGCGTGAAGGTGATCGTGGTCCTGCCGTCGGTGCTCATGCTCTCGTGGCTCGGCATCGAGGTTGGCCTCGCCCTGCGTTCGGCGGCCGTGGCGCGCCATGGGTCCGATGCCGTGGCGCTGGCCGCGGCCGCGCGCTTCGACGAAGGTTTCCCGGCGGCCGTGGAGGACGCTCTCACCGCCGCCGCCGCCAACCGCGCCCCGGCCGGTCCGCTCTCGATCGCCGTCGGCCCCGGCCCAGCGGGCGGGGGCGACCTCGAGTTCGGGCGCTGGGATCGCTTCCAGAAGGTCTTCGTGCCCGATCCCGAGGGTGGCCGGGCCGTGCGCGCGACCGTGCGCTTTGCCGCCGACCACCCCAACGGCGCCCCCGGGCTCGTCCTGCCGTCCCTGTTCCCCGGCGTGGCCGTGGAGATCGAGCGCCAGAGCGTGGCGGTGTTCGTGCCCCCCAAGCACCTCGTGTCGGCCCTCGTGCTCGAGGACGAGGGCGAGGCGCTCGAGGTCGAGCGCGCGGCGCGGCTGCGCACGCGGGGCTGCGTCCTCGTCGCGTCGAGCCAAGAGTCCGCCGTGCGCGTCGCCGGTGCGCCGCGCGTGCTGGTGGCCGAGCTGCGCGTGGCCGGAGGCCTCGAGGAAGGCAGCGAGGTGCTGATCGACTCCGACGTCGCCGTCGGTTTTCCCATTCCCGCGGACCCCTACGCCTCGACCCCGCTTCCGCCGCTCGACACGGCCCCTGCGGAGGCCATCGACCACGACAACCTCGGCACGACCTTCTTGCACCCCGGCGTGCACTCCGACTTCGCCGCCACGGGTGGCCGCGTCGTGCTGCTCACGGGCGTGCACCAGTTCGAAGGCCCGATCGTGCTCTCCGGCGAGGCGCAGCTCGAACTGCAGTCCGCCACCCTGCGCTTCGGTCCCGTCGGCCGCCTGACGCTCTCGGACCGCGCCGAGGTGATGGGCGCGGCCTCGGACCAGCTGCCCGGCTGGGAGGACTTCTGGGCCCTGCAGGAGGCCGGCGCGCGCACTTGGAACCTCTCGGATTCCGCCGAGATCGACATCAAGGGCCACATCTACGCGCCGACCACGCGCATCCTGCTCGAAGGCAGCTCGCGCATGGACACGGGCACGCTGGTCGCCGGTGCCGTGCGCGTGCGCGGCGACGCCGTGCTGCGCCTGCGCGAGAGCATCGAGCCGCTCGAAGGCACTCCGGTGCCCGGGCGCGCCAAGCTCGTGCGCTGAGAACGGCTGCCGTTTGCTACTTGCCGCCGGCCGCCGGTTCGGCGCGCTTCTGGCCGACCGCGAAGCTCTGGCCCTGCCCGATGGTGGCGAGCTCCTTGAGCAGCGTCATGTTGGCTTCGCCGAGGCCGACGCAGTGGATGCGGATGCGTCGGAAGGCGTTCATGCGGCGCACATCGTCGACGATCCACGGGCAGTTGGGGTCGCCGGTGAAGATGAAGGGACCGGGGTAGTTGAGGTTGGGGGTGCGCTCGGCCTTGACCTTGTACTCCTGGTCGACGACCACTTCGCCCTCGCCGTAGTCCTTGTCGGTGACGGTGAAGTCGTCGACCGAGGGCGTGCCGTCGGAGAGCATCAGGATCGTGTCGCAGCCCTCCGTCAGCGCATCGCCGTCGACGTAGGCCTCGGTCTGGGCGAAGCCGCGGCTGGTGAGCGCGAAGGCCAGCTTCAGGCCGGCGTGCATGTTGGTCTCGCCGCGCAGCTTGCCGTCGAGCGAAGTGCGCGAGTCGCTCGGGCCGAGCTCGACCGCGTCGAGCTCGTCCATGACCTTGTCGATGTTGGCGCGGGTGGCCTTGATCATCCCCGGGCACGACTCGAGCGTGCCGGCCGCGGAGCCGAACCACACGATGCAGAACTGCTTGTCGGGCGTGAGGCGCGAGAGCGACACGCGCAGGTTCTCGCGCGCGAGGTCCCAGCGCGTGTCGATGCGGTGCCACGGGATGTCGCTCTCGTCGAGGATCGCGCCCTTCTTCTTCTTCTCCTTCGGGCCGGAGAGCGGGCCCGCGGGCTTGGCCGCCGGCTCGATCTTCTTGCACATCGAGTCGGACATGTCGACCACGTAGCACAGGCGCTCGCCGTCGGTCTCGATGCCGAAGAAGCGCGGCGCCGCGGACGAAGGACTCGTGGTCCCGCGCTTCACTTCGCCGCGCGCGAGCAGCTCGAGCCACGCGTCCGGATTCACGTACAGCTGGTTCGACTTGAGAATGCCCTGCAAATGCCGCGCGATTTGCACCTTGGCGGTGTGCGAAAGGCCGATCTCGTCCGCGAGCAGGCCGATGTAGGCCGTGAGCGCCTCGCGATAGACCTCGTCGTTGACGCGGTCCTTGTGGGCGAAGAGCGCCCCGCTCATGGCGCCGAGAATCGCCATGCGGTCCTCGTCCTTCTTCGGGAAGGCCATGCAATTGGGCACGATGAAGGCCTTGAGGTCGGGATTGCGCGTCGCTCCGAGCCCGGCGATCGCCGCCGCGCGCAGGAGCGCGTTCTTCTCGCCGGTCGCAATCGCGAGCACCTCGGCCGCGTCGCCGCGATCGGCCTGAATCTTGAGTGCCTGCACCCACAGCCACGTGTCCACGGGCTTGCGATTCGCCGTGCGCAGCGCCTTGAGCGGCTCGACGAACTCCGCGCGATCGAAGTTGCGCCCGAACAGGGTCGCGAGCATGTAGCGCGCGTACTCCGGGAAGCGTCCGGGGTCCTTGGTGTCGGCGTAGTCCTTGGCGAGGATCGCGAGCGCCTCCGGGTTGCGCGTCTTGGCGAGCTTCTCGCGCCCCTCAGTGTGGTGCTGCAGCGGCAGTCGCTTGATGGTCTCGTTGTAGCGCTCCAGCGCCTTCTGGAAGGCGTCCGCACCCTGCCCGAGCGCCAGCGGCGCGAGCGCGGCGAGCGCGAGCAGGGGGCGGGCGAGCGAGCGGGCGAGTCTGGCGGATCCGGTCATGCGCTGGGAGCTCCCACGGTCGAGGACGAGCCCAAGCCTAAGGGCCCCCGGGAGGCACCGCTCGCCGCGGTCCGATTTTCGTGTCGAGTGAGGCTCGGCTCCGAGGTCCTGCCAGCTCCGTTTCGAGTCGATTTCGCCCCCCAAACGGCCTTGGCGGAGTCGTCCGAGGGCTTGCACGAGGCGGGGGGACCTTCCCATCCTCTCTGCCCTTCAAGTTCACCCTTGCGCTCCCCCCGGGGCGCTCCAACACCTGCCCTCACAACCATATTCACTCCCTCCCTCGCCCTGATCGCCAAAGAATCCGCCGCCGCCTCGAACGACTCCCTCGGTGGCGCCTTCGTCGCGCTCGCCCTCGGCGCGCTGCAGCTCGTCGTCTCGCTCTCGATCTTCACCTTCTCGATCAACCAGGGCCTCAATGTCGTGTCGCGCATGATCGACGGCATCGATATCTGGGGCGAGATCAAGCGCAAGAACATGGCCGTGGCGCTGCTCGCCGCCGGCGCCGTGGTCGCCTACACGAATGTCGTCGCGGGCGGCGTCGAGAGCATGACCGACGGGCTGACGACCCTCGTCAAGGGCGAGCTCTCGGACGGCATCGGCGCCCTCGTCGGCGGCGTGGTCAACCTGTTCGTCGCGATCATGGTCGCCGGCATCGCCGTCACCTGGACCTTCAAGGCCATGGACAAGTTCACCAAGGACATCGACGAAAAGGCCGAGTTCCGCGCCGGCAACGTCGCCATCGGCATCCTCTACGCCGGCATCCTCGTCGGCGCCTCGGAGCTGATCGCCTCGGGCGTCTCGGGCGTGAGCTCGGGCATCACCGGGCTTGTCAGCGCGCTGATGGGCTGATCTTCAGGCGACGAGCAGAACTCGATTCCACTGCGCGGGGCGCGGTCGCTGCAAGGCGGCTGCGCCCCGCGCGCCTGACGACGGGACGGCTCAGACGCGACGCGCGGCCATGATCTCGGCGTAGTGGCCGAGCAATCCAGCCACATCATCGGCGACCGTGCGCACCGCGTGGCGCGGCTCGAGCGCCTTCCAGATGTCGGGCTCGTCGAGGAAGCGCCGCAGCGCGCGGGCTAGATCCTCGGCATCGTCGGCGCGGAAGCCGACGGCGTTGCCGAAGCGCTGCGCCAGCTCGCGCATGCCGCCGTGGTCGGAGAGCACGACGGGCATGCGCGCCATGACCGACTCGTGCACGGTGAGCGGCGCGTTCTCCCACCAGCGGCTGGGAACGACGAGTACATCGAGCGCTCCCAGAATCTCGGCGATGCGCCGGTTGTCGAAGCGACCGTGGAAGGTCACGCCGGGATGTGTGTTCGAGGCCTTCAGCGCGGCCACATAGCCATCGGTCTTCTCGCCCGTGCCCGCGCCGTGCACGGCCAGCGTCGCTTGGCCGTGGGGGAGCGACTGGAAGGCGCGCACGAGCAGGTCGGGGCCCTTCGTGGGCATGAGCGTGCCGACGAAGCCGAAGCGCACGGGGCGCGCGGCGGGATCGCGCTCGACGCGCGGCGGCAGCGCACGGAACGGCGCGTCGTCCATGCCGTACTCGGAGAAGTGCAGTGCCTCGGCGGGCACGCCCTGCTCGACGAAGCGCTCCATCAGGAAGCGCGAGGGCGCGAGGATGCGATCGGCGCGCAGCATCGCTCGCAGCATGTACTCTTTGCGCTGCAGGATGGGGGAGCGGAAGGCCTCGTCGCCGAAGTAGCGCAGCGCGCGCAGCGGAAAGCGCAGGCTGCGCTGCGCGAGCCCTTCGCCCGCGGTCTCCGCCGTGCGGCCGCGCGCGTAGTGCGTCAGCCACTTGCGGGCCCATGCGAGGCGCCATGTGCCGATGCACAGCGCGCAGCGCCACGGCTCCACCTTCTCGCACAAGTGGTGGCGCGGCGTAAGCCGCTGCCCGCGCGGGCAGTGGAACCAGAAGTCGTGCAGCGTGAAGAGCGTCGGGACGCCCGCATCGGCGAGCACATCGAAGACGCCCGTCGAGAGGCCGACGGTGTGCTGCACATGCGCGACATCCGGCGCGAGCTCGCCCAGCCAGCGTGCGAAGACCGCGTCGACGGCCGGGTTCGTGTAGGTCACTCGCAGCCGGTGCGGGGAGCCCGGAACGAGGTTGAGGCGCGTCACCTGCACCCCGTCGACGACCTCGTTCACGAGCGCCAGGTTCGGCTGCCCCGGCCGGAAGCCCGGCACGAACACGCGCGCGTCGTGGCCCTGTCGCACGAGCTCGCGCGACACGCTCCATGTATAGACCTCCGCCCCGGCCATCTGGTCGGGCGGAAATCCGTGGGCCACTTGCAGGATGCGCATCGAATGTCGCTCGCGATTGCGGCGGCCATGCTAGCCCTGCCGTCGCCGGGGCTCCAACGCGAGCTGGCGCGGAGCGCGCGGAAAACGCTCGATTCCTAGTGCGCGTTCGCGATGGCCACGAGCGCGGCGACGACGGCGCCGAGCGTGAGCACGAGCAGCGCGATCTTGAGCCAGCTCCACGGGCGCTCGCCCTGCACTTCGCCGGTCGCGGCGTTGACGACGACGCGGTAGGTCTTGGACTTCCAGCGGTAGCTCGCCATCCACACGGGCAGCAGCACATGCTTGTAGGTGAGCGCGGACCAGTCGGTGTCGATCGAGAGCACGCGCTGGACATCGCCGCCGATGCGGCGGCGCACCTCGAGGTCGAGCTCGCGCTCGACTTGGCCGCGCGCGTCGGCGAAGCAGTCGGGCAGCGCTCGCTCGTAGGTGCGCGCGAAGTAGCCGGCGAGGTACTCGGGCGCCCACGGCTTGAGCCCCGCGAGCGGCCACGGCTCGAGCGCCGCGAGCTCGTCCGCGGGCAGGCCGGCCCCGGCGCTCTCGAGCACATCGTCGAAGAAGCGCCGGAAGCTGCCCGAGGCCGGATACCAGCGCGTGCGGCGTTGCGTGTGGCGGTTCTTGCCCGTGCCGACCGTGACGTAGTAGTGCTCGCCGCGCATGCCGCGCCAGCGATTGGCGGTGAGCGCGTCGAAGGTGAAGAACGGCAGGTACACGCCTTGGAACGCCGCGCCGATGCCCTTGCGCGCCAGCGCGCTCGGCAAGAACCAGCGCGACTTCACCCACTGCGCCAAGTTCGCGCGCGCCTTCGCATCGTCGAGCTGGAAGGGCACGATCCCGTCGACGGCGAGCCGCTGCGTCGACTCGTGCACGCCCTCGCGCGCCATCGACTGCGCGCAGTACGGGCAGCGCTGCGCCGTGAGCGCGCCTTGGAACTGCACGGTCGCATGGCAGTTGTCGCAGCGCACCTCGTTCAGGTCCTCCTTGCGCGCGACCTCGGCGCGGCGCTCGGCGGCCTTCTCGAGCGCGGCGAGCAAGTCGTTCTCGCGCACCGCGCGACTGCTGTCGGGCGCCGGAGCGACATGGCCGCAGTAGGGGCATTTGGGGGCTTGCTCGCGCGGATCGAACGCGAGGTCCGCGCCGCAGCCGCCGCAGGGGAACTTGTAGGCGCGCGCCGCGCGCGTGGCCTCGTCCTCCGCAGGCAGCGGCGGCGGCTCGCTCGGTTCGCCGACGACTTCGTCTGTGGGCGAGAGCGGTGTGGTTTCGTCGGTGGCCATCGGACGGAGGTCAGGCTAGCGGGCGGAGGCGCGGGCAGGGAATGCGTCGCGAGCTACGCGCGGAGCGCGCGCGCATTCGAGCGCGAGGCGGACTAGCATGCGTGCGTATGGCGCGGGACGACATCGAGTGGGTGCGCGAGGACGCGGAGGGCGAGCGCATCGAGATCAAGGCCCGCCAGATCCGCGAGCGCTGGGACTTCTACTGGCGCCCGGGGCGCAGCTACGGCTGGGAGAAGCTGCCCGAGCCGCTGCTCGAGGACTGGCTCGAGGTGCTCGATGGCGTCGAGCGGCGCGTGCAGCGGCGGCAGTACCCGCTCGACGAGCCCGCCAAGGTGCGGCGAGCGATTCGCCGGCGCTTTCCGCGCGCCGCGCTCGACGAAGGCTGATCGCGTACAATCGGCACTCGCATGATGCCCGTGAACGAGACCAAGTCGCGCCCTGGTAGCTCCGACACCGTGACCGCAGCCATCCGCGTGCAGGCGCAGGCCCAGTTCGTCGAGTCCGAGTCGGACCCCGACCACCTGCGCTGGTTCTATGTCTACCGGATCGTGATCCGCAACGAGGGCGACGCGCCCGCGCGCCTGCGCTCGCGGCACTGGATCATCCTCGACGCGAACAACCACCGCGAAGATGTGCGCGGCCCCGGCGTGGTCGGCAAGACGCCGCGTCTCGCGCCGGGCGAGCAGTTCGAGTATGTGAGCTCCTGCCCGCTGCGCACCGCGTGGGGCACGATGGAAGGCAGCTACAGCTTCGAGCGCGACGACGGCACGGCCTTCGATGCCGCCATCGGCCGCTTCTTCCTCGCTCCGCCGCGCAAGAGCGTGCCCGTGGGCTGAGCGCGCGTTCTCGTCGCGCAGTACCGAGACCTCGCCAGCGCTAGGATTCGCCGCGTGCTCGCGCTCGCGCGAGCGTCCGTCCTCTCGCTCTCGCCTCCCGCGGAGAACTCCGATGCGCACGCTGTTCCTTCCCCTGCTCCTCGCCCTCGTCGCGTTCCTGCTCGTCGCCTCGCTGGCGGCTTTCCAGTCCGCGCCCGCGCCGCGCGCGGGCTTCCTCGATGTGCTGGATGTCGGCACCAAGCTCACCCTCAAAGAGGGCGGCGACGGGCTCGTCACCGTCACGCTCTTCCCGGGCCTCGGCTCCCACGAAGTGCTCGAAGTCGGCCCCGACTGGTTCAGCTGCTGCTTCCCGGGCAAGCTCCAAGGCCTGCCCGTCACGCGCATCCCCCAGACCGCGATCCGCAGCATTGAGATCTACCCCCAGCCGCCCAAGTGAGCGCGACGGCCCGGCTGGTGGGCGTCGGAGGGTTGGCTGTGGCCGCAACAAAAGTATGATAGAATTGACTTCTGATTCTTTGAAGTCGATCTTATTGAGCATGCCGAGAAACACGCCTCCGACCTTTCCCGCGGCCGCCCGCCAGCTCGTGGCCCTCGGGGAGCGCCTGCGCGCGGCGCGTCGCCGCCGCCGCCTGACTCAGGCCGTGGTCGCGGCCCGAGTGGGGGTGTCCAAGCAGACCCTCGCCAAGCTCGAGTCCGGCAATCCCGCGACCAGCCTCGCCACCGCCTTGCGCGTGCTCGCGGTGCTCGGCCTCGCGCAGGACATCGACCAGCTGGCCGCGAATGACGAGCTCGGGCGTCGACTTCAGGACATCGAGCAGCCCGGCCCTCCGCGGGGACGGGCCGCGCCGTGAATTCGGAACTCGAGCTCTGGCTCGACGACGCGGTGCTCGCCGAGCGCGTCGTGCGAGTGGGGACGCTGGTGCGCACCACGGCGCGGGGACGCGAGGTGCTGCGCTTTCGTTACGCGCCGGAGTGGCTCGCGAATCGAAAGGCGAGCTTCGCGCTCGACCCGCAGCTGCCGCTCACGGCCGGCGACTTCTTTCCGGAGAGCGGCGGTTCGCTCTTTGGCGTGCTGCGAGATCTCGCGCCCGACCGCTGGGGGCGCGTGCTGATGGAGCGCCGCGAGGCGGATGAGGCGCGCCGCGAGGGGCGCGCAGCGCGCAGGCTCTCCGAGTGGGACTTCCTCGCGGGCGTGAACGATGTCGCGCGCCTCGGGGCGCTCCGATTGCGCGATCCGGCGACTGCGCGCTGGATCGACCACCGAGCGCCGGGGATCACGCCGCTCTCGCGCCTGCGCGAGCTCGAAGCGGCGGCACGGGAACTCGAAGCGGACGGTGCTGCCGGGCGGAGCGGATACTCCGACTGGCTCCGGCTGCTCGTAGTCCCCGGCAGCTGCCTCGGCGGCGCTCGGCCCAAGGCTTCGTTCCTCGATTCCGACGGCAGCCTGTGGCTGGCGAAGTTCCCCGCGAGCAGCGACCGCCACGATGTCGGTGCGTGGGAAATGCTCGCCCACGAGCTCGCGCTCTCGGCTGGCATCGAGGTTCCGCGTGCACGGACGCTCGCGCTCGGCGGCGGCCGCCGCACCTTCTGCGTCGCGCGCTTCGATCGCGTCGGCAACCGTCGCCGCATGTACGCATCTGCGATGACGCTGCTGCAGCGCGAGGACGGCGACGCAGCGAGCTACCTCGAGCTTGCCGAGGTGCTCCAGCTCGCGGGCGACGCGCAGCGCATCGAGGCGGACCTGCACCAACTCTACCGACGCATCGCCTTCTCGATGCTCATCGCCAACCGCGACGACCACCTGCGCAACCATGGCTTCCTGCGCACGCCGGGTGGCTGGGTGCTCGCGCCGGCGTTCGACCTCCACCCCGGATCGGACAAGCCGGATCACTTGCTTGCGATCGACGAGACGGATCCGCGGCCGTCGCTCGCGACGCTGCGCTCGACGGCACGCTTCTACAGGTTGACCGACTCGGGCGCCGGACAGGTCGAGCGCGAGGTGCGCTCCGCCATCGCGCTCTGGCCCGCGCTCGCGCAGGCGCTCGAGCTCGACGCGCAAGAACGCGCCGCACTCGCGTCCTTGCTCGCGCCGCCGCTCTAGGCCTATTTGCCGGCGGGCTCGGGCTGGGGATGGCGGGCGGTGAGGTGGAAGGAGCCGGCGCGCCAGTCGATGCTCGCGCGGGCGCCGGAGGAGAGGGTGCCGCGCAGGATCGAGTCGGCCAGCAGGTTCTGGATGCGCTTTTGGATCACGCGCTTGAGCGGGCGGGCGCCGTACTCGGGGTCGTAGCCTTCCTTGGCCAGCGCCTCCTTGGCGGCGCCGGTGAGCTCGAGGGCGATCTCCTGCTCGGCGAGGTGCTTCTGGAGCCGCGCGAGCTGCACATCGACGATCTCGCGGATGCGGTCGGGCTCGAGCGCCTTGTAGGTCAGGACCTCGTCGAGGCGGTTGATGAACTCCGGCCGGAAGAAGTCGCGCAGCCGCGAGCCGTCGCGCAGGTTGGAGGTCATCAGGACGAGCGACTGGGTGAAGTCGACGGTGCGACCCTGGCCGTCGGTGAGGCGACCGTCGTCGAGGATCTGCAACAGCATGTTGAAGGTGTCGGGGTGCGCCTTCTCGACTTCGTCGAGCAGGATCACGCAGTGCGGCTTGCGGCGCACGGCCTCGGTCAGCGCCCCGCCTTCGTCGTAGCCGATGTAGCCCGGAGGCGCGCCGATCATGCGCGAGACGGAGTGCTTCTCCATGTACTCGGTCATGTCGAGGCGCACGACGGCGCTCTCGTCGTCGAACAGGAACTCCGCCAGCGCCTTGGCGGTCTCGGTCTTGCCGACGCCGGTGGGGCCGAGCAGCAGGAACGAGCCGAGCGGCCGCGTCGTCTCCTGCAGGCCCGCGCGCGCGCGGCGCACGGCCTCGCTGATCGCCTCGAGCGCGTGGTCCTGGCCCACGACGCGCTCGCGCAGGCGTTCTTCCATGTGGAGCAGCTTCTCGCGCTCGGTCTCGAGCAGGCGCGAGGCCGGGATGCCGGTCCAGCGGCTGACGACCTTGGCGATCATCTCCGCGTCGACCTCCTCGGGCAGCAGCGCGCCCTCGCGCTGCAGCTCCGCGAGCCGCGCCGCGTTCTCCTTGAGCTGCTTCTCCGCTTCCGGAAGCTCGCCGTAGCGCACCTGCGCGACGCGCTCGAAGTTGCCTTCGCGTTCCTTGCGCTCCGCCTCGTTGCGCAGGCTTTCGATCAGCGTCTTGCTCGCGCGCAGCGCCGTGATGAGCTCCTTCTCCGCCTGCCAGCGACCGCGCAGCGCGCGAGCGGACTCTTCGAGCTCCGCGAGCTCTTCGCCGATCGCCGCGATGCGCCGCGCCTCGTCGCCGCGGTTCTCCTTCTTGAGCGCGGTGCGTTCGATCTCGAGCTGGCGCACCTTGCGCTCGATCGCGTCGAGCTCCGGCGGCAGCGAGTCGATCGAGAGCCGCACCTGCGCGGCCGCCTCGTCGACCAAGTCGATCGCCTTGTCGGGCATGAAGCGCTGCGTGATGTGGCGGTCGGCGAGCCGCGCCGCCGAGACCAGCGCCTCGTCGAGGATGCGCACGCCGTAGTGCACTTCGTAGCGCTCCTTCAGGCCGCGCAGGATCGCGATCGTGTCCTCGATCGACGGCTCGCCGACCTGCACGGGCATGAAGCGGCGCTCGAGCGCCTTGTCCTTCTCGACATGCTTGCGGTATTCGTCGAGCGTCGTAGCGCCGATGCAGTGCAGCTCGCCGCGCGCGAGCGCCGGCTTGAGCATGTTGGCCGCATCGACCGCGCCCTCCGCGCCGCCCGCTCCGACGAGCGTGTGCAGCTCGTCGATGAACAGGATGATCTCGCCGCCCGCCTCCGCGATCTCGCCGAGCACGGCCTTGAGGCGCTCTTCGAACTCGCCGCGAAACTTCGCGCCCGCGAGCATCGCGCCGAGGTCGAGCGCGAGGATCTTCTTGCCCTTCAAGGGCTCGGGCACATCGCCGGCGACGATGCGGTTGGCGAGGCCCTCGGCGATGGCGGTCTTGCCGACGCCCGGGTCGCCGATCAGCACGGGGTTGTTCTTGCGCCGCCGCGAGAGCACCTGCATCACGCGCCGGATCTCGGTGTCGCGGCCGATGACCGGATCGAGCTTGCCGGCCTGCGCGTCGGCGGTGAGGTCGCGCGCGTACTTCTCGAGCGCCTCGAAGGTGCTCTCGGGCTCGGGGCTCGTGACGCGCTTGGCTCCGCGCACCTCGGCCAGCGCCGCCTCGATGCGCTCGAAGGAGAGCTTGCGCGCCGCCAGCAGTCCCTTGACCTCCGGCCCGCCCGACTTGGCCAGACCGAGCAGCAGGTGCTCGGTCGACACATAGTCGTCTTTCAGTCGCTGGGCCGCCGCGCCCGCCTCGTTCAGCGCCTCGGCGAATGTGCGCCCCGCCTGCAGGTTCGAGCCCGAGGCCTTGGGCAGCTTGTCGAGCTGCAGCACGAACTCGCCCGCGAGCACGCGCGGATCGACATCGAGCTTCTTCAGCACCGCGGCCGGAACTCCCTCGGTCTCCCGCAGCAGTGCCACGGCGAGGTGCCCGGCGACCAGCTCGGGATGACCCGAGTCCGCCGCGAGCTTGTGGGCCGCCTGAAGGACCTCTGCCGCCTTGGTGGTGTAGTTGGCTTGCATGCCCCTTGGCATCGCAATCCTCATACCAAGCCGCTTGGGCCGCGCGGACGCCAAAAGAGGCCTTGCTGACTACGCCAGAGGTGGCAGGACTGCCGATTTGGCGGCCGATAACGCCAAAGCGGCAGTTTCAGGCGCGCGGCAGAGAGCCGACGGTGGCGGGCATCTGCGGGCTCACAGGCAGCCGCCTCCGAGGGCGCAGCGGATGGCGCCGACGAGCGCGAAGAGCACTCCCAGAACGGTCGCCACGAGGTGCAGCTGGGCGTTGGCGCTGCGCCCAGTCGCGGGGTCGCGATCGGTGACGAGGCCGAGCACTCCGGCGGCCGCGGTCGCGAGCGAGAGCGGGACCGCGAGCCAGTTGATGCAACCGAGGCAGCAGGGGAGCCCAGCGGTGGTCGCGAGCGCGGAGAGGACAATCAGGACGAGCGAGGCGGTCGACATCAGGAGGCCCGCTCCCGCGGGCAGAGGAGGCGTGGGGCGAGCAGCGGGCCGGCGAGCGCGGTGGCCCAGAACGCGGGGTAGGCGAGCGCGACCAGCGGGTTGAAGGCGAGCGCGCGCTCGAGCTCGCCGTGGCTCGCGGCCGTGAAGGCGCGCGAGAGGCCGCACAGCAGGCAGCCCGGGCAGGGAACCGGCTCGAGTCCGACGAGACGCCACGGTGCGCCCGCAGCCATGGCCTCGACGCTGAAGACGAAGCTCGCCACCAGCGCCGCGGCGGCGAGCGGCGCGAGCGCGGCGAGAGACGAGGCACGGGGGTGCACTACAGCGCGCGCTCCGCCGCGTTACATGCGCACGGCACGCTCGAGCCCGTCTGCGATGTTGGCCCAGGGGATCGCGACGCAACAGGTGGCCCTCACTCGGGCGCCGCACCGAACCCCTGCGCGCGGAGACGCCTGCGGCGAAAGACCGCTAGGCGCGCACGGCGGGCTCGAGCAGGCCGGCTTCGGAGAGCGTGGCGAGCAAGCGGGCGCGGCTCTCGGGCGCGAGCGCCACGAGTGGCAGGCGCACATCCTCGCGCATCCATCCCATGCGCGCGAGCGCCGTCTTGACCGGCACGGGGTTGGTCTCGACGAACAGGTCGCGACACAGGGGCGCGAGCCAGGCGACCAGTTCGGAGGTGCGCTGCGCATCGCCGCCAGGCCGTGCGACGCGGCAGAGCTCGGCCACTTCGGTGGGGGCGAGGTTGGCGACGACGCCGATCACGCCGGTGCCGCCGAGCGCCATGAAGCCGGCGATCAGCGCGTCTTCGCCGGCCACGAGGTCGATGTCGCAGGCCGCGCGAACTTCGCGCGCGCGCTCGAGAGATCCCGAGGCCTCTTTCAGCGCCACGGCGCGGGGGGCGCGCGCGCGGATCGCGGCCACTGTGGCGGGCGTGAGGTCGCAGCCGGTGCGCGACGGCACATTGTAGAGCACGAGCGGCAGCTCGCTCGCATCCGCGATCGCGCAGAAGTGCGCCAAGAGGCCCGCCTGCGTGGGCTTGTTGTAGTAGGGCGTGACGACGAGCGCGGCGTCCGCGCCCGCGGACTGCGCGAAGCGCGCGAGCTCGATCGACTGCGCGGTGTTGTTCGTGCCGATGCCCGCGACCACGGGGATGCGACCGCGCGCGCGCTCGCTCGTGCGCTCGATCACGCTGCGGCGCTCGTAGTCCGAGAGCGTCGCGCCTTCGCCCGTGGTGCCGACTGCGACGAGGCCATCGGAGCCCTGCTCGACATGCCAGTCGACGAGGCGCTCGAGCGCGGCGTAGTCGACATCGGTGCCGGAGAACGGTGTAGGAAGCGCAACATAGCTGCCGTGCAGGCGCCAGCTCATCGAGCGCTGCTCCCGCTCGCCATGGCGGCGAGCATCTCGCGGATCGCCGCGTCGACGCCGACGAACAGCGAGTGCGCCACGATCGCAAAACCGATGTTGAGTTCCTCGACACCCGCGATTCCAGCGACGGGCGCGACATTGCGGTAGTCGAGGCCGTGACCCGCGTTGACGCGCAGTCCGCACTCGCGCGCGAAGGCCGTGCCGGTGACGAGCCGTTCGAGCTCGCGCTTGCGAGCGTCGCCCTGCGCATTCGCGTAGCAGCCCGTGTGCAGCTCGATGAACGGTGCCCCGCTGTCGGCCGCGGCCACGATCTGCTCGCGATCCGCGTCGATGAAGAGGCTGACCGCGCCGCCCTCGGCTGCGAGCTCGCGCGTCACGCGCGCCACGCGCTGCGCTTCCGCGCGCACATCGAGTCCGCCCTCGGTCGTGATCTCCGCGCGCGACTCGGGCACGAGGCAAAAGGCCTCGGCTCCGCTCTTGCGCGCGATCGCGACCATCTCGTCGTCGAGCGAGCACTCGAGGTTGAGCAGCGTGCGAAGCGCGCGCCGCAGCGCGACGACATCCGCATCCTGCATGTGGCGACGGTCCTTGCGCAGGTGGCAGGTGATGCCCTGCGCTCCGGCGCGCTCGGCGCGCAGCGCCCACTCGACGGGATCGGGGAAGGCCTCGCGCCGTGCTTGGCGGAGAGTCGCGATGTGATCGACATTGACATGCAGTCTGACCATCGGATCGAGCCCGGATTGTACGCGCGCGGCCAGCTCGGCCCGAGCGGCAGCAGGCCATTCGTGCGGGCGGAATGGAGGGCGCGGTGGACTCCGGCCGGGGTGGGGGACTACCGTGCGTGCGTGGAGGCGCCCTCGATGTTCGTCTTGTCGCATGTTCTCGCCCTCGCCTGCCCGCCGGTGCCGCCCCCGCAGGAGCCGGTCGAGACCGCGGGCAAGGTGGCCGAGCTGGTGGTCGATGCGGACGAGGCGCGCACCCGCGTCGGCCGCGCGGCGGACTGGCTGCTCTCGAGCCAGCGTCCCGACGGCGCCTGGGGCGCGGGCGCCATCGACTCGGTGCAGTTCACGGGCTTCTCGGTCGAGACCTACTATGTCTTCCAGTACGCGGCCAATTCGCTCGCGTTCCTCGCGCTGCTCTCGGTCGACGCCACGCCGGAGCGCGACGCGGCGGCGATGCGCGCGCTCGAGTGGTTGCTCGCCTCGCGCCTGCCCAAGCGCGGCAACGACTGGGATGTCGACTGCACATGGGCCGCGCTGTACGGATTTCAGGCCATGGTCGCCGCGTCGGACGACCCGCGCTTCCAGACCGAAGCCCTGTGGGAGCGTGTCAACGCGCGCGGCGCGGACCTCTACGCGCTGCTCGAGAACAACCAGGAGCCGCTCGGCGGCTGGGGCTACTACGAAGGTCCGGTGGTCTCGAACCGCCCGACATGGAGCACCTCGTTCGCGACGGCGTGCGTGATTCCGGCGCTGGTGCGCGCGCAGGGCATGGGCTGGAAGGTCGATCCCGAGGTCGCCGCGCGCGCCGTGCGCTATGTCGATCGCTGTCGCCTGCCCGACGGCGGCGTGATGTACGACCTGCGGCCGCTGCCGCGCCGACCGGGCGAGTCGATCGACAATGTCAAGGGCAGCCTCGGCCGCATCCAGGTCGCGAACTGGGCCCTGCGGCGCGCGGGATTGGCCTCGGTGACGGACGAGCGCCTGCGCGAGGGACTCGAGGCGTTCTTCGAGCACCACAAGTTCCTCGATGTCGCGCGCATGCGGCCGATCCCGCACGAGGCCTACTACGCCAACGCCGCGTACTTCTACATGTTCGCGCACTGCTACGCCGCGCAGGCGATCAACGAGCTGCCCGAGCCCGAGCGCGCCGGCTGGCATCGCCGGCTGCGCGCGCACCTCGCCAAGATCCAGTGGGACGACGGCTCGAGCCTCGACTTCCCCAACATGAGCTGCATGCAGACTGCCGGCACCGCCTTCTCGATCCTCGCCTTTCAGGCCGGAATTCCCGGCGCGAAGGCGACTCTCTAGCGCCACCGCAACCTATCACATCCCATGAAGCACCTTCCGTACCGACGCTTGTCGCTCTGCGCGGCGATGTTCCTCGCCACCGGCTGTGCCGCTAGCTCCGGGGTCACGACTACGCACACACCGACGAGTGCCCTGACCGAGGCTGCCCCGACCGAGGCAACGGCGAGCGCGCCGACGAAGCCCGAGGACGAGCTGGAGCAGCGCAAGAAGGTGCGCGCGGTCGAGGCGGCGAGGCTCGAGCTCGACATCGCCAAGCTCGCGGCGGACAGCGCGCGTGCGGGCGCCAAGGCGGCGGTGGGTGCGGCCGAGCGCGAGCTCAACGCGGTCAAGGCCGAGCGCGAGCACTTCAAGAAGGTCACCGTGGCGCTCGAACTCGACGCGGCGGGACTCGGCGTCGACCGCGCGAAGCAGTCCCTGCTCGAGAGCGAGCAGGAGCTCGAGGAGCTCCAGCGCATGTACGAGGCGGAGACCTTCGCCGAGGCCACCAAGGAGCTCGTGCTCGCGCGCGGCAAGGCGCGGCTGGAGATGGTCAAACGCGACCTCGACCTCGAGCAGCGCAAGCTCGAGCAGCTCAAGGGCTTCGAGCACAAGAAGCGCGACCGCGAGCTGGGCGAACGCGAGACCAAGGCCAAGCTGGCGCTCGAGGCAGCCAAGTCGGCGGCCAAGAAGACCGACCTCGAGCAGCGCCTCGCGCTCACGCGCGCCGAGCACGCCTTGGAGGATGCCGAGCGCGCCGCGTCGCCGGTGCCCAAGACCGACTCCAAGACTGCTCCGAACGCCGACGAGAAGCCGACGGGGAAGACCCCGGCCCCAGGGAGCTTCGACCAGCAGGCCGAAACTCCCGCGAAGAAGGGCGGCTAGAACCGAGTTTTGGGCCTGCGCCGCGCGCTCGCGCGCAGCTTTCATGGGGCGGACGCTGACGCGTCGCTCCCCGTTTCTGTAGACTCTTCCGACCTGCCATGCGGATCATTGCCGGAGAACACCGCGGACGCTTGCTCAAGACCCCTGATGGCATGGGCACCCGCCCGATGCTCGACCGCGTGCGCGAAGCGGTCTTTTCGACGATCGGGGAGCGCGTCATCGACGCGCGCGTGCTCGACCTGTTCGCGGGCACGGGCAGCCTCGGTCTCGAGGCCCTGAGCCGCGGCGCCCTCGAGGCCCGCCTCGTGGAGCGCGACCCGCGCGTGCTCGACCTCCTGCGCCGCAATGTCGAGGACCTCGCCCTCGAGGACCGCGGCGAGATCGTCGCGGCCGACGCGCTCGCCACCCGCTCTTGGGGCGGTTCCGACGCGCGCTTCGAACTCGTGTTCTTCGATTCGCCGTACCCGATGCTCGAAACCGGCAAGACGCGCACGGCGATCTTCGCGGCGCTCGAGAAGCTCGTCACCGAGCGGATCGTGTCGAAGGGGCTGGTCGTGTTCCACGCGCCCAAGGACGGCGTGCAGGAAAACGAGTTCGCGCCCAAGATCAAGGTCGAGCTGCGCGAGTACGGCACCAACGCGATCTTCTATCTGGAGCGCAAGTGACGGAGCTCGCCGGGCGACCGCTGGCCGGTCGTCTGTGGACCGGTCGTCTGCTGGTCGGCGGGCGGCTGGTTCCGGGGGCGCTGCGAGTCGCCGAGGGCAAGATCGAGAGCCTCGACCTGCGCGACGCGCGCGCGGGCGATGCCGAGTTGCCGATCATCGCGCCCGGGCTGGTCGATCTGCACATCCACGGCTATGGCGGGTGCGATCCGGTCGAGCAGCTCTCCGGCATGGCGCGCGCGCTCGCGCTCGCCGGCACCACGGCCTTCCAGCCCACGCTGTTCCCCTCCGAGCCCACGGTGCAGGGCGGCGTGTGCGAGCGCTCTTGGAAGGCGGCGCAGGCGCTGCGTGGCCCGGTCGCGCGCGCGGTCGGTCTGCACCTCGAAGGACCGTTCGTGAATCCCGAGCGCGCGGGCGCCCTGCCGCGCCACGACCTCGCCGAGCCTTCGCTCGCGGCGCTGCGCGCGATCCTCGGTCCGGCGACGGGCGACGGGCGCGGGGTGCGCACGGTGACGCTCGCGCCGGAGCTGCGCGGCTCGGCGGAGCTCGTGGCGGAGCTCGTGCGCTGCGGCGTGCGCGTCTCGCTCGGCCACAGCAAGGCCACTGCGGAAGAGTCGCGCATGGCTGCGCGCGCGGGCGCGAGCGGCGCCACGCACCTCTTCAACGCCATGAACGGCATCCACCATCGCGAGGTCGGGCTCGCGGGCTTCGCGCTGATCGAGCGCGCGCTCTACGCGGAGATCATCGGAGACCTTGTGCACGTCGGGGGCGAGGCTATCGAGCTCGCGCTCGCGGCGCGCGGCCCGCAGGGGCTGGCGCTGGTGAGCGACGCGCTGCGCGGGGCCGGGACGGGCTGCGACGTGTTCCACTCGCACGGCCGCGACCACCTGATCGACGACGGCACGGCCTACTACCCGCCGGGGCCGGGGCGGGCGGAACGCCAGCTCGCGGGGACGGCGATGGGGCAACTCGACATGGTGCGGCGACTGGTGAAGCGCGGCGTGGTCGGGCTCGAGGAGGCGCTCGCGATGGCGAGCGAGACGCCGGCGCGCGCGCTCGGGCTCGAACGCGAGATCGGCGTGCTGGCGGCGGGCGCGCGCGCGGACCTGATCGTGCTGCGCGGGCCGGAGCTCGAGCTCGAGGATGTGCTCGTCGGCGGCGAATCGGCGCTGCGCGGTTAGGCTATCGGGGTCCTTCGAGAGGCCCCCCGATGATCGCATCCGCGCTGCTCCTGTCGCTCGTTCCGTCCGTCGTCACGCTCGCTCCGCAGGAGCCCGAGCCGAAGAAGAAGCTGCCCAGCGTCGAGTCGGCGGCGAAAAAGGCGCACGCGCTGCTCGTCGAGCTGCAGGAGAACCTCTCCGATCCGAAGGGGACGGAGCGCGAGTGGCCCTACGAGGGCGTGTACCGCGAGAAGGGGCAGATTCCCGTCGGTTATCGCGTCGGCGGCACCGCGATTTCCGCGTGGGCGCTGGTCGAGTCTCCGCAGCACGCGAAGTCGAAGGAGTCGCAGGCGGCCGTGGCGCGCGCCGTCGACTTCCTGTTCGAGACGCTCGAGGATCCGGCGATGTCGGCGGGCTTCAACGGCGGCTACGACGTGCGCGGCTGGGGCCATGCTTACGCGCTGCAACTCTTCCTGCGGCTGCGCGCGGAGAAGCTCGTGCCGAAGGGCAAGGAACAGGCGCTCGACGCGTGGGTGAAGCGCTTGGTCGAGGTCCTGCACACGACCGAGATCGTCGAGACGGGCGGCTGGAACTACTCGCGGCCCGGCGGGGGAGCGAAGCGCGCTCCGGCGTCGCCGTTCATGACGGCCCCGACCTTGATCGCGCTGTTCGAGGCGCACAAGCAGGGCGAGAGCGTCGATGCGAGCGTGATCGCGCGCGCGCTCGATGCGCTCGAGACGTGTCGCACCGAGGCCGGCGCGATTCCCTACAACACGCTCGCCAAGAAAGACGAGTGGCCGGGCGCGATCGGTCGCTCGCCGATCACCGAGTGCGTGCTCGTGCTCGCCGGTCGCGGCAGCGTCGACAATGTGCGTCGCTCGCTCGACAACTTCCTCGAACACTGGGAGTGGCTCGAGAAGCGCCGCAAGGGCACGGGCACGCACGTGCCGCCCTACGGCGTCGCGCCCTACTACTTCTTCTACGCGCACGGCTACGCGGCGCAGGCGATCGAGTTCCTGCCCGAGGCCGAGCGCGCGAGCTACCGCCAACGCTTCCTCGAGCGCCTGTTTCAGGTGCAGGAAGACTCCGGCGGCTGGAACGACCGCATCTTCCCGCGCAGCGAGAACTACGGCACCGCCATGGGCCTGATCGCGCTGCTCGCCCCGACCCTCGCGCGCCCGACCGGCTGGACCCCGCCGCCGCCCGCCACGCAGGGCGAGTCGAAGTGACTGAACGCGGCTAGCGCGGCGCGCGCGCGAGCTCGGCGACGCGGGCGCGGATGGAGTCGCGCACGGCGGCAAAAGCGTCGGCGTCGAGGTGCTTGGGGTCGGGGATCTGCCAGTCCGCGCTCTGGCGGGCGCGCATGTTGGGGCACTCGTCGCCGCAGCCCATGGTGATGGCCCAGTCCCACTCGAGTTGCGGCACTTCGGCGAGGCCCTTGGAGCTGTGGCGGGCGAGGTCGTAGCCCACGAGGCGCATCGAGGCGATGGCCTTGGGGTTCACGCTGCCCGACGGACGCGAGCCGGAGCTGTGCGCGTCGAGGAGCTCCGGGAAGTCGAGCTTGGCGAAGGCCTCGGCCATCTGGCTGCGGCAGGAGTTCTCGACGCACACGAATAGGACGCGCAGCGCGCTCGGGCTCATCGGTTGCCTCCGGGGCGGGGATTGTCTTATCGTGCTTCGAGGATGGGGGCCAAGAGCTGTTGTCCGCCGGCGCGACGCGCGAGCGACTTGCCGCCCCTCACCGGTCCGGCCGGCGAGCGCGAGCTCGCGCGCCTTGCCAAGGTGCTGGGGCACCCCGCGCGCGTGCGCATCGTGCGCTTTCTGCGCGAACACGAGAGCTGCGTGTGCGGGACCATCGTCGACGAGGTCGGGTTGGCGCAGTCGACGGTGTCCCAGCACCTGAAGGTGCTGAAAGCCGCCGGCTTCGTGCGCGGCACGGTCTCAGGGCCAAGTATGTGCTCTTGCCTCGAGCCTGCAGTTCTGCAGCGCTTCGAACGGCTCTTCCGAGGACTGGCGCGATGAAGACGGGTGGTCGTCTCTCGTTTCTCGATCGCTACCTCACGGCGTGGATCTTCCTCGCCATGGCGTGTGGGGTGGTGCTCGGTTGGGCCATGCCGCACCTCGCGCTGGTGCTCGGGCGTTTCGCCGTCGGCACGACCTCGATCCCGATCGCGGTCGGGCTGATCGCGATGATGTACCCGCCGCTCGCGAAGGTGCGCTACGAGGAGCTCGGCAGCGTGCTGCGCGATCGGCGCGTGCTCGCGCTCTCGCTCGCGCAGAACTGGATTCTCGGGCCACTCCTGATGTTCGCGCTTGCGGTCGTGTTTTTGCGCGACGAACCCGACTACATGCTCGGCCTGATCCTGATCGGTCTCGCGCGCTGCATCGCCATGGTGATCGTCTGGAACGACCTCGCAGGCGGCGACCGCGAGTACTGCGCGGGACTCGTCGCGCTCAACTCGGTGTTCCAGATCCTGCTCTTTCCCGTGTACGCGTGGCTGTTCGCGACGTGGCTGCCCGAGCAGCTCGGCCTCGCGGGCACGGTCGTGCCGGTCTCGATGGGGGAGATCGCGGCCAGCGTCGCCGTCTACCTCGGCATTCCCTTCGCGGCCGGCATTCTCACGCGGCTCACGCTCGTGCGCGCGCGCGGACGCGAGTGGTACGAGTCGAGCTTCGCGCCGCGCATCGGACCGATCACGCTC
>Ga0194121_10000895_pt1 | contig 51979 bp, 55 predicted proteins | sample TA2MahCa50mmetaG_FD_148609 | JGI IMG/M metagenome (GOLD analysis project Ga0194121, IMG submission 148609) | Freshwater microbial communities from Lake Tanganyika, Tanzania - TA2015020 Mahale Deep Cast 50m | ecosystem: Environmental > Aquatic > Freshwater > Lake | place: Tanzania: Lake...
GCTCGAGGTCGGCGCCTGGGTCGCCTGCGGCTGCGGCGCCGCGGCGGGGAGCCCGCCGGGGATCGCCGGAGGGAACCGGAAGAGCACGACCGCGAGGAGCGTCAGGCCGAGCGCGCTGAGGACCTGGATGCCCCGGCGCGAGGGGCGCCCGAGGGGGAACGGCCGCGGCGCCACGCGGTCGGGGTACGCGAAGCCGAAGCGGTCGCCGTCGTGCTCGCGACGCCAGCGCGCCTCGCGCAGCGCGCGGCCGATGCGCGCGCGCGCCGGCCAGCGGCGCAGGAGCGCTTCGCGGACCGGATCACCGATAGACATAGATCTCGAGCGCCACCGCGCTGCCGCTGTCTCCGGCGACGATGTCGTGGAGGTCCTTCACGACCGCGCCCTGGAACGGTCCCGCGGCGAGCGCGCTCGTCGCGGTGCGCGCGAGGCGCTCGCCCTGCACGGGGTCCTGGTGCGATCCGTACGCGAACACGATCGCGACCTTGCGCGACTCGGCGGCGGCGAAGAGCTGCTGCCTGACCGCGTCGGCGAAGCGCGTCTGCTCCGCGGTGACCGCGGCCTGGTCGGCGCCGAGGAGCTTCGCGCCGTCGACGGCGACGCGGATCTCGATCGGCTTCGGGTCGATCGCGGGCCCCGTCGGCGCGTTCAGCTTCACCGGCGGGCTCGCGGCGGCGAGGAAGATCACGAACAGTCCGAGGAGGATGTCCGCCCAGAGCCAGCCGACGAGCGCGAAGGTGACGCCGCGGCTAAGTCCGAACATCCCCGCGATACCCGAGCGCCTCCGCGGCCTTGGCGAGGTCGGCGGACGCCTTGCGCAGCTCGGCGATCGCGCCCTGGAGGTCCACGAGCTGCTGCTCGCGCTCGAGCGCGCGCTCGAAGACGCGGCGCTCCTCCGCGGCCATCTGGTCGAGGACCTGGTCGGCCTCGTCGCTGCCGAGGCCGCTCGCGGCCACGCTCGTGGCGTGCGCGATCGTCGCGCGGATCTGCGACTCCTTCAGGAGCGACGCCGCGCGCGACCCCGCGTCGCTGATGTCGGCGCGGAAGTGCACGAGGAGCGACAGCACGATGAGGAGGCCGATGAGCGCGGCGTCGATCGTCGCGAGGACGCTGAACACGATCGTGCCCGTGCCGTGGAACCCCTGCTCCCAGAGGAGGAGGAACGGGCGGTCCGAGAGCTCGGGGCGGGCGGCGAGGAGCTTCGCGTACGCCTCCGTCGCCGTCGCGAGGCCGTACCAGGTGACCGCGATCGGCGCGAAGACGAGGACGTTGCGCGCGACCTCGAGGACGTTCCAGATGCCCGAGCGGCGGACGGTGATGGTGTCGGCGAGCGCCCGCGGGTCGATCCCCGCGGCGTACGCGCGCGCGTCCTCCTGGCGACCGAGCTTGACCGCGTCGGCGAGCCGCTCGAGGACGATGGCCATGGCGGCGTCCCGCGGCTTCACCTCGCTCGCCAGCGCGGTCACCTCGTCGGCGGCCCGCTGGCGCTCGCTCGCGCGGGTCGGAACGACCCTGATGAGCTCCACTTCCTGCTCCCCTTTCCCAGTCCGGGGGCCGCCACCAGCCTAGTCCCGGGTCGTAACGGCGCCGCTCCCTGGAACGCCGCAGGGGCCTGGAAGTTGCGTCAGCGGGCGGTCACCGCCGGCACGGAGGCGGTCAGGCCGCGATAGACGGCGTAGGCCGCCCGGGAGCGGTTCAGCGTGTAGAAGTGGATCCCCGGCGCGCCCCCCTCGAGGAGCTCCCGGCACTGCGCGAGCGCCCACGAGATCCCGATGGCCTGCACGGTGTCCTCGTCGCGCGCCGCCTCGACGAGAGCGCGCAGCCGCGGCGCCACGGTCGCGCCCGAGCGGGCGAACATGCCCGTCGGCCGGAGCTGCTTCGCGCTCGTGATCGGCATGACCCCCGGGACGATCGGCACCGTCACGCCCGCCGCGCGCGCGCGGCGCACGAAGCGGAAGTAGTCGTCGGTCTGGAAGTGCATGTTCGTGATGAGCACCTCCACGCCCGCGTCCTGCTTCGCCTTCGCGTACCGGACGTCGTCGAGCGGGTCGGCCGACTCGGGGTGACCCTCCGGGTATGCCGCTCCCGCGACGCAGAAGGACCACCGCGAGCGCACGAACGACGCGAGCTCGACGCCGTGCGCGAAGCCCCCGGGCGTGGGGGTGAACGTCCCGTGCCCGAGCGCGGGGTCGCCGCGCAGCGCGATGACGTTCTCGATGCCTCTCGCCTCGAGGCGGTCGAGCGTGGCGGCGAGCGTCTCGGCCGTGTTGTCCGACGCGGTGAGGTGGGCCATCGCCTCGATGCCGATGTCGCGCTTGATGTCGGTGACGAGCCGGACCGTCCACTCGCGCCGCTCGGCGTCGCCGGGGCGCGAGAGCGAGGGGTACGTGACCGAGACGAAGTCCGGGTGCAGCGGCTTCAGCGCCGCGATCGTCCGGTGGAGCGCGTCGAACTCCTTCTCGCTGCGCGGCGGCATGAGCTCGAACGAGAAGACGGGCCTGCCGCCGCGGTACGCGTCGCCGATCCGCATCGGCCCATTCTCATGGACGGGCCCCGTTACCATTGAGGTCCCCCACATGAGAGCCCTTCCGATCGCCCTGTCCGCCGCGCTCCTGGTCGCCCCGATGCAGCTCGGGGCGCCGCTCGTGGACGCCCGGGTCGCCGCCGTCGAGCCCGCGGCGCCCCTCGAGGCCGCCGAGTCCCGCATCGCGATGCTCCCGGCCAGCCCGAGCGAGCCCGAGCCCGCCCCGGCCGCGGCGCCCGCCTGGCGGGCCGAGACCGCCGTCCTGGCGTCCTGGTACGGCCCCGGGTTCTGGGAGAACCGCACCGCCTGCGGCCAGATCCTCACCCCGGCGCTACTCGGGGTGGCCCACCGGACCCTCCCGTGCGGCACCCTCGTGACCCTCCGGCACGGCGGCGCGACCCTGACGATGCCCGTCGTCGACAACGGCCCGCACGTCCCCGGGCGGGAGTTCGACCTCACGCACCGCGCCCGCGTGGCCCTCGGCTGCCCCGACCTCTGCCGCCTCGGCTGGGTCCGCTAAGCCTCGAACTCCCAGCGGTGCCGCAGCCGCGCGACGCCCACCTCGCGCGAGCGCCCGATGACCCGCACCGTCAGCCCCTTCTGCAGGTAGTCGTAGTAGCGGTCCTGCGGGTCGATGATCCCCACGTCGATGTCGTACGCGCCGGGGAGGAGGTCGAGCGAGTCCACCCGGAAGCGCGCGACGCCCTCGCCGCGCACGGGCGCCTCGCACCCGTCGATCATCGTGTTCGTCCCGTACACGCCCACGCCGTCGTCGCGGTACACGTACACGCCGAACACCGCGTCGCTCACAGCGGCGCCGCTCCGGTACGCGATCTCGATCGACGCGGGCTCGCCGGAGTCGAGCACCGCGCGCTCGCCGCCGTCCGCGCCGAGGACGCGCACCGCGGTGATCTCGATCTCCTTCGAGCCCCAGCGCTCGCCGTGCCCGCGCGCGGCGCGCTCGCGCTGCTCGCGCTCCCCCACCGTGCGCTGGTACGCGTTCACGACGTCCCGCACCGTGCCGATCGCGCTGACGCGGCCGCCGTCGAGCCACAGCGCGCGCTCGCACAGGCGCGCGACCGCGCTCAGGTCGTGCGTGACGAGGACGATGGTGCGGCCCTGGCGGCGGAACTCGGCGATCTTCGCGAAGCACTTGTGCTGGAAGTACTCGTCTCCCACGGCGAGGACCTCGTCGACGAGGAGGACGTCGGGGTCGAGGTGGATCGCGACCGCGAAGCCGAGGCGCGCGTACATGCCGCTCGAGTACGTCTTCACCGCGGCGTCGAAGAAGCGCCCGATGTCGGCGAACGCCTCCACCTGCGGCATCGCCGCGTCCATCTCCTTGCGCGAGAGGCCGAGGAGCGAGCCGTTCAGGTACGCGTTCTCGCGGCCGGTGAAGTCGGGGTGGAACCCCGCGCCGAGCTCGAGGAGCGCGCTCACGCGGCCGCCCACCTCGAGCCTCCCGGTCGTCGGCTTCGACGTGCCGGCCATGAGCTTGAGGAGCGTCGACTTCCCCGACCCGTTCGATCCGATGACCCCGAACGCCTCGCCCTTCGCGACCTCGAACGACACGTCGGCGAGCGCCGTCACCGTCTCCGCGGGGGCGTACTGGCGGAGGACGACCTCCTTCAGCGTGCGGCGCGCCTCGCGGCGCAGCACGTACGTCTTCGTCACGCCCTCGGCGCGGATCGCGGCGGTCATCCCATCACCGCGAGGAGCCGCGCCGACCGTTCCGCGACGAGATCCGGCAGGCGGCGCGCGAGAGGGCGGCGGACCCGCTCGGGCGTCGCGTCGGGATCGATGCGCAGCTCGCGCTCGTCGCGCGCGTGCGGAAGGGCGGATGCGACGTCGTACAGGGGCGCGAGCCGCACGTCCCGGCCGGCGAGCAGGAGCGCGTGGTCCTTCGCGTGCGCGTCGGTGCCCCCCAGTGCCGGGCCGGGCCCGCCCTCGTTCTGGCACTTCCGCGAGGGATGCACGCCGAGCGCCTGGCACAGATCCTCCTGGTGGATGCGCACCAGCCGACCGCGTGTCTCCCTCCTGACGCAAAGATCCACGACGATCGCCGACCGGTCACCGAACCGGACGGCGCGCGTGCGCGCCGTCACGAGCCCCGCCCGCCGCGCGGCGTCAAGGCACAGGTGCTCGTCGAGGTCGTGATCGTCCAGGCCGGCGACCGCGGGCTTCAGGATGCGGCTCGTCGCGAGCGCGCCGCTCGGCACCCCCCATGGGCCCCGCCGCGGCGGCGGCGCGAAGGTAGCCGTCGTCGTAGTCGAACCGCAGCGCGGCGCCGCGCGCTCGCCTGCGCCGGCCGGGGCTGAGCTCGAGCTCGTGGCCAAGGCGCTCGAGCACGCGGATGACGAGGCCGAGCTCGGCGGTGGGCTTGCCTGCCTCGAACTCGTAGATCCACTTGCGCGACACACCGGCGCGCCGCGCGAGCTCGGCCTGGCTGAGACCGCGCTCGGCCCGCAGGCCGCGGATCATCGCGGCGACGTCCCGCGTCGATCGGACGCGCATCCGGAGCACCTCCGCGGCATGACACCGCTCGGTGGCATGATACCGATGACACCGAACGGTGTCAAGACGCCCCTGCCACCGCTCGGTGGCAGACCCCGGACCCGCTACGGCTTCCTCGCGGTCGCCATGTAGAACCAGCCGAGGACGTCGGCGACGGCGGTGCCGTCGAGCGCGCGGACGAGGTCCGCGTACTTCCATGCGAGGCGGTCGTACCCGCGGAACGTGTACGGCGGGTACACGCCGGCGGAGATCACGCGCACGTCGGCGAGGCCGCTGTCGCGGATGAGGCGCGCCCACGCGCCCTTCGGCAGGTCGCTCTCGTAGATGCCCTCGGCCATGTGCTCGGCGCGCTGCATGCGGTCGCGCTCGGCCCAGCGGTAGAGCGACACCTTGCGCGGGACGATGTCGGCGTAGAAGAGGCCGCGGGGGCTGAGGATGCGCGCCATCTCGCGCAGCACCGGGGCGGGGTCGCGGAAGTGCTCGAGGAGCCCGCCCGAGAGGACGAGGTCGAAGCTCGCGTCGGGGAACGGCAGGCGGCGCGCGTCGCCGAGCACGCGCGCGACCGTGCGCCCCGCGCGCCGCGCGTTCTCGCTCGCCGCGCGCATCGCGTACGCGGCGTAGTCGAGCGCGACGAGCCGGTACGGCCGCTCGAGCCCCGCGCGGATGAGGAGGCGCCCCGACCCCGCCCCGATCTCCACCGCGCTGCCCGACGCCGGCAGGAGCGGCCGCAGGTGGCGGATCTTCGTCTCGTCGATGAAGTTGTAGATGTCGCGCCGCCCCGGCTCGTACAGCTCGCGCGGGTCGACCTCGCGCTCCCACGCCTCGCGGTCACCCTCGGCGAAGCGGCGCTCGCGGACGTCGTGCGCGTGGCCGTGCGCGTGGTCGTGCGCCATCCGCGTGAGCGTAGCCAACGTCGCTCCTCGTCCAGGGAGGGGCCTCGCCGCTCGCCTTCATCCATCCGTCGATCGACCGACGCGTTCGGCGCCCGACCGCGAGCGGTCACGGCGACCTGCCGTAGCCCGCCGGCCACCGCTACGTAGCGCGACCCTGCGCAGCGAGGGAGGGGGCGGCAGCGCTCCCTCCCTCGCGGTCCGTCCCGGCGCGCGCGCCGAGGACGACGAGCGCGGCGGCGAGCGCGGTCCACGCGAGGGCGAGCGCCACGCTCAGCGGATCCGCGCGAACGAGCGAGGGGAAGAGGAGACCGGCGTCCACCCCGCTCACGCCCGCGAGGAAGTCGAAGAGCGCGCCCGATGAAGGGTTGCCGCGGATGACGACCGCGAGGTCGTAGCGCAGGTTCGGCAGGACCGCGTACACGTACGTGACGAGCGCCGACGCGACGACCGCACCGGCCGCGACCGCGCGCAGCCACGGCCGCGCGAGGGCGATCTCCCACCCCGCGGCGACCGCGGCGACGAGGAGCGGCAGCGACCCGAGCGCGTAGCGCGACGGCGGCGAGCCGTCGGCCCACCAGTAGTGGATGTCGGCGATGTAGACGAACGAGAAGAGCGACCCGAGCGCGAGGGCGCCGAGCTGCGTCACGCCGCCGGCGCGGGCGCGGCGGATGAGCGGAACGAGGCCGAGGAACGCGAGGAGGTACACGGGCGCGCGCGGGATGAGGCCGAAGGCGCGGTCGAAGAGGAGCCCCGGCGCGCCGATCCACGGCTGGTACACGAGCACCGGCTGGTTCTCGCGGATGAGGAAGTAGCCCGCGCTCGGCATGAAGAGGCCGAACGTGACGAGGTTGAGGAGCGCGAGCGCGAGGACGAGCCCGAGGAACGGCCCGGCCCCCGCGGCGATGCGGCGCAGGTCCCACGCGACGCGCTCGCGGTACGGCGCGACCGCGCACCACGCGATGGCGACGCCGAGGCCGACGACCGTGGGCCACGCGCGCGTGGAGAGCCAGGGGAGCGTGCCGGCGAGGGCGCTCGCCAGCGCGAGCTGCTCGAGCGTGGTCGCGCGGCCGCTGCGCAGCAGGCGCACCGCGGTGACGAACGCGAGGACGGCGAGGAGCTCGGGATACACCTGAGTCGTGTACGTGAGGAGCGGGTGGACGAGCGCGGTCGTCGCGGCCGTGAGGAACGCGACGCGCGGCGCGAAGCGCAGGTCGCGCAGCAGGAGGTACAGCTGCGCGACGAGCGCCGCGCCGACGAGGCACATGAGCGCGAGCACGCCGAGCCGGCCGCTGGCCGCGTACGGGAGCACCGACAGGATCGGCAGCGCGGGGTCGCGGATGGAGAACACGCTCTCGCCCACCGGGACCGCGTGCATGTCCGGCAGGCGCTCGGGGTAGAACGCGAGGTAGCGGTCACCGGCGTAGTCGTTGCGGACGTCGAGGTCGCGGTCGTACAGCAGGCTCTGCGTGACGATGAGGTAGTGCGGCTCGTCCGACGCCGTCGGCATCACCGCGCGGTGGTACGGGAGGAGCACGAGCATCGCGACGAGGCCGATCGCGGCGAGGTGGAGCGCCGCGCCGCGGTCGCTGAGGCGGCCGAGCGCGGGCCACAGCGCGGCGAGCGCGTGCCCCGCGAACGCGACGGCGACGGCGAGGTAGACCGCGCCAAGCTGGCCGTTCAGGACGGCGGGACCGCCGAACGCGGCCATGAGCATGAGCGCGAGCGGCGCCAGGTACAGCCAGAAGTGGCGCGCGAGGACCGCCGCGCGCCGTTCCGGCGCGACCGCGCGCGAGACGAGCGCGGTGCCGGCGGCGGCGAGCGCGAGCGCGAGCGGCAGCCACTTCCGCAGGAGCGTCTCGGGGATGCGGTCGCCGGTCCCCTGCGCGACCCACGGCTGGTACGCCGCCACGAGGGTGGCGCCGATGAGGAGGGCGTTCAGGACGAGGAATGTGGCCAGCGACCACCGCCCGGTGTGCTGCGCTTCGTGGGGCGGCGTATGTGTTTCCGTGCCAACTTGGCACGGATCCGTGCCGATCTGGCACGGATACACATCGGGCCCCGAGCGAGCACCCCGCACGATCAACCACCCTGCGAGCGCGAGCGCCGGCACGAGCGCGCCGTACGCGGGCGCGTGCCAGTCCGCTGAGACGGGCTGGAACGACGGGAGCCACGCGAGCGGGTCGAGGCCGACGCGCGCGACCGCGCCGCGGATCTTGTCGTCGAAGGCGCTGTTCAGCGCGAGCGACGGGACGGCGCTCAGGATGAGGCTCGTCACCGCGCTCACCGCGACGAGGACCGCGGCGACCGCGCGCTCGGGCCAGGCGCGCGCCCGCAGGAGGCCGTAGGCGACGAACGGCGCCCACAGCGGCAGCACGTCCACGAAGTAGCGCGCGGGCGGCGCGTAGCCGCCTTCCCACAGGCGGAAGAACGAGAGGGCGAGGACGCTCGCGCCAACGGCGAGCGCGGCGGGGAGGAGGCGCGCGCGGTCCGCGCGGAGGGCCGGGGCGAGCCCGAGGAGGCCGACGAAGAGCCACGGCGCGACGCCGAGGAGGCCGAACGTGCGGTCGAAGAGGATCGCCGGCAGCGTCACCCAGAGCTGCGCGGTGATCGAGCCCTGCTGCGTCACCTGCTGCGCCTGGCCCGTGCCGAAGACGTATCCCGCGTACGGGACGGGGAGGCCGTAGAGGAGCGCGTTCACCGCGACGACCGCGAGCGCCACGCCCGCCGCGGCGGCGGCGCTGCGCGTCCGCGTGAGGCGGTCGCGCAGGAGGAACGGCAGGAGGACCGCGAGCGGGACCGCGTCGCGCGGCGTGAGGAAGAGCGTCGCCGCGAGGAAGCCCGCGGCGAGCGCGGGGCGCGGCCGCGCGCTCCTGAAGCCGAGGCGGTAGCCGGTGGCGATGAGGGCCGCGCCGAGGACGTTCGGGTACACGTGCGTCGCGAGGAGCGCGAGCGGCGCGCACGCGCTCGCGATGAGCCACGTCCACCCAACCACATGCCGGGGGGGTCGTAGGGGGGGCAGAGCCCCCCCTACGTCGCGAAGGATCAGGAGCATCTGGTAGCTGGTCCACGCCCCGATGAGGGCCAGAACGAGGCCGGCGCCGAGCCGCTCGCCGAGCACCCATCCGGGAAGGATCGCCAGCGCGAGCGCATACCCCTGGATCGGGCGGGGGCCGGCCGGTGTCTGCGCCACGTGCGTCGCGACGTCGTCGCTGTTCGGCTGCGCGCCGATCATGTCGAAGAAGAGCCGCTCGTCGATGGCGAAGTCGAGGCGGCCGTGCGCGAGGCTGTCGGCGAGGAGCAGGTAGTGCGCCTGGTCGCCGAACGGCAGCGACGCCACCGGGAGCCACGCCGCCGCCGCGCCGTATCCGATCGCCGCGACCGGGAGCGCGACCCACGCCGGGGCTCCGCGCACGACAACGAGCGCGGCCGGCGCGAGCAGGACCGCGACGATGGCGACGAGGAAGACGCCGCGCAGGTCGCGGTCCACGTCGCCGAGCGACATGACCGTGTAGGCCCAGCCCGCCGCGGCGACGGCGATCGCCTGCGCGACGACGAAGCGCGGGATGCTCACACGTCTCATCACTCGCCGTCCAGCCAGACCACCTGGTCACGAAGCGCATCGTCGCCGCGATGCCGCTCCAGGAGACGCGCGAGCGCGTCGATGAGACGCCCGCGCGAGTCGGGCCGACGCGGGCTCCGCGACGCCGCGGTGACGATCAGTCCGTGGTGCGGGCGATCGTCGTCGGCCGCGCGGGCGGCGAGGGGGACGAAGTCCCTGGCGTTCTCCGTGACCGCAGCGCGCCCCTCGTCGGCAGCGACATCGAAGATCTCGCGATCGGGGCGGCCCCGCAGGTCGTCACGCTCGGCGACGGCGGCGACATCGTGGCCGCGCTCTCGAAGGCGCCGCGCGACCTCGGGGTCGTGATGCTCGTCGAGGAGCAGCCTCAAGCGCGCGCAACAGCCTGCTGGCGGCGCCAGGCGGTCTCGGCGCGTGCCGCCTCCTCATCGTTCGCGCGGATCCAGTCGTCGATCTCACTCCCGTGGTCGCCGTGGTACGCCAGCGCCAGGCGGACCTCACGCTCCGGCACAGCGAGCACCTCGGCCACGGCCGGCACGGAGCCGTCGTTGGCTCTCAGCGCCGCCACGACCTCCCACACGTCGGGACCGCGCCGCAGCCCGGGCCGGCGCCCCGCCGGTCCGTCACGAAAGACGATGCCGGGGTGCCGCCGCATGCGAAGGCCCTCCTCCACGAGCTCTTGCGCCAGCGTGCGCGCGGGGACGTGGCGCCGCGCGGCCTCCTCGGCCAGCCGGCGGATCGTGCCCTCGTCGAGCCTCAGGGAGTAGGGCTTCGCGGCCACGTAGCGCAGCGTATCACAACGCGCTACGCACCTACCGGAACGCGCCCTCGCAGATCATCGCGCCGTCGCCGCCGCTGAAGTTCATCTGGATGACGATCGCGCCGAGCGAGCCGTTCCCTCCGATGACGACGGGGTGCTGCGTGCCGTCCGCCAGCCCCGGCACGTCGCGCGGGTCGACCCAGCGCGAGAGGCCTGTGCCCAGCGTGAGCGCCTGCGTCGTGACGAGCGTGCGGTCCGAGAAGCGGTACCACCGCACCGTGGCGATCGTCGCGGTGTTCCCCTGCACGACGAGCGGCGTGGTCCAGCCGGAGGCGCCCCCGAGGCGCCGCGTGACGTTGGGCAGGAACACGCGCCCGCCCCCGTTCAGGATCCCGGCGTAGCCGCCCGCGGTCGTGCCGATGATGTTCACCGCGCTCGCCACCGCGTCGTTGTCGGCAACGACGGTCGCCGAGTGCTCGCCGTCGGCCAGGCAGCCGGCGGACGCGGCCGAGCCGCACAGGACACGGCTCGTGCCGCCGTTCACGTAGCGCGGGTCGAACGCCCACGAGCGGCCGGGCTGGACGAGCGGGCCGGGGAAGAACGTCGGCGTGTCCACGCCGAGCGGCCGCACGACGAGGGTCGGCGCGACCGGTGTGGCTCCCACGTTCTGGACGACCACGGTCGAGACGCCCTTCCCCACCCCGCTCACGTTCTTCACGAGGTACGGCATGAGCACGGGCGACGACCCCTCGGCGATCCCGTTCGCCGCGTAGACCACGGGTCCGCCGGCGATGGGATCGGGGCGCGGCGCGGCGCGGCGTAGCCGTGCGTGTTCACCGCGACGGCGTGCCGCGTACCGTCGAACGAGACGAGCGACGCGGTCGCGGTCGTCGCGGCGGTGCCGAGGTTCTGGATGATGAACGGCGCGACGAACCCGAAGAAGCGCTTCGTGGCGTTCGGCAGCGACACGCTCGTCGCGCCGCGCGTCGCGCCCACGTACGCGGCCGGCTGCAGCGTCATACCGCTCCCGGCGTGCTCGTTCACGACGGCGATGGCGTCGATGAGGTACGCGCGGATGACGACGGAGTACTGGGTCTCGCCGGGGAGCGCCGCTTCCGCCTGCGGGCTGCACGCGTACGAGGTCCCGGGCGCGATGGAGCGGACGTCGCGTGTCATGGCGAGCGCGCCGTCGCTGAAGCGGTACAGCTCGATCCCCAGGAGGCCCGTGACCGTGTCGACGTCCTGGACGATGAACGGCGTGGTCCACCCGTCGGCGCCGCCGAGCGTCTCCGTCGCGTTCGGGAGGTACGCCGTCGACTTCGGACCCGCGGGAACGCGCACGCCGTCTGCGCCTGGGCGCCGGCCGGGACGAGGAGCGCGGCCACGAGGGACACCGCCGCGAACCACCTGCGCATGACCCAAGTGTGTGGCAGGATCGGCCTTCGATGACGCTCGCTTCCTTGTCCGTGGCGCTGCGGAGCGCGCCGCCGCGCGCTCTCGCCGCGTGCGCGAGCCTCGCCGCGGCCTTCCTCGCCCTCGCGCTGCTCGTCGCGGTCGGGGCCACGCGCGCGGTCGATCTCGCGGTGACCAGCGCGTTCCAATCGATCGCGTCGTATCCGATCGACGTCGCGGTGAACGCCCACACGCTCGTCGGCCAGCTGCCGGTGACGCTCACCGCGTCGGTCGTCGTCGCGCTCGTCGCCCAGCGGCGGCTCGGCGGGTACGCCTGGATCGGGCCGCTGCTCATCCTCGCGACCGGCGCCATCGAGCTCGTCTTCAAGTACGTCGCCGCCCACCCCGGCCCGCCGAAGGAGCTCATCCGCGCGTTCGGCAACCCTCTCGGCCTGCCTTCCGAGTGGAAGCCGCCGTACGCGTTCCCGAGCGGGCACATGGCGCGGATCACCTTCCTGTCGATCACGCTGGCAGCCCTGTTCCCGACGCGGGCCGCCTTCGGCCTCGCGGCCGTCGCCATCGCGCTCAGCCTGTTCGCGCGCGTCTACATCGGGGACCACTGGATCAGCGACTCGCTCGGCGGCGTCGCGCTCGGCGCGTCCGTCGCCTTCGCCGCCGTCGCCTGGATGCGCGCGACCGCGCGCCGGTAGCCTTTTCGCGATGCCGATCTACGACTACCGCTGCGCCGCCTGCCGCAAGCGCTTCGCCGTCTTCTTCCGCTCGTTCTCGGAGATCGGCCCGGTGCGCTGCCAGCACTGCGGCAGCGACGACGTCGCGAAGCTCGCGCCGCGGGTGGCGCAGCTCGTGGGCGAGGACGCGCGTTTCGACCGGCTGAGCGATCCATCGGCGCTCGGCGACGTCGACGAGAACGACCCGGCGTCGGTCGCGCGCTGGGCGAAGCGGCTCGGCCGCGAGATGGGCGAGGACCTGGGCGACGAGTTCGACGAGGCCATGGCTGAGATCGCGGGCAGCGGCACGGGCGAGGGCAGCGAGCCCGATCCACAGCCGTACGCGGGCGGCACGAGCAACGACGACTAGACGCGCCCGACGACCTCGCGTACCCGCGCCCCGAGCAGCAGCCGCGGATCCGTCGCGCTCGCCCGGGCCCCTGCGTGCGCTCGACCATCCCCTCGTCGCGGGTGCCGTCAGCGCCCTGATCACGGTCACCCTGTACCTCGCGACCGCGGCGCGCGACATCGTGGTCGGCGACCCGACCGAGTTCGTCATCGTGTCGCTCACCGGCGGGATCGCGCACCCGCCCGGCTACCCCCTCCTCAGCATTCTCGGCCGCGCCTTCGGCGCGTTGCCGCTCGATCCCGCACCGTTCCGCATCAGCCTCGTCTCCGTGGTGGCCGGCGCGGCGGCCACGGGGATCGTCGCGGTGACGGCGGTGCGTCTCGGCGCGGCGGGGCTGGCCGCGGTGAGCGGCGCCGTCGCCTTCGCGACCACCCCGGTGGTGTGGCGGTGGTCGGTCGTCCCGGAAGCGTTCGCGCTGAACGACCTCGTCGTCGCGGCGATCGCGCTCGCGCTCGTCGTGTGGCACCAGCGGCCCGCGAGCGCGACACCGGTGATCGCGGGGGGCCTGCTCGGTGGGCTCGCGCTGGCGAACCACCACACCGCCGCGCTCATCGCGCCGGCGGCAGCGGTAGCCCTCTGGCAGCAGCGTGGCGCGCTGGGAAGGAGACCTGTCCTGATCGCCCTGGGGGCGCTCGCGTTCGCCGTCGGGCTTCTGCCGTACGCATACGTGTTCGCCGTCGCAGCAGCGCAACCCGCCTGGAGCTGGGGTCCCATGACGGGTGCCGCCGACCTGTGGCGGCTGGTCACGCGCGACGCGTACGGCGGCGCCCAGCTCGTCTCGGAGGCGGCCGTCGCCGGAGGGGATCCGCTGCGGCGCGTATGGCTCCTTCTCGTCTCGTACTGGCCCGCCGGGCTTGCGGTCATGGCGGGCCTCGCGGTCGCGTGGGAGCGCGAGCGGTGGTGGCTCGCGCGGACGGTGCCCGCGTTCGTGCTCGCCGGTCCCGCCTTCGTCGCGTACGCCAACATCGACCCGAACGGACCGGTGAACCGCGTGGTCCTCGAGCGGTTCTTCCTCCTCCCGCACACGCTCACCGCGCCGCTCGTGGCGCTCGGCCTCACCGGCCTCGCCGGCGCGGCCGCCGAGCGGCTGCGGCGACCGATGACCGCACCTGCCGTGCTCGGTGCCGCAGGGGCGCTGGTGCTCGTGCTGGCCGTGATGACGTATCCCCTGGTCGATCGACGCACCGACCGCGTCGCCCGCGGGTACTCGCTCGACATCCTCGAGAGCGTCGAGCCCGGCACGATCCTGCTCACGAACGGCGACGACTCATCCACAGGGGTGGCGTACCTGCAGCTCGTGGAAGGCACGCGGCGCGATGTGGTCCACGTCGCGGCACCGCTCCTGCGAGCCGACTGGTATACGCGCCAGCTGCGGGCGCGGCATCCCGGTCTCGCGATCCCGTTCGAGCGTCTCGGCATGGACGGCGACCTCCGCCGCCTCGTCGAGGCGAACCCGGATCGGACGTTCGCCGTCGTCGGCGGGCCCGTCGACGACAGCCTGCGCGAGAGCCACTGGCTCTACACGCGCGGCCTCGTGGCGATCCTCAGACCGCTACCCGCCGCGGGGAGCGTTGAGGATCTCGCGCGCGAGAACGACCGGGTGATGTTCCGCTACCGCATCCCGAGCGCGGCCGACGTCCGCGGGCGGCCGTGGGAGCAGGCGATCCTCAGTGACTACGCGTTCCCGGCGTTCCTCGTCGGTCAGCAGTACGACATCGCGCGGCAGTACGCGCAGGCACGCGCCTGGTACGCCCGCGCGATCGCGATCGACCCGCAGATGCAGCGCGCACGCGACGCGCTCGCCCGACTCCCACGTACGTAGGACGGCGACACCACTACCTCAGGTCCGAGAGCCCCAGCGGTCGTAGCTGACGACCTCGGCGCGCGCCTTGCGGCCTCGAGCTCTGGCACCCGGGCGCGGATCGCGGCGCGAAAGGGCTCTCCCGATCATCACTATCGAGCGGGCGGTGCGGTCCGCGGGGACCCCGAGGATCCGCTTCGCCGCGGTCTGGTGCTCCTCTGTCCCGAACCAGGCGACGCCGGCGCCAAGGCCGAGAGCGTTCGCGGCGGTGAGGATGCGCTCCGTGACGCGCCCCTCGTCGTAGGCCTCAGCGATCGGGCTGGCGCCACTCAGCACGATCGCGATCCCCAGCGGCGCGGTCGCGAGCCACTCGATCGGGGCCCGCAGTGCGCTCAGCCGGACAAGGCTGACCCTGTCCCGAACGACGATGAAGTGCCACGGCTGCGAGTTGACGGCGCTTCCTGTCCAGCGCGCGACGTCGAGGATCTGCTCGACGATCTCCGCGGGCACGGGGTCGGGCGCGTACTGACGGATCTGCCGCACACTGCGGAGCATCTGGACGATCCCCGATGGAGCGGGGGTGGTCGGCCCCCGGCCGCCTTCGGTCACAGCCACTCCTCGAACGACCACTGCGCGCGCTGGAAGTACCGATAGCCGAGCGCGAACATCACTCCGCCGAATGCCAACGGCCATGCTAGGGATCCCCACTCGGGCGCCAGCCCGTCCAGGAGCACGCGCTGATACCCGACGATCACTCCCGTCATGGGGTTGACATGCAGCAGCGCGGCCTGCTCGGGGTCGCTGACGATCGATACCGGGAACAGGACCGGCGTGAGGAAGTACCACGCCATCAGCAGGACCGAAAGGATGTGCTGGACGTCGCGGTAGAAGACGTTCAGGGCCGCCAGCAGGTACGCCAGACCGACGGACATCAGCGTCTGAACGGCCACGAGCGCCGGCAGGTAGATCAGACCCTGGGGATGTCGCGGCCCGAGCGCCGCCAGCACGACGAAGAGCACCGCGAGACTGAGCAGGAAGTTCACCATGGCGGAAAGGACCGCGGACGCCGGGAGCAGCTCCATCGGCAGGCGTACCTTCTTCACGATCGCCGCGTTCGCCACGATCGATGTCGCCCCGCCGGTGAGCGCGGTCGCGAAGTACGTCCACGGCAGCAGTCCGACGAACAGGAAGATCGCGTAGGCCTGCTCCCCCGTCGCGGTCCGGGGGCGAACACCGAACAGCACGCCGAACAGCACCCAGAAGACCGCGAGCTGAGCGAGCGGCATGACGAAGTGCCACGCGAAGCCGAGGGCAGAGCCCTTGTAGCGGGCGCGCAGGTCGCGGAGCGCGAGGTCGACGAGCAGTCCGCGACGCCGGATCAGCTCTCGAACGTCGTCGCCCCGCAGTCTCCGCGGAACTCGGTCGTGTCGAGGGTGTCCGACGAGTTCTCGTCCCAGAACGCGCTTGGGATCACCGTCGTCCCGCGACCGCCGACGACGAAGTTGATCACGCCGCTCGCGTTCGTCGTCATGGTCGTGACGGTCGAGCCGGGAGTGCGGTCGACGGCCGATACGCCGTTCACGGTCCCTGTCCCGTTCGGGATATACGTCGTGACGGCGATGTCGATCGCCTGGGACGCGAGCGGCTGGCCCGTGGTCGGATCGCGGACGGTGAGCGCGAAGCTGCGGAACTGGCCACGCGGAAGGGTCGTGGCGTCCGTCGGGCTGCACGTGATGACGCGAGCGGGGACGACCCAGCGCACGGTCGTGCTCGTCTGCACGCCCTGCGTCGCGAACACGGAAGCGCTCGCGACCTCGCGGCCCGGGTTCGACCGCGTCCAGGTGAACGTCGCGACCCCGTTCGCGTCCGTGGTGGCGGTCAGATCGAGCGGGGCGTTGCCCGCCACCTCCGTCCCGGAACGGATCGCCGCGTTCACCGTTGCGCCGACCGCCCGCGAGCCGTTCGAGCACGTCGCGGTGAAGCTCATGCTCGCCGTCAGTCCGACCTGCACCTCGGCGAAGGCCGGCGCTCCGCCGATGCCGACGACGGACCCGCAGCTCGTCCCTGTCACACGGAGGTCGTGGTAGTAGCCCTCCTGGCGGATGGGGCGGCCGGTCGCCGCGATGACGAGATCGCCGCCGAAGCGGCGCACGCCGGCGGCGGCCGTGAGCGGCACGCGAACGTCGTACGTGAACGTCGCGATGCCGCCCGCCGCGACGGTCGACTGCGTGTGCGTCGCGTATCGGCTCGCGCTCTTCCACGTCCCGGGGTTGAACGTCGCTTCGGCCGGGTCCTGAGCGTCGCACGTCACCTGGTCGTCGCGGCAAGCCGCGAGGTCCACCTGCGCATCCGTCCCGCGGACCCACGCCATCGTCCCGGTGTTCTGGAAGAAGACGGTGAACGAGCCGGTCTGTCCCGGAGCGAGGGTCAGGAAGGCGCTCTCGCCGGCGAAGGCGCTGTCGAACGCGGCCGCGGCTGCGGGTGACGCGACCGGCAGCGTGAAGGAGACGGAGAGGACGACCGCGAAGAGCGTCCGCACTACGGGCGGAATCCTATTCGCGGCCGGCTACGGCGAGCGGGCCGGCGAGGGCGAGGGAGCCGCCGTCGGGCTCGGCGTCGGCGCGGCCGGCGAGGGCGACGGCGCCGGGGCCGGCGAAGGCGTCGGCAAGACCGGGCAGCCGGCGCCACCGGGCTGGAGTCCGACCTCCATGAGCACCCCGACCACCTTCACGACCTTCCGCTCGAAGCCGGCGGCGCACAGCATCACCTCGGCGTCCTTGCCGGGGTGCGGCGCGATGATGACCTGACCGCTGTCGTTCCCCGTCGCGAGCGTCTTCGTCGCCGCGGTGCCCCACGCCTGCGGCGACCTCACGCGCTCTTCCTTCGTCTTCGTCTGGTCGTACGCGTAGATCGTCACGGAGAGCGCCTTCAGGCGGATCTCCTCGGCGACCGTCGGCGCGCTCGTGCGCAGGTACCCGAGCGCGTCCACCTGGTACTTCGAGGTGCGCGGGACGCTCGTGAGGACGAACTCGCCGTTCGCGTCCGTCGTGACCGCCCGCGACCCGTGGGTGATCCGCGCGTCCTTCACGGCGAGGTCGGTGAGGTCGTCGACGATGCGGGCGCGCGCGTCCGTCGTGTTCACGATGCCGCCGACGAGCAGGACGACGAGGAGCACGGCGAAGGAGGTGGCGATGAGGTAGCGGTGGCGGAGCGTCACTTCATTTGCTCCTCGAGGAAGGCGAGGACGCGCCGCTCCCACTCGGCCGGGTACATCGCGTACGCCTTCACGTGCCCGCAGTCGGGAGCGACCCATAGCTGCGTCGCGGGGTGCGCGCTCGCCGCCTTCATCTGCAGTGCATGGTGCACCGCCACGGTCGAGTCGCGCTCGCAGGCGATGAACAGGAACGGCCGGTCGGTACGGGAGCGGACCTGCTCGACCGGCACCACGGTCGCGAGGTCGATGTCGAAGAAGATGCGGGCCATGAGGACCATGCCCGGCGTGAACCACGACGGCAGGCCCGAGTACGAGGGACCGACCTCATCCACGAGCGGCACGGCGGCGGTGTACACGGAGTCGAGCACCATGGGGCCGACGTCCGGGACGAGCGGCAGCGCCATCGCGGCGCTCCCGGCGCCCATGGACTCCGCGACGACGGCGACGCGCGAGCGCGGCACGGCCGCCTTCTGCGCCGCGAGGTCCACCGCCGCGGCGATGTCGAGGGCCTCGTACCGGCCGAGGCCCCAGCGCAGCCCCTCGCTCTCCCCGTGGCCGCGCAGGTCGAAGAGGAGCGCGGAGTAGCCGCGCTCGAGGAGCGTGCGGGCGATGCGCCCCGTCGGGAACGAGCTGTCGATCCGCGTCTGGTCCTTGCCGTGGACGAGGACGACGGCGCGACCGCGCGGCGACGGGGCGGTGAACCACCAGCCGCGCAGAGTGACGCCGTCGTCCGCGCGGAAGCTCACGTCCTCGTGCGCCGGCGCCACGTACGCGGCCGTGCGCGCCGGCGCCTTCCGCTCGACCCGCGTGAGCGTGTCGGCGTACTTGAAGCAGATCCCGAGGTAGGCGACGAGGAGGACGGCGATCGCTGCCGCGGCGGCGCGGAGCGGTACCGGGCGGACGAGCGAGCGCACGGCCGCCCGATCTCGGTCCAAGCCGGGGACTGACGGGCGCCCGGGAAGAGGCGGAGCGGCACTCGTCATCGGGGACGCCGAGTTTAGGCCATATCCCGCGGTCTCAGCGCGGTGTCGGCCGCCGAACGTGCTGCCACCCAACGCAGCGGAGGCGGTCGGTCGTTGGCCGGATGACGGGCGGACGAGACCGCTCCACTCAGGAGGTACCGATGTTCACGAAGCTCCTTTCGCTGCTCATCGCCGGCCAGGGCGGCGGTCTGGCCGCCGCGACGATCGTCTCCGGCGCCACGACGGTCAGCGTCATGACCACCTCGCCCGAGCTCCAGGACACGCTCGCGCAGATCACGTCGCCCGGCAAGGCCGAGGAGCGCAAGCCGGCCGACGCGGGCAAGCCCGCCGACCGTCCCGGCGGCAGGCCGAGCGCCGTCCCCGGCAGGCCGTGAAGTAACCCCCCCATATCCCCCACCCCCAACGGGACGCCCCGCCGATGAGGCGGGGCGTTCACGTGCCCGAGAGCTCCGGGATCCCGAAGAGGTCCTCGAGAGAGGAGATGACGCGGTCAGGCGCGGCCTCACCAGCGGCGCTCCGGACGTCAGCGGCGGTCGTGAGCCCGGTGAGGACCAGGACTGCCGTGAATCCCGCTCGGTGCGCCGCCACCATGTCCGAGCCGAGGGAGTCGCCCACCACGATGACCGGTCCTTCGGACCGCGCGATGCGGGCCGCCGCGATGAAGAGATGGGGTTCCGGCTTCCCGACGCAGGTCGCTGCCCGGCCGGTCGCCGCCTCGATGGCGGCGACCATCGCGCCCGCGCCCGGCCACGACCTTCGCTGGTCCGGATAGGAGGAGTCACGATTGCCCGCCACGAGATCGGCGCCTGCCACGACCGCGAGCTGCGCCTCCGCGAGCGTCGCGTAGTCGAACTCGGGATCCAGTCCGACCACGACGACATCGGGCCGTGGCTGTTCCATGTCGGCTTCGGCGTCGCGGCTTCGCGGGCGCACGCTGAGCCCGCCGCTGCGTAGCTCGGCGCGGAACCCGTCCGTGCCGACAACGAGCACATCCCGAGGCGCGGGCCGACGATCGCGGAGGTGATCGGCGGTCACCGAGGCGCCGGTGACGATCCTGTCTGATCCGATGGTGAGACCCAGACCCGACAGCCGGTCGCGATAGCCATCTCGCGTCCGGGTCGTCCCATTCGTGGCGAAGACCACCTCCCAGCCGCCGCGCCGAAGCCGGTCAAGGGTCGCGTGAACGTGCGGAAGCAGCGTGGGACCGACGTGGATGACCCCGTCGAGGTCGAAGATGGCGATCGGCACTCGCTTCAGCTCGGGATCTCGAGCACGGTGGCACCCGGCGGTGCGCCGCCGCCGGATCGAGGCGCCAGGTCGACGAGCACCACTTCGGGACGGGCGGCGATGCGGATCGGGAACGTCGCGGAGAGGCCGCGGGTCACATAGGTGCGCACGCCAGCCACGACCTGCGGCCCCGCGAGAGCGTCGAGCCTGCGGATCACGGGAGTCCACCATGCGGCAAGGCCGGGTATGCGGATCTGACCGCCGTGCGTGTGCCCGCAGAGCGCGAGGACGACTTCCGCTCCATCAAGGGGGCCGACGTGGTCCGGCGAGTGCGTGACGAGCACCGTCGGCAGGGGACGTGCCGGCCCCACGGCCGACCGGTCATGACCCACGCGCCAGCCCTGCCATGGAATGCCGTGAAGGAGGACGCCGCCGAGGTCGACGCTGCGATCGTCGAGGCACTCGATCCCCTGGCCCGCCAGCGCACCACGGATGAGCGACCCGTCGTTCCGCTTCAAGGGCCAGTGGACCCGCGATGACCGGTCGAGCTCGTGGTTCCCCGAGACGTACATCGCATGCAGCGGAGCGAGAGATGCCGCGAGGCCTCGGGCGACCGCTTCGACCTCGTCATCGCGCTCGATGAGGTCGCCGAGCAGGACCGCGGCGGTCGCGCCGTGCGCGATGGACCACTCGGCCGCCTCGCGCAGCTTCTGAAGCGTCATGCGCGAGCCCTCGCGCAAATGGAGGTCACCGACGGCGAGCAGACGCACCGACCGGGGCAGCCCGGAGACGACGATCCGCAGGAACGTGCGTTCGACGCGACGCGGCTCGATCGCGAGGCCATAGATGGCGCCGGCCGCGGCGGCGGCGGCGAGGATGGAGAGGAGCATCGTCAGCGACCAGCCGCCCGGAGCAGCACCTCGGCCAGGCGCGGACCTTGGTGCCTCACCGAATACAGCCGCTCCACGCGCTCGCGCCCGCGCTCACCCATCTCGCGCCGGAGCGCGTCGTCGTCGAGCAGGCGGGCCAGCGCCGTCACCCACTCATCGTCGGTGTCGACGCAGTAGCCGGTGCGCTCGTGCTCGATCACCACCGGGTTGACCCCGACGCGGGAAGCGACGACCGGAAGCGCGGCGGCCATGTACAGGAGCGCCTTGAAAGCGCCTTTGCCGCGCGTCCACGGATCGTCCGGCTCCGGGAGGACACCGACGTGGAATCCCGCGACGTCCTCGGGCTCGCGGTCGAGCCGGTACCGCCGGATGTCCACGGGCACCGACGGATGCTCGTGGCTACCACCAACGACCCGGAGCGTGATCGACGGATGAGAGACGGCGAGCCGCTCGAGTGGGCTGTCGAGCAGGCGGAGATACAGCGCCGTCGTGCTCGATCCGACCCACCCGATGACCTTCGGGGACGGCGGCCGCGCGGCGAGCCCGGGCCTGTGGCGGTCCGTATCGACCGCCGTCGGGATGATCGTGACGTCCGCGTTCCATCGCCGAGCACGCTCCGCGAGGTACTCGTTCCCCACGATCACGGCGCGCGCCATCCTCGCGGTCTTCTCGACCCGTGACGGATGTCGCAGCCACGACCAGCGCCGGTTCACAGGGTGGATCGGAGCGAGCCAGATCGCGTCGTCGAAGTCGAACACGTAGGGGATTCCCGATGCCCCGATCGCCCGCTCGAGAAGGGGCGGGCCGATGGGGGCGGACTCCCGGTACACGATGATCAGCTCGTAACGCCGCATCCTCGTCAGGTCGGCCAGTCGCCGAGCGATCCCACGGAGGACGCCCGCGATCCTGGCGCCGACGGATCCCGACTGGTACAGCACGCGATAGGTCGCGTCGTCGAAGAAAGCAGAGACATCGAGCTCGATCCCGTGCTGTCGGAGCAGACCGGCGTACTGCTCGATCCGCAGCCGATTGCCGCCCCCGAGCGTAGGATGGGTCACGAGCGCGAGCACGCGCAGAGGCCTCGTCCCGGATCCCTCCTCGATGGACGCGATGATGGCGAGGATAGGAGAGTTACGCTTCGGAAGCCCGTGAACGGACACGTCGTCGTGACCGGTGGTGCCGGCTACATCGGCTCGGTGCTCACCGAGATGCTGCTTGCCGCCGGCGCTCGCGTCACGGTCCTCGACCGCCTCTTCTTCGGGGACACGCTCGCTGACCTCATGAGACGGGACCGGCTGCGAGTCGTGCGGGATGACATCCGCGCTTGCGACCCGGCGCTCCTGGAAGGCGCAGACGCCGTCTGCGACCTAGCCGCGCTCAGCAACGATCCGGCGGGTGAGCTCGATCCGCGCAAGACGATGGAAATCAACTTCGAGGGCCGAGCGAGGATCTGCCGGCTCGCGAAGCGCGCAGGCGTGCGACGGTATGTGCTCGCGAGCTCATGCAGCATCTATGGATTCCAGGACGACGTGGTCGATGAGACCGGGCCGACGCAGCCGCTGACGACATACGCACACGCGAACGCGCGTGCGGAGGAGGCGGTGCTCGGAGAAGCGAGCTCTCGGTTCTGCGTCACCGCGCTGCGCCAAGCGACCGTCTACGGAGCAAGCCGACGGATGCGCTTCGATCTGGCCATCAATGGGATGACGCTGGCTGCGCATCGGACGGGACGTGTGCGCATCTTGCGCGACGGCACGCAGTGGCGGCCGATGGTCCACGTGCATGACACGTCGCGGGCGTTCCTGTGCGCACTCGATGCCGAGAGCGAGACGGTGAACGGCGAGATCTTCAACGTCGGGTCAGACGACCAGAACTTGCAGATCCTCCCGCTCGCGGAGCGGGTGGCGGCCGCTATCGGCGTGCCTTTCGTGGCCGACTGGTACGGGGACCCGGATCACCGCTCGTACCGAGCGAGCTTCTCGAAGATCGCGGACCGGTTGGGCTACCGGACGACTCGCACTCCGGAGGACGGAGCGCGCGAGGTGGCGGCCGGACTGCGCGCGGGTACTCTGAGAGACGGGCCGGAGACGCGAACGGTCGAGTGGTACCGCGAGCTCATCCGGTGGCACACGATGACCCGCGAGGTCGCTATGAATGGCGCGATCCTCTAGACGGCTGGCGGTCGTCGGAGCCTCGGGCCAGCTCGGCTCCGACCTCGTCCGCTGTGGCCGCGAGAGCGGATACGAGGTCGTTTCCCTGACGCACGACGACGTCGAGGTCACCGATGCCCGCTCGATCGAAGCGGCGCTCGAGGCCGCGACGGCGGAGGTCGTGATCGACTGCGCGGCCTTCCACCAGGTGGACGAGTGCGAACGCGATCCTGCCACCGCGTTCGCCGTGAACTCGATCGGCGCGGCTTCCATCGCACGAGCGGCCCGGCGCCGTGGGGCTCGGACGGTCTTCGTCAGCACCGACTACGTGTTCAGCGGCACGAAGCCGTTCAGCGGGCCGACCGGCCCGGCATCGCCCGTGGACGCGTACACGGAGGACGAGCCGACCGGCCCGGTCAACGCGTACGGCGTGAGCAAGCTGGCGGGGGAGATGTTGGTCCGGCAGGCGGACGATGGCGCGCTCATCGTCCGAACGGCGGGCCTCTTCGGTCGCACCGGCTCGCGCGGGAAGAAGGGCACCAACTTCGTCGAGCAGGTGCTCCGACAGGTGCGCATCGGCGCTCCGCTCCGGGTGGTGGATGATCAGTACGTCACGCCCACCTATACCCTCGACGCGGCACAGGCGATCATCGCCCTGATCGACCTCGGCGCGACGGGGATCGTGCACGTCGCCGCCGCCGGGGCATGCACGTGGCACGAGTTCGCATCACGGTGCGTCGCTCAAGTGGAAGCACGACTCGAGGTCGAAAGGATCGGCGCCGCCGAGCGATCGGCCGGAGCCGCGCGCCCGGCTAACACCGCTCTGTGCGTCGATCGTCTCGCGTCGCTCCTGCGCCGTCCCGTACGACCCTGGACGGAGGCGCTCGCGGCCTACTTGTCTGAGATGGGTCACGTCTAGCGGGCGGGTGGCTCCACGGTCCGGTTGGCGCCTCGCGTGGCCACGAGCTGGCCCGCGCGGAACAGCGCGTCGAGCGACTCGCCGCAGTCCGCCCAGTACCCCTCCGCGACCTCGTGGGAGAGCTGCCCGAGCGCAAGGTAGTGGTTGTTCACATCGGTGATCTCGAGCTCGCCACGAGCCGACGGGACGAGGCCGCGCGCCAGATCGAAGACCCGCGCGTCATAGAGGTAGAGACCGGTGACCGCGTAACGCGATGCGGGCCGTGACGGCTTCTCGACGATGCGCACGAGCCGGTCGCCTTCGAACTCCGGGACCCCGTACGCCTCGGGGTGCTCGACCTCGGCGAGGACGATCCGTGCGCCAACAGGACGTGCCCTGAACCGATCGACGATCGGTGCGACGGAACGCTCGAAGATGTTGTCGGCGAGAAGGACGGCGACGGGGCCCCCGTCCGCGAAGTGCTCCGCGAGACCCAGCGCCTCCGCGATCCCTCCCGCGCGCTCCTGGTACGCGTAGTCAAGGTGCCGCAGTCCGAACGCCCGGCCGTTCCCGAGCAGCCGCAGGAACTCCCCCGCGTGATTCCCGCCTGTCACGATCATGATCCGGTCGATCCCGGCGAGCACCATCTGCTCGACGGCGAAGTAGATCATCGGACGGTCGTACACGGGGAGCAGATGCTTGTTCGTGATCCGCGTGAGCGGGTCGAGCCGCTGGCCAGACCCACCGGCGAGGATGATCCCGCGGATCACGCGTACACCCGCGCGGTCGGGATCGGGTGGATGAAGTGGCCGCCCGCGCTGAGGTAGGGCGCGTGCTTCCGGACGATCGCGTCGGCGTAGTTCCACGCGAGCATGACCGCGTAGTCGGGCCGTTCTTCGAGGAGCGCGCCCTCAGGCCGCACCGGGATGTGCATACCCGGGGTGAGGAGCCCCTGCTTGAACGGCGTGGTGTCGGCGACGAACTCGACGAGCTCGGTCCCGATCCCGCAGTAGTTCAGCAGCGTGTTGCCCTTCGCTGTCGCGCCCAGCGCGGCGACGCGGCGCCTCTCGGATCGGAGCCGGCCGAGCATCTCACGCAGTGCATCGCGCGAGCGCGCGACCTGTGTGGCGAAGTCGGCGTAGGTGCTCGCATCGAGCAGCCCGGTGCGGGCCTCGTCCTCGAGGAGGCGCTCGAGATCCGCGCTCCGCGGGCGCCGCGCGGCGCGTCCGACGAACATCCGGATCGACCCGCCGTGGATCGGGATCCGCCGGACGTCGAAGAGCTCGAGCCCCGCGGAAGCGAACAGCTCCGTGAGCGGATGGACCGCGAAGTACGAGAGGTGCTCGTGGTAGATGGTGTCGTACTCGACGTGGGCGATGAGGTCGCCCAGGTATGGCACCTCAGCCACGAACACGCCGTCGGTCTCGAGCAGCGCGTCAAGCGCGGCCGCGATCGCTCGGACGTCGTCGATGTGCGCGAGGACGTTGTTCGCGAGCACAACCGCGGCGCGGCCACGATCAGCCGCGATCCGCTGCGCGACATCGGGCCCGAAGAACTCGTTCCAGGTCTCGAGGCCCGTGGCGTTCGCGACGCTCGCGAGGTTCGTCGCCGGCTCGACGCCGAGCGGCCGCAGGCCACGGTCGCGCAGGGCGCGCAGCAGGACGCCGTCGTTGCTCCCGAACTCGACGACGACCGACCCGGCTCGAGCGAAGCGGTCGCGGACCTCCTGGGCGAGGCCCGCGAAGTGTTCGAGGAGCGGCGCGGACGCCGAGGACGCGTACAGGTAGTGGCGGAAGAGGATGTCGGGACGGACCACGACCGAGAGCTGGAGCAATCCGCAGCGGGCGCAGCGGAGGGTCTCGAGCGCGAAGCGCTGCTCCGGCTCGGCGGCGCGCTCCGGGCTCACGAAAGCGTTCGCCAGCGGGGTGCTGCCGAGGTCGAGGACGAGCGACAGGTCGCCTGAGCGGCACACGCGGCAGCGATCGACTCGGCGAAAGGAGGATCCGGTCACACCGCCATTCTCACGGCACGAGCGGCGCGGCGCGAATGGCGTTCAGGCGTGCGCGTACGCGAGGCAGTCCGCGCAGGGGGTCCCGGCGACGTCCTTCGCGAGGTGCGCCCGGCGGAGCGCTGCGGCGCGCTCGGAGTGCCATGCTGCGATGAGCGTCGAGACCGTGAGGTCGCCGAGGTAGTACTTCGGATCGTGGTCGTAGAAGCACGCGCTCATCCACCCCGTGTAGCTGATGTGCGGCTCCGTGAAGAGCGACCAGCAGGGCAGCATCGCGAGGAGCACCGCCGCCCGATGCTTCGCGGCCGCCTGGATCCCGTACTGGCGCAGCGCGTAATGCTGGTCGACGTAGGCGCCGATGAGACGGTGCGCCGCTTCGAAGCGCCGCTCGCCGTCTGGCTCGTCGAGGACCACCGTGCTCGCGTAGAGCTTCGGCTGGGCACGGGCACCGCGCAGCTCCCACGCTCCGCGCACGTTCGAGATGACCCGGTCGAACGCGTCGACGGCGGTCACCCGTCTGTACTCCTGCGCGTCGACGGCGTTGACCGAGAACTTGATGCTGTCGATCCCAGCGTCGTACAGGTCACGCAGCCGCGTCGTGCTCGCGAGGCGCCCGTTCGTCGTGATGAAGACGTAGGGCGTCCCGATCGCCTTCGCGTACGCCACGTACTCCGTGAGGCGCGCGTTCAGGAGCGGCTCGCCGAGCCAGAAGAGGCCGAGGTCGCGGACGCCGAGGTCACGCGCCTCGCGGATGACGCGGAAGGCCAGAGCAGGCTCGATGTCCCCCTTCGCGCTCCGTGGCTTGTACGTGAGCGTGCAGAAGGAGCACCGGAGGTCGCAGCGGCCGGTGACCTCGATCTTCAGCTTCGTGGGGAACGGCGGCCGCTCGACCGCCATGCTCGGCTCGACACGCCTGGTCTCCGCGACCCGCTCGACGATCCCGGCCTCCGTCACGACACCTCCGTTCGCCGTCCAGTGCATCGGCGAGCGGACGGCGCGTCGTGGGGCATCCGCCCCTTGCCTGTAGGCCGTTCGGCCTCAGCGGATCGGAGCGAGCAAGAGGCGGCTGAGGCGGCCGAACCGGGGACCGACGCCTTCGAGGTACGTGACCTCGCGCGGCGCGACGACGCGGAAGGAGCGCACCGCGGCCAGGAGGACGAGGAGCGCGAGGCTTGTCGCCGCGACGCCCCCGATCGCGCCGGCCAGGAGGAGCGGCACCGCCGCCGGTGCCGCGAGCCAACTGACGCCGAGGGAGCCGAGCACCCCGAACTCGCGTGTCTCCGGCACGAGCGCAACGACCATCGCGATCGCGACGACCTGGCCGGCGAACAGGCCGACCGCTGCCGCATACGGTCCCCAGGCGTCGCTCGCGATGAGCACGACCGCACCGTTGACACGGGCCCCGGCCGACGCGCGCGCGCGGAGCGCGGGCAAGAGGTCGATGACGTCGAGCCCGCTCGCCGCGAACGAGTGCGCGAGGAGCTCGTTCGGCTGACCGAGGTCCACGGTCGTGGGGTCGATCCGCAGCGCGCGAAGGCAGAAGCTCGTGACGTCCTCGTGGACCTGGTACGAGACGGGGAGCAGGACGAAGAGCACGGGGATGCCGCGGCGCGCGAAGGCGTCGCGGATCTCGAGTGCCGCCTCAGTCGTGATCCTCCAGCGGCCCGAGCCGCGTTCGCTCCGGAGTCACACCTCGGGCAGGGAGATCCGCGACGGTCCGAGCGTCGTGAGGAGCCCCTGCGTCCGGGACTTCTCGAGAAGCCACAGGTGCGACCGCGCGTTCAGCTCGTCGTTGATCGGCTCGAGGACCGCGAGCACGATCTCGGTCCGATCGAAGGACCGCGGCCGGCGGACGCGCGCCGGCTCGAGGATGGCCGAGCTGAACGCGGCGCGGCGCTCGGCGAAGACGTCGTTCGCCATGAGGATGAAGACGATCCCCATGTCGTATCGCTCTCGCTCCAGTGCGCGGCGCGCCTCGAAGAGATGGTGGTCGGGTTCCCACGCGCTCACGCCCGCGTTGTCGACGCGGACCGGCCGGGCGCAGCCGTCCGAAAGCATCCGCTCGAGCTGTGTCGTGAGGACCTCGCCGTGGTCGGCCTGGAGCGCCTCGACGAACGAATCGCGATCGCGAGGACCGCGGGCCCGGGTGACGCCGGGCCGCTAACGGATGCGACGCGGTATCAACGCTCGTCGGTGACGATCCGGTGGAAGCCCTCACCGGTGTTCACGCGCGTGTCGATGCCCTCCTGGTGCCGCCACCCGAAGAGCGGATCGGGCCGGAGCAGCGCGGGCCCGTCGACCTCGATGAGCTGCTGAGGCCAGACGACGCCACGACGAGCTCGCAGAGCAAGAGCGTCGCGACGACGACGATGGTGACGCGGAGCGCGACCGATCCGACCGCGGCGACCAGGCGCATCCGCTCATGCTCCCAGCGCGCCGCGTCGCACGGCGAGCGCGGCGTCCGCTATGAGGACGAGGCCGGGAAGGCTGCCCCAGTGCCACTCGCCGGTGCGCCGCTCCAGGCGTCCGCCGAAGCCCTCCTTGAATCGCGCGACACCGGCCATGCGTGCGCTCGGGTCGAGCCCACCGAGATCGAGCTCGGTGACGCCGCGCCGCGCGAGGGCGAGCGCCAGCTCGCGGACCGCGGCGTAGGACGCGGCGCGGCGAAGCCCATCCGGTCCCGTCGCGGCGGTATGGAAGAACGCTCGATCGCCGAAGACGAGCGCGAAGCACGCCGTGATCGGGACGCCGTCCGCCCAGCCGATGAGGACGACCGCGCCGTCCCCGAAGTGCCGGCAGAGCGACGCGAGCGCGCCCCGCTCGGCCTGCGGCGCGGTCGGGATCCGCTTCCGGCGCGTCATCGTGCCGTGGAGCGCCACGAGCGCCTCGATGTGCTCGGCGTCGCGGCCCGCGGTCCACCGGAGCGGCGACGCCGACGCGCGCTTCAGCTCGTAGCGATGGTGCTTCGACATGCGCGCCGTGAGCGCGTCCGCGTCCGCCGTGAGGTCGACGACGACGGTGAGCCCGCTGTTGAGGCGGACGAGCGGCCGACAGCATGCGCGCGCGACGCCTGTCGCGAGAGCGGAGCCCGGCGGCGCGGTGGGGTCGAAGCGGACGTACACGCGGCCGTAGCGCTCGCGGAGCGCGGTCAGCAGACCGCGCACGAGATCGGCGGCGAGCGCGGCGTCGGCGACCGACCCGCTCGCGAGCGGCGCCCCCGGCGCCCAGGCCAGCGTGACCCCGAGCCGCCGCCGCAGGAGCACCTGCGCCGCCGCGAGGTCCCCGTCCACGACGAAGCGTTCGGCCTGCCAGCCGTGCTCGCCGCGATGCGCGGCCCACGCCGCCGACTGGAAGAGCGATGCGCCGGCGTGCCGCTGCACGACGGCATCCCAGTCCGTACCGGGACCGGCGCGCCGCCACGCCGTCACCGCGGGCGGACGGCGCGCGCGAAGATCGCCACCTCGAAGCGGGGGTCGACGAGGTCCAGCTCCGCCAGGGTGAGCTCCTCCGCGGCGAGACCGTACAGGGAAGCCGCGGCGGTCCGCACGCTGCCGCGGACGCTGATCGCGACGTGGTCCGCTTGGAATGCCTCCTCGCACAGCCTGCGCGCGGAGACGGACGTGTACCGCCAGAAGTCGCCCGCTCCGTGCCAGCCCGGCGGGCCGTAGCCGGGATCCTCGGCGCGCCGCGCGATCCCGGTGAAGTTCGCGAGGAGGACCCCACCCGGCCGGAGCGCGCGATGGCACGTCCGGATCGCGGCGCCGATCTCGTAGATCAGCAAGAACGTGTTGACGATCAGCAGGCAGTCGAACGACGCGTCCGGGATGCCGCGCCCGCTCACGAGGTCACCGACGATGGTCGCCTCGGGGTTGCCCTCCATGAGGTCGAGCACGTCCGAGCGATCGACGCCCTGGCCGAGCTCGTTCGTGTAGCGCCGATCGCCGACCTCGAGAACGCGTCCCCGGATGTCCGCGCGGTGCGCGCGCAGGAACTCGCGGATCCAGTAGATCTCGATGGGCGTGCCGCGGTCGAGGCCCCAGATGTCGCTGACGGGCCGGATGCCCATCGGCTCCCGCGGACGCGACCGCGCGACGCGCTGGCCGATGCGCACGAGCGCATCGAACGCGGGGGCAGGCAGGACACGTCGTGCGAGCCGGCTCAGCCGCATGTGAGCCGATGCTCGAGGCGGCGGATCGGCGCGAACCAGTCGTCGGTCCCCGCGAGCTTCCCGATCAGGCCACTTTCCCGGTCGGTCCCGTGGATCTCGTTTCGCCGCAGACGCAGGGGGTCCGCGCCCTCGCGATTCGCGCCGGGCTCGCTCGTCACCGCATACGCGTACCCTGCGAGCGCGGCCGCCCGGCGAGCGTGCGCCGGCGCGAGGCCGTACGGATACGCGAGCCCCGTGACCTCGACCCCGAGACGGTCCTCGATGAGGATCTTCGACGCGCGGTAGCGCTCCGCGAGCACGGCGGCTTGGACGCCGCACGGCCGTTCGTGCGCGAGATCGTGGGAGCCCACCTCGAACCCTTCGCGCGCCAGGGCGGCGAGCTCGGTCCAGCTGCACGTCCCCGTCCCCCCGCGCTCGACCCACGCGGGGACGACGAAGAGCGTCGCCGCGTATCCCATCGCCACGAGGACGGCGCACGCGTCGACGACGGACGCGTGGCCGTCGTCGAACGACAGCGCGACGACCCCGTCGGGGGAGCCGTCACCCCGCATCGCGGCGATCGTCGTGCCGCGCAGCCCGCGCGACCGCAGCCATCCCTGATGCGCGCGGAAGGCCTCGGGGTCGACGGCGCCGATCGGATCCGCGCCGCGCCGCACCTCGTGATAGAGGAGGATGCGACCCCGCGTCGGCCGCCGGCGCACGAGCCCGAACACCCCGTTGACGCGGGCCCGCAGGGCGCCGCGCACGCTCACCGCGTCGCCCACAGGATGAGGCTGTGGCCGTCGACGAGTTCGCTCCGGACCTCGCCGAACGCCCTCGCGACCTCGGTCCGCACGAGGTCGACCGTGAGCGGCGACAGCCGCTGGCGGACGCCCGGGTTGGCGTAGGTGAAGCGCGCCACGGCGATCATGCCGGCGAGGTCGCCCGTTCGGATGCGGGACAGGATCCAGCCGATGAGCCCACGGAGCCCGCTGCCTCGCTCGCCGATGACCTGCGTCATCACGCAGAGCCGTCCGCCGTCGCGCAGGACGCGGGCGCACTCGCGGACGAGGGCGCCACGGTCCGCCACGTGGTCGAGCACCGCCCAGAGCATGACCGAGCCGAACTGCGCGTCGCCGAACGGAAGGCGCTCGCCACGCGCGACGACGAGCGGTGCCGGGACGTGGTCGACCATCCCTGCCGCGACGGGGTCGATGGGGTCGGCGCCGACGTACTGTCCCGCTGGGAACGCGGCCGACTTCTCCGCGCGCCCGGCCCCCACGTCGAGCACCGGCGGACGCGGATCGGCGAGCACGAGGAACCGCTCGAATAGCCGTGCGTTGAGGCGCCGCTGACGGGCCGAGAACGGGACGCGGTAGTAGTCGCGGATCCACGTGACGTACGACGCGTCCGGCGCCCCGAGGTCGCCCCGTAGCAGGTGCGGGATCCCGCTCCGCACCTCGTACCGATGCCCGCGCGCGCATTCGCAGGCCGCGGGGCCGCACGCGAGGCCCTCGCCGCACTCGGGGCATCGCAGCCGCAGCCACGGCGGCAGCGGCGGCGCCGCCGTCATCCGCCGCGGGCCTCGATCGCGCGGTCGATCTGCGATGTCATGTGCTCGAGGGTCCGAGCCCAGCTGTACCGCTCGGCGAGAGCACGGCGGTCGACCGCGGCGCCTCGCTCGGCGATCGCCGCCCGGATCGCCGCGGCCATCCCGGACGGATCGTCCGCGACGCGCACCGCGGCGTCGGGATAGCCGAGCAGCCGGACCTCGGGCAGCGAGGTCGAGACGACCGGCTTGTCGCGCGCCAGGTACTCGTGCAGCTTCGTCGGCCAGACGGTCTCGGTGAACGCGGAGCGCCGGTACGGGATCAGGCAGACGTCGAATCCGTCGATGTAGGCAGGCAGGTCGCCGTACGAGCGCCGTCCTACGAAGTGCGCGTTCGGCTCCCGCTCGATCGGCCAGTCACCGGAGACCTTGGGGCCGATGAAGACGAACTGCACTGCCGGCATGGCTCGGACGACCTCGTGCAGCAGCTCCACGTCGACGTGACTGTGGAGCCCACCGACATAGCCGACTCGCGGGCCCGGGATCGCTCCCAGGTCGGCCGGCAGGGGATGCGGCGCCCCGAAGAAGCCGTCTCCGACGGAGAATGGTGCGAGCACGACCCGCGGATGACGCTGAGCGAGACGGCGTTGCAGGACGCGACCGCCTGCGAAGACGACGTCGACCTCCTTCAGCATCTCGTCTTCGCTGCGCCGCATCTCGCTCGGGCGGTCGGTCACCTCTTCGAAGTCCGCGACGCAGTAGTACACGCTGCACACGCGACGTCCGCGGAACGCCCTCACCGCGTCGACGGCGACCGGCGTCGGCACGAACGACCAGACCACCGGATCACCGAGGCCGAGAGCCCTCGCCCGCAAGGGGAGCCGGCGGGCGAACACGGCACGGTTCACCGCGCGCGCGACCCGTGACCACGGGAACGGGAGTACGACCGGTGAGATCACGAAGATCCGATCCTGCGCCGATCGGCCGATCGGCCGCCCGCGTGGGGCCCGGATCCATGCGATCGCGCGTGCGACTATCCGGCGCCAGTCCTCGAGGTAGGGGGCACGGACACCCATGTGGTCGACATACACGACGCGGCCGCCCGCGTGCGATAGCCGCGTCATCACCTCCTGCGGCCCCTGCCAGAGGTATCCCCAGTCGATGCTCGAGATGCAGACGTGGTCGAGCCCTTGAGCCGTCATCCTATCGGCGCCAGGAGCAGCCGGCTGACGCGACCGAACCCCGGGCCGATCCCTTCGAGGTAGCTCATCTCACGCGGCTCCATGATCCGAAGCGACCGGATCAGGACCAGGAGCAGGATCAGCGCGAGCGAGGTGGCCACCACTTCGCCCAGCGGCGCCGCCGTCAGCGCGATCGCGGCCGGCGCTACACCGAGGACGGCCGTACGTAGCGCGGCGACGGCCCCGAAGGCCCGGAGCTGCCTGACGGCGAACGCGAGGACCGCGACGACGACGACCTCCCCGAGCGCGAGGCCGACCGCAGCTGCGGCCGTGCCGAGCGGCGTCGCGAGCGACACCACGGCCACGTTCACCGTGACACCGAGGAGTTGCGCCACGATGAGAGCCCTCTGCTGCCGCAGCGCGAGCACGAGAGGCACCAAGAGCATGTGCACGTACAGGACGACGATCGCCAGAGCGAGGAACCTGATGATCTGGCGCGCCTCGTCGAACTCCGCGCCGAACACCGCGCCGACAAGGAGCGGGCCGGCTCCGAGCAGGATGAGCGCGACGACGAGACCCAGGAGGACCCCGGTCTTCACGCTGGAGCGGAACAGCCACGGGATCGTCGGCCGCTCCTCGAAGACGTATCGGCTCGTGAGGGGCAGCAAGACGGTGGCTATCACGGCGGGGATCGCGACGAGCGGCTCGATGAGCCGGAACGCGGCGGCGACGTTGCCGGCGGCCACGCTGCCAAGGCTCATTCCCGTGACCACGATGCCGGACCGGAGATTGATGCTCTCGAGGAGCCACACGACCGCCAGCGGCAGTCCGGTCCAGAACAACGCGGGGACCATCCCCCACGCCGGGCGGACAGGGAGGAGGAAGTGACGGAGCGCCTCTGCCGCGGTGCCCGCGAACACGATCGCGGCGGCGACCACGAGCGCCTTTGCGAGACCGACCAGGCCGAAGCCGCCGATGAGGGTGAACAGCGTGAGGGCGAGGCGGACCACGGCATCCAACGACTGGGCCGCGGCATCGAACTCCATCCGCTCGTGGGCTTGGAAGACCGCGCGCGCGAGGTATGTGAGCGAGTCGAACGCCTTGGCGATCGCCACGAGCACGGCCACCTCGACGAGCTCCGGAGGGAACGACAGCGACCAGCACACGAAGAACGTGACCGCGACCGTGAGAGCCGCCAGCACGAGCTTCGGCACCAGGGTCGCAACGGCGAGAGCGCGCGCCAGGGCCGGTCGACCCGCTCCCTCGCGGATGAGGGCCCAGCTCAGACCGAGGTCGGTGAGCGCCTCCAGGGCGGTGGGGATGGAGAGGGCGATCGCGAACCGACCGAAATCGAACTCACCGAGGTACCGCGCAAGGAAGAAGAGGCCGAGCAGCGTCGCGGCTTTCTGGGCCACGAACGCCGCGAACAGCCAGCGCAAGTTCCACGCGAGTCGATGGCTTCGCAACCGTGAGCAGTGTCACATGCGCGCTCGCGACGCGAGCGTCAGCCCGCTTCAGGACGAGCGGGCGCCCCCGCGACGCACGCCCCGTCCGCCACGTCCCTGGTCACGACCGCGCCGGGCCGGATGACGGCCCGCTCGCCGACGATCACACCGGGAAGGATCACCGCACCACCGCCGATGGTCGCGCCGTCGCCGATCCGAACGGGTCGGATGACGATCTCGGATCCGATGATCGGGACGTCGAGAGGGACGCCGGTGTGCATCCCCCCGAGGAGCTTCGCTCCCGCTCCCCAGCGCACTTCGCGGCCGATCCAGGCGTCGACGCAGTGCAGGTAGGAGTGCGCGCCGATGGTCGTCCCGGCTCCGATGACGAGCCGGCCGTCGAAGCGACCCTGGAGGAATGTGCCGGAGCCGATGGTGACGTCGTCCCCGATCGCGAACGTCTCGGGGTGCAGGACGAGGACGCCCACGCCGACCCGCACGTTCCGACCGAACGAAGGGCACAGCCGGGCCAGCAGAGCCGAGCGTTCGCTCTCCGCCGCCGCCGAGTCCAGGTACGCGACGAGCGAGTACGCCTCGAGGAGCTCGGCCGAGGTGCGCTCCCCGCCCGTCGACCGCGTCATCGTGCGCGGATCATCGCCAGGAGCGCGGGGATGTCGGCACCGATGCGGTCACCGGCCCTGAGCACACCGGCCGCGGGACCCTCGGCCTCGCCGGCGACCTGGACCCCATCCCCGGTGCTCACCCATGCGCCGCCGCCGGACGCGGAGCGGCGGATGACGGTCCCGGGGACCGCGACGGATCGGACGGGCGGATCAGCCAGCCGCGCGCGCCAGACGAAGATCGGTGTGCGACCGCGGATCGTGAAGGCGCCCGGATACGGATGCGTGACGGCGAGGACGAGGTCGTGGATCGCGTGGCCCGGCGCGGACCACTCGATCCAACCATCGCCCGGTACGCGCGGCATCGACAAGACCGTGTCCGCGTGTGACTGAGGACGGCGAGGCGCGGTGCCCGCGGCGATCTCGGGGAGTCGCTCGCGCAGCATCGCGAGAGCAAGGATGCGCGCGCGGTCACCGAGGTCGGCGATCGTGTCGTCGGGACCTATCTCGTACGTGCGTTGATCGATGATGTCGCCAGCATCCGCCTCCGGGACCATCCAGTGCAGCGTCACGCCAGCCGTCCGGTCGCCACGGAGGATGGCCCAGTTCTGCGGCGCGTCGCCGCGGTACAGCGGAAAGGCCGACTGGTGAACGTTCATCCCACCTAGCCTGGCGGTGTCGAGCACGCGTGAGCTCACGATCCGTTCCCACAAGAGGCTGACGAAGAGATCGATCCCCCACCCCGCGAGCTCGTCCCGCCGTGCGTCCAGGTCGGCGGTGAGATGGAATGGGATCCGGTGCTCGGCGCAGAGCGCCGCGAATGCCGCCGCCCCCCGGCCTTCCGTGATCTCGTGCTCGGTCGTGAACGCCGCGAGGACGTCGTGCCCCTCGGACACGAGGAGCTGCAGGCCCTCGTAACCGAGGCGGCGTGTCCCGAGGAGGACGATCCTCACGGGCGCAACAGCCCGAGGTCAGCCATGCGAAGGCGTACGGTACCCTGCCGAGCGGATGGCGATGACGCGCGCCGGGACGGACGTCACCGTGATCACGCTCGACATCGACTGGGCTCCCGATCACGCCATCGATCATGCCGCCGAGATCCCTCCGCGGCTGTGGCGTGAGAGCGACCTGGCTCGTGACCCCTGCGAGTGCCGCCGTGGAGCGTCTGCGGGCGGTCGATGACTTCGAGCTCGGCATCCACCAGAACTTCGCCGCGTCCTCGACGCATGGCTCGGACTTCGCGGCCGTTCTCGCCCGCTGCATGGACCTCGTGCCCGGAGCCACCACCATGCGGACGCATCGCCTGTTCCAGATGACGCCACTGTTCGATGTCTTGCTCGAACAGACCCCGATCCGAGCGGACCTCTCCCTGTACCTTCATCGCGCACCAGGCCTCACGCCGGTCACGTTCCGGAGCGCGGGCCGCGCTCTTCACCGCTTCCCGACGTACTGGCAGGACGACCAGGCGATGCTGGAGGAGGCTCCCTGCTGGGATGCCGCGACGCTCCTGGCCCCTCGTGGGCTGAAGATCCTCAACTTCCATCCGATGCACGTGCTTCTCAACTCGAGCTCCTTCTAGGGACCTGCTGAAAAACTCGTTCGCAGGATCTTCCCACGAACGGCCGGACGTGCGATCATGAGCTCAAGGGAGCGCATCAACGACCGGAGGGTACGGCGATGCGCGGTGAGGACGAGCGGCCGGCAGCGATGTGGACGTACATCCGTCTCGAGGAACGCGTCCCCAAGGATCATCCCCTGCGCGCCATCCGGCGCTTCACGGACAAGGCCTTGGCCGAGCTCGATCCCGTCTTCGAGCGCATGTACAAGAAGACCGGGCGCCCCAGCATCCCACCCGAATGGCTGCTGCGTGCCCTCGTGCTGCAGCTGCTGTACAGCGTCCGCAGCGAGCGCCTCCTCATGGAGCGTCTCGATCACGACCTGCTCTTCCGCTGGTTCGTCGGGCTCGACATCGACACCCCGGTCTGGGACCCCAGTACCTTCAGCCAGAACCGCGACAAGTTCGTGGACCGCGAGGTCGCTCGGCGCTTCCTGGCCGCGGTGGTCACCCAGGCCACGGAGAAGGGGCTCACCAGCGACGAGCACTTCAGCGTGGACGGCACGCTCATCCAGGCCTGGGCCTCGCAGGCGAGCTTCCGACCCAAGGACGAGACCGGCGGACCGGGCCGCGCCGGCGGGGCCGGCGGCGAAGGCGACTTCAAGGGGCAACGCCGGGGCAACGACACCCACCAGAGCACCACCGACCCGGACGCGCGCCTCTATCGCAAGGGTCCCGGGCAGGAGGCGCGTCTGGCGTACATCGGCAACGTCATGATCGAGCACCGATCCGGCCTCGCCGTCGGCGGATGCGTGGCGGTCGCCTCGGGCACGGCCGAGCGCGACGCTGCGCTCACCCTCCTCGGACCACCCCAGCAGAAGGGCGCTCCGCCTCACCGCACCCTCGGCGCCGACAAGGCCTACGACACCGCCGACTTCGTCGCCGCCTGCCGCGAGCGCGGGGTCACGCCGCACGTCTGCCAGAACACCACCGGCCGCCGCTCGGCCATCGATGGCCGCACCACCCGCCACGTGGGCTATGCCATGAGCCAGTACGCCCGCCGCATCGGCGAGGGCGTCAACGGCTGGATCAAGGCCATCGCCCTCCAGCGCCAGACCCACCTGCGCGGACGGCCGCGCGTCGACTGGATGTTCGTCTTCGCGCTCGCGGTGTACGACCTGGTGCGCCTCCGACGCCTCCTCGGAAGTGCGGCGTGATCGGATCGCACACCACGATGGAGCGAGGGCGCGCGGAGCGCATCGATGAGCGCGGAACGGCGATGGTCGATCCTTCCAAGGGTCGCGCGGTCGAATGAGCGCCTCAGGATCATTCATGAAGGCGGCCTGTATGTGCCGTTCTTCATCAGGTCCCTAGGCGTACCGGGCCTTGAAGGATCTCGGCCGCCGCGCCGACCTCGACCACTCGCAGACGGCGGCACGCCTCAGGCACGGACCCGGCCCTGCGACGCTCTTCCGCGATGTCGTCGCGTCGCTGGCCGGAGGCGCCACCTGGAGGATCCGCTATCTCGCGGCGCAGCGAGGGGATGCGTAGGAGCCGGCCGCTGACGAGCGGTGGGTTCAGCCGCGCCGCAGCAGGCGGTGTGCCACCGCGGCACGCAGGATGTGCATGAGCGTCGCCAGGCTGTCACCGAGACGCCCGCTCTTCGACGTGCCCGACAGGCGCGGCAGCACCTCAGCCTGCTCCAGGGAGATCCGCGCGCCGCGCTGGCGCGCAAGGAATAGCCACTCGACGATCACAGCGACGCCTAGGTCGCCGGACACGACCGGCAGCGCGCGCACGAGGTCGCCCCGGAAGAGGAAGCACACGCCGTAGTCACCTGGCAGTGAGACGCCGAGCGCCAAGCGCGTCACGAGGTGGAAGCCGGTCGTGAGAAGCCGACGATGAAGCGGACGTTGCCAGCGCGTTCGGATCCCGACGACGATGTCCGATGCGCCACGAACGTCGTAGAACCGGCGCGCCGTTGACGATTCCATCTGACCGTCGGCCGGCTGGATGAACACCCAGTCGCCCCGCGACTCCGCGATGCAGGTCCGCCAGCCGGCTCCGAGCCCGCGGTTGCGGCCATGGTGCACCGCTCGGACTTCCGCGAGCTCGGCGGCGAGTTGGTCGGCGATCACCGCCGTGCCGTCCGTGCTGCCGTCATCGACGATGAGGATCTCGGTCGAAAGGTCCGTTGACCGTAGCGATGCGAGAACGTCGCGCACCACGCGCTCGAGGTTGCCCGCCTCGTCGAACGCCGGCATGGCGACCGTGAGTGCCGGACCGCCGGCGACCGCCGCTGTCACGCGGGCTCCGCCGCCACTGAGCGTGCGGCTGCCCGAACGCGCATGGCGATGTCGAGAGCCTCGATCGCTTCGCGCGGATGTAGGCGCGGAGCGAGTCCGCGCACACAGTCGAGGAAGTGCTCGAGTTCGAGGTACAGCGGCTCGGAGGTCGGGACGATCGGCTTCTCGATGACCGCCTCCTGCCGATAGCGCTGCTGATCCGTGGTGCCGACTGGATCCACCCGAGCGTTCCTGTACACGGACAGGTCTCTCTGTCGGTAGTTCACGACCACGAGCGAGCGATCGGTGGTCAACTCAAGGTCGCGCACGCGCTGCTGTGTGACCTTGCTCGCGATGAGGTCCGCGAGGATGCCGTTCTCGAACCCGAGGTGTGCCATGACGATCTCGAGCTCGCCGCGCTCATCCGTCGCGCCAAGGGCGCCGATGCTTCGCACCCTGGAGCGGGCGATGGAGAGCGCGATGTCGATGTCATGGATCATGAGGTCGAGCACGACGTCCTCGTGGACACGTGGCGTTGGCGGGCTCAGCCGCCGCGCCGTGATGGCGAGAACGCGCTCCGAGGCAACGATCGAGGAGGCCTCCAGCACCGCCGGGTTGAATCGCTCCACGTGACCCACCTGCAGGACCAGACCGCGCCGCTCAGCAGCGGCGGTGAGCCCCCAGGCGTCATCGAGGTCGAGGGAGATCGGCTTCTCGACGAGAACGTGCACGCCGGCGGCGAGGAGATCCAGAGCGATGGGGACGTGGAGCGCCGTCGGAGTGGCGACCGAGACCGCATCGACCTTGCCGATCAGGTCGCGATGATGCGCGAATGCCTGTACACCGAAGCCCGAGGCGATCCGGTCGCGCGCGGCGGCATCGGGATCGACGACGCCGACGAGATCGGCCGTCCGGAGCATCGAGTACACACGGGCGTGGTTCGCACCCATGCTTCCAACGCCGACGATGCCGACCCTGACGCGAGCAGCCATCACTCTCTAGACGGCCGCAGCCGCATCCCTCGAAGCGTGTCGACGAGCGGGCGCTCCGGCTCTCCGTCGATGGACGCAGCCACCACTCTCACGGATCCGCGTCCGCAGCCGATCGCCGGCCCGTCCGCCGTCAACGAGACGTCTCCCGGCGCTGCGTCTCGATCCGGCATGGGCTCAGTCATCCAGAGCCGCAGTATCCGCCTATCCACGGACCGGACGAGGGCGCCGGGATACGGAGCCGCTTGGGCTCGTACGAAGTCGTGGACGCGAAACGCGCCGCGGGTCAGGTCCACCTCTCCATCGTCAGGCGAACGCTGTGGGTACGTCGTTGCCCGCGAATGGTCTTGAGGGAACGTCCGCGCCGTACCGCCGAGGATGCCCGGCAAGGACGTCCGTAGCAGGCGGACGGCCGGGTCGTCCAGCCGGTCCAGCGCGACGGCCACGTCCTCGCTCGGATCGAGCGGCACGCTCGACTGGGCCACGATGTCGCCTGCATCTGGACGCGCGTCCAGCCGGAACAGGGTCAGTCCGATGGTGCGCTCACCCTCGATGATCTGCCACACGACCGGTGCGCCACCCCGATAGCGCGGGAGAGGCCCCGCATGGAATCCGAGGAGCTCGGTGGTCGACCCTCGCACGGGGATCATCGCGTACCAGCCGCAGACGATCGCGACGCCGGGTCGCCGCTCCTGGAGCAACGCATGCCCCCCGGCGGGCATCGTGCGTGACGATCAAGGGGACCGACCATCCTGCCGCCATCTCACGGAGCTCCGCAAGGCGTGAGCGGGGATCGTCGCGGTCGTCAGGGGTGATCGCGCACTCGAGGGCATGGGGCGGACGGACTTCGGAGACGAGCGTTTCCAGCACGCGAAGACCCATCGACTTGCTGCCGATGAATGCGACCCGCCTACCGGGCCGGTCGGACATCGCGGTCGGGTCGGATCAGGCCAGCGCGGGGCGACCACTCGCGAGCGAGCGCTGCCACTCGATCGTGCGTCCCACGCCTTCTTCGAGGTCCACCTTCGGCTCGAACCCGAGGACCCGCCGCGCCTTCGCTATCGACGGCGTCCGACTCTCGACGTCGGGCCCGAGCGCCGGCTCGCGCGAGATCGCGATCCCCGATCCGGCGAGGCGCGCGACCGTCTCGGCAAGCTCCATCGTGGTCGCGGACGCGCGCGGGTTCCCCACGTTGATGATCTCCCCTCGCGCGTCCGGCACGGCCAGCGCGCTCGCGACCGCGTCGACGAAGTCCTCGACGAAGCACCACGAGCGCACCTGGTGCCCCGTGCCGCGGACGGTGATCGGGCGGCCAGCGACGGCGGCCGCGACCATGTCGTGGATCGCGCCTTCGCCGACCTGCCGGGGCCCGTAGACGTTGAACGGCCTGATGACGACGGAGGGAACGAGACCGGCGCGGTCGTACGCGAGGGCGAGGTGCTCGGCGGCGAGCTTGCTCGCGGCATACGCCCAGCGGCCTTCGGTCGCGGGGGGGATGGGCGTCGCTCGATCCTCTGACGCGTCGGAGGCGTGGATCCCGTAGACCTCCGAGGTCGAGAGGCACACGAAGCGCGTCACGCCGGCGCGCGCGCTCGCCTCGAGGCACATGCGCGTGCCCACGAAGTTGACCTCCATGGTGCGGATGACGTCGAGTCCGACCGATCGGGTCCCGGCGATCGCGGCGAGGTGGACCACGATGTCCTGGTCGCGGACCGCCGACTCGAGCGTGTCCGGCTTGAGGATGTCCCCGTGGATGAACACGACCCCGGGCGGCAGCGGGCCGAGATGATCGAGCGCGTTCCGGCGCAGGTTGTCGAGGAGCGTGAGCTCGTTGGCACCCGCCAGCAGCCCGACGAGATGCGAGGCGATGAAGCCCGCACCGCCTGTGAGCAGGATCCGCTTGCCGGCGATCTGAGCCGTGCGCGCGACCGGGGTCATGAGGTCAAGTCTCACAGGATCGCGCGCGGACCGCGACGATATGATCCGGACCGGGTGAAGGACCTGCGCGCGGGCCTCCGCGCCCGCATCGAGGGATCGGACATCACCGTCGGCGTGGTAGGGCTCGGGTTCGTCGGGCTGCCGGTCGCGGCATCGTTCGCCTCCGGAGGATGCCGGGTCGTCGGCGTGGACATCGACGAGCGGCGCGTCGGCGCGATCGCGTCCGGCTCGAACCCTCTCGATGAGGACGAACCGGGTCTCTCTGAGCTCATCCGGACCACGACGGCGAACGGCACGCTCGTGGCAACGACGGACGCCGCCGCGCTCCGGAACGCGGATGCCATCCTCGTGGCCGTCGAGACACCTGTCGGGGACGACCACCTCGCCGACCTCAGCGCGCTGCGAGCGGCGTCGCGGTCCGTCGGCGGGGCCCTGCGCCGCGGCACGCTCGTGGTCGTGGAGTCCACCGTGCCGCCGGGCACGACGGGCGGGCTCGTGCGGCAGGAGATCGAGAGCGCCTCGGGCATGGTCTGCGAGCGGGACTTCTATCTGGGTCACTGCCCCGAGCGGCTCATGCCGGGAAAGCTGCTCTCGAACGTCCGCACGCTCCCGCGCGTCTGCGGCGGTTCGTCAGCCGCGACGGCGGATCTCGTCGTCGCCCTCTATCGGCACGTGGTGCGTGCCGACCTCGACCCGGTCGACCTCGTGACCGCCGAGCTGGTGAAGACCGCGGAGAACGCGTACTACGACCTCAACATCGCGTTCGCCAATGAGGTCGCCCTCATCTGCGAAGAGGTCGGTGCCGACGTGTCGCGGGTGCGCGCGCTCGTGAACAAGTCACCCGGCCGGAACATGCTCCTGCCCGGCGCCGGGGTCGGCGGCGCGTGCATCCCGAAGGATCCTTGGCTGCTCGCTGCCGTGCCAGGACGCGTTCGCGGGCCGCTCATCGCGGCGGCCAGGCGGGTGAACGACGGGATGCCGCGTCATGTCGCGGATCTGACCCGCGCCGGGCTCGCGAGACACGGCCGGCGGCTCGAAGGAGCCATCGTCGCCGTGCTCGGCGTCGCGTACCGCGAGGATACGAAGGACGACCGGAACAGCCCGACGGCTGCGCTCGCGCGCGAGCTCCGCTCTGAGGGCGCGACGGTCCGGCTGCACGACCCGCACGTGCCCGATCACCAGAGCCCGCTCGCCGACGTCACGGAGGGGGCCGATGCCGCGGTGCTGATGGTGGCCCACTCCGCGTACCGGTCGATCGAGCCGGCCTCGCTTCGCCGCACCATGCGCACGCCGGTGCTCGTTGACGGCCGGCGCGTGTTCGACCCCGCGACGGCCGAGGCGGCGGGCCTCACCTACCTCGCGGTCGGATGGACGCCGCGGTGGAACTGAAAGGAAAGCGGTTCGCCGTCATCGGCGGCGCCGGACTGGTGGGCTCGCACGTAGTCGATGCGCTCCTAAACGAGCCCGTGGAGGAGGTCGTGGTCCTCGACGACTTCGCGCGAGGGACCCGCGAGAACCTCGGCGAGGCCGCGCGGCGCGAGCGGATCCGCGTGGTCTCCGCGTCCATGGCCGAGCCGGAGGTGTTGCGCGAGACGCTCGAGGGCGTCGACGGCGTCTTCTTGCTGGCCTCGCTCTGGCTCACGGAGCGCCTCGAAGACCAGCGGCGGGCATGGTCAGTCAACGTCCTCGGCACGTGGAATGTCATCGAGGCCTGCCGCGACCTCGGCATTCGACGAGTCGTGTAATCGTCCTCGGCGTCCGTGTACGGCAACGCCGTCACGCTGCCGATGACGGAGGAGCACCCGTTCGCGAACCGTACCACCTACGGCGCCACGAAGATCGCGTGCGAGCAGATGTGCCGGGCGGCGTACGAGCAGTACGGGCTCGCCTACGTCGCGCTGCGGTGCATGAACGTGTACGGCCCGCGCATGGATCGCCGGGGCGTCTACGTCGGCGTCATCGTCCGGATGCTCGACGACATCCTCAGCGGCCGCCCCCCGGTCATCTACGGCGACGGCACACAGACGCATGACTTCATCTACGTGGCCGACGCCGCGCGCGCCAACGTGCTCGCGATGCTCTCCGACGCGGCGGACGTCCCGCTGAACGTCGGCACCGGTATCGGCACGACGCTGAACGAGGTCGCCGACCTCCTCCTGGAACTGACGGGATCCTCGCTCCGGCCGGAGCGGCGGCCCGAGGTGCGGAGCATCGTGACCTCCCGTGTCGGCAGCACCGACCTCGCGCGACGCCTTATCGAAGACCGAACGCGAGCAGGGTCGGATCTTCTGCGACACCGTGCTCGCATGGTGGGCGAGCGACATCCCGGCCGCCGTCGGGTGGCAGGCCACGAAGTACTTCTACTTCTGGTGGTTCTCCCCGGTCGCCGGGACCCTCTACCCGGCCGGCTGGATCGACGCGTACAGGATCCTCTACGGGATCGAGCTCGCGCTGGCCGCCGCGGGCATCGTCGTCGTCTGGCGGCGGGGGTGGAGAGGGGGCTCGTTCTCCTTCTGACGCTCATGGCGCTCATCGCCGCGTCGCAGACCGTGTTCTACGTCGAGGGCCGTCACCGGCTCATCCTCGAGGCCGCCATTGCGGCGCTCGCCGCCTGCGGCGCGGTCACGGCCGCCGGCTCCGTCCGCGAGCGTCCGGCTATCGTTCGACGCGATGCCGTTCACGTTCGCCCCACACCCTGATCTGCCGGAGGTCGTGCTGATCACGCCCCACGTGTTCGCCGATCAGCGCGGCTGGTTCATGGAGTCCTTCCGTCGCAGCGACTTCGAGCGGCACGGCATCACGGCCGATTTCGTCCAGGACGACCACTCGCGCTCGGACGGCCGGCTCATCCTGCGGGGCCTGCACTGGCAGGCCGCGCCCGCGGCGCAGGGCAAGCTGGTCCGCTGCACGCTGGGCGAGATCTTCGACGCCGTCGTCGACGTGCGTCCCGAGGCCTCGACGTTCGGGCGCTCGGCGACGCTCGTCCTGAGCGCGGCCGAGCCGCGGATGTTGTGGATCCCGCCCGGCCTGGCGCACGGCTTCCTCACGCTGTCGAAGGTGGTCGAGGTCCAGTACAAGCACACGCACGAGTACAGCTCCGAGCACGCGCGACGACTTCGCTGGGACGACCCCGACCTCGCGATCCCGTGGCCCCTGGACGGCGCCATGCCGCGGCTCTCGCCGGCCGACGCGGCGGCACCGACCCTGCGGGAGGCGGGGCTGCATTGAGAACGCTCCGCCGTCCGTGGGCCTGGGCGAACGCCCACGAGGATCGCATCCGCGCGGTCACCGCCGTGCTCGCGGCGGCGCTGCCGATCCTGTTCCTGCTCGCGGCGCTCGTCCAGGCGGCGCCGTTCGTCGACGACGTCCCGCTCGACTCGCGAGAGGGGGACGACTGGGTCTCGTACAAGCTGTTCGCGCACAGCGTCTACAGGGACGGCCTCTCGATGCCGGTCATGGCCGGCGCGTACGGCGCTCAGGAGGGCACGGTCCACGGGTTCCTCTACATCTACTTCGTCGCCGGCGTGTTCGCGGTCTTCGGCGAGAACAGCTCGTTCGTATACGTCGTCCAGTCGGCGCTCATCGGGGCCGCCGCGTCGCTGGTCCACCTCGGCTGGCGTCGCGTCCTATCGCCCCTCGCCGCGCTCGCCGTCCTCCTCGGCGCGGCGCTCCTCGCCTTCGCCGACATCTATCGCAGCATCGGCTTCCGACTGCTGAGCGAGAACCTCTTCGTCTTCCTCCTCGCTGCGACGTTCGCGGCGTACGTGGAGGCGCACTGGCGCCGAAGCGCGTGGCTCGCGACGGGCGCCGGGATCCTCCTCGGTCTCGCCGTCCTGAGCCGGACGAACTTCCTCGTCGCGGGACTCTGCCTGCTCGCCGCGGCGGCCGCGTACGCGCGCATCCGCGCGGCGGGAGTCGCGATCCCGGCGATGCTGGGCATCGGGTTCGCGGTCGGGATGCTTCCGCTGCCGCTGCGCGAGCTCGCTGCGACCGGCGCACCGGACCTCATCCTCCTCAAGCCCAATCCCGGCGACCTGTATCCGCCCCCGACCGGGTCGATCGGCGAGCTCGTCGAGCACTACGTCCGGCGCGTGCTCTTCACCATCGGGTTCACGACGGCGCAGGAGCCCGGTTACCGCTGGCGCCCGCACTGGCTCCTGCTGTGGTCGGGGGCGCTCGCCTGGCTGATCTGGCGCGTGCGCCGGCCCAGGCTCGACCCGCCCGAGACGTTCGCGCTGCTCGTGATCGTCACGTATCTGGGACCTGTGATCGCGTTGAGCTATCCGTCCAACTACGGCGCCCGGATGATCACCGTCGCCCTGCCGATCGTGCTGGGCCTCGCGATCCTGGGGTTCGACCGGTGGGCGCGGGGCCGCGACGGGGTCAGTCGGCCGGGCGGCGGATGACGAGCACGACGTAGGTGAACAGGTCGCGGACCGAGAAGTGCGTACGCTCCGCGATCAGCCCCGAAGGGCGGAGGAGCCGCTGGGCCCACGACCTCGTCCAGAAGCGCGAGACCTCGTCGGGGAAGAACTGCACGCGGCGTCGCAAGACCTGGTTCAGGACGAAGAGCACGAGGCCAAGGCCGATGACCGACGACCCGTAGCGCGGCGGCCAGAAGATCAACCCGCGAGAGCCCGGACGCATCACGGGCGCGAGCGCGGCGAAGGCGCGCTCGATCCCAGGCTCGTGGAAGTGCTCCATGACACCGAGATTCCAGACGCCATCGATCGTCCCCGGCCGGAACGGCGGCCGGAAGATGTCGCCGACGACGAAGACCGCGTTCGGCAGGTTCGTCCTCGCGCGCGCGATCCGCAGCGCGTCCGGCGCGATGTCCATGAGCACGAAAGTGGCGCGCTCGAAGCCGATGCGCCCGTCCGACTCGCCGCTGCCGCAGCCCGCGTGCAGGTAGACCTTGCCCGCCTCGTCCGCGAAGTAGCGGCGGAACCAGTGGCGGACGGCGCGCGCGATGAGCACCCTGCGGTAGAGCCGCGCGAGGACCGGGAAGAGTCCCCGCTCCTGCGCGCTCTCCTGCCAGTAGTCGTCCCAGCCCTTCGAGCCGGTCGGCCGATCGCCCCGCTTCAGACGGGCCCCGCTCCAAGCTCGTCGGCGGCGCGGCGGGCGCGCTGTCTCCTGCCCTGCGCGTCGATGGCACCGCCCTGGCGGAACGACCTGATGTAGAGGGCGACGAGCATCTCCACGCTCTTGAGGACGTCGCGCACGGTCATCTTGGAGTGACCGTACGTCCGCTTCGGCAGTCGCATGGGGATCTCCGTCACGTGCACGCCGGTCCGGCAGAGGAGGTACATGCTCTCGAAGAAGAACGAGTAGCTCTTCGAGGTGACGAGGTCGAAGACGGCGGGGTCGATCCGGTCGAGGCGGTACAGGCGGAAGGCGCCGGTGGCGTCGTACGGCACGCGGAGGACGACCGTCGTGAGGAAGTGACCGATCCTCGTGAGCGACTTCCGCAGGAGGTTCCAGTCGGCGACGCCGTCGCGGAGCGCGAAGCGCGACCCCACCACGAGCTCGGCGCGGGATGCCGCGGCGATGAACTCGGGGATGCGGTCCGGGTCGTGCGTCAGGTCGCAGTCCATCGAGATGAGGGTCGTGTACCCCTTCGCGTACGCATGGCGGATCCCCGCGAGGTGCGCCGTGCCGATGCCCTGCTTGCCGGTGCGATGGACGACCGTGAGCCGCGGGTCGGACCGGGCGATCGCATCGAGGATGTCCCCGGTGCCGTCGGGCGAGGCATCGTCGATGAACAGGATGTCCATATCGATCCCGAGCGCCCGGATCTGAGCGTGGATGTTCGCCACGTTCTCGCGCTCGTTGTACGTCGGGATGAAGAGCAGCGTGCGCGGCGAGCCCACGAACGGATCCCCCCCGGAAGATGGTCGAGCGGTCGTTGATCGCACTGCGAGAGGCGATGAGTCTACCGGAGACACTGACCTAGTATCGCCCTCGAGTGGTGGAACGGCGGACGCTGCCCGCGAACGAGGCTCCCGAGGACTGGGGGCTCAACGGGTACTTCTACGTGATGCCGGAGTACGACACGCTCGGGACCGCGAGGCCTCGCGACCTGGTCTGGAAGAACCGCGACTTCCTGCGCCTGAAGGACCACGCGCTCACGATGCTCGGCCCGCTTCCCGGCAGGCGCATCCTCGACCTCGGCTGCGCCGACGGCGCGAGCATGGTCTATTGCGGCCTCCAGGGCGCGGAGGTGAACGGCGTGGACCTCGACGCGGCCCAGGTCGCGAAGGCGAACGCGCGCGTCGCGCGCTTCGGCCTGCGTGGCGAGGCTCGCGTCGCGGATGCGAAGGCGATGCCCTTCCCGGACGAGCATTTCGACGGCGTGATCTCGAACGACTTCTTCGAGCACATCGACGTGGCCGAGAAGATCGCCGTCCTGCGCGAGGTGCGCCGCGTCCTGCGCCCCGGCGCGCCGATCGTGATCAAGACACCGAACCTGCGGTACCTGCAGATCTCCCTCTGGTACAAGCGCCTCCGGGCCATCGCCCGGCTTCGCGATCCCCGGCGGATCGTGATCCCGATGACCGAGGGCCACGATCATCCGGACCACATCGGTCTGACGACGCGCTGGGAGCTCACGCGCTGCATGATCGCCGCGGGCTTCCTGAACTACGAGTTCAAGTACGCCCCGCTGCGGCGGTTCGGTGCGAACGGCGTCGTGGAGATGCTGTCGACGGAGGTCCCGGTGCTGCGGGACCTGCTCTGCGAGGACGTCTTCTGCCGCGGATGGAAGCCGATCATCGACTCGCACTTCCCGGACTAGCCCCGCCCGCCGCGGCCCCGCGCTCCGGGCCTCGCGGCCTCATGTAGAGGATGAGCAGCGCGACGATCGCCAGGCCGCCCCAGACCGGCTCCTGCCCGATGAGGGTCGAGAGCTTCGTGCCCAGGACGCGGTCGGCGACGGCGGGGATGACCCGGAGCGAGACGTACGCGTACGCGACGCCGAACGCGAGCGCGTAGCGCGTCCGACGGGCGACCTGGTGGTCCGTGGAGAGCAGATGGACGATCGCCGTCCATGTCGGCATGAGGAAGACCCAGGTGTGCGGGTGCGAGTTGTGCGTCGCGTGCGGGAGCAGGGCGAAGAAGAGCCCGTACGCGGCGGTCAGGGCGCGGGGCCCGCCGCCGCGGCGCGCGAGACCGATGACGACGACGGCCGACGCAACGAGCATGAGCGCGAGCGTCGCGAGGGCGATGGCCTGGACCGTGATGTTCAGCGGGGAGGCATCGCCGGTCGTCTGCGGCGACCCGAGGCCGAGCCCGAACGCGAACCGTGTCAGCGCCGCGTGGAGGCCCGTGATCTCCGGGCTGCTCTGGCTGCCGAGGGCGATGCTCGAGATCGGGACGGACTGCCCGCCGCTCTTTCCCGACGGAACGAGAAGCTCCCTCAGGAGCTCCGCGGGCGACAGGCGCTGCCCCGCCGCGACCGCGACGAGCACGACCGCCGACACGAGCGCTCCGCCGAGCACGAAGCGCCGCGCTCCCGGCCGCACGAGCCCCGGGACGAGGAAGATCCCGGGGATCACCTTCGTCAACGCGGCCAGGGCCACGAGACCGCCCTCGGTCGCGCGCCGGCCGCGGGCGGCGGCCAGCCATGCGAGGGAGAGGAAGGCGAGCTCCACGAACTCCGGATTGGCGCTCACGCTGAGCGCGAACGTGAGCGGCCAGGACGCGAGCCATAGGGCGAGCGCGGCCACCATCCGGCCACGGTCGAGGCCGCACGCGAGCGCGCACGCGCTGAACGCGATCGCGGCGAGGGGGATGTTGAGGATGGCGAAGACGTAGATCGTCATCACGCCGGGCAAGGCGTTCACCAGCCAACGCTCGAAGACGAAGACCGGCCCGTACACGATCCCGCTTCCGTCCCACCAGTAGGGGTGGAACATGACGGCGTAGAAGTCGCCGAAGAACGCGCGGTGCCACGAGAAGATCAGCCCTTCCAGCAGCGTGATCCGCAGTCCGCCCAGGAGCAAGGCCGCGATGAACAGCCGAGAGATGAGCCGGCCCCGCGGCGTGCTCCACCAGAGGCCGATCCGCTCGAATCGCTTCTCAAGAGCCAGCAGGACGCCGATGGTATCGTTGGATCCCCCGTGAAGCGGAGCCTCATCCCTCTTCTGTGCTGCCCTGCGTGCCGGCGGTCCCTCATCCTCACCGGCGCGACCGAAGACGCGGGCGGCGAGGTCACCAGCGGCGAGCTCGAGTGCGCCGGGTGCGCGCGGCGGTATCCGATCGTCCGGGCCGTTCCCCGCTTCGTCCCCTCGGAGGGATATGCCGCGCCGTTCGGCTACCAGTGGAACCTGTTCGGGCGCGAGCAGGTGGACCGGGTGAACGGCACGCGCATCTCCGAGCGCCGGCTGCTGCGCGAGACGCGGCTGCCGCGCCAGTGGTGGCCCGGCAAGCGCGTGCTCGACGTCGGATGCGGCGCGGGACGTTTCCTGGACGTCGTCGCGCGTCTTGGGGCCGAGGTCGTCGGCGTCGATGCGAGCAGCTCCGTCGACGCCGCGTACGCGCTGCTCGGGCGCGACGACGGCGTCCACATCGTCCAGGCCGACATCTTCGCGCTGCCGTTCGTGAGCGAGACGTTCGACGCGTGCTACGCGATCGGGGTCATCCAGCACACCCCGGATCCGCCGGGCAGCGTGGTCGGACTGCGGGACGTGATGCGGCGGGGCGGCCATCTCGCGCTCACGTGCTACGAGCGCAAGACATACACAGCCTTCTCACCGATGTTCCTGCTCCGGCGCGCTCTCCGAAGCCTGAGCCCGCGCGCGAAGCTGCGGCTCATCAGATGGTCGCTGCCGGTCCTCTTTCCGCTGGCCGAAGTACTCTTCCGCATCCCGGGCGCAGGTCGTGCCTTCCGATTCTTGCTGCCGGTCGCCGATCCGGTGGACCTGCCAGAGCTCTCGGTGCGCCAACGCTACAGTTGGGCGCTCCTCGACACGTTCGACGTTCTCGCACCGACGTACGTGCTGCCCCAGACGGAGAGCGAGCTCAGATCGGCGCTCGAGCGGGCGGGCTTCGCGAATGCGAAGCGCTCGCGCAGCCCCGGGCTGAACATCACGGCAGTCAGGCCGTAGCGTTCGCTCATGTGCGGGATCGCAGGGATCGTCGTGGGACACGGTCGGCCGGACACATCGAGGATGCGCGTCATGCGCGACCGCCTCACGCACCGCGGTCCCGACGCCTCAGGAGAGCACGTCGACGAGCACGCCGCGCTCGGAGTCCGGCGGCTGCGCGTCATCGACCTGGCGACCGGTGACCAGCCGCAGTCCAACGAGGACGGCACGGTGTGGACGGTCTTCAACGGCGAGATCTACAACTTCACCGAGCTTCGCGAAGGTCTCGCGGCACGCGGCCACCGTTTCGCGACCGCGTCCTCGGACACGGAGGTCATCGTCCACCTGTACGAGGACCATGGTGAGCGATTCGTCGAGCATCTCGACGGCATGTTCGCCCTCGCGGTGTGGGACACGCGGCGACGGCGTCTGGTGCTCGCGCGCGACCGCCAGGGGAAGAAGCCCCTCCTGTACCACCGGACCGCCGACGGCATCGCCTTCGCGTCCGAGCACGGGGCGCTCCTCGCCGCCCTCGAGCGACGGCCGGGCGTGTCCCTCGATGCGGTCCGCCGCTACCTCCGTCTCGGTTACGTGCCGGCGCCGCTCGACGCGTTCGAGGGGATCCAGAAGGTGCCGCCGGCCCACGTCCTCGTCCACGACGAGGCCGGGACTCGCGCGCTGCCGTACTGGACGCCTCCGGCGCCGGGGACGCTCCGGATCGGCGAGGCGGAGGCCGCCACCGAGCTGCTGCGGCTCCTCGAGCGGGCCGTCGCGCGCCGGATGGTCGCCGACGTGCCGGTCGGCGCGTTCCTCTCCGGCGGCGTCGATTCGAGCGCGGTCGTCGCGCTCATGGCGCGGAGCACACCGCGCGTGCGCACGTTCTCGATCGGCTTCGAGGAGTCCGGCTTCAGCGAGCTCGAGCACGCGCGCCGCGTCGCGCGGACGTTCGACACGGAGCACCACGAATTCGTGGTCGGTCCGAGCGAGCTCGACGTCCTGCCGCTGCTCGTCCGCCACTACGGGGAGCCGTTCGCCGACTCGTCGGCCGTGCCCACGTATCACCTCTCCAGGCTGACGCGCCAGCACGTGACGGTCGCGCTCAACGGGGACGGGGGCGACGAGGTGTTCGCCGGCTACGACCGGTACGCAGCCGCGCGCCTCGCCGCGTACCTCGACGCGATCCCGCGGCCGATCCGGGCCGCCGGCAGCGGAGCGCTCGCCC
>Ga0194121_10000898_pt1 | contig 51868 bp, 45 predicted proteins | sample TA2MahCa50mmetaG_FD_148609 | JGI IMG/M metagenome (GOLD analysis project Ga0194121, IMG submission 148609) | Freshwater microbial communities from Lake Tanganyika, Tanzania - TA2015020 Mahale Deep Cast 50m | ecosystem: Environmental > Aquatic > Freshwater > Lake | place: Tanzania: Lake...
CTCCGCCGGGCCACCCCCGAGTGCAACGGCCTGCGCGCCGCGGCCGAGGAGTGCCTCGAGGGGCGCGAGCGCGACAATCTTGCGTCCCGGGGAGTCCATGGATGACCCTCGAGACGCTAGCCTACCCTGCGGCGCGGTCTGAGGGTGGACCGGCCTGTGATCCCGATGCCCCGACCGACGCTCCTTCCTCTGCTGCTTGCACTGCTCTTGGGATCCTGCGCCAGTGCGCCCACGCTCTACGAAGGTCGGCTGTTCGACCTGACGCACACCGTGGCCGACGATACGGCCGAGTGGCCGGGGGAGCCGAGCTTCCGCTACGAGCGGCGCGCGGGCATCGGCACGGATGGGCGCTGGAACGCGAGCGGGTCGATCGCGGGCTCGGAGCTCTCAGGGACGCACCTCGAGGCGCCCATGCACTACGCGGAGGGGCGGCGCGGGGCGAGCGAGGTGCCGCTGTCGCAGCTCGTGGGACCGATCCGCGTGATCGATGTTTCCAAGGCTTGCGAGGACGATCCGCGCTATGTGGTGCAGATCGCGGACCTGCGGAGCCACGAGCGCGACCACGGCCGCATTCCGCAACACGCGGTCGTGCTCGTGCGCACGGGCTGGGATCGCCACTGGGGTACGACGGACCGCTACTACGGCACGCTCGACGCCGCGCGCCATCCGGGGCTGTCGCTCGAGCTCGCGCTCGAGCTCGTCGACCGCAAGGTGGATCTGGTCGGCATCGATGGCCCGAGCCTCGACTCGGCGCTCGATCGCGACACGCCCGTCCAGCGCCTGTTCGCGGAGAACAACCAGCCCGCGCTCGAGAACCTGACCGGTCTCGATGCTCTGCCTGCCCTCGGCGCGACCCTGATCGCGCTGCCCATGAAGCTCGACCGCGCCGGCGGGGCCCCCGCGCGCGTGGTCGCCATCGTTCCCTAGCGGCCCTCCGTCCCACGCACCCCACCCAACGCCATGCTCCAGACTCCGCTGCGTCGTCTGCTCCTCGCCTCGCTCGTCCTCGCGCCGCTCGCGCACGCCGCGCGCGCCGACGAGGGCATGTGGCTCTTCAATCGCCCGCCGACCGCCGAGATGAAGGCGCGCTACGGCTTCGAAGCGAGCCCGGAGTGGATGGAGCACGTGCAGCGCTCCTGCGTGCGCGTCTCGACGGGCGGCTCCGGCTCGATCGTCAGCGCGGACGGGCTCGTGATGACCAACCACCACGTCGCCTCGGACATCCTCGAGAAGCTCTCGTCGAAGGAGCGCAATCTGATCGAGAAGGGCTTCTGGGCCCCGAACCTCGCCGACGAAATCGCTTGCCCCGATCTGCACCTCGACGTGCTGTGGACGATCACGAACGTCACCGAGCGCATCGAAGGCGCGGCCAAGGGACTCGGCACCGCCGAGGCGGGCGCGGCGAAGCGCAAGGAGCAGACGCGCATCGAGGACGAGGCCAAGGCGGCACGCGGCCTGCACTGCGAGGTCGTGACGCTCTACCAGGGCGCTCGCTACCACCTCTACGAGTACAAGCGCTTCGAGGACGTCCGGCTCGTGTTCGCGCCCGAGACGCAGTCCGCGTTCTACGGCGGCGACAACGACAATTTCGAGTACCCGCGCTACTGCCTCGACGCGACCTTCTTCCGCATCTATGAGAACGGCGCGCCGCTCAAGGCCGAGAATTTCCTGCGCTGGAGCGCGAGCGGCGCGGCCGATGGCGAGCTGTGCTTCGTCGCGGGCCACCCCGGCAGCACGCAGCGCCTGAACAGCGTCGCGCACCTCGAGTACCTGCGCGACTTCGCCGTGCCGCGCGCGACGACGCGCCTGATGCGCGCGGAAGTTTGGCTGCAGACCTTCTCGGGCCGCAGCGCGGAGAACGCGCGCATCGCCCGCGGCGATCTCTTCAGCGTGCAGAACAGCCGCAAGGTCTATGTCGGACGCCTCGCGGGCCTGCTCGACCCGCAGCTCTTCGCGGAGAAGCGCGCGGCCGAGGAGGCGCTGCGCGCCGCGGTGGCCGCGAACCCCGAGTGGCAGGCCAAGTGGGGCGATGCGTGGGAGAAGATCGCGCAGGCGCAGGCCACCGCCGCGCTGCTCGCGCCGCGCTACGGCGCGGTGGGGCAGGGCGCGCTGTCGTTGGGCACCGAGACCTTCGCCTTCGCCAAGGACATCCTGCGTCTGGCCGACGAGCTCGGGAAGCCGAGCGGCGAGCGCCTGCGGGAGTATGGCGACGCCGGCCTCGACGCGCTCAAGAACGCGATCTACTCGCCCGCGCCGCTCTATCCCGAGTTCGAGATGATGCGGCTCGAGATGGCGCTCTCGAACATGGCCGAGACGCTCGGCGGAAATGACGCCATCGTCCTGGCGGCACTCGCGGGTCGCTCGCCGCGCGCGCGCGCCGAGGAGTGCGTCAAGGGCACCAAGCTGTTCGACATCGCCGAGCGCAAGCGCCTCGTCGAGGGCGGCAAGCCCGCGGTCGACGCGTGCAAGGATCCGATGATCGAGCTCGCGCGCGTGCTCGACCCCTTCTCGCGCCGGATGCGCAAGAAGTGGGAGGACGAGGTCACCTCCGTCGAGCGTGAGAGCTACGCCAAGGTCGCGGCGGCGCGCTTCGCCGTCGAAGGCGAGAAGGTCTACCCCGACGCGACATTCACGCTGCGCCTTTCCTACGGCACCGTGAAGGGCTACGAGCAAGACGGCGGGGCAGTCAGGCCTTTCACGACCTTCGGCGGCGCCTATTCCAAGGCCGAGGAGCGCGCGAGCGAGGCCGCCTACGCGCTGCCGAAATCGTGGCTCGACGCCAAGGGCGCGCTCCCGCTCGACACGCCGTTCAACTTCGTCTCCACGCACGACATCATCGGCGGCAACTCCGGCTCGCCTGTGTTCAACCGCGCTGGCGAGGTCGTCGGGCTCATCTTCGACGGCAACATCCAGAGCTTGGTGGGCAACTACGGCTACTCCGATGTGCAGTCGCGCTCGGTGTCCGTCGACAGCCGCGGCATCCTCGAGTCGCTGCGCAGCGTGTACCGCGCCGAGCGGCTCGTGACGGAGCTCGAAGGCTCGCGCTCCAAGCGCTAGGTCTTGTCTGCAGCGTGACGCGGGCCGTGCGAGCGATCTCGCGCGGCCCGCGTCGCATTCAGGGGGACTTTTCGCGCCGCCGCGCGGGAAGCGAGCGCGCGCGCAGCTGGCCGCAGGCGCCCTCGACATCCTGCCCGCCGCTGCGACGGATCGTGGCGAACACGCCACCGGCCTTGAAGGCGCGCACCATGTCGCGTGCGCGCAGCGGATCGGGTCGGCGGAAGTCGAAGCCCTCGACTTCGTTCCACGGAATGAGGTTCAGCATGGCGCGACGGCCGCGCAGGAGCGCGACGAGGCGCTCGACCTCGTGATCCGAGTCGTTGATTCCTTCGAGCAGCGTCCACTGCACCTGCAGCGGCCATGTGACCGCATCCGCGTAGTCGCAGGCGGCGGCGAGCAGTTCCGCGGGGTCGACGCGCGGCGCGCGCGGCAGGAGCTCGCTGCGCAGCGCGGCGTCGGTGGTGTGCAGCGAGAGCGCGAGCGCAGGCCGCACGGAGTGCCCGCGCAGGCGCTCGAACAGCGCTGGCTCGCCGACGGTCGAGAAGACGATGTTCTTGTGCGCAAGTCGGCCGGGACCGCCGAGCCACACCAGCGCCTCGAGCACATTGTCGAGGTTGTGCATCGGCTCGCCCATGCCCATCAGCACGACGCGCTTCACCGGGCCGCGCTCGCGCGCGAGCGCGACCTGCGCGAGCAGCTCCTGGGGTGCGAGCTGGCGCAGCAGTCCGCTCTCGCCGGTCTTGCAGAAGCGGCAGCCGACTGCGCAGCCCACCTGAGTGGAGATGCACAGGGCTTCGCGCGCGAGGCGCACGCTCTCGACCGTGGCCCCGTCCGCGAGCTCGACGAGCAGGCGCGTCGAGCCGTCGGCGGAAGGGTGTTCGGAATGGACGCGCGCGATCGCGCGCAGGCGGGCGGAGAGTTCTGGCAGCAGCTCGATGAGCGCGCGCGGCGGAGTCACGCGCCGCTCGCCGAGCTCGAGCGGCTCGCCCGCCAGCCACTGGGTCCACAGAGGCCGCAGATGCACCTGTGCGGCCGTGGCGGTGTGGGCGAGGGCGAGGAGCGCACGCATGGGGGGAGAAGGTAACCGCCGCAGCCCCGAGGCCTCGGTGCCGGGCCCCCTAGGGACGCCGGAAAGAAAGGCGGCCGGCATGGCTCAGGATCCATGCCGGCCGCGCCCATCCAGGCGCCACCGCGACCCGTCCGCCCGCACACCTCTGGATTGCGTCGGAGCGGCACGCCCGGCTCCGCGGGGCCGGTCGTGGGGGCGTCACACTTGGCTCCGCTCGTCGCGCGGGGCGACGCTCGGGGCCGTGAGTCTGGGGGCTGGACAAGCACCGCGCATCCCGGGACGGGGTGGGGAGCACGGCGGCCGGATTGACGCGGCCAAGTACCAGTCCGCAGGTGTCCGCCGGGGTGGGGCAGGAAAAGTGGATTTCCTTCAACCGTACCGGCGGCGCCTCGACCGATGGGGGGCTCGGCCTAGACTTGCGTCCTCGAGCGCGCCCCCATGCTCCTGCGTCTCATCGCCTGCCTGTTGCTCCCCTCCTCTGCGCTGGCCCAGACGCAAGCCACCGCGGCTCCCGCGGTCGAGCGCCGCTCGATCGTGCTGGTCACCATCGAGGCCCTGCGGCCGGACTGGACCGGGTTCGGCGGCTGGATGCGACCGACGACCCCGCGGCTCGACGCGCTCGCGCGCGGAGGTGTGACATTCGCGCGGACGGTCACGCCGATGCCCGCGTCGGCGGCCGCGCATCTCTCGCTCTTCACGGCGCTCGACCCGGGCGCGCACGGAGCGAACGAGCTCGGCTCGCCCAAGGCGTGGACCTCGCGGGACGGCGCGCGCACGGCCGCGGAGCTGCTCGCCGCCGAGCTCTACCGCACGGGTGCGATCCTCTCGCACCGCGGGCTTGGCGGGGCGACCGGGATCCCGAGCGGCTTCGCGAATGTCGACGAGCCCGAGAGCGGCACGCGCGATGCGGCGACCGCGGCGGCGCGCGCTGTGAAGTGGATCGAGGTCAACGGCGGGGAGCGCGTGTTCCTGTGGGTGCACTTGAAGGGCGGCCTCGAGCCGAACCTGCCGAGCGCGGAGCAGCTCGAGCGCTTTCCCCGCGGGACGGAGCTCGAGGCGCGTCTCGCCGGGCTCGGGGTGCCGCCGGAGCGCTTCAACGACGGCGGTTTCCAGAAGACGACGCTCGTGCGCATGCTCTTTCCCGAGCTCGACGCGCCGCAGATCCACAAGCAATTCCAAGTGCCGCGCATCGACGGCGGGCGCTTCCTCGAGCTGTTCCGGCGCTACGAGGCGGACCTTGCGGCCGCGGACGAGGCACTCGGACGCATCGTCGACGCGCTCGCGAAGAAGCCCGCGGGCGAGCGCGCCGTGCTCGTCGTCGCCGGCGTGTACGGCCAGGCGCTGGGCGAGAAGGCGGAGCTTGGACATGGCGAGATGACGCGTGAGAACCTGCTCGTGCCCGCGCTGCTCCACGCGCGCGAGCTCGGCCCGCGCTCCGTGCCGGCCACCGTCTCGCTGCGCGACATGCTCGCGACCGCCGTCAAGTTCGCCGGGGCGAAGGCGTGGTCGGGGCTCGCGGCGCAGGGTGCGCAGGACCTGCTCGGCGACCCGATCGACGGCGCGCTCGCCTCGCGCCCCGAGCGCGAGCACGAAAAGAATCCGCCCGGTCCCGTGCATGTGCTCTACACATCGAAGTGGCGCTATGTGCACCGGCCGACGCGCACGGACCAGCTGTTCGACCTCGCGGCCGATCCGGCCGAGGCCGACAACACGATCGCCGCGCACCCGGATGTCGCTGCCGCGCTGCTCGCCGAGGTGCGCGCGCGCCTCGGCCTCTAGACGCTCGTCGTGCCCGTCTCGGTGATGTCGATCATGCGCTGCAGCGAGAGGCGCGCGTTGTGGACGAGCTCGCGGCGTTCGTCCGCCTTGAGTCGGTCGAGCGCGCCGCTCTCCTCGTCGACCACATCGCCCGCATAGACGCGGTTGATCGCGGGCGGCTTGCCCTTGCGCAGCAGGTCGAGCATGCCGGCCAAGTGGGGCGGGTCGTTGCGGCTCATGGTCGCGCAGCCGCAGCCCATCGAGCCGTAGGCCGGGTCGGGAATGTCGGCGAGGTGCACGACCTCGACGCCGCGCAGGCGGCCCTGCTCGCGCGCATTGCGCACGAAGTGGCCTTCGGTTCCGATCGCGAGCTTGGAGCCCGAGGGCGCCTTCATCAGCGCTTCCCAGAGGAAGTTGGTCGAGCCGCTGCCATCGGCGGCCTGCACGACCTCGAGCTTCGACTCGGGGTGCACGAGCACGGTGTAGCCGCGCTGCTTCCAGTACTCGACATGCGCCGGGCTGAACACCGTGTGCACGCCGCAGAAGCTGCCCCACAGGATCATCTCGGCGCGGTCGAGCGCAGCGAGCCCGCCCGCCACCGTGCGGTCGTCGACCTTGAAGCCGCCGCGGCCGAGCTGCGGGTCGGGCAGCGCCACGACCTTCGAGAGGTCCATGCCGAGCTTGGCGGCCGTGTTGCGGCCGAGGTGCTGGTCGGGGACGAACAGGATCTTCTTCCCCTTGCGGCGCGCCCACTCGACGATCTTCGGTGCATTCGAGCTCGTGCACACCGCTCCGCCCGTGCGGCCGGCGAGCGCCTTGATGCGTCCGCCCGTGTTCATGTACGCGACGACGAGCAAGTCGTCTCCATAGCGCTCGACGAGCTGCTCCGCGACGGGCTCGACCATGTAGTCCTTGGCGAGCATCTCCATCGTGCAGCCCGCCTTGGGATTGGTGATCCAGACGGACTGGTCCTCGTGCGCGAGAATCGCGATCGACTCGGCCATGAAGTGCACGGCCGACTCGACGATCACCTTCTTGTGCGGGTTGCGCGCGGCCTGCAGAGCGAGCTGGTAGCTGTCGGACACGGCTCCGCCGTAGCGCTCGACGAGCTTGACGATCTCGCCGCCCATGTAGAAGTGGGCCACGAGCAACAGCGCGTCGCCGAAGTGGTCGAGCGCGGGCTGCGCGTAGCGGTCGAGCCACGGCAGGACCGTGCCGGGGCGGCGGTCGGGGAGCGCTTGGTACTCCTCCGCGTAGGGCTTGAACTCTTCCTGGTACCAGTCCAGCGGAAGGTCGGTCTGGCAGATGTTCATGTCGGGATCCAGACGGATCCCGGAGCGCCGGGGGAGTGCGGTTTCCAAGGGCGAGTCTCTCGAAGAAGGTCGAGAGGGAGGATAGCACGCCCCCGTGGGCGCGCCCCGGCGGCTTGCTGCCCACATGGGCTAATGAGCGTCCCTGCACGCGTGGGCCGATGAGATTTCGATGGGTCTCACCGCACTCGCCGCCCGCCTCGCCTGTCTGGGCGCCTGCTCGCTCGCGGCGTGCTCCACGGTGCCCTACGAGGCCTTTGACCTGCGAGATTCCGCGACCTTGCCCAGTCTCGAAGTGCGCGGGACCTTCACTTCGGCGGACGATGGGCCGCGCATGTACGCCGCGGCGAGCGCGATCGGGGCGGAGGGGTCGGACACGGGCAGCATCGGCGCCGGGCAGCGCATCTCGCTCGGTGGCACCGTGATCGACGGGCCCGCGGACTGGCGCGGAGACTTCGAGCTGCGCTGCGTGTCCTTCCTGCTCGGCGTGCGGGTGCCGCTCGAGCCTGTCACGCTCGAGACCGGCCTCGGCGTCGCGGGCATCGGCGCGCAGCTCGACCTCTTTGGCAACATGGACCACGCGCGCGCGGATCTCGACTTCACGGCGCTCGCTCTTTCCGCCGCGTTGCAGGGCCCGATCCTCGACTGGCTCGACTGGCGCGTGGGCTTCGACCTGGCGATGGGCAGCGAATCCACGCTGACGCGCGCCGAAGCGCTGCTCGTCGCGCGTCCGTTCGGCTACCTGCGATTGCAGGCCGGCATCGGCACTCTGCAGTTCGCGCACGGATGGGGGCGGCAGCGACACGGAGCTCGGACTCGCAGGTCCGCGCGTCGGCGTCGTCCTGTAGTTCTGGCGCTCGAAGCCCGCGCATGATGTGGCTGTCATGACGCACGCCTCGCGGGACCTCGTAGCGTCTGCGCGCGATGGTGAGAAGATTTTGAGGGCGCGCGAGTGCTAGAGTGAGCCTGCTCTCCGCCGCAGGCCCCCTCGATGTCCCCCGACGACGCCCGACCCTCCACCGCGGCGACGCTCCCCGCGACGCCGCATCCCCGTCTCCACGCGCTGCTGCGCGGTGCGGAGGCCGTGTGGAGCGAGCGCGGGGACCTGCGCGCGTTGTACGGGTCGATCACCAACCCGGAGTACTGGGCTTGGCTGCGCTGGCACGCGCACGCCGAGTATCCCGAGCTGGCCGCGGCCGACTTCCCTTGGCCGCCGATGTACTTGGTCGAGCGTGTCGGCGGCGACTCGACGGTGCAGACGGCGTTTCGCGAGGGGGGCATCGTGGACTGGCGGCGCATGGTCGTCGTGCTGCAGGCCGCGGGCTTCAAGTTCGAAGGCGCCTCGGTGCTCGATTTCGGCTGCGGCTGCGGGCGCCTCCTGCGCCACTTCGCGCGCTACGCGGTGGCGAGTCGCTTCATGGGAGTCGACGTGGATCCGACGCCGATCGCGTGGTGTCGCGAGAACCTCGACTTCGCCGAGTTTGCGTCCATTCCGTTGCTGCCTCCGATGGCCCTGCCCCGCGGCGGCTTCGACGCGCTCTACACCTACTCCGTGTTCTCGCACCTGCCGCTGGAGTCTCAGCGCGCTTGGCTGGCCGAGTTCGCCCGGCTGCTGCGCCCGGGCGGGCTGGCGGTCATCACGTACCACGGCGAGCGGGCCGTCGAGCGCTGGCTCGCGGGAGAGACCCCTTCGGAGGCCCCCTCGCCCGAGCAGCTGCGCGCCGACCTGCCGCGGCTCGAAGCCGAGGGTATCCTGTTCTTCGCCTTCGGCGAGTTCGGCACGCCGCATCAGGAGAACATGCAGCACTGGGAGCGACTCGACCGGGCGCAGTATGGAAATGTTTTTGTGACGCGCGCCTTCATCATGCGCGAATGGCTGCAGCACTTCGCGCTGGTCGCGCACTATCCGTCGCCCGACGACTGGCAGGACTATGTCGTCCTCAGGAGGCGCTAGCATGTACCAGATGACGACGGCGGATTCGGGAGCGAGCGGTCGGCTTCCGGCCTGTTCGGACGCGCGCGTCGACGCCATCTTCGCCGCCGCCACGCGCATCTGGGAGTCGCGCGAGGACCTGCGCACCGGATATGGCTCGATCACCAATCCAGAGTTCTGGATCTGGCTCGCGTGGCATGGCCCCGACGAGTACGAGAGCCTGCGCGCGTCCTGGTTCGAGGTCCCGCCGCCGCACTTGCTCGAGCGCTGCTCCGGCGCGGATGCGGCGCCGCGTTCGTTCGTGCGCAGCGGTGCCGTCGACTGGCGTCGCTGCGTGCAGGGGCTCGAGCGCTGCGGCGTGGCCGCGGAGACCGCCAAGTTGATCGAAGTCGGGATTTCCTGCGGGCGTGTGCTGCGCTATTTCGGGCGCTACGCGGCGACCGGTGTGTTCACGGGCCTCGAAATCGACCCCGACGGCGTTGCTTGGTGCCGCGAGCAACTCTCGTTCGCGCGTTTCTTGCAGGTCAATCCTGCCGGTCCCTGTGGACTGCGCGAGGGTGCATTCGACGCCGTGATCGTGCCCGATTTGTTCCAGCGGCTCGTGCCCGCGGCGCAGCTCGCGTGGATCGACGAGGCGGCGCGCCTGCTGCGCCCCGGCGGCGCGCTGGTCGCGACATACTTGGGTGCGCGCGTCGTCGAGCGTTGGACCGCGGGCGAGGCGCCGGGCGGCTCGCCGAAGCCGGAGGACCTGCAGGAGGAGCTGCCGCGCTTGCGCGAGGAGGGCTCGCTGTACTTCATCTCGAAGCCGTTCGAGTCCGCGCATCCCGAGAACGCGCAGTGGGCACGCCACGAGGACGCGAGCGAGCTCGGCACGACCTTCCTGACCCGAGAGTACGTCGAGCGCGCTTGGACCCGCGCGTTCGATGTCGTCGAGATCCTCGAAGCCCCGGACGGCTGGCAGGACTATGTCGTGCTGCGTCGGCGCTGACTCAAGCGCGCTCGCGCAGGGACTTCCACGGCTCGTCCTCGGAGACATCGATCACGGCCGGGCCGTCGAAGCGGTTCTCGGAGAGGATCGCGAGGAATACGGCGGGCTCGTCGAAAATGTTGTACGAGCCGTGGATCTCGTCCTTGGGGACATGCGCGACCTCGCCCGGACCGAGGACGCGCTTCTCGCGGCCTACCCACTGCTCGATGCGACCAGAGATCACGTACAGCAGCTCCTCGAAGCACGGATGGCGGTGAAAGCGGTGGGCGCAGCCGGGCGGCATGGTCACGCGCACGAGCTGCAGTCGCTCGGCGTCGACGAGGCCGGGCCGCGCGAGCCACTCGTGGGGGCCCCAAGGCAGTACCTCCACCTGCGCGTCGGCGGAAGTTACGAAGCGCAGGCAGTGTTCGCAGGTCATCGGGAGTCTCTCAGTCCGTGGTGGAAGCAAGGCCCATCAGCGCGAGCAGCTCGCGCGCGCAGCGCTCGGCGAACGGTGCATCGTTGATGTGCAGGTCGAGCTCGGTGATCGAAATCGCCGGTGAACTGGAGTGCAGGCCAGCGAGCAGCGCCGCGCGCGCAGCCGGATCGTCGAAGGGCTTGCCGGCGCAGTCGAGGGCGCTCACGCCGCGCAGCGGAAAAAACAGCCGCGCCGGGCCGCGACTCGCGACGAGCTTGCGCGCGATCTCGCGGCCGAGAGCGTGGTTCTCTTCGGGCGTGGTGCGCATCAAGGTCACATGGTCGTTGTGGCGGTGCAGCTTGCGCGCGCGGAAAGGAGCCGGAACCGTATCGAGCGCGAGGAAGTTGACCATGTCCGTCGCTCCGACGCTGGCGACGGTCGGAACGCCCGCCCGCGCCGCGGCCGACATGCGCTCGGGGCCCGCGGACAGCACGCCGCCGAAAAGCTCGTCGGCGAGCTCCGTCGTCGTCAGGTCGAGCACGCCCTGCACGAGTCCGTCGCGCACGAGCGACTCCATCGCTTGCCCGCCCGTGCCCGTGGCGTGGAACACGAGTACTTCGCAGCCCGCCGCTTCTAGCACTTCCTTCGCGCGCTGCACGCACGGCGTCGTCACGCCGAACATCGTCGCAGCCACGATCGGCTTGTCGTGCGTGGCAGTAGCCAAGCGCGCGAAGCGCACCATGCCCGCCATCGCGTGCGCGGCCTGCGACAGCACGCGGCGGCTGACACGGTTGATGCCGAGCACGTCGACGACGCTGTTCAACATGACGATGTCCTTGTCGCCGATGTAGGACCGCACATTCCCCGACGCCAGCGTGGAGACCATCAGCTTGGGCACGCCGATGGGCAACGCGCGCATCGCCTCGGTGCCGATGGTCGTCCCCGCGGAGCCGCCGAGACCGAGCACGCCGCCGAGCTCGCCGCGCGCGTGCAGGTCGAGCGCGAGCGCGCGCGCGCCGCGCGCCGCCGCTTGAACGGCGTGCGCGCGATCGTCCTTCGAGCGCACGGCTTCGAGCGTCGTGCCCGCGGCCGCGAGTACCGCTTCGCGGCTCACATCGGGCGCCACCGCCGGCGGCTGCAGCGTTCCGCAGTCGACGAGGCGCGTCTCGACCCCGAGCTCGCGCAAGCGGTCTCGAACGAAGGCCGCTTCGACACCCTTGGTGTCCAGCGTCGCGAAGAGCAGCACCACCATGGGCGGGAGTGTGGAGTGCCGACAAAAAGAGAGCAAGCCGCGAGTCCCACATCGCGGCTTGCCCGGGCCCCCGTCCCTTGCGGCACGGGCCCCGGAGTCGGTGACCAGCGCGGAGGGCCGTCCGGCTGGCCGTCGATGCCATTGCGAGGTTCGAGTCTCCCCCATGGCTGAGGGTGCGATCCGCAGGGATCTGCGACTTGCAAGTAGTCCCCGCTTGGCCGGGCCGGTCAAGTTGCGGGCGCGTTTTGTCGGTCCAAACGGTGGGCGGGGGTGAGAAAAAAATGGCGTGAGCCCGCGCCCGCGCGAGGCGGACACGGGCTCGCGGAGCGCTCGCGCGCGGAGGGGGCTGGGCGCTCAGCTCTCGGCGAGGAACGGGTAGCGCCAGTCGGTGGGAGGCACGAAGGTCTCCTTGATCGTGCGCGGCGTGACCCAGCGCAGGAGGTTCAGGATCGAGCCCGCCTTGTCGTTGGTGCCCGAGGCGCGCGAGCCGCCGAAGGGCTGCTGGCCGACGATGGCGCCGGTGGGCTTGTCGTTGATGTAGAAGTTCCCGGCGGAGAAGCGCAGCGCGTCGACCGCAGCGCGCACCGCGGCGCGGTCGTTGGCGAGGATCGCCCCGGTGAGCGCGTACTCGCTCGTCGTGTTGCAGAGCTCGAGCGTCTCCGCGAACTTCGCGTCGTCGTAGACATGGATCGTCAGCACCGGCCCGAAGAGCTCCGTGCACATGGTGTCGTAGCGCGGATCGACGGCCTCGATGACGGTCGGCTCGATGAACCAGCCCTTGGAGTCGTCGCACTTGCCGCCGAAGGCGATCTTCGCGCCGCTCGACGCGCGCGCGCCGTCGATGGCGCTCTTCAGCTTGGCGTAGGAACGCTGGTCGATGACGGCGCCCATGAAGTTCGTGAAGTCGCACACATCGCCCGTTTTCACGGAGGCGAGCAGCTCGCCCATGCGCCCTTTCAGCTTCGGCCACAGCGAGCGCGGAACATAGGCGCGGCTCGCGGCCGAGCACTTCTGCCCTTGGTACTCGAAGGCGCCGCGCACGAGCGCCACGGCTGCGACATCGAGCTCGGCCGAGGCGTGCACGAACACGAAGTCCTTGCCGCCGGTCTCGCCGACGAGGCGCGGATACTGGCCGTAGCGCGCGATGTTGTTGCCGATGGTGCTCCAGATGCCGTTGAACACGCCCGTCGAACCGGTGAAGTGCACGCCCGCGAGGCGCTTGTCGGCGATACCGGCCGTGCCGACCGTCGCGCCCTGTCCGGGGACGAAGTTGATCACGCCCGGCGGCAGGCCCGCGGCCTCGTAGAGCTTCATCAGCCACCAGTTCGAGAGGATCGACGTGCTCGCGGGCTTCCACACGACGGTGTTGCCGAGCATCGCCGGAGCGCTGGCGAGGTTCGCTGCGATCGAGGTGAAGTTGAACGGGCTGACCGCGAACACATAGCCATCGAGCGGACGGTGCTCGAGGCGATTCCACACGCCCGGGGCCGACTGCGGCTGCTCGGAGTAGAGACGCTCCATGAAGTGCACGTTGAAGCGCATGAAGTCGATCGTCTCGCAGGCGGAGTCGATCTCGGCTTGGTGCACGGTCTTCGACTGCCCGAGCATGGTCGAGGCGTTGATGCGATCGCGCCACGGGCCGGCGAGCAGCTCGCCGACCCGCAGGAAGATCGCCGCGCGCTCTTCCCACGGCATGCGCTCCCACTCGCGCTTGGCGGCCGAGGCCGCGTCGATCGCCTGCTGCACATGTGCAGGGCTCGCACGGTGCGCGCGTCCGAGTACGCGGCGGTGCTCGTGCGGCATCGAGATCGTCTCGAAGTCGCCAGTGCGGATTTCCCGCCCGCCGATGACCAGCGGGATCTCGATCTCGCCGCTCGCCATGCGGGCGAGCTCGGCCTTGAGGCTCGCGCGCTCGGGGCTCTTCGGCGCGTAGGCGCGCACGGGCTCGTTGATCGGCGGGGGAGTGCGGAAGGTGCCGTGGGTCATGGGTGCGGGGCTCCTGAAGAAAGCGAGGCGGAGAGCCTATCGGAGCTCCGCGGTGCTTGTCGAAGGCCGAGCGCGGCGCTCGAGGCGGCGAAGCCGACCCCGATTGCGGCTACCCCTTTCCGCGGAGCGGCTCGCGCGACATCATGTTGACCCTCTGCGGCCGATTCCTGCCGCGCTTTCCACCTGCTCGGAGCTTCGCCCCGATGTCCACCGCTGCCCTCGCGCGCCTCGCCGCGCTGCTCGCGCTCCCCGTTCTGCTCCCGTCGTGCATCCTCGTCGCCGAGGAGACCAGGGAGACCGTGTCGGCCCCCTGCGAGGCGACTCCGGCCGAGGCCGGGAAGCCCGCCGTCGTGCCGATGGTCGAGGGGCAGCCCGTGGACAAGTCGGCCGAGACGAAGGGCGAGGCCCCGGCGTCCGCGGAAGCCAAGGCGCGCGCCAAGGCTCGCAAGGCGGAGAAGCGAGCCCACGAGCTCGAACTCGCGCGCATGGAACTCGAGCTCGCCAGCATGGAGGGCGAGCGCGAGACGCAGGAGTGCAAGCGCAAGCTCGACGAGGCGCGCCGCGAGCTCGATGAGACGCGCCGTGCGATGGAGCACTTCCGCACCAAGCTGCCGCGCGAGATCGCCGACAAGCAGCTCGACCTCGACCGCAGCACGCAGGGCAAGCTCGAAGCCGAGCAGGAGCTGCGCGAGATGGAGGCAACCTACGCCAAGGATCAGTTCGCGACGGACACGAAGGAGCTCGTGCTGACGCGCCACCGCCGTCGCGTGGAATTCGCGACGCGCGGCCTCGAGCTCGCGCAGGCCGAGTTCAACGACCTGAAGACGGTCGACATGCCGCGCCGCGAGCGCGAGCACGAGAAGAAGCTGCGCGACGCGGAGGCCGAGGTGCGCGACGCCGAGTTCGCGCTCGTGCGCAAGGAGCTGGGGCTGCGCATGGAGCTCGCACGCAAGCGCTGGGCCGTGGCGGAACTCGAGCGCCCGGACGACGACGGCGACGCGAAGGGCGACTAGGCCGTGCTCACTCTCCTCGCGCTGGCAGTCCTCGCGCAGGATCCGCAGCCCAAGTCCGAGCGCGAGCTGCGAGCGGCGAAGGATGTCCCCGAGACGATGACGCAGGAGCAGGCGCTCGCGTCGCTCGAGCGTTCGCTCGCGTTCATCACCAGCTCGCAGAATCCCGACGGTTCGTGGTGCGGCAGCGCGCCCGACAGCGTGATGGAGCTCGGCTTCAACCCCGAAACCTACTACACATGGCAGCTCGGCGCGGTCGAGCTGACGCTGATGTCGCTGATGCAGTGCGACGAGACGCCCGAGCGGCGGCGCGCGCTCGAGCGCGGCATGGAGTGGTTGTGCACGACGCGCCTTCCGGCCCGCGGAAGCGACTGGGATGTAGACTACATGTGGCCGTCACTGTACGGCGTCGTGTGCGCGCTCGACGCGCTCGACGACCCGCGCTTCGCCGCGCAAGAGTGGCAGCGCAAGATCGACGCGCGCGGCCGCGCCTTCATGGAGATCCTCGAGCGCAGTCAGGTTCCCGACGGCGGCTGGGGCTACTACGACGATCCGCCGTTCACCAACCGGCCCAAGTGGGCGACGAGCTTCGCCACCGCGACGGTCGTGCCGGCGCTCGCCGACGCGCAGAAGCGTGGCTGGTTCGCGGACCCCAAGGTGCGCGAGCGCGCAGTTGCCTACATCGCGGGCTGCGCGCTGCCGAACGGCGCCTACGAGTACGACCTCAACCCGATTCCACGCGCTGGCGTCGGGGAGAGCATCAACAGCGTCAAGGGCTCGCTCGGACGCATCCAGATCTGCAACTGGGCGCTGCGGCGCTGCGGCATCAAGTTCGTCACCGACGAGAAGATTCGCGAGGGGCTGGGCTTCTTCATGGAGCACCACCGCTTCCTCGACGTCGCACGCATGCGACCCGTGCCGCACGAGGCGTACTACGCCAACGCGGGCTACTTCTATTTCTTCGGACACTACTACGCGGCGCTCGCGATCAACGAGTTGCCGGCGACCGAGCGCGAGGCTTGGCACGCCAAGCTGCGCCCGCACCTCGTGAAGTGCCAGTACGACGATGGCTCGACGAGCGACTTCCTGCACTCGCGCTACGACATCCTCGCCTCGACGGCGTACGCGGCCATGGCGCTCGATCTCGGACTCCCCGACGCGCGTACCGACGCACGATGAAGACGCTGCCCACGCTGCTCGACATGCTGGCGCGCCGCCTGTCCCCGGACGGAGCGCGCTGGTTCGAATCGGCTCGCGGCGAGATCGCTCGCGGCGCGTCGAACGAGCGTTTCTGCGCGCTTTTTTCCATGGCCAGCCGCTTCGCGCCGCGCGGCCTGCTCGCGCCGAGTGCGGACGAGCTGCGGGCGTCGGCCGCGGCGCTGCCGGGCTGGAGCCCGGAGCGCTGGACGACGCTGGAAGCGCTGCGCGTGGCGCTCGTGCTTTCGCGCGCGGATCTGGCGCAGCCCGCGGCGGTCGCGGCGATCGAGGAGCTCTTCCGCTACGCGGACATCGGCGAGTTGTGCGCCGGCTACAAGCTGCTCGCGCACCTGCCCGGGCCCGAGCGCTTCCTGTGGCGCGCCGGCGAAGGCGCGCGCTCGAGCATGAGGTCCGTGTACGAATCGGCCTGCTGCGACACGCCCTATCCCGCCCGGCACTTCGACGCGCTCGCTTGGCGGCAGGCCGTGATCAAGGCGCTGTTCGTCGAGGCTCCGCTGTGGCGCGTCGGCGGCATCGACCGCAGGCTCGACGCCGAGCTCGCGCGCATGGCGCTCGATCTCGCGGAAGAGCGCCGCAGCGCGGGGCGTCCCGTCAATCCGGAGTTGTGGATGTGCCTCGGCACATTCGGCGGCGAGCGCGGGCTGGCTTCGCTCGAGCTCGAGCTGCGCAGCGGTCCGCCGCGCGGGCGCGCGGGCGCCGTGCTCGGTCTTACGCGCGCGGGTGCCCGCGAGCGCCTTGCGTCGCTGCAGGGGCTCGAGAGAGACCCGCTCGTTCACGCGACCCTCGTCGCGGCGCTCGGCGGCGCCCACGACTCGGGCGCCTTCGCCGCCCTCGATCCGAACTTGCACGGAGTCAGCTAGAGATGCGCTTCTTCGATCCGCACATCCACATGATCAGCCGCACGACGGACGACTACGAGGCCATGTCGAAGGCCGGCGTCCGCGCGGTGATCGAGCCGGCCTTCTGGATCGGCCAGCCGCGCACCACGCTCGGCGCGTTCGTCGACTACTTCTCGCAGATCCTCGGCTGGGAGCGCTTCCGCGCCAGCCAGTTCGGCATCGCGCACTACTGCTGCATCGGGCTCAACTCGAAAGAAGCGAACAACGAGGCGCTCGCCAAGGACGTGCTCGCGGTGCTCGAGCGCTTCGTTCTCAAGGAAGGCGTCGTCGCGGTGGGTGAGATCGGCTACGACGAAATCTCGGCCGCGGAGGAGTTCGCTTACGTCGCTCAGCTCGCTCTCGCCGTGAAGCACGACATGGTCGTGATGGTGCATTCGCCGCACCGCGACAAGAAGCGCGGCATCCAGCGCTCGCTCGCCGTCGCGAAGGAGTGCGGCCAGCCGATGGCGAAGCTCGTCATCGATCACAACAACGAGGAGACCGTTCAAGACGTCCTCGATGCGGGCGCGTGGGCCGCGTTCACGATCTACCCGCACACGAAGATGGGCTCCGAGCGCATGGTCGAAATCGTGCGCAAGTACGGGCCCGAGCGGATCATCGTCGACAGCTCCGCCGACTGGGGCATTTCCGACCCCCTCTCCGTGCCCAAGACCGCCGCGCTCATGTTGCAGCGCGGAATCGACCCCGCATGGGTCGAGCAGGTCACGTGGCAGAACGCCCTCGACGCCTACGCGCAGTCGGGGCAGATCGATGTGCCCGCATTGCTCGCCACGCCCGTGATCGACCAGCGCGCGCTCTTCAGCGACAACTCCGTCCTGCGCGGTCAGATGCCGCGCATCGACGAGACTTCAGTCCCCAACTGAAGTTCCCCCCTGCGGTTACGGGCGCCCGAGCAGGCGCAGCGCGTTTGCGCGGAAAATCGGGCCAATGGCGGCGGGGGACAGTGACGCGACGATGGCGCGCTGCTCCTCGTGGCGCTCGCGGCGCCAGCCGGCGGGGAAGGTGTTGGAGTCGGTGCCGAACAGCACTCGTTCGGGTCCGAACGCGTCGAGCGTGCGCGCAAAGACATCGCGCAGGGTGAGCTTGTCGGGGTGCTGCGCGAGCCAGCTGTTCGACGAGGAGGTGTCGACGAAGACATTGGCGCACTGCGCTCCGGCGGTGAGCGTCTCGTGGAAGCGGCCGGCGCCGAAGTGGGGGATCACGAAGCGCGCGTTGGGAAAGTCGCGCGCGGCCGCGAGCACATGCAGGGGCGAGGCGAAGCGCTCGTCCATCGTGCGCGGGATGCCGAGCAGGTCGCGCAGCTTGACGACGAGCGCCCCGCAGTGGACATAGGCGATCGCGCTGTGAGCGTCGAGCACGCCGAGGAGCTCGCGGCACTCGGGCGCGGAGAGCTCGTAGTGATGGAGGGCCGGGAACAGCAGTACGCCGCGGAAGCCCTTCGACTCGAGCAGCGTGCGCGTGCGCTCGGCCGCTCCTTCCGCCTTGGGATTCACGAGCGCGAACGGCGTGATGCGGCCCTTGGCGAGCACGGCGGCTGCCGCGAGCGAGGGGACTTCTTCGGGGGCGCTGGCGAAGGCCGCGGCGTGCTCGACGCCGTGCGCGTCGAACTCCGCGATCCAACGCGCCACATGCGTCGCGAGCTCCGTCGGCGGCAGCTCGATCTGCGCTTTCGCCGCTGCTTGGGCGAGACGCTCCGAGGGAGTTCCCGGCAGCGGCGAGAGCGCCGCGAGCGCGTCGAAGTAGGGCCGCGAGAAGAGGTGCAGGTGGAAGTCGACCAGCGTCATCTTCCGTCTTCCTTGAGGCTGCGCACGAGGCCGTGCAAGCGGGCCTTCAGGCCGAGCACATGGAAGGGCGCGCCGCGCGTGCCCCACAGGTCGATGCCGCCCTTGACCGGATCGCGGCGCGAGACCTGCGCGAGGATGCGCTCCGCGCTCATCGGGAACGGCGCCTCGGTCGCCTTGCCGAGCGTGAAGCCCTGCGCGACGAGGAACTGCAGCAGTTCCTCGGGCTTGGCTCCGCGCAGCGCGTAGGGCCAGAACTCCATCAGCAGCGCCATGCGCGGGCTGCGCTCGAGCGTCGCGCGCATGCCCTGCAGCGCGAGCCACTCCGATCCCTGCGTGTCGATCTTGGCGAAGTCGATGCCGTCGCGGACGAACAGGTCGGGCAGTAGCGCGTCGACGGGCGCGATCTCGATCTCGAGCTCTCGCGCCGCACGCATGTCCGCCGGAGCCGCGCCATCGAGCACGCGGTTGTCCCCGAAGTTGCGCGGATCGAGCGCGATGCGCGCGCGAGAGCGCGTCGCTCCCGCCGCGACGCGGTGCACCGTGCAGCGGCCCGTGCCGGCCGCCATGGCGCGAGCGACATTGCGCTCGCAGACCTCGGCAATCTCGGGCACGGGCTCGAAGGCGTGGACCTCGCAGCCCGCAAGCACGGCCGCAGCGCTGAACCAGCCGATGTTCGCGCCCAGGTCGAGCAGGCGCATGCCCGGCCGCAGGTGCGCGAGCATCAGGTCCGTTTCGTGGTCCGCCCAGGAGCCGCGCTCGATCGCCGGCCCGATGATCGCATCGCCCGCGAGGACTTCGAAGTCGATCCCGAGTCGCGTCGGTCGGACCGTGCGGGTGGCGAGGCTCACGGGGCGCGACGATAGCAACGCGAGCGATGCCGCGCGCTCACTCGAGCGCCGCGCCGCCGCCCGTGACATAGGCGAATTCGCTGTTCCAGCTGCGCGCCATGCACTTGAACCATCCCGTGTGGCGTGCTGCGAACCGCTCATCCTCGAAGGCCGTCACCGCGAGCACGAAGTAGGGGCCAGAGCCCACGCAGCCGTGGGCTCCGGCTTCGTAGCGCGCGTAGGCGTAGTGGAAGGCAGGCTCGTTGCGCGGGTCGCGCGGCGCGCTGTCGAGCAGACCCTGCTCGACGAGCGCGCCGAGGAAGTCGGCGTCCAGCGAGGTCGACCACTCGCAGCGAGAGGGCGGGTAGTCGCCGTGGACGCGGCGGTAGCGCTCGAGCACGGTTCGCACGCGCTCCATCGTGCGCACCCGCTCTAGGTCGCGCGCATGGGCACGGCGCGCCTCCACGCGCGGTACGATCACGCCCGCGAGCGCGCCGAGCCCGAGCAGGGCTAGCGCGAGCCGGGGCAGCGCGGAGGCAAGGCGGGGGGCGGCGGATTGCATGGGGGGAGAGTGGAGATCGACCTGTGCGGTCGGGGCACTTGTGGGCTGCCGTGCAGGGGCCACTCGCGCCGTTCCCAAGCGGGAACACCCCGGCGCGCGGTTCCATGGGCGGCGGCGCCCCTCGCGGGCGCTATCCTCGCCGCGTCCCCATGGAACGCTGGTCCATCACCATCGCGAAGGAGTACTTCAAGTTCTCCGCCGCGCACTTCCTGATCTTCCCCGACGGCACTTCCGAGCGCCTGCACGGCCACAACTACCGCGTGCGGTGCGAGGTCGAGGCGCGCTTGACGCGCTTTGGCCTCGTGCTCGACTTCACCGAGATCAAGCCGGTGGTGCGCGCGCTGTGCGACGAACTCGACGAGCACTGGCTCGTGCCGGGCGAGCATTCGGTGCTCACCTACGCGCAGCGCGCGGACGGAGTGACCGAAGTGCGCTACCGCGAACTCTACTATGCGGCTCCGACGAGCGACGTGATCGTGCTGCCGATCAACAACACGAGCTCCGAGAACCTCGCGACATGGTTCGGCCGCGAGCTGCACCGGCGCATCGCCGCGCGCTTCGCCGATCTCGACATGTTGCGGCTGCGCGTGTCGATCGATGAGACTCCCGGGCAGGCCGGCGTGTACATGTACGAGAAGTAGCCTCCGCCGCCGTGGATCGCGCCGTGTCCACAGGGCACAATCGCGCCGTGAGCGAAGTCCTGATCGAGATGCGCGGCGCGGGCAAGCGCTTCCGCACATGGAAGCGTCGCGAGGGGTTCGGCGGCTTCTTCGTGAATCTGTTCGCGCGCGAGTGGACGGAGGTCGCGGCGCTCGAGGGCATCGAACTCGAGATTCGGCGCGGCGAGTTTCTCGGCCTGATCGGAGCGAACGGCGCCGGCAAGACGACGCTCTTGAAGTGCGTCAGCGGCATCACGCCCGTCTCGTCGGGCAGCGCGCGCATGTTCGGCTGCGACAGCTTCGCGCTCCGCGACGAGCACAAGCGTCGACTCTCGATGGTGATGGGGCAGCGCTCGCAGCTGTGGTGGGACCTGCCCGCGATCGATTCGTTCCGGTTGCTGCGCGAGATCTACTCGGTGCCGAGGTCCGACTTCGAGCTGCGCCTGCGCGAGTCGGCCGAGCGTCTTCAGGTCACCGACATGCTCCAGCGCCAGCTGCGCAACCTCTCGCTCGGCGAGCGCATGAAGATGGAGATCATCGGCGCGTTCCTGCACGAGCCGGATGTGGTGTTCCTCGACGAGCCGACGATCGGGCTCGACCTCGTGTCGCGCGAAACGATCCGCCGCTACTTGGTCGAGATCAATCGCGCGCGCGGCGTGACGATCGTGCTCACGAGCCACGACATGGAGGACATCGAGGAGACCTGTCGGCGGCTCGTGATCCTGCGGCAGGGGCGCGTGCTGTTCGACGGCGGGCTGGTCGACTTGAAGGCGCGCACCTACGAGCGGCGTGCGATCGAAGTGCACCTCGAGCCCAGCTCGCCCGGCTGGGACGCCGCGTTCGAGCCGCTGCTCGAGCCGTTCGGCGCGCGCCTCGAGCGCGCGGCTCCGCTGACGCTGCTGTTCAGCGTTCCGGCTCCGGCCGTGCAGCGCTTCGTGCCGTTCCTGTTCGAGCGCTTCGCGATCCGCGACCTGTCGATCGAGCACCACCCGCTCGACATGATCATCCGGCAGATCTTCCAGCAGCGCGAGGGCGGGGCTTGAGCACGGCGGCGCCCTCGAGCTCGATCGCGCGCGACCTGCGTCTGCTAGGTGTGGCGTTCGCCTACGAGCTGCGCAAGGTGACCGCGTGGCGCGCGGGCTTCGTGGTGCGCGAGTTGATGCGCAGCCTGTGGCGACCGCTGGTGATGATCTTCGTGTACCGCGCGATTCTCGTGACGCCCGAGGCGCGCTTCGGTGGCTTCGACTTCCCGGCGCTCGTCGCGTACCTGATCCTCGCGGCGAGCTTCGAGAAGCTGCTGTTCCACCAGCGCGGCCTCGACCTTGCCGACCAGATCTTTCAAGGCTATGTCACGAAGTACCTGACGATGCCCGTGCGCTTCTTCGTGCTCGCGCTCGGGCGTTTCGCGCAGCATCTCGCCGTGCAGTCGAGCGTGGTCGCGTTCCTGTGGGTGGTCGGATCGCTCCTGTTCCCTCAGTGGTGGCCGCGCGTCGCGAGCGCGAGCGCCGCGCTGCAGGCCTTCGTGCTCGTGCTGCTCGGCAGCTACTGCGCGTTTCTCATGTGTTTTCTCGTCAATGTGCTCGCGTTCTGGCTCGAGGTCGTGTGGACGCTGTCGGCGATGGCGAGCTTTGTGTTCAGCTTCGCGGCAGGCGTGCTCGTGCCCGTCTCCGCGATGCCGCAGTCGCTCGCGGGCGCGCTGCGCTGGATGTTTCCTTACTGGGCGGTCAGTGCGCCGGGCGAGTTGTTCCTCGGTCGGCTCGGGACGCAGGAGTTCCTGCGCGGCGTATGCGTGCTGCTCGCGTGGGTCGTTGCGCTCGAGCTGCTGCGCCAATTGCTGTGGCGCCGTGGCCTGCGCCGTCACATCGGCGCGGGAGTGTGAGCGATGAACGCGTTCTTCCATCACCTGCGACTGGCGCGCGAGTTCGCGCGCGTTGGCGTCATCCGCAAGTCGCAGTTCCGCGTCGAATTTCTGACGCAGGTCGTGATGGACACGGCGTGGTACCTCGTTCACATCGCGACTTTCGAGATCCTCTTCTCGCACACGGACTCGCTCGCGGGCTGGAGCCGCGCGGAGGTGCGCGTTTTCTTGGGGTTCCTGTTTCTCTCGGATGCGTTCTGGATGATCTGGCTCGGCCAGTGCTGGCACTTCGGCCGCGAGCTGAAGGACGGCGTGCTCGACTCGCTGCGCCTGCGGCCCGGCGCGAGCGTGTTCGTCTACTTCTTCCAGCGCTTCAGCCTCGAGGCCTGCGTCAACGGAGCGATGGCCCTGAGCTGGCTCCTGTTCGCGCTATGGGACATTCCGCTCGCTCTCGCGCCGCTGGGACTGCTCAAGCTCGCGTGGGCACTCGCACTGGCGTTCTGGGCGCGCACGGCGCTCAGCGTGGGCTTCACGATCGCCGAGTTTCGCGCGGTGAACTCCGACCTCTCGAACTTGGCGTGGGAGGTGACGATGACGCTCGCGGATCGCCCCGTGGAGGTGTTTCCGCTGCGCATGCGGCAGCTGCTCACTTCGCTCGTGCCCGTGGCCGCGTTGTCGTCCCTGCCGGCGGCCTTCGTGCTCGGCCGCATCAGCCCGCTCGAGGCCGCGGCCCACACGCTGTGGATCTTCCTGCTCGGGCTGGGCGTGTTCGCGTGGTGGCGCCGCAGCTTCCGGCACTACGCGTCCGCGCTGGGTTGAGCGCGTTGCGTGGGAGCACGCGCTACTGCGCGAGCGGCGCGATGCGCCGACCTTCCGCGTAGGTGCCGCTGCGCTCGGAGTCGAGCTCGCCGGCCTCGTTCCAAAAGCGCCACTCGCCCGTGCGCAGGCCTTGAGCGAAGTGACCCTGCCATTCGAGCTTGCCGTCGCGGTGCCATTGCTCGGAAAGCCCGTGCTTTTGGCCGTCGATGTACTCGGTCGAGTTGCGGCGCGTGCCGTCGGCGTGGAAGCTCACCTGCGCGTTGGCCGCATCGGAGCGGAGGTAGCTCTGGACGCCGCCGGCGACGGCGACGGCACCAAAGGCGAGGCTGGCGACGAGGAGCAGGGTCTTCATGGCGTTGGAGTGGACGAACGAGCTCCCCGCGCTCTTCCTCCGAATGGGGGGAAACCGCAGCGGGGGGCTCTAGTCCTCGCTCGCCGGGCCTTGCGTGACCGTGCCGTAGGCCACAAGCGCCTTCGGCCGCGCGATTTTTTCCACATGGGGCTCGTCGGCCGTGAGGTGCAGGAAGGTCGGCGGATCGATCCAGACGCTCAGTCGGTACTCCGCATCGCCGCTGTAGGACATCACCACGAGCTGGTAGTCCTCGAAGGTGCCGGAGACCGTGAAGCGGCCGGACTCGGTGGCGTAGGGGCTCTCCCAGAGCAGCACGAACTGGCCGAGGTAGGGGTCCCAGACGCCGAAGTCGAGGTCGGCGGAACCGACGACGGGCTCGAGGAAGAACTCGACATCGTGGGGCTCGCCGGAGGTCAGGCCGAAGCCGTCGAAGGGGTCGTAGAGGTCGTCGCGGATGCGGCCGCCGATCACGAACGCGTCGCCGACATAGGTCGTGCCGAGGTAGTCCGGGCAGCAGCCATCGTCATTGGGCTCGATTTCCCAGATGTCGTAGGGGGGCGGCGTGTCGTCGGGCGTGCCGCAGCCGCCGCAGTCGGTGCACGCGGGGCACAGCAGCGCCAGCGGGGCGAGGAGCAGGGGAGCGGTCGCGAGGCGGGGGAGGAGCATGGCGGGTGTCCTTGGCTTGGGGGGAGCGGGGCGAACGCCTCGCATCCGCCCATGGGAACGGCAACGCGCGTGCCACCCGAACAGGCCCACGGCGCGGGCTCCCGCCGCTCGCGCGCGTCCTCCCGAGGGGACACTCGTTCCCCGGCCGAGCTCACCAGCGGTGGTAGGCCGGATGCCCTTCCTTGACCGCCACGAACACGCCGCGGCAGGTGGCCGTCACGACGCCGTTGGAGGAGAGTGTCGCCTCGATCGTCGCGCGGTCGTCGCTCGCCTCCGTCACGCGCGCCTCGAGGTGCACGGGCTCTTGCGAGGGCGTCGGGCGCTTCATCTTGACATGGAACTCCGCCGTCACGGTGCAGGGCGGAAGGTCGGCGCCGCGGCGGTTCATCAGGTGCCAGGCGGCGCTCCAATTCGAGTGGCAATCGAGCAGGGTGCCGATGATCCCGCCGTTGAGCATGCCGGTGAAGGCCTCGTGGTGCGCTTGCGCCGTCCAGTCGGCGACCACGACCTCGCCCTGCGGGATGCTGCGGATGCGCAGGCCTTGGTCGTTGGCCGGGCCGCAGCCGAAGCAGCGGTTGTGGGGTGCGAAACGCTCTTGGAGGCTGTGGCTCATCGCGGCGCGCAGCGGCTCTCTCGCCCCGCTCCCGACGCTCCGGCGCGCCCGCGGGGTGACAGGGGCGAGCCGTGCGGGCACAATCTTGCGCCCTCGTACTCGAGCCCGATCATGACCCTGCCGCGCTTCCAATCCAAGGCCCACGGCGACGCGACCGCGGCCCCGAAGCTGCATGTCGTCACATTCGGCTGCCAGATGAACAAGTACGACTCGCTCTCGGTCGAGGGGCGCTTTCGCCGTCAGGGCTGGCAGACCACGGAGGCCATCGACGAGGCGGATCTGGTGCTCTTCAACACCTGCTCCGTGCGCGAGCACGCCGAGGAGCGCGTGTTCAGCTGGGTGGGGGAGCTGCGCCGGGCGAAGGAGCGCCGCCCCGACCTCGTGGTGGGCGTGATGGGCTGCATGGCCGAGCGTCTCGGCGACGAGATCTACGGCCGCTCGCCGGTGGTCGATCTGGTAGTCGGCACGCGCTCGTTCCAGCACTTGCCGGCGCTCGTCGACGAGGTGCGCGAGAAGCGCTCGGCGACGCCGCTGCGCCCCGCGCGCGTGACGCGCTTGGGCTTCGATGAGGAGCCGGATGCGAGCCGAGCTGGCGAGGCTTATGCCGGCGGGCGCCACGCGTACCTGACCGTGATGCGCGGCTGCGACCTCAACTGCACCTTCTGCATCGTGCCGAAGGTGCGCGGCCGCGTGCTGTCGCGCGGCATCGACGCGCTCGTCGACGAGGCGCGCTGGATGATCGACTCCGGCGCGCAGGTGCTCACGCTCCTCGGACAGACGGTGAACAGCTGGGGCGAGGACCTGCCCGTACCAGAGGGCGACGCGCCGCGCGGCCGCGGGCGTCAGGGCCGTCCCGCGCTCGCGGACCTGATCTACAAGCTGCAGGAACTGAACGGTCTCGAGCGCCTGCGGCTGATCACGCTGCATCCCTCGTATGTCACGCCCGCGCTCGCGCAGGCCTTGCGCGACTGCGACAAGTGCGACCGCTTCCTGCCCTTGCCCGCGCAGTCGGGCTCCGACGATGTGCTGCGGCGCATGAAGCGCGGCTACACGACCGACCTCTACCGGCGGCGCGTCGAGATCCTGCGCGAGCACTGCCCCGACATCGAGCTCGGCTCGGACTGGATCGTCGGCTTCCCCGGCGAGAGCGACGAGGACTTCGCGGCGACGGAGCGCTTCCTCGCCGAGCAGCGCTTCCTCGTCAACTATGTCTTCCAGTACAGCCCGCGTCCGTCGACGGCCGCCGAGGCGCTCCCAGACGATGTGCCCGACGCGACGAAGCGCGAGCGCAACAACCGCCTGCTCGACTTGGGCGAGACGGTCGCGCTCGCGCGGCTGCGCGAGTACCTCGGGCGCGAACTCCCCGTGTTCGTCGAGGATCCGCACGAGAAGCACGCTGGCGTGCTGCGCGCGCGCACGCACACCGGCGTCTCGGTCTCGCTCAAGGGCGACGCGTCGCTCGCGGGCACCACGCAGCGCGTGAAGATCGAGGACTGCACGGCCTTCAGCCTCGCCGGCACGCTCGCCAGCGAAGTCGTCGCGCGGCCGAAGTAACCGCCGCTCGCGTCAGCGCGCGGGAAGCCAGCCGAGCCCGTCAGGCTCGCGGCCGGTGGGAATGCGCGCGGTGAAGGTCCACGTCTCGAGCGAGAGCTCGCTCACGAGGTCGCTGTTCGTCGCGGCGATCCACGCCAGCGGTGCGCGCTGATGGATGTAGATCCCGATCGGTGTCGGGCTCGCGGCGAAGTCGCGGCCGAGCAGGTTGGAGGCGGCGCTCTCCGTCGGAGTGAGGCCGAGCGGGATGCGGCGCACTTCCTTGCGCGTGCGCGCATCGAAGACCGCGAGGTCGCCGGACTGGGCGCAGGAGACAAGTACATGCCGTCCGTCGCGCGTGAACTTGAGCCGGATCGGGAAGCGCGGGCAGGCCAGCGTCGCCGTGACCATGAGCGTGCGCGCGTCGATCACGGTCAGCGTGTCGTCGCCGCGATTGCCGACCCACAGCTCGGCGCCATTGGGAGAGAGGTCGAGCGCCTCGGGGCCCTTTCCGGTCCTGACCTGCGCCAAGAGCGCTCCCGTCGCGACATCGAGCACCGAGACCGTGTCGGACTGCATGTTGGTCGAGAACACGCGACTCGCATCGGGTGCGAGCGCGAGCATGTGCGAGAGCTTGGCCTGCGTGGGCAGGACGCGGCGCACCTCGCCCGCGGGCACATCGACCTCGAGCAGCGCCGCGCTCGTTTCGCTCGTGACGAGCACGCGCGCGTCGTCGAGCCACTCGATGCCATGGGGGCGCTGGTGGCCGAGCTCGATCGTGCGCACGAGTCGGCCGTCGCGCGCATCGAGCACGGTCAGGGTGCTGCCGGGGTCTTGCGCCCCGTAGTCGCACACGACCGCGAGCTCGCCGCGGCAGGCGACCTCGTGCGGCCCCGTGCCCGTCGCGGCGCGCAGCTGCTCCGTGCGCGCGTCGAGGTCGAACCACATCGCCGTGGCGTCGCTCTTGTGCAGCACGACGAGCGTGCCGAGCGGCTCCGGCGCGGGCGGCGGCGTGCTCGCGCAGCCGAGGAGCGAGGCCAGCGGAAGCAGGAAAGCGAGGGTGCGGAGATTGGGCATGGTGCGGCACTGCGTTGAGGGGCTCGGTGAGCCGGCGTAGGATCGCACGGGAGCCGCGAGGCTTCCATCCATGCTCCACGACGCACCTTCCTCGCCGCGGTCGCCCTGGCGCCGCGGATTCCTCGTGTCGCTCGCGACGCTCGTCCTCCTGCTGCTCGCCTTCGAGACCGTGCCGCGCTTGGTCGCGATCGACGGGCTGCGCCCCGAGGAGCTCGATCCGGTCGCCGCGGCCTTCGTGAACTCGCGCGTCCAGCCGCACCCGTACCTCGCGTACGCGGGGCGGCCGGGTTTCCACAAGCCCGCGACGGACACGGATCCGGTCGTGGTCGCGCACAACAGCATGGGCTTCAACAGCGCGGAGGTGAGCTGGAAGAAGCCCCAAGGCACCTACCGCATCGTGTGCCTCGGCGGATCGAGCACCTATGGCATCGGACCGAGCTCGACATGGACCAACTGGCCTGTGAAGCTCGGCGAGGAACTCAGCGCGCGCGCCGCGCGCCCGATCGAGGTCGTCAACCTCGGCTGTCAGGGCTACTCGACCTTCGAGAGCCAGATCAACCTCGCGCTGCGCGGCGTCGACCTCGAGCCGGATCTCGTCGTCGTGTACCACACCATCAACGACCTGCGCTGCGCGCTCTACCCCGGCGTCGTGCGCGACAACGCGCACTGGCGCGCGGTGTGGCCGGTCGAGCGCAAGCTGCCGCTCGAAGCCGCGCTCGAGGACAGCCTCGCGTACAGGACCTGGCGGCGTTACATGACGAATTGGGCCGAGGAGCGCATGAACCTCGGCGCCTATGCGATCGTCGACTTTGGCAAGTACGCGCCCGATGACTATGCGCAGCCGACGGATCCCGACCTCGGCTTCGACGCCTATCGCCGCAACTTGGTGAACATCGTGGCGCTCGCGCGCGCGCACGGTGCGGAGGTGCTGTTCGTGACCGAGGCCTGCCGGATGGGGGACCTCGATCGTTTTGGTTCCGCGCAGCTGCAGCGCGCGGGCTACGAGCGCATGACGCAGACGCTCAAGGATGTCGCGCAGCAGCGCGGGGTGCCGCTGTGCGATGCGCGCTCGGTGCTCGAGAGCACGGCGGATGCCCAGCGCGCCGAGAGCGGCGCCGATCGCATCTTCGTGCGTCCCGACAAGCGAAACGGCGAGGTGCACATGACCGACGAGGGCTGCCTGTTGCTGGCCCAGACGCTCGCGCAGCGCATCGCCGAGCTCGGGCTCGTGAAGTAGCGCGCGCGCCGGACGCGGCGCCGCAGGACAAGCGAGCGCGCCCGCTGCGGAACACTTGGTTCGCAGCGGGCGCGCTGTGCTCTTTTCCGACGTCGATCAGGCGAGCAGCGTCTTGACGACTTCGCGTTCGCCTTCGAGCTCCTTGATCGTGGCCGCGAGCTTCTCCTTCAAGAAGTCGTTGAGCTCGAGGCCCTGCACGATGCTCCAGCCGCCCTTGCCGTCCGAGCGCACCGGGTAGCCGAAGATCAGGCCCTCGGGCACGCCGTAGGAGCCATCCGAGCACACGCACACCGAGCGATACTCGCCCGCGGGCGTGGCGGTGTGCAGGTCGCGCACATGGTCGACGAGCGCGTTGGCCGCGGAGGCCGCGCTCGACACGCCGCGGGCCGCGATGATGGCGGCGCCGCGCTGCTGCACGGTCTTGATGAAGTCGCCCTTGAGCCACGCCTGGTCGGCGATGACCTTGGCCGCGGACTGGCCGCGGATCTTGGCGTTGTAGAAGTCGGGGACTTGCGTGGCGCTGTGGTTGCCCCAGATCAGCGCGCCGGAGACATCCGTGATCGGCACGCCCGCCTTGTGGGCGAGCTGCGCCCGCGCGCGGTTCTGGTCGAGGCGCGTCATGGCGGTGAAGCGCTCCTTGGGCACGCTCTTGGCGGCCTGCATCGCGATCCACGCGTTGGTGTTGCAGGGGTTGCCGACGACGGCGATGCGCACATTCGACGCGGCGTGCTCCGCGATCGCGCGGCCCTGGCCGACGAAGATCGCGCCGTTGTCCTTGAGGAGGTCATTGCGCTCCATGCCCGGGCCGCGCGGCTTGGCGCCGACTAGACAGGCCCAGTGGACATCCTTGAAGCCGACTTTCGGGTCGCTGGTGAGGACCATGTCCCGCAGCAGCGGGAAGGCGCAGTCCTCGAGCTCCATCGCAACGCCCTTCAAGGCCGCCATGGCCTTCTCGTTGGGAATCTCGATCATGTGCAGGATGACGGGCTGCTCGGGCCCGAACATCTGGCCGGAGGCGATGCGGGGGAGGAGCGCGTAGCCGATCTGGCCGGCGGCTCCCGTGATGGCGACGCGAATCGGGGCGGGGGTCATGCGTGGGGTCAGGGGTGAGTTCGACGGGGTCGGGACAGGCCCGACAGTTTGCCGAGCGCGGGGGCCGGATGGCACTCCGCTCCGAGGCAAAATTGGGCGCAGGAAGTCCTTTCGCACGGTGCGTAGGTGGCTTGAGCGTTCCTGGAGGGGATGGGCGCTCGAACCCGACCGCGGCGGGCGCTAGCTTGTACTCGGAGGCGGCCAAGCTCCGAAGAAGTGGTGTTTGGATCCTCCGCCCCGCGCAACCATCACGGTCGGGCGCAGCCCCGCGCAGGATCCCCATGAGCGAGATGGCCACCACCAGCCTGAGCGAGTCGAGCCTGCGCGAGATCCTCGTGGATCTCTCGGCGCAGGCGCGTCTTCGGCGCTTCGAGGTGGCACCCAACCCCTGCGTCGGCGCGGCCGTGATCGCGGGTGGGCAGGTGATCGCGCGAGGCTTTCACGAGCGCTGGGGCGGGCCCCACGCCGAGGTGGAGGCCCTCGCTGCGGCTGTCGCGAGCGGCGTGCCGAGTTCGAGCTTTGAGGCACTGGTGGTCACGCTGGAGCCCTGCTCCAGCCACGGCAAGACTCCGCCCTGCACGGACGCGATCCGCGCCAGCGGCCTGCGCCATGTGATCGTCGGAGCGCTCGACCCTGACCCGCGCCACCGCGGCGCCGGCCTGAGGCTCCTGCAGGAGGCCGGCATCGAGGTCGAGTTCGTGCCGCGCGCGAGCGAGCTCGACCGCACGGTGCCGCACTTCCTGCGCTGGATCGACTTCGACCGCCAGCGCCGCCCGCACCCGTGGACGATCGCCAAGTGGGCCCAGACGCGCTCGGGCCAGCTGACGCCGCCTCCCTCGATCGGTGGAGGGCGTTGGATCAGCGGGCCCGACTCGCTGCGCGAGGTGCACCTCTTGCGCGGCCGCGTCGACGCGATCGTAAGCGGCGTCACGACCGTGCTGCGCGACGACCCGCGCTTCACCGTGCGACCGCCGGGCGATCCGGCGCGCCCGCCGCTGCGCGTGATCCTCGACAGCTACCTGCGCACGCCGCCCGACTGCAAGCTGTTCGCGCCGCCGGGGCCGGGCGAGGGCGCGGGGCCGGTTCACATCCTGTGCCAAGCGGGCGCCAACTCCGCGCGCCATGTGGCGCTCGAGCGCGCGGGCGCGAAGGTGACCGGGCTGCGCTCGAGCGCAGAGGACCATGTGGCCCTGCGCGATGTGCAGGAGTGGCTGTGGGAGCAAGGCGTGCGGCGCGTGCTCCTCGAAGCCGGTCCGCAGTTGCTCTCGCGCCACCTCGAAGCGGGCTTCGTCGATCAGGTGCGCGTGTACACCGGCAGCGTGATGGGCGGCGAAGGCCCGACGATGGCGCCGTGGCTCACGCGCCTGCGCTTCGCCGAGCGCCTCGATCGCGAGGTTGCGGACGACGCGGTACTCGAGAGCTTCGTGCTGCCGAGCGAGTGAGCGCGGCCTACTTCGCCTCGCGGCGCTTGTCTTCGTCCGCCGCCCACTGTGGGTAGCGCGTGCGCGCCCGCGCGCCGGCCTGCGTGTCGGCGAACTTGCGCAGCAGCGTGCGCAGCTTCGCCTCGGCCTGCTTCGGCTCCTTGGCTTCGAGCGCCTGCGCGGCGCTCCAGAGTTGCTCCGCCTCCTGCTCGCGCTTCCACGCCGCGATCGCGTCCTTGGCCGCCTTGTCCTTCTCCATGGCGAGGAGTTCGCGCACGAGCTCCCTCTCGAGCGGCGTGCCCACCAGCGCCAGACGCAGCGCGTCGAGCTCGCGGTAGCCGTCCACATGCTTGCCGGCGGCGAAGCTCTCGCGCGCGGCCTTGCGAGCGTCCTCGATCGAGCCCCGTGCACGCGCCTCGCCCTCGCGCGCCGTCTGCGCGAAGCTCGTCTTGGTCGTGATGCCGAGCACCTTTGTGTAGGTCGCCCACGCGGCTCCGAACTGTCCCTTGTCGATCTCGCTCGCCGCGCGCGCGAGCAGGGCGCGAATGTCCGCGAGCTGAACTTCCGTGAGCCCTTCGCCCGCCTTCGACTGCGCGAGCTTGATCGCCGCGATCACCTCGTCCCAGCTCGCGGCACTGCCCGTCGACCAGTCCTCGATCACTCGGCGATCCGCTCCCAGCAGCAGCGTCGCAGGCGACTTCAGCTCGCCTTCGACATTGTGCTCCTTGTAGACGCTGTCGAACAGCTTCTGGTGCGCCATGCAGGTCTCGCTGCGGTAGTGCGAGCACAGCTGCAGCGTGGACTTCTGGCCGCCGACCTCGACCTCGACCGGGCTCGGATCGTGCACGCCCGTGCCGCCGACGACGATCACGAGCAGCGGCGCGAGGGCGGCGAGGTCCGCGCGCGAAAAGATCTCCTTGCGGTAGGCCAGCACATCTTCGTGGGGTTCCTTGGGGTTCTCGTGAAAGGCAAACACGAGCAGCGGCACATTGCGATCGGCCGCGCGCGTGCGAGCTTCGTCGTAACTGCCTTGGAAGGGAACCAGAGGCTTCGCGAGCGGCGGCTTGCGCGCTTGGAACGAACTCGCGGCGGCGAGCGCGAGGCCCGGGGCGAGCCACAGTGCGAGCATTGCATTCCACATGCGCCTAGAGTCTGGCCCTCGGTGGCGCGGTCGCGCAAGCGGGAGCAGCGCAGGGACGGGCGACGGTTTGGGCTTGAGCGGGAGGCTCGGGCGTGCCGTAGTAGCGCGGGTGATGGTCTTGCAGCGGCGTCTGGTTGTCCTGTGTGCGCTCGTCTCGCTGTGCCTCGTGGGGCTCGCGGGCTGCGGCACGCTGGCCGAGCGCTCGGGCGTGGAACCGGTCAGCTCGGAGGCCTCGGCGGCCTTCGAGGCGGCGCGCGCCTGGGCGCGCAGCGAGGATCCGCTGGCGCGCGAGCGTGCGCGAGAGGCCGCGACGCGGGCGTGCGAGCTCGCTCCGGACTGGGTGGCTCCGCGCCGCATGCTCGATGCCCTCGACACGGAGGACTTGCTCGGTCTCGAGGCGCTCGCGGCGCGCCGTGTCGAACTCTCGTGCGCACCCGAAGACGGAGCGCTCCTGTACCTCGTCGGTCGGCTCGAAGGCGATCGGGGAGCCGAGCACTTCGAGCGCGCGGCGCGCGTGGCACCCCTGCTCGCGTGGGCGCACCACGGACTCGGCTGGGTGGCTGCGCAGCGCCTCGAGTTTGGCGCGGCCGCGGCGCACTCCTCGCGCGCGCTCGAGCTTGCGCGCGATCCGTGGGAGCGCACCTACTTCACGAGCGCCCTGGCGCGCTATCATGTGCTCGCGGAGGAGCCGCGCAAGGCGCTCGATGTGCTGCTCGCGCGGCTGAAGCTCGAGTCACTCGCGCCGCTCGATCGCATCGAGCTCGGTGTGCAAGCAGCGTCGATCGAGCTCTCGATGTACTTCCAGCCGGAGCACCAACGCGGTTGGGAACGCGCGCTGGAGCTCCTGCGCGCGAATGACCTGTCGGAAGAGGAGGTCGAGGATCTCGTGCGGCGCATGCGGGTCTTCCGCAGCAGCGAGGCGGCCTTGCTCGAGTTGCAGCTCTCGCTCGCATCGCGGCCCGGAGCTGCGCGCGATCGTGCACGCGCGGAGATCCTGCTCGAAGCGCGGCCGTCGGCGCTCGCGCTCGGATTGCTGCGGCGCGCGGGGCACGGCGCTGCGATCGGCAGCGGATCGCTGTTGCGCGCGGCGCGCTTTGCCGCCGGACAGTTCGGTCCCGCGGTCGATGAGTGGCTGGCCGACTTGCCGAAGGCCGTGCTCGATCCGCGCGGCCTGCCGAGCGATGCGCGGATCGCGCGCGTGGTCGAGCTCGCGCGCGCGTGCGAAGCGGAGCGCAACGCCGAGCGCTTGGCGCAGCTCGGCGACGCTCTGGTCTCGGCCGGTTGGTTCCGCGAGGCGCGCTCGGCGGCGGCCGCGCTGGCGGTCTTCGATCTCGAGCGCGCGCTTGCGCTCGATGACAACGCGTCGGCGGCGCAGCAGCTGCTCGCGGATCTGCAGCGCGTCTCGATCGAGCGCCAGCGCGCGCCTGCGGCCGAGCGCTCCCAGCCGCGAGCGCCGGAGAGCCTCGACGCGCTGCTCGACGCAATGGCCGTGGTGTTCGCGCGCGCGAATCTCCTGCGCGGCGGCGAGACGGATGTCGAGCGCATGAAGGAGACGCTGCGCGCCTCTCCGCGCGTGACATACGCGGGTCTGGCGACGGTCGTGCACCCTGGGCCGGTTCACTCGCGCGCGGACGAGTCCGCCGGGCTCGGCGCGCAGGACTCCGCAGTGCCCGGTCTGGCCGCGCTGCTCGACGAACTCGGGCGCTTCGGGCTCTTCGGCGAGATGCTCGGGGGCGATGTCGACGGCACGATCCTCGCGCGCGTCGCGGCCCAAGCGCACTCGGGTGAGCACCTCGGGGTTCCGTGGAACGGCATGGTCGTGTGGTGCGAAGGCGCGGACTTGCGCAGCCGCGCGGGGCGGCTGGGAGCGGAGATCTCTGGCGCCGCGCTCCACGAGGGCTATTGGATCGACCTCGAGGCGCTGCGCCGCGAGCGCGCGCCGTGGGTCGATTTCGAGAAGCGCATGTGGGGCACCAGCGGCGCGGAGCGCATCGAGCGCGCGCTCGCGACGCGCGGTCTGCTCGTGCGTGCGAACCCCGCGCAGCGCGCCGAGTTGCGCCGCGAACGGCGCGATGTCTCGACCTCGCTCGGAAGCGCTGATCGGCTGAGACTGGCCGTCTTGCGGGAGCGGCGCGCCGCGGGTCGCGCGGGTGTGTCGCTCGACGAGTTGCTCGAAGCCACGGCCGTGCACGAAGAAGGGCACCTGTGCGATCGCACGCGCTTCCTGCCGCTGCGCCGCAATTTGGGCCGCATCATGGCGTTCGCCTTGCGGAGCGGGCTATCGGGCGAGGGCCTCTCGCGCCGACTGGAGTACCGCGCGCAGCTCGTGGCGCTGTGCTGCGTGAGCGACCCGCGCGTGCCGCTGGTGTCGGTGCTGCGTTCCGCGGAAGGTGGAGCCGACGATGTGACTCCGCACGCGGGCGCGTATCGCGAGCTGTTGGTCGATCTCGTTGCCCTGCTCGACGCCGGACTCGAACGCGACCCGAGCGCATGGCCCGAGATCTCGCCCGAGCGCGTGCTCGTCCAGCAATTCCACCGGCTCTCGGCCGAATCCGTGCGGCGGCTCGCGCGCGAGCTCGCGCGCCGCGAGGGTTTGTTCGAGCGCTGATCGCACTCCGCAGTATGCTCTCCCCACGGGCCGCGGACCGGTTGATCCCGATGCAACGACTTCTCGCAGCGCTGGCTCCCGCACTCCTCGCCCTGGGCTGTGGCAAGAGCGAAGCCGCGCGTCCGAATGTGATCTTGATCACGCTCGACACGACGCGCGCGGACTTTGTCTCGTGCTACGGCGTGCACGCCGGAGTGACGCCGAATCTGGACAAGCTCGCGGCGCAGGGCACGCGCTTCGACATGGCGATCAGCACGGCGGGCGTCACGCCGGTGTCGCACGCGTCGATCTTGACGGGGATGAACAACCACACGCACCAGCTGCGCGTGCTCTCGGCTCCGAGCGGTTTCACGCTGCCCGAGGATGTGCCGACGCTGGCGACGACGCTCGCCAAGCATGGCTACCACACCGCGGCGGTGCACTCGGCGTTTCCCGTGTCGCGCAACTTCGGTTTCCAGCGCGGCTTCGAAGTGTTCGAGGACCTGAACACGCAGATGAAGCACCTGACCAACGACAAGGGGCAGGTGAAGTCGATCTGGGATGTGCAGAATTTCCAACGGCGCTCGGACGAGACGACGGATCTGGTCGAGTCAAGCCTCAAGGACGAGCAGCCCTACTTCCTGTGGATCCACTACTGGGATCCGCACGACTGGGACAAGCTGCCGCCGGACGAGGTGCTGGCGCCTAAGGAGCGCTTCTTCGACGAGGCCGGAAGTCCGCTGCGGCCGGGCATCGAACTCTACAAGGCGGAGCTGCACTACCAGGACGAGCAGATCGGGCGCCTGTTCGCGGGACTCGAGCAGCGCGGCTTGCTCGAGAACACGATCCTCGTCGTGACCGCGGACCACGGTCAAGGGCTCATGGAGCACGGCTGGGCCGCGCACCGCCTGCTGTACCAAGAGCAGGTGCATGTACCGCTGATCGTCAAGCTGCCGGGTGCGAAGCAGGCTTCGAGCGTGAAGGAGCTCGTGCGCACGATCGATGTCGCGCCGACGGTGCTCGACTACTGCGGAATCAAGCCGGAGAAGCCGCTCGACGGGCGCTCGCTGCGCGCGCTGATCGAGCGACGCGCCGACGAGCGGCGGCTCGCGTTCGGAGACCAGATCAACGGCTACGACACGAATGCGGGCATGTCGTATCGCGAAGATCGCCGCTACGACCAGTTCCTCTACATGGTCGTCGACTGGCCGCACAAGCTGATCTATCGGCCGCTGCATCCCGAGCAGTCCGAGCTCTACGACCTCGTGGCGGACCCTGACGAGGCACGCAACCTCTACGCGAGCGAGCCGGCGCTAGCCACGCGTCTGCGGCGAGAGCTCGCGCGCTCGAATCCTTGGGTGCCGGGGCCGTACGAGAGCGTCGCGGGCCATGAGCAGGATGACGCTGCGAATCGTGCACTGGCGGAGCTCGGCTACACCGCGGGTCAGACCGTGGACCCGACTTGGAGCTGGACATGCCCCGAGCATATGGACGAGCTGCTCGAGGGCCCCAAGTCGCGCTGCGGCAAGTGCCAGTCGCCGCCGTTGATGATCAAGCGCTGAGGCACATGTCGTGATCACGCTGGTGCTCTTCTCGCTCGCTCTGGCGCCGCAGAACGGCGACATGAAGGGCGAAGAGCAGCCGCCGTTGCGCGCTGAGTGGCGCGTGCCCACGCCTGCGCCGCGCTCGCCGGAAGAGTCGCTGGCGAGCTTTCGCGTCGCCAGCGGACTGAAGGTGGAGCTCGTGGCGTGCGAGCCGCTGGTCGTGGCGCCGGTGTGCGCGGTGTTCGACGAGCGCGGCGACCTGTGGGTGTGCGAGATGCGCATGTACATGCGCGACGCGGACGGCACAGGCGAGGCGGAGCCGTCGAATGCGGTGGTCGTGCTGCGCGATCGCGATGGCGACGGGCGCATGGACGAGCGGCGCGTGTTCCTCGACTCGCTCGTGCTCCCGCGCGCCGTTGCCCCGACGCGCGGTGGGGCGCTCGTGCTCGCTCCTCCGAACTTGCTCTTCGCGCGCGACACCGATGGCGACGGCGCCGCGGACGAAGTGCGGGTGGTTGACACGGGCCTTCAAGGAATCGCTAGCCCCGAGCACGCCATCAACGGCCTTCTCTACGCGACCGATGGGTGGTTCTGGTGCGCGAACGCTCCGTGGCGCTATCGCTGGGAGGGCGAGCGGCTCGTACGCGGCCGGACGGCGGGCGGCGGGCAGTGGGGGATCTCGCAGGATCGCTTCGGGCGCATCTTCTACAACGACAACTCGACGCCGCTGCGCGCGGATGCATACCCGTCGCACTTCGCGGTCCGCAATCCCTCGCTGGGCGTCGCACATGGCATGGGCGTGTCGATAGCGCGCGGCTCGAAGCCGAGTCCGACCCACTTCACTCCCGGCGTCAACCGCGGCTACCGCGGAACCACGCTCAAGGACGGCAGGCTGAACGAGTTCACGGGCGCCTGCGGGCCGCTCGTGTACGAAGGTGACGCGCTGCCGGAGCGCTATCGTGGCGACGCGTTCGTCTGCGAGGTGACCGCGAACCTCGTCCACCAGTTCGAGCTCGAGCGGGGCGACGGTGAGCTTCCAAAGGCGACGACGGCGCCGGGTGGCGGCGTGTTGATCGAGTCGGACGACGAGCGCTTTCGCCCCGTGAACCTCTCCGAGGGGCCCGACGGGGCGCTGTATGTCGTCGACATGTACCGCGGCGTGATCCAGCACCGCCTGTTCGTCACTTCGTGGCTGCGTGCGCAGATGGAGGAGCGAGCGCTCGAGGAACCGATCGACCGCGGGCGCATCTGGCGCATCCGAGCGACGGAAGCGCAGCCGCAGGAGCGCGTGAAGCTCGCCGAATGCTCGTGGACCGAGCTCGGGAACGCGCTCTCGTCGCCGAACCGCTGGACGCGCCAGACGGCGCAACGGCTGTTCGCGGAGGAGGGCGACACATCGCGCCATGCGGCGGAGGTGTTGGCGCAGGTCGCGGGCAAGTCGGACGAGCTCGCGCGGCCCCACCTCGCGGCTCTCGTGCCGCCGCCGCCGGACGCGGCGGTGTTTGCACGCTCGAAAGATGACATCTCGCTCGAGCGCTTGCTGGCGCTCTCGGCGCTGCGCACGAGGGAGGCCCTCGACGCGTTCGTCGGGATCGCGTGGTCGGGCAAGCTCGACGCCACGCGCCGCGGAGCGATCGTGTCGGGGCTCGCGGGGCGCGAGTTCGAGTTTCTTCGTCGCACGCTGGAAGGCCGCGCGGAAGGTTGCTTTCCGGTGACGAGCGAGCCGGACGAACTCGCGCTGGTCGAGTTGATCGGAGCGTGTGCGGCGAACGACCGTGGTGAGGCGTTCTTGGGTGAGCTCGTCGACTGGATCGGCGGTTTTGCCAAGGGCCTCGATGTCAGCCACGCCTGGCGCAACGCGCTCGCGAAGGGGGCGCTCGACGCGCGCGCGAAGGATGCGCAGGGCAACTTCCGGCCGCTGCGAGTGCCGAAGGAGCCCGTGGCGTTGGTCCATGGCCTGCCGGAAGCGACCGCTTTCATGGAAGCGCTCGTGTGGCGCGGGAAGCCGGGCAGCGAGGGACTTTTCCCGCGCGACCTCGACGCGCAGGAGCAGGCGCGTTTCGAGCGCGGCCGCTCGATCTACGAGCAGACCTGCGCGGCGTGCCACCAAATGTCGGGCCGCGGCGACATCGCCGTCGCTCCGCCGCTGCGCAACTCGCCGTGGGTGCTCGGCGAACCGGAACGCACCACCAAGATCGTGCTGCACGGGCTGAGCGGGCCGGTGACGCTCGAGGATGTCACATGGGATGCCGAGATGCCGTCGCACTCGTTCGACGACGAGGAAATCGCCAGTGTGCTCACATACATCCGGCGCGCGTGGAACCACGGCGCCGATCCGGTGACGCCGGAGCTCGTCCGAGGGGTTCGCGACGCGAATGGCTCGCGGCGCGGCCCGTGGCATGTCCGCGAGCTGCCCTGACGCTCACGGCAGCGGCGTCAGGCGCAGGTTGCGGAAGCGCACGCGCGTGTTGTTGCCCGAGTGCACCTGCAGCGCGATGAAGCCCGACGCGTCCGCGTCGTCCGTCGTATCGACCACGGGCATGCCGTTGACCCATGTGCGGATGTGGTTTCCGCTCAGCTCGATGCGGTAGTGGTTCCACTCCCCGCGGCGGAAGGCCGCGCGCGCTTCCGGGCTCTCTTTCAGATCGAAGAGCCACCCGCGGCGACCCTCGTCGTACAGGCCTCCGGACCAGGCTCGATCCGAGGGGTCGATCTCGATCTGGTAGCCGAACACGCGGCCCTTCTCGTTCTGGTGCGAGCGCACCTGCACGCCGGAATTGCCCGGCAGCTCGTTCTTGAGCTCGAGCTCGAGCACGAAGTTCGCGAACTCGCGCTCGGTCGCGAGGAAGCTCTGGGAGCCGCCGCCGATGGAGCCGACGAGCTCGCCCTGCTCCACCTCCCAGCGCGCATCGCCGATCGTGCGCCATCCGGAGAGGTCGCGACCGTTGAAGAGCTCGAGCGGAGTGGGCTGCTGCGGTGCCGTCGCGCAGCCCGCGAGCAACAGACCGAGCGCGAGCCGACGCATCAGCGCGCGGCCTCCGCGAGCAACACCTCGTCCATGGATGCGATCAGGCGCTCGAGGTCGGCCTCGGTGTGGTCGCCCATGTGCCCGATGCGGAACGAGATGTCCTTCAAGTCGCCGTAGCCGTTCGAGATCGTCTGCCCGCGCTTCTTCAGCTCGGCGAGGAACTTCACGATGTCGAGCGGGCCCTTCCGGATGCAGGACACCGTCCACGAGCGATGCTCGGGGGCCGGGATGTACTCGAGCCCGTGGCGTGCGGCCCAAGCGGCCGTGGCGCGGTACATGCGCTCGTGCTTCGCGTAGCGCGCGCTCCAAGCTGCCGCACCGCGCAGCGCGTTGCCGCCCTCCGGAAGCGTGACGCCGTTCGAGATGTCCTCGAGCTGCTGCGCGAGCGCGAAGTACAGCGGGATGCACGGCGTCGCGGGCGTCTTGCGCTCGCGATGGCCGTCGAGCACGCGCACGGCGTCGAGGTAGTAGCTCGGCCGCTGGCCCTTGCGCACGCGCTCGAGATAGCGCTGCGACGCCGCGAAGACCGTGATGCCCGGCGGAAGCGCGAGCGCCTTCTGCGAGCCGGCGAACGCGAAGTCGATCCCGTGCGCATCGAAGTCGATCGGCATGCCGGCCAAGTAGCTCACCACATCGACGAGCATGAGCGTATTCGGGTGGCGACGCATCACGCTGGCGACACCGGCGAGCGGGGTGCGCACGCCGCTCGAGGTCTCGTTGGAGACCAGCGTCAGCGCATCGAAGGGGCCTTTTTCGACGAGCGCGCGCTCGATTTCCTCGGGGCTCGCTGCCTCGCCGAAGGCCTTCTTCAGCACGACGGTCTCGAAGCCGAGCACCTGCGCGATGTCCGCCCAGCGCTTGGAGAACGAGCCGTTCGCGACACACAGCACGCGGCAGCCCGTGCCGTGGAGGCTGGACTCCATCAGCCCGGTCGCGCTGCAGGTGTGCACCGCAACTTCGCTGCCGGAGCTCTCCGCGAGACCGAATGCGAGTCGCAGGTGCGGGTCGATGCGCTCGTGCAGCTTCGACATCGCATCCGAGCGATGACCGATCATCGCTCGCGCGCACTCGGCGAGCAGGGAAGGGCGAACCTCGGTCGGGCCGGGAATCCAGAGCTTCATGTTCGGTGCACTTTGTTCAGCGTGCGACGCGGGCCGCGCGCAGCAGGAGATGGTGGCTGGGATCTCGAGCGAGCGTGTCGATCTCGTCGGTGGCGACGAGCAGCGGCAGCAGCGCCGCGAGGTCGGGCGTGTCGCAGGTGACGACCGCGCGCGCGAACACTTCCTTGCGCCGGGCCACGCCGCCGAAGGCGACGAAGCGGCGCGCGGCCGGGGCGGCCTCGAGGTCCGTGGCTCCGTCGCCGACGAGCGCGAGGCCGCCGCGACGGTCCTCGCGCGCCAGCTGCCGCAGGAGCTCGAGCTTTCCTCCGGAGCGTGCGAGCGGCGAATCCTCGTCGAAGCCGGCGTAGCTGCCGTCGCGGCCGTGGAAGATGTCGACGGCGAAGACATCGCCCGAGTCGATGCCGAGTGCGTCGGAGAGCGCGAAGACCGCTTGGCGCAGGCCGCCGGAGAGGATGCACACGCGCTTTCCAAGCGCCTGCAGGGCACGCACCAGCTCGCGGGCGTGGGGCAGGGCATGCGCCACATACTGCCTGCCCAGTGCCGCGACCTGGTCACGCGTCGGCTCGAGCAGCAGGAGGCGACGGCGAAACACGGCCTCGAGGGGCACCTCGCCCGCCATGGCGCGCTCGGTGAGCGCGGCGATCTCCTGCTTGCGCTCGCCCGCGAGCTCGTCGATGCCCTCGATCGATGCGAGCGTCGAGTCGCAGTCGAACACCAGCGTGCCGTAGGGCGGCGCGGAGTCGTCGACGCGAGCGGGGGGCGCCATGGCTAGAGCTGCACCACGCGCACGGAGCGGATCGGCTCGAGGCGCGCGAGCGCCTCGAGCACCTCCGGCGTGGGCTGCTCGTCGAGCGCGAGAAACCCCCGCGCGAGCTTGTCGGAGGCGCGCGCGCCCGGGCCGAGCTCGATGCGGCGAATGTTGATGTGCGCCGCGCCGAGCGTCGTGCCGAGCAGGCCGACGACGCCGGGTTGGTCGACATGCGTGGTGACGAGCAGCGGCCCCTGCGGCACGAGGTCGAGGTAGTGGTCGTCGATGCGCACGATGCGCGGGTCGCGGCCGAACACGCTGCCGCCCACGACATGTACCTCGCCCGTGCGCGAGATCGCGCGCGCCTTCACGAGGCTGTGCAAGAAGTGCGACTCATCGTCGCCGCGGTCGTGGACGGCGAGTCCGCGCTCGAGCGCGAGTCGCGGCGCGTTCACGAAGTTGAGCGGCGTGTCGCAGCCCTTGCGCAGCGCTCCCACGAGCAGCGCGAGTCGGACGTGGCTCGCGTCCTTGAGGGAGATCTCGCCCGAGAGCGAGATCTCGAGCGTGCGCAGCGGGCTGTCGCACAGTTGCGCGAGCGTCGAGCCGAGCTTCTCCGCGAGCAGCAACCACGGCGCGAGCTCGCGCAGAGTCGCGGCGCTCGTCGCGGGCAGGTTGACCGCGTTGCGCGCGAGGCCCTCGAGCAGGAACTCGCTGACCTGCTGCGCGATCTCGAGAGCGACGCTGCGCTGAGCCTCCTCCGACGATGCGCCGAGGTGCGGCGTGAGGATCACGTCGTCGCGGGAGAGCAGCGGGTGGTCCTTGGACGGCGGCTCGCTCTCGAACACATCGAGCGCCGCTCCCTTGAGGCGGCCCTGCGCGAGCGCGTCGGCGAGTGCCTGCTCGTCGACGAGCCCGCCGCGCGCGCAGTTGACCAGCCGCGCGCCCGGCTTCATCGCGAAGATGCGCTCACGGGAGAGGATGTGGCGCGTCTCGTCGCTGTAGGGAATGTGCAGCGTGACGAAGTCGGCGCGCGCGAGCAGCTCGTCGAGCGGCAGCAACTCCACGCCTTCGAGCGGCGAGCGCTCTCCCGCGAGGTAGGGATCGTAGGCCACGACCTTCATGGCGAGTCCCAGTCCGCGCGACGCCACGACGCGCCCGATGCGCCCGAGTCCGACCACTCCGAGCGTCTTGCCGGAAATCTCGCTGCCCGAGAGCTTGCCGCGCAGCTTCCACTCACCCGCGCGCACGGCGCGATCGCCGCGCGTCACATTGCGCGCCAAGGCGAGCATGAGCGCCACCGTCAGCTCCGCGGTGGTGGTCGTGTTGCCCGCGGGAGCGTTCATCACGACGACCCCGCGCGCCGTGGCCGCATCGACATCCACATTGTCGACGCCGACGCCCGCGCGGCCCACGACCCGCAGTTGCGGCGCGGCGTCGAGGACCGCGCGCGTGACCTTCGTCGCGGAGCGCACGACGAGCGCGTCGGCATCCCGGACGCGCGCCACGAGCTCGGCCTCCTTCAGGCCCGTGCACGCCTCCGGCTGAAAGCCGTACGCCGCGAAGGCTTCGAGCGCCTCCGCGGAGAGCTCGTCGCAAATCAGGATGCGCTCGGGGCGCACGGGGGCTCCGCTCACGGCGGGTGCGGTCGCTTCACGCAGCGGGGTGGTCATCGCGGTGCTCCTCGTTTCGGCGCGAGAGCATAGACGCGAGGCATGGCTCGCGCGACGGCATCCGCGCCGCCCGCTCGGCGGCTCAGCTCGAGAGCGCCGTGCGGACGAGGAGCTCGAGGTTGGCGGGATCGATGGACTTCGCGGCTCGTTCGACCTGCTTGCGCGCGTCCTTCTCCGAGTAGCCGATGGAGACGAGCGCGGTGACCGCGTCCTCGAGCTGCGCTGGCCCGCGCGCCGCCGGGGCGCCCGCGCTGCCAGCGCCGAGCGCCGCCGCCTTGCCGCGCAGGTCGAGCAGGATCTGGTCGGCGGTCTTCTGGCCGATGCCCTTGACCTTCGTGAGCCGCTTGGAATCGCGGGCGATCACCGCGGTCACGAGCTCCTCGCACGAGAGTCCGGACAGGACCGCGAGCGCCACCTTGGGGCCCACGCCCCTCACGCCGAGCAGCGCGCGGAACATGTCGCGCGCCGCCTCGTCGCGGAAGCCGTAGAGCGCATGGCTGTCCTCGCGCACGACGAGGTGCGTCCACAGCCGCAGGCGGCCGCTGGTCGGGAAGCTCGCGCCCGGCGGCACGAGCACCTCGTAGCCGACGCCGCGCACATCGAGCACGATGCGCGCGGCCGAGCGTCCCGCGACGTCTCCTTCGAGGAAGTCGTACACGGGAGTGCGGGGCTACTTCTTCTTCGTGGCCTGCAGCTGCACGCCGAACTCCGCGAGCTTGCGCTTGAGCTCGAGCAGCGAGGTCTGGCCGAAGTTGGGCATCGAGAGCAGCTCGTCCTCGCAGTGGACGAGGATGTCGCCGAGCGTCAGGCAGGCGAGGTTCTCAACCGCGCGTCGCACGCGGATCGAGAGGTCGAGCTTGCTCACGGGCGTGTTGAGCATTTCCGTGTTCTCGTTGCTGCCCACGCGCGGGCGCGTCGCCGCCTCGATCGAGGCGACCGCTTCCTCGTGCTTCATGCCCAGACGCAGGCTCTTGGAGTTCAGGATCTCCTTGATCTCGTTGAGCGATGTCTCGCCGAAGTTCTTGTACGAGAGCAGCTCGGGCTCGGTCAGCCGCACGAGGTCGCCGAGCGTGACGATGTTCATCTTGTTGAGGCAGTTGCGCGCGCGCACCGACAGCTCGAAGTCGGTGATCGGCGTCTTGAGGATCTGGTTCAAGCGGTCTTCCTTGCGCTCGAGATCCTCGTCGTATTGCATGTCGATCCCCGAGCGCGCGTCCTCGAGATACAGGCGAGCGCGGATGTTGGTCGGGTCGTTGCGCGCGATGACGTCGTAGCAGGCGGCGGCCTCCTGATCGCGACCGAGATCCTCGTAGAGCACGCCGAGGTTGAACATCACATTGCGGTCGATGGGGAGCATCGACGCCAGCGACTGGTAGGCCTGCAGCGCGAGTTCGTCGAGGCCGTAGCGCTCGGCGAGCGCCGCGAAGCGCGCGAGGTTGGTGCGGTGCGAGGGGTCGATCTCGCGCGCGGCGGCGTACAGGTCGAGTGCGGCCTCGGGCGAGCGGCGCAGCTCGGCGAGGCGACCCCTCAGGTAGCTGCACTCGGCGCTCGCGGCGAACGACGGCGGTGCGCTGTCGAGCTCGCGCTCGAGCGTGTCGGCCGCGGCCTCGTGGTCGCCCATCTGCAGGCCCAGCTCGACCTGCGCTTCGAGGCGGCTGCCGCGCGGGCGCGGTTCCTCGGGGTACTGGCTCGAGAGGCGCTCGAAGATGGCCTGGGCGTCGGCCCAGCGTGCGATCGACATCAGCGCGCTGCCGCGGGTGAAGGCCGCGACGACATCGGTCTTCTCGTGGCTCGCGAGCTGGGCGGCGCAGGCCTCGTAGCGCGCGACCATCCACAGGCCGAGGCCCTTGCGGCGACCTTCCTCGCCCGAGTTCGAGAGGCCTTCGACCATGCGCGTGAAGCTGTCGAGGGTCGAGCGCGAGCGGTAGACCGCGGAGCGCGCTTGGACCAGCGTCGTGAAGTTGGGGATCGAGGCGCTCTTCAGTTCGAAGGCCTCGGAGGTGGCCGACATCTCGACTGTGCTGGAAGTCATGTGCGGTGGTCGTCTGGGGGAGTGGGAGAGTTGCCGTGGGGTCGCTTGCGGGGCGCGCCGGGCCGGGAAGGTCGGCCGAGACGCGGGAATCTTGAGGGCCCCGGTGGGCGTGCGAAGGGCCAAGGAGAATACAGACGAGCGGCGCGGGGCGTCAACTTGGTCCGTCCGTGGCCCAGACCCTTGCAGCGCCTGCTCGCGCGGCGTTCCCTTGGGCGCCATGGAGTGCATCTTCTGCCGCATCGCCGCCGGCACGGCCACGGCCCGGATCGTGTTCGAGAGCCCGCGCGTGCTCGCCTTCGAGGACCTCCATCCGCAGGCGCCGGTACATGTGCTCGTGGTGCCGCGCGAGCACATCGACTCGCTGTGGGAGCTCGTCGACGCACAACTCGCCGGCGAGCTCCTGCTCGCGGCCGCGGAGGTCGCGCGCCGCAAGGGACTCGCGCGCGGCTTTCGCGTGCTCACCAACGCGCGCCGCGACGGCGGTCAGGAGGTCGAGCACCTGCACCTGCACATCGTCGGAGGCAAGCGGCTCGGCCGCATGTTGCCGGGCTGAGCGCGCGCGCGGCGCGCGAGAATTTCGCCACGAGGTCCTTGATTCGCCCGCGCGCTTTTCGGAAGAGAGATAGCGTCGCGTTACACGATGCGCGCAGGGGGGGCTATGGACAAGTTCGTGATCGAGGGTGGGCGCAAGCTGCAGGGCAGCGTGCGCGTTTCGGGTTCGAAGAATGCGGTGCTTCCGGTGCTCGCGGCGACGCTGCTCACCGATGAACCCGTGGTGATCCCGAATGCGCCGGATGTCTCCGATGTGCGGCAGATGCTGAAGGTCCTCGAGGGGCTGGGCTCGAAGTGTGAGCGCTCGAAGGAAGGCGCACTCAGCGTGCGCTCGGCGAGCGTTCCGCACAACGAGGCGGGCTGGGACTGCGTGCGCAAGATGCGCGGCTCGGTCGCGGTGCTCGGTCCCGTCCTCGCGCGCACCCAGCACGCGCGCGTCAGCCTGCCCGGCGGCTGCGTCATCGGCGTGCGCCCGGTCGACCTGCACATCAAGGGCATGCGCGCGCTCGGCGCGAAGGTCGATGTCGACGGCGGCGACATCATCGCCAGCGCGACCGGCGGCCTGCGCGGCGAGGAGATGTACTTGGGCGGCGCGCAGGGCCCGACCGTGCTCGGCACCGCCAATGTGATGATGGCCGCGACGCTCGCCAAGGGCCGCACCGTGATCCACGGCGCCGCCTGCGAGCCGGAAGTGGTCGACCTCGGCGACTGCTTGAACAAGATGGGCGCGCGCATCACGGGCTTGGGCTCGCCGCGCATCGAGATCGAGGGCGTCGACCGGCTGCACGGCTGCACGCACTCCGTGATCCCCGACCGCATCGAGGCGGGCACGCTCGTGATCGCGGGCGCGATGACGGGCAGCAAGATCCGCGTCGAGGGCTGCCGCCCCGACCACCTGATGATCTTGCTCGAGCGCATGCGCGAGGCGGAGCTGCCGCACCACTTCGGCACGGACTGGATCGAGACCATGGCCTTCGACCCGCGCAAGAAGCGCGCGAAGCCGACCGATGTCACGACCCTGCCGCACCCGGCCTTCCCGACCGACCTGCAGGCGCAGTGGATGGCGCTGATGACCACCGCCGATGGCATGAGCCTCGTGACGGAGACGATCTTCACCGACCGCTACATGCATGTCGCCGAGCTGATGCGCATGGGCGCCAACATCCGGCGTCAGGGCGCGAGCGCGATCGTGATGGGGCCCGCGAACCTCAAGGGCACGCAGGTGATGGCCTCCGACCTGCGCGCGTCCGCGGCGCTCGTGCTCGCCGGCCTCGTCGCCGAGGGCACGACCGAGGTGCACCGCGTGTACCACATCGACCGCGGCTACGCGCGCATCGAGCAGCGCCTCGCGGAGCTCGGCGCGAGCATCGCGCGCGTCGACGACGATCCGGACGCGATCGCGACGGACACGGCGCCGGCCAAGGATACGCTCACGCCGGCGAAGGCAGCCGTGTTGCCCAAGCCCGCGGCGACCAAGACCGCCCCGGCCTTGAAGACGAATCCGGCTGTGAAGACGAGTCCGGCGCGCGCGGCCGCGAAGAAGCCCAAGGCCAAGGCCGCGCGCCGCTAGGCCGAGACAGGCGCACTCCATGACCGACTCTGGCGCTGCTGGTTCTCCGCTCGAGCCGCGCGACTCCGATCCGTACCGCGCGCCGCAATCGGGGTTCGCGAGGGAGGCGTCGCAGGGCGGCGGGAGAGCGGCCCAACCCCTCGATTGGGAACCGTTCGACGCGCTGAGCTTTGGCATCGACGCGCTCAGGCGCTATCCGATCGCGATTCTCGCGGCCTTCGTCGCGTCGCTCGTGGGCTCGATCGTCGGCGGCATCGGCGGCGTCGCACAGAACTTCCTCAGCATGCGAGGCGACGAGCGTCTGGTGCTGCTCGGCTTCGTCATCTACGGCGTGTGCCTGCTGCTCAACATCCCGCTCGCCGCGTGGATGGGGCTCGGGCAGGCGCGCTACGGCCTCGCGCTGGCGAGCGGCGAGCGCCCGGAGCTCTCCGTGCTCTTCCGCGGCGAGGGCCTGCTCGCTGCGATTGCCGTGCAGTGCGTGTACATGTTCGGCTGCGTGCTGATCTTCGGCGTGTGTTTCTTGCCGGCGATCGAATTGGTGTGGGAGCAGTGGCCCGATCCGGGCCTCGATGCCCTGCTCGCCGCGGGAGCGGGTGCGCTGGTCTTCATGCCCGTGGCGCTCTACTTCGCCACGCGCGTCTGCCTCGCCAATTGCGCCATCGCGGAACGCGGCGTGGGGGCGTTCGAGGCCATCTCGGAGTCGTGGCGCATGACGAGCGGGCAGCTGTGGCCATTCGTGCTGTTCTTCCTGCTGTTCTTTGCGCTCGCCGTCGTGGCCTACTTTGCGGGCTTGCTCTTGTGCTGTGTCGGCGTGCTCGCGACGGTTCCGGCCGTGGCGATGATCTTCTACATCGCCACGGGCTACGCGTACTGGAAGCGCAGCGGCGTCGAGCCGGTCCTCCCGCCCGCCTGAGTTGTCCCTCGCGTTCGAGGGCCCGCCTGAGGGCGCGCAGGCGCTGCGCTCTCCCGCGGCTTGAGGGCGACAGCGCAGGCGTCCGCGCGGCATAATCTCGCGCCCTTCCACCTTGGGACGCACGCCATGTTCGAGACGCTGACGCAACGACTGACCGGGGCCTTCTCCTTCCTGAAGGGGAGTGCCGAGCTCTCCCCGGAGAACATCGAGGAAGGCCTGCGCGCGGTGCGCGCGGCGCTGCTCGAGGCGGACGTGCAGTTCCAAGTGGCGCGCGACTTCACCGAGCGCGTGCGCGCGCGCGTGGTCGGCGAGAAGGTCCTGAAGGGCGTCGAGGCTTCGCAGCAGTTCATCCACGCCTGCCACGAGGAGCTGGTGGTGCTGCTCGGGCCCGAGGAGAGCGCGCTCGCGGTGGCGAAGAGCGGCCCGACGGTGATCCTCATGGCGGGCCTGCAGGGGGCGGGCAAGACCACCACCTGCGCCAAGCTCGCCAAGCTCCAGAAGGAGAAGTTCCAGCGGCGTCCGCTGCTGGTCGCGGCCGATGTCAAGCGTCCCGCGGCCGTCGACCAGCTCAAGATCCTCGGGCAGAAGATCGGCGTGCCCGTGTTCCATGTCGAGGGGGCGAGCGCGCCGGAGGTGTGCGCGCAGGGCGTCGAGTTCGCGCGCGCCAACGGCCACGACCTCGTGATCCTCGACACGGCGGGCCGCCTGCATGTCGACGAGGAGATGATGGCCGAGGTGGCCGAGGTCGCCGCGCGCACGCAGCCGCACAACCAGCTGCTGGTGGTCGACGCGATGACCGGTCAGGACGCGGTCAAGTCCGCCAAGACCTTCCACGACAGGCTCGCGCTCACGGGCGTGGTGCTGACCAAGCTCGACGGCGATGCGCGCGGCGGCGCGGCGCTCTCGATCCAGACCATCGTCGGTCGCCCGATCCTGTTCGTCGGCATCGGCGAGAAGCTCGACGACATAGACACATTCCATGCGCGCCGCATGGCGGGCCGCATCCTGGGCATGGGCGATGTGGTCGGCCTCGTCGAGACCGCGGCCTCGAAGATCTCCGAGCAGGAGGCGCAGGCCTCGTTCGAGAAGATGGTCATGGGCGACTTCACGCTCGAGGACATGCTCGAGCAGCTGCGCATGATCAAGCGCCTGGGACCCCTGAAGAAGGTGCTCTCGATGATGCCCGGCATGGGGCAGCTCGGCGACCTCGACAAGCTCGTCGACGACAAGCGCTTCGCGCGCATGGAGGCGCTCTTCACTTCGATGACGCGCCGCGAGCGGCTGCGGCCGGAGATCATCGACATGTCGCGCCGCCGTCGCATTGCGCGCGGGGCGGGTCAGGATCCCAACGCGGTCGGCGAGCTCCTGAAAAGCCATCAGGCGATGAAGCGCATGATGAAGGAGATGAACCGCATGGGGCTCGGGGCCAAGCTCGGCGCCAAGGCCAAGGAGGAGTCCCTGCGCTCCATGTCGCCCACCGGCGAGCTGGCCTCCAAGGGCGACGGGGGGGGACTCTTCGGCGGCGGGCTGGGAGGCCTCGGGGGCTTGGGCGGCCTCGGGGGACTGTTCGGCGGCGGCAAGGTCGGCGCGGGACTGCCCCCGGGCATGGGTGGCATGGGAGGGATGGGGGGCATGGGCTTCCCCGGGCGCCCCATGGGCTCGTCCCCGACGCGCCAGTCGGGCTCCAAGCGCAAGAAGGACAAGCGCAAGAAGCGTCGCTAGGGGAACCGCGCGCTCCGCACGGGGGCGCTTGCCCTGCCCTGCGCCGCTCCCTACACTCTGCGCCCTTCGAAAGTTGGCCGGGACAGCTCCCGGTCCTGCACGAAAACCAAGCATCCGCATGTCCGTCTCCATCCGCCTCAAGCGCGAAGGTCGCAAGAACCTTCCCTCCTTCCGCATCCATGTCACCGAGACCCGCAGCGCTCGCGACGGTGCCTCGCTGGAGAACCTCGGCTACTACGACCCGCGCGCCGCGACGCCGGAGAAGCGTCTGCAAGTCAACGCGGAGCGCGCCAAGCACTGGATGAAGGAAGGCGCGATCGTCTCCGACACCGTCGCCTCGCTGCTGCGCCAGCTGAAGGTGATCGAGGGCGTCAAGGCCAATGTGGCCCGCGACCGCGGCGGCCGCAAGAAGAAGACCGCCACGAAGGCGCGTCGCACGGCCGCCAAAGAGGCGCGCGCCGCCGCCAAGGCTGCTCGCCCCGCGCACCGCCGCAAGCCCAAGGCTGCGGACGAGAAGAAGAAGGGCTAAGACGCTCTGCGTTCCGCGCGCGCGCTCGCGCTCGCGCGTCGTTGTTTCGGGGGTTTCTCGCCGTGCGCGAGATGCCGCCCTTGCATTCGCGGTGCTTTCCACGTCGTCCCACGATCTCGAGCCCTCGCGTGTCCAAGAAGACCGACCTGACCAACAAGCTCCTCGCCAAGATCCAGCCCGAGCATCCGCTTCCGGAGGCGCTCGACGAGGCGAACCTGCTCGAGCAGGGCCTGTACGCGATCCTGCAGCGCAAGCTGACGCCCTCGCAGGCCAAGGACACGGTGGTGCGGCTGCGCAACGCCTACAAGGACTGGAACGAGCTGCGCATCTGTCAGGCGCAGGAAATCAACGGCCACCTGGAGCTCGGCTCCAAGGGCATGCTCGCCGCCGCGCAGACGCGCGAGTACCTGCAGGAGGTCTTTCAGCGCAGCCACGGGATGGATCTCGAGTTCCTGCGCGACGACGCGCAGGGCGCCCAGCGCTTCGTGTCGATCTTGCCATTCATCGGCATGGGCACGGCGCACTACCTGCTGTGGCTCGCTTCGAAGGGCGAGCTGCCGGTGACGCCGGCGCTGATGCGCGTGCTCGATCGCGTCGGCCTCGTGGCGCGCACCGCGAGCCCCAAGAAGGCGCGCGCGGCGATCGAGCCGATCGTGCCGGACGGCAAGGAACTCGAATTCGCCGTGCGCTTTGGCGAGGTCGCCTCGCGCTGGTGCGATGCGCGCAAGCCGCTGTGCCACCAGTGCGTGCTCGTCGACGACTGCAAGCACGGGAAGAAGGCCTTCCGCGACTGGAAGATCGCGCAGGAGCGGCTCGAGCAGCAGCGCGCGCGCGAGGCCGCGCGGCTCGCCATCCTCCAGAAGAAGGAGGACGAGAAGCGCAGGAAGGAAGAAGACCGGCGCAAGAAGCGCGAGGCGCTCGAGGCCGACAAGCGCGCCAAGGAGGCCGCGCGGCTGGCGAAGTTCGCCTTGCGCAAGAAGGCCGAGGCGGCTGCCAAGGCCGCCAAGCTCAAGGCCGCCGCGGACGCCAAGGCCAGGGCGGAAGCCGAGCGCGTGCGCAAGCACAAGGAGCTCGAGCAGAAGAAGCTCGCGGCCATCGCGGAGCGCAAGAAGCAGGAAGAGCTGCGCCGCAAGGACGCCGAGCGCAAGAAGGCCGAGGCCAAGAAGGCGGCCGAAAAGCGTGCCGCGGAGAAGAAAGCCGAGGCCGCCAAGAGGGCCGCGGAGAAGAAAGCCGAGGCCGCCAAGCGTGCCGCGGAGAAGAAAGCCGAGGCCGCCAAGCGTGCCGCGGAGAAGAAAGCCGAGGCCGCCAAGCGTGCCGCGGAGAAGAAAGCCGAGGAC
>Ga0194121_10000899_pt1 | contig 51863 bp, 63 predicted proteins | sample TA2MahCa50mmetaG_FD_148609 | JGI IMG/M metagenome (GOLD analysis project Ga0194121, IMG submission 148609) | Freshwater microbial communities from Lake Tanganyika, Tanzania - TA2015020 Mahale Deep Cast 50m | ecosystem: Environmental > Aquatic > Freshwater > Lake | place: Tanzania: Lake...
GCAGATGCAAATGCTGCTGCTAAGGCACAACTAGATGCAGCAAATGCTGCAAATGCTGTTGCTCTAGCAGACATTAGGAAGGCGTTCAATTCCCTCGCTAAGAAGTGGAATAAAAAGAATCCAACTGGAAAGGTTGCTTTAATTAAGTAATCTGAATTTAAGATTAGAGTGGGATGTATTTGATCCCACTCTTTTCTTTTGCAATAAAATGTTATAATGGTATTGTTCTATAGTGTTGTTGGGAGATTTAAAAGCTTATCCTATTTCTTATGCAATTGTTAAACTATTAAAAGAGATTTCTATAGTCTTTGCAGTAAGATCAATAACCTCAATTTTCCTGGGATTAATCTCATGAAGGCCATGCCGCATAAAGTACGGTATTAATTCATATTTTGGCAAAGCTTTTATAGAGTCGGATAGCTTAGCATTCTGTGTTTTAATATCATCTGTTAGCCAAGTTTTAGGGTAAACCGTATTTATATGCTTAGTTACATCTACTTCTTGTGGATGAAAAAACCGGATATTAGTCAGTCCCCCAAAATAATTCAAACTATGAGCATAGCTGTCTAGAGTATTCATCTCTAAATCTACCATCGTGGTTCCTTCTAAGGCTTTATATTTCCAGTATGTAACCGGTACCCCTAAAACATCTAATCGATACCAAAACTCACTATCTTCATATCCCCAACCACGAAATATATTATTGTATCCATTAACTAATAAAAAATCGGTAGTAAGAAGTTTTATGCCGCCGGCATTTCCAAACCAAACCTCAGCAGTACCTGGGTAGGTATAGTCCACTGTCAAAGGAACTAAATCGATATCCCCTATAACCAAATAATCTGGAGCATAATGCTCTAAAGCAAACAAGACACCAACATTTATGGCCATAGCCCTACTAAATAATAAATTGTCTCGTTGCTCACAGAAAAAAAGCTTGTGTTCTATGCCTTGTTTAGAAAGATAGTCTGATAAATAATACTTTTGAAAATTTTTATATACATCCCTATCTTTATGTGGCAGTACTACAGCCAGTTTCAAGAGAGTACTACTAACTCCCTGCGAGGATCAATCCCCTCCCCAACTAGGAGAGAAACAATGCCTGGTGCGCATTCAAGACCAGACTTGTTTTTAAACCAAGCAGAGCCATTGTCCATAGCAGGATTCTGAATAAATAATCGAGGCCCTACGTTTTGAACATGATAGTGGTGGAAGTGACCAACATTTAAAATGTCAGCTTGAGCAACGGAGCAACGTCCCATAGCCTGTCCCATCCACCACTTAACCAAGTCTCTAGCTTGATGGCCGTGAGCCATACCGTAGAGAGTTCCGCTTAAGTTTACGGCGATAGTTAAATCATCCGCAGCAGGATATCTAAACTCAACCCTATCTTTAAGAAATTCATTCTCTTTGCATATGTCTTCTACCGAAGCAACGATATCAATTTGCCATGAATCTTCTGGCCGACTAACTAAAAAACGTTGTACTTCATCATGATTGCCAGGTACAACAGGAACAATAATCTTAGGAGCTAGTTGCGCCATAGATTTAATTTGCGCTAATAGCACACGTCGTCCTACACGTACCTGCTCAGATACGCCGATGTCATGACGTCCCATTACTTTACCTTTTTGACTGACCATTCCCTCAATGCAATCACCTAACTGAGGTAATGCAATCTGACCAATAGAATACTTCTTAACTAACTCTGCATGCCTTTCAGATGCAGCATCAAAACTCTTTAATACCCGATCAATAATTGCCGGAGTATCGTCCTTACCGTATTGAGTATCACCAATACTATAAACTGCTGTTAATTCCCCAGTTACGTCTACAGATTTAGTTGGAGTCCATTTACTAATACCCTCTAATAGTTGTTCTAAATCGTAATCTTTTTCAGGATTTGTAGTAACAGGCACTACATTTACTCTAAAAGATTCTAACCAATCACCGTTGTAAGTTTGCCAACGAGATCTGCGATGAGATACGACTGCCCACTCTGCTGGATTTAAATTAGCTTCTCGTAAAATTTCCTCTGCGCTTGGCGTATTACCATCAGGACGTGGCGTAGATACAATGAATCCGCCATCACTTCCTATTTCAGAACGCGGTCTCCAAGCTTCGGGTATTGACTTGCTTACTTTGTCTGATCCTTCTTGACCAGCTTTTATAATTGCTTCTTTATAATCATCTGCTAAGGACATCCACATGCTCCGTTTCTATGTGTGAGCAGGGAAGTCAAACCAAATGTTGCCCCCGCTTGTGTATACAATTTATAAAGACTTCTTGTGGAAAAGTCTGCGTCGTTAATTGAAGTATCAAATGCAGCTCGATCTTCTTCAGAAAGTACAGCTGCCCATTGGCCTACAACACAATGGTTAAGTAAGTTAATATTTTGTTTTGCCTCAACATAGAGGTCTTTTAACATATGTTTGCTCCGTATGTTACTCCGTGGTACCTAGCCCCAATATGAGGCTAGGTAAATACTACACTATTAGTACGATCCTGTCGCTCCGCTGTCAAAATTTGTGCGAGTACGATTAACAGCGCAACCAACTATAACGCCGTTGGCTTGAGTTGCGCCAGCAGCTGGATCTACCATCTTTGTATAGCGAGCGGTTGTTGGCTTATAGGCCGCACCATTACGTTCAGCAGGGGTAACCAGTTTGTTCTTGCGATTGGCCTTTGTTCCATAAGCACTTGGGTCGCCCGATTGCGCACCCTTCTTCTTCCATAACTGTCCGGCCTTTGGGGCTGGTGCAGAAAACTTAGTACCCTCACGATTCATGGGGGTTCTACCTTGCTTAGCCATGCCAGATAAAGCTTCTGAGGTTGCGTCTGTCATAATAATCCTAACTTTGGTTAGATCTCTTAATGATAATAATACACTAGGAGACTTGTATCGTAAAGACTATTGCTGAAATTTGTCCGTCTCTAGAATCTACGGTAGTAAATCCAGGACGGCAAGTGAGATCTAAGCCTCTGGGGGCTACGTATCCACGAGCAATTGCAATAGCTTTTACAGCCTGGTTGACAGCAGATGCACCTACAGCCCTTAATTTAACTTGAGGAGCCTCATAAAGGGCATGTGCAATAGCCGAACCAACCGACTGTGCATTTGATCCTGCGCCTACACGCAAGAATTTATCTTCTTCCACGTTTAGTAGTCCTTCGGGTTCGAATAGTGGTGCCCTCGAAGGTAAACGGTACGACATTTATGGCATTAAGTCATGGTATCCCGCGGCCTTTAAAAGCCCTACGAAGTCTTCTAGGCGGAGAATAACTGGCCACTCGGTAATTCCAGCCTCCCCCTGTCCATTAAGCCTTAATACTGCCACTGGTAAGTCCCGGCCATTATGGCGTTCTTTGAGCTGTTTTATAGCTCCGGAAGGGTTGAAATCTTTGCGTGCTTTTACTTCCCAATCTATGCCCATAGTTCCAGTTATGTCTGTACCAGATCTCCCCGCGCCTGTGGATTGTGCATAGGGCCAGCCTTGAGTAATTAAGTAATCAGCTACTATTTTTTGAGATTTGTAGCCCCGATGTTTACGAGACTTACTTACCACGGCGTGTTCTCTCGTCCTTAATCATTTGAATAGTGCCAAAGTATCCTGCGCCGTCTACCAAGTTATCTCTCTTAGGTTGATATGCCTCTCTGGCTAGCTTTACCCCAACCATACATAATCCAACATGTTCTGGGCTAATCTTGTACCCCAAGATCGCAGTCCAAATCTGTGCAATACGGGTGAAGTTATCTAATGGATGATCATAGGATTGATTACGATCATTGTTAATAAGGCGATCAGCCTCTTCCAATATGCTCTCATCATTCTTAGAGCCAACCTCTTCTTCTGTAAATAACGCTAGCTGTTCCCAAGCCATATTTTCTCCTAAGGTAATAGCCAAGTACTTCTACCGGCTGCTTTGTTAATGTTAACTCTACGGGTAATCTCTCTATTGATTAGAGAGATATCTTTAGACAGACGGTCTGAAATTATTTCAATAAGACCGCAGTAGTTTGATAATTCCTGCAATAAATCTACCTTTTCTCTGTACTCTTGATCTACTTCAATCTCAGCATCAATCATAGCTACTGCCTTGCCGGAACTCTTGAGGGTCAATTTTTTTTCAGCACGTATTAAATTAAGAATTTTTTCAGCCTCAGCTTTGTCTACCTCAGCACACCATAGCTGCAGGCTTATAAACTCTAGGTACGCCACGTACTTTGTATACAAGTCCATGACTTCTTCTTCCTGCATACTAGTAATGTCCAAGGGCAATACTGGAGCGTCATATCCATACCGCTCACTTACTAGCAAGCCTTGTTGTTTAAGAGAGTTAATAGTTTTACTACTGGCCTTCGCTACTTTAAGTTCAATAGGTGTCATGCTTGTCCTCCTCTAAAAGGTGCACATCGTTTACATCCGGCTACTGGGTTAATACTACACATTGGGGGTCTATTGTTGTCAACTGCCCAGGAAACATCAAGCGCTTTATCAAAAATATCTTTTGTAAACTCTGGATTGTATTGAACTACAAATTCTTTATAGTCTTGGCTTGACTTAAGCTCGTAGATAAATACGATCTCTGTGGGTGCGGATTCAAAAATTTTTTCTTCTACCATCAAGTGGCACAGGTGTAAATAAACCTGACCCTGTAGTTGATGAGTTTTAAATGGAGACTTAACATTCTTCCAAGCCTTCTCCAAATCTCCATCTGCCGCTGCAAATAGATACGGAGCTTCGAAGCGAAGAGTTCCCGGCCCAATAGACTTAATCTCTATCAAGAAGTCTGTGCCTAAGCCCTTAACCCAACCGTCAGACTGTCCAGCAATCTTATGTTTCTTGCTATGCAGGGGTACTTCTTGGTAATCAAATACTTCTGCGCCCTTGTTTACGTCTGAACTCAATCCCCAAACAGATAGGTTATCTGTATTGGAAACCCATAGACCATAAAGATTACCCATCTCACTAATCCAGGTCTGCCATTTGGTATGAATGTAATTACCCTCAGCAAATATAGATGCCCCACGTAAGGTCAGCTTATCTCGAACTTCTACGTAGTTACCTCGAAGTGCGTGATAGGCAGCAAGAGCACACCACTCTGGTTTTACTAAGTCGGAAGGATGTAGAACAGTATGGTTACGACCATCTAAAGGCTTTGCAAGTATGTAGCGCTCTAAAGCACCAATAAGTTTTGTCTCTCGCTTCTTTGTATTAAGGAAGCTCTTTAGCTCCTTGCTTTGTATCCCTTTTTGATTTACCACGTTTGTCCTCCGAATCAAGCCACTGATCTAATCTTAGACCTTTTGCAGTGTACCTGCGCTTCGCTGCATTTCTTTCTCTGTGAGACATCCCCCCGAAGATGCCGTGCAGCTCGTCATTAATGATAGCTTCTCGTAAACATTCTTTACGTACGGGGCATGGCGGTCTGCCATCTTTACCCCAGCAGATTGCTTTAGCTTTATCTGCTATTTCTTTATATAAAGTTTTGTCTCTCGGCGGAAAAAAGATCTCCGTATCTTCTCCGCGACATTTAGCTTCGTATCTCCACGCCCAAGACACCTTGTCCTGGTTATTCATTAGTCTCCCTGTATTAAGTTGTACAACTCAAGAAAATCCTCCTCTAATAGAACTACATAATTCTCGCCGTCAAGGTGCAATCCTAGCACTGGTTTACGACTATCCAGGATTGCCTCTTTTGTTATCTTCTTTAAGACCTCTGACTTGACAGTAACTGACTTCTTGCCGGTCCACTTGTGCTCTATAAGGAGATCCTGGTTACGTACATCGCCTTTACGAGACCAAAAAGCCCCCGAAGCAGCGCTTCGCTGACCTCCTATAGTCTTAGCTAAACGTTTTTCGTGCTTTAAAGACTCTCGTTTGCCCTTACTCGACATTGAGCAGCAAGGTTGGTTTGGTCTTGAGAGTATCCATAACTGCCTTAGTAATCTCAGCCTGAAGATCTAACTCTTCTCTAAGAGAATCTACCAGCGCCTGAGCCCCTTGCCACTTACGCTCTCCGTAGTACATCCAGCCACCACGTCGATTTACAATCCCGTTCAATATAGATAAAGCCACAATCTCTTTAGCTACATCGTACTGTCCTGGCTCTAGTAGTCCGCCATCAGAAAAGTAAAAATCTAAATACGCCGTCTGTTGCGGTGGGAAGGTCTTGTTCTTGATTGTTCGAACGCGAATAGTTTGTCCAACACGTCGCTTATCGTTTCCAGAACCGACTTCGAGCCACTCGTCTCGTTTGACTTCGCACCTGACGGAATAGGCGTAGTCTTTACCAAGCCCTCCCGGTGTTGTGCGTGGGTCTCCATGCATAACTCCAATCTTCATTCTATATTGATTAATCATAATTCCAAGGATTGGACGCTCTTCCTCAACGAGGTCACGCTTTGTTGCAGCTCCAACCTTACGGAAGAACTTATTTGTGAGCATAGCTCCTCGTCCAACAGTAAACTCTTCCATAGTTTTTGTATCCTCCGCCGAAGGTACCAGCGAAGGTAAAGAGTCAATGACAACCATGTCAACAGACCTAGACTCGCAAAACTCAATAACAGCGTCAAATGCATCCTCCATACTATTGGTCTCTACAACCAAGACTCTCTCTGTATCTACTTCGCACATACGTGCATACTCTGCATCAAAGTTCTCAGCAGCTACCCACACTGCAGTAAAGTCTGGGTTAATCTTTTGATTAGCTGCGATAGTTTTAAGAGCAATCGCAGTCTTTCCGTGAGAAGCCTCTCCAACAATTTCAACCCAATGATTCATAGGCCAACCGCCTCCAAGAACAACATCTAGAGTTAGTGAGCCTGTAGGAATTCGTTTTGGTAGTTGCATCTTGGAAGCAGTGACAACCGTGTTAGTACCTAACTTCTTATTGATAGATGCAGCAATCTTTAGTGCATCAGAATTAATGGTCATAGTCATTACCCAATCCTATCTACTATTATTGTTGGATTAAAACCGGATCCTTGTGCAGGTTGTTTTGCTGGTATTACTGGTCCTTCAGAACCTGTACCACCTATGCCACTGCCTGCTTGAATTAAAGGATAGCCGCAATCATAACATCTCTTACGTTGTGTGCCTTGTGGCGCCATATAGTTACCGGAGTTACATGCTGGACAACGCTCTACCTGTCTTGAACTAGCAGCCTTAGTAACTAACTGATCTTGATCAGGATCATAGGCCACTGGAATATTTGGTTGTTGAACCGGCCTATACACTGTGTTAGGTGCTGGAGTAGTAGGCGGTGTAGTCGATACAACGTTTGGGTTACCTAGCTTTTTATTCCACCAGTTTGCATTACTCATAGGGATTTTCCTTCTTTTCTAGCTTAGACTCAATCAATCCTAACGAAAATAGTGTTGAAACGCAAGAAAGAGCAGCGGCTAAAGACACTAACTGAAACATGTTATGTAACTGCTGTGTATTTTTTTCAGTAAGAACATCGGAGGACTCTAAGTGGTCATCCTCTAACATGTATGCAGCTGTAGAGATCTTGGCGCACAGTTCTGCGTGAGAATCAATAAAAGGAAGTAAAGAAGACATACGAGATAAACGGTTCTGACTAGCTCTTTCTTCCATTTCCGATACCTCATCAGATATAGGCGGTAAACCCATAGCTTCTGCAATACCTTCTGAAGGCATAAGCATTGTGTCATATATAACCTGACGAATTAGGACTGGAAGCGGTACTTGAACGAGAGGCTCTTGATTCTTCTTACGCTTTTTCTTTGTAAATTTAAACATTAACTCAGCCTAATCAATATAAGAATCTGTATAAAAAGGGTCAACAATGGAATAACTGTTCTTATAAGTTCCATAGTATGATTATGTTCGTCTAACTTTCGTTCAAGACGATTTCTACCAAAAATCACTCTGCTTCTCCCCATCTGCGTACCACCTTTACGTCTGCTAATAATGGAATGTTTAATGCGTTGATGCCTTCCATAGCCTGACGAATAGCTTCGGAGGTTTGATCAACCACATCTTTATGCGTTACCGTTACAAGTTCGTCATGCACAGTAAGAATCAAACCGGCCCCCTGGGGTATCATTTTATTAGCCCTAATCATAGCAAGTTTAATAAGGTCTGCTGCCGACCCTTGAATGACGGTGTTGAATGCTTGACGTTCAGCACGAGATCTCTTCCATACCTCAGAAGATCTAAGGTCAGGAAGATACCGGCGACGTTTCAATAACGTGCTGGCATACGGAATAGGAGAGTGGCGTTTACTCTCAGAAATAACCTGACGCTTGTACCTAGATATTGCTTGAAATTTACGAGAGAACTCATCTAATAGTTCTTTTGCCTGAGCTAAACTGCAACCAATAGAAGACGAAATCTTGTCTGGACCAACACCATAAGCTAGCGATAGAACTAAAACCTTTCCAGCCTTTCTATCTACGCCCATAGTATCTCCAATAGTTGTGTATATATCCTCGCCGTTTAAATAGGCCTGGCACATGATTCGATCACCACTGAAAGACGCAATAACTCTTGGCTCAATTTGACTGTAGTCAGCTACTACAAGTAAATGATCCTCCGGTGCTACAAAAAGATTACGAATAGCTTTTCCATTGGCAGTATGAGGAGCAGGAACGTTTTGCAAGTTTGGATTCCTGCTGGAGAAACGTCCCGTCTCTGCACCGTACTGCACAAAGTCTGTATGAATTCTGCCGTTATACATCAAACTTCTCTTTGCTACGGTTTTAGACTTGCCACCTAAAGTGCGAGTTATGTCCCCGCCTAAATACGGAATAGCATACGTAGTCAAAAGCTTGTTTAAGTCGGAGTATTGAATAAGACTATCTACCAGTGCATCGCGTCCAGCAAAAGCCTGCAGTGCAGGTTCAGACACTGAGAAGTCAACAACAGTAGGATCTCTACCGTCGTCTACTCTTTTCTGTCCCGCTGGTGTAAGAATCTTTGGCTTTAGTCCACGCCCCCCGGCATCCTTGCGAGAGAAGAGAATTTTCTGCTTTTCAGGGACAGAGTTAATGTTAAAAGCACGACCAGCATGCTTATAAATATCCGCTTTGGTCTGCTCTAGTTGTTGCTCTAGGTTTACCTTAAGAGCGGATAGCTCGTTCACATCTATGTCAGCGCCTCGCAACTCCATGTTGCAAATAACTTCTAGCACATCCATTTCCAAAGCAAATATACCCTGTAGTCCGTCAGTCTTTAGTCGCTCTGAATAGTTTATATATAACTTCCAAGTCCACTCCGCATCTAGTGCAGAGTATGTAGCAACCTCATCAAAACTGTGTGATTCTACGTGAGCTCCCACACCCTTAACCATCTTGTACTTAAACTCCCGCTCAAGGCAGTCATCTAAGCCAAGACTATTCCTAACTTGATTGTCAAGAATAAACGCCGCATTAAGAGTGCAGGCATAGGGTTGAGCAGGCAACTGCCCAAGATATTTTGTAATACTCTGTAAATCAAACTTTAAGTTGTGTCCCACTTTTGTCTTATTACTTAAGAAAAGTGGTTTGAGTGCAGAAAAAACCTCAGCAGGAGTCAACTGCTTAGGGGGTTCGCCAAAGATCTTAGTTGCTTTACGCTCGTCTCTGCTGTAATCAATAGCACGAAGATCTAAGCCCCTCAAGACTCTAGCGTGTGCGGAAGGCAGTAGTGGATACTCAACACGAATAAACTCACCGTTTGGGTGACCCATAGGTATGACATCTACTCGATCATGTGTGGCTAAAGATATCCAAACAACTCTGTTCTGACGTGGATCACCGCGGTGATCTCCCATGGTTTCTACGTCAAACGCAAACGCATCAGCATTTTTGTAGGCGGAAATCAATTCCTGTAGTTGTTTTGTAGTCGTAATTATATTCATTGTGCTCCTGTGTAAGTGTTAAGAGCCTGGTAAGACAAAGGAAGTTAAACAAACCAGGCTCCTAACAACGATGATGGATTACGCTTGTCCAGCAATCTCTCGAGCTACCTCTTCTAGATCTGCTTTAGTCGGGATGTAGAGGGAATCCTGACCAAGTGGCTTAAGAGGTTTAATTAGCTCGGCAGCTGCGACAGGATCAATATCCCAATCATCAGCAAGATCGCGCTCTTTCACAGGAGTAATAGAGTACGCGGTCTTGTTCCCAGTACCAGACTTGCTTACGGCCCAATAAATATCAGGACGGTCAAGTGGTCCAGTCTTTTTATCCATGTGCAACTTCTCAAGTTGTCCACACAGACGAATGCCGACAATCATCAGTTGAAGTTGTGGTTCTTCTTCTGACATGTTTAAAACGGTGAATGCAAACTTTTGAGTTGGAACACTGCCAACTGCAAGTAAAGGATCTCCTTCGCCAGTGCTAATGAATGACTTCTTGCCTGGACGATTTACCCAATGTTGCATAAAGCCCATTGGTTCTGCGGAGATGAACTTAATTAATTTTACGTCTTCTTCAAATCTAAAATCAGTAGCGTACTTCTGATTTGACTTTGCTACTGCCTTCTTTGCAGCGGCCCAGCCAGTTTGAATTAAAGAGGAACGATTGGTTGTATCGTTCTCATTTTCCTTAGTAAAAATTTGCTCCAACTCTTCTGCTGAAGGTGTGTGAGCGGTTGTATCAACGTAATTATTTACGTTAGGTGTATCTTTTTCAATGCGAATACCCACTTGGGTACTCCTTTCATGTAGGATCATAGGATCATTGGTCATAGGTCAAATTCAAGAAACGGTTGTTTCTTGAGTGTGAATCTTAACCCATTTTTCCATCAATTCAATTGATAGATCTGGATGTCGATTCCAATCAACCCTAGGTACTCCTAAGAGTCCCCGGGATTGAAAACTTTTAATCGTGGTTTCAATAATTGCTCTGCTGTACATCCGCCAACCTGGCTTCTTTACACCATCAACAATCACTGACTTAAGTCTATAGGGTGCTCGGGGTATGTACCCTTTGCGTTCCCACAACCTAAGTGTAACCAACGGTCTGTTAAGTGCCAAAGCCAGAGCTCCGGCACTGAACAATTCTATACTCTTTCCGTTAGGTAGAGTCTTTAGTTGAGGCTCAGCATCCCAAGAGGAAAGCACCTTACGTACAGGAACATCTGGATTAGGTTCCCTGCGCTTCCTTTTAGACCCCGGATAGTATTCATCCAGGTCCCCAAATAATTTATCTACCTCTTCGTTCATGACTTACTGGTAATAAACGCCCATGTAATCTTCTTAGGAAACATAGTGTCTACATCTTCCTCAGTAAGTTTTCCTTCATATAGCGCAGCCATTACTTCGTCCTCAGCGATAGTTGGGACGGGTTTAATACAGCGCTCAGCTAAACCTTTCTGAGAAAGAATAATAATTGCGGCGTCCATATCCAAACTCTGAGTAACTCTACGCTCTCGCTTCAAAGAAGATACGCCCTCTACTGACTCAGGTAAAGATAGCCAGATATGTCCCTTATCGTCTACTTCGCCCTGTTTGTCCACAAGGTCTGAAAGCTCAGACTTAAGAACGCTTTGCTCTTTAGTTAAGTCGTCGATTCTACGTTTTAGAGTTACGTATTGCGAGACGGTGCCTAGTAAACCCTTAAGGGATACCTCACGTGATGGTTTTTCTACAGTTGCCATTATGCCCTCCTTAGTTGTTTATTCCTTTATGTATTCCTTTAACGCTTCAATAATAACTTCAGTCACTGTTCTTTGCTCTATAGCAGCCTTGTCCTTAACGGCAGACCACAACTCAGTAGAGACGCGGATAGTACGCGTAGGGGTCTTAGGCGAGTTAGGCATAGACCCATATTACAGGGAAACATTTTGTAAAAACCCCCGAAGTGACCCAACAGTCAATTTAATACCGCCCTGAGCATCAATTCCTTCGCCATCTACAACTGCCCCAGCCACTGCTAATTTTTGAGTAAGCATGGCGTGCTGTCGTTCCTCTACAGAACCTTCCATAAGTATATCCTGTATGACTATAGATCCCCACTCGCTGGATGCTCTTCTGATTCGTCCATTACGTTGAAGTGCGAGTCCGGCATTCCACGGAAGATCGTAGTTAATAAGAAGATTAGCTTGAGGTAGATCCACACCATAACCGCCAGCGTCAGAGCTGACAAGGATCCTAACTTCAGGGTTTGTTTGAAAACTAAGTTTCGATTCTTCTTTTTGTTTCGCATTCATTTCTCCAGTATACGGGGCACTGCCCCACTCGTTCAACTCGTTTCGTATCAAACTAACCATATGAACATAGCTAGTAAAGATAACTACCTTATTGCCTTCATACTCCGATAAGAAGTTAGATACGTATTCTTTTAGTGTAGCTAACTTCGGTGACTTTGTCACGGAAGCAAGACGTCCACTGGTCTCCAACTCTGCAGCGTATGCAGAAGATTTAGAAGATTTACGTAGCAAGTCCGGATGATCGCACAACATCCTAAGCGCTGTCAACTTCGACATAATCCGACCTCGCATAGCGTCAGCCCCATCGAACTGATCTCCCTGACCGTAGTGCGTAAAGATATCAAACGATGCTCCGTAAGAATCCATAGCCTCGTCTAAATCGTTAAGTAGTTCATAAACAATAGTCTGATATAGCTTCTTGCTAGCTGAGTCAAAAAGCACAAGAATGGGCTCTGCGTTGATAGTCTCTGGTAGAAACGGAGCTACGTCTGAATCGCTCTGACGTTTACGCACACACGCTGTCATCAATGTTTTGTTGAGAAGCGATAGATTTCTATATCGTTCTACTCCACCAAATCTGTTACGAACAATAAATGTTTGATCAAATAAATCAAACCTACCTAAAAGACTTGAATCCACAAACTGCATAATGCTGTAAAGTTCTTCGGGCTTGCCGTTTTCTACCGGAGTGCCGGTAAGAGCAAACTTATATTTGCTAGAAAGTTTCTTTACGTATTTAGATCGTTTAGATCGGAAAGACTTGATTGCTGTGGCTTCGTCACATACAACAAACCCTCTGGGCAATTTTGACACGGAAGTCCAGTCATTAACAACTTGCTCGTAGTTAAGAATGATGTAATCAACCCCGGTGATTTTCCAATCAAAGGCTTGTTTGTAAATATCTTCTCGTTGTTTTTTCGTTCCATCCGCCACCAAAGAGGTTGAAGATCCATTAGTAAATTTCCTTATCTGTTCAGCCCATTGATATTTTAGGCTGGAGAGACATATTATAATCCCAGGCTCACGTACGTAACCGCTATCCATTAGCTGTTCCAGCGCAGCGATTGTTAACACTGTTTTCCCCAGACCTAAATCATATGCAACCAGCATTTTTCCCCGTTGAGTCATTGCCTCAACAGCTTCTGGTTGAAACGGAAGTAGGGTGCCAGTAAAGGTCATGCGTACACAGCTCCCATACCGAATACAAAATGCTTAGCGTTCTCCACGCCGTATTCTACTTCCTCTAAAGACATATCTCCTATATCTTTTTTACCACTGTCTCCATAGGCAAAGAACAAGCATTCCATGCCCAATGACCGTAGTCTATTAAACATATCTACAGATATCTTCTCCCCTGCCGTATCTAACTTAGGGTTGTCAAAAGCAAGAATTAAACGATCGGCCTGACGCATAATGTCGATCTGCTCTGAGCTCACAGAAGCTCCAAAGGTTGAAACACCAGAACCAACTCTCAATGACTGTAGATATACGGCGTCTAAAGGAGACTCCACTACGATCATAGTTTCACCCATCCAGGCATCTAGACCAAATAAGGTTTTAGATTTCTGTACACCGGTGGGACGATTACGAAACAGACGAGAGCCTTGGCCCTTCTCTTGCCAACCCATAAGCTTATGAGTGTTCGCACTTCTAATAGGGGTAATCCAAGAGTTCTGCTTAGCATTCCAACGCACACCGAAAATATCACAAGCAGTAGCAGTTAGACGACGGGCAGCTAAAGCCCAATCCGGTGGCCTATCAAATACTGCAAGACGTGCTTCGCTCATCTCAACAGGTTTAGGTAACGATACATAGGACTGTCGCATCTCTTCTACATGCTTAATAAGAACGTCTAGGTCTACCTCAATAGAGGCGCGTAGCCAGTTCTTGGCTGCATCAAAATCTAAACGTCCCCACTCAGTTTTAAGGTCTAGTACTTCAGCTACGAGAGTGAGTAGCGTTCCCTTATAACCACAAGAAAAACAGTGATGCACTCCAGTCTCAACGTTAATAGACCACGAAGGATTGAAGTCTTCCTTACCTGTACGCTCTAAATGCATAGGACACCAGCCGGGCAATTCATCCCGACGTTGTTCCATATGCGTAAGCCCTAATCTAAGTAGGGCTTGAGCTACATCACCTTCCTTGTACATCCCGGCTTTCCCACTCCTCTATAGTGAAATTCTTATGGCAATGCATACATGTGTAATACTCTACTGGAGAAAGATAATCATCTTCGGCTAGCACTCCTGCCACTAACCCATGTTTATCACGCTTGCACTGCATCGAGAGCGCATAATTGCGTACTCTCCACAGAGGCGTCTTAAACTCAATAAAAAGTACTAAACGTCTAAAGTAATATCTAATTTTCAACACGGTCAATTGGCGTAGGTGCTGTGGCTAATGCGCCGCACTCCGCACACTCCATTTCTAAAAAGTAGAGCGAAATCTCGTAGTCATCAAACATAGCTTTAATGTTCCACAACATAGATCCGCAAACACATACGTGTAAAGGCGAGTTACTGTCTCTAAGATCGAGTGGCGACACGTGACCTCCTACGACGTAGTTGTTTGCGCTCTTTAAGTGTAGTGGCACCCCACACACCCTCTAACTCTGGGTGCTTCAGTGCGTATGAAAGGCAATCTACAAGTAACGGACAGCTGTTGCAAATGTTCTTGGCCTTTACCAAGTTGATATACACGCCGTTATCATCTGGAAAGAACAATTCAGGGTCAGCGTCTTTGCAAGTTTGTTTACCGTTAAATGGATGCTGTTCCGAATAGAGATCCATACTCTTCAAACTTCCCCTCTTCCCAGTCCCATAGCAGGTCAGTGGATGCTGGCCCGCAGTTACGGCTTGCAACAATTTTTAACTCTCTAGAGGTATCATCGTTCTCGTCCTGTTTCTGTAAGCCAAGAATCACATCAGAATCCTGATAGAACGAAGATGAATATCCAATGGCGTCCGCCGAAACTTGTCGCTTCTTCATCTTCCATAGGAGAACCTGAGTGGAGATGACGACTGGAAGTTCCTTTGCTAACGCTAGGTTTTTAATTGATCTGGTTATGTTTGTTAAAGATTGTGGGGTGTTTACCTCTCCGCTAATCTCGTCAAACATAAGATAAACGCCGTCTACAAAGACTATGTTAGGACGAAGCTTGTCAATCTTTGCAGCAAGTCCAGTCACTGTCATAGCTTGGATGGCGTCAGTTAGATAGAACTTGTGCATTGATTCCATACGCTGTAGTGAATCTTTATATCGTCTCTCTTCGTCTGGATTAAGAGCACCACGAATTAATCTTGAATGTGCAATCCTTGCCCGCACTGCATCGTGACGATGCTGCTGCTCGATATTAGTCATCTCAAAAGATTGGAACATAGGTACGAATCCATCTTCGTGAACGTTAACTGCCATCTGCATTGCAAGAACTGACTTACCTGTTTTTGGTGGAGCAATTATGGTAACTAACTGACCTGGCTGTAAACCGGCAGTTGCTTTATCAATTGTAGGAAACCCGGTAGCCATACCAAGCAATCCATTAGGACGAGTCTTGATAGAAAGATATTCATTAAACCGTTTTAGTGGAGCATTTGTAAGATCTATATCTGAAGAATCTTTTATGCCCTCGTCAGCAATCTTTGCTACACCAACACTCATTGCTGCAATAGCTGCGTCGTGATTTCCGCCCTGAATTGCTTCTGCTGCCGCCTGTACTACGTCAATAGTCTTCTGACGTTTGCGGTATTCAATCAGTTGATCTAATAAATAGTTGAGCGAATCATCTACTGACAGTAAGTTGTAAGTAGGAAAATTATCTTTAACAGTTACTGCAGTAGGAACTTCTTGATATTTAGACCAATGATTTACTAAAAAATTCCAAACAGTTCTGTTCTCTTCTACAAAAAACCACTCAGCTTTAACTCCAGCTTCTAAAAGCGGAACAATATCTCTAGTGCGGATTGCACGAGAAAGAAGCCGTAGCTCGTTATCTGCTGCCACTAGATCTTCCCCCTTAGGTCAAGATATCGGCTGCCGTATCGTAGAGCACGGGCAGGTATATCCACAACTCCGATTAGCTCTGGTCTATATGGCAGCTCGGCAACTAGGTCTGCCACTACGTTGTATCTAAGATAATAGTTAAATGGGTTAGTGCCCAAATTGTCCAGATCATCCTGAACTTGTTGCATTTCTTTTTTAGTCATGTCAAAGCCGACTAGTTCCATAGAGTAGCCGTACTTGTCAGAAAAACGCCAGAACATAGACAACGCTTGACGGTTATAAGAAACATCTTCCCCGACTACGGGAATGCCTAAGATTCGCTTGAAGGTGGGCTTTCGATCAATAATGCAATCTAAAGTTACTGCCACTCTCGGAGGAATCCCGTTAGAGATATCGCCCCCTTGCAAGTTAGATTACCTCAATTTTTCCGTAATCAATAAGTAGTTGTCGGAAAACAATAGGATCTTGGCTAGCAACAATAGCGTCTAGTTTAGAAGCGCGAGTTGACAGGTTGCATGGATAGATTCCACCATTCCTATTCATACGTGTTCTAACAAAGCGCATATGCTTGCAATGAGTTCTGCCACCAAAGCCAGGGCAATTACAACGCAGGGTTTTACCGTCTGCGTTAATGTCGACTTCGTGCACTCCTGTTTCTGACAGGAAGAGTTGTAGCACTTGCCAGTTACTCATCTTTATGCCCATCTTCTTCTATCCCCCTTCTCTGATACTACGTCAATAGGAACAAATGCTTCGTGCCCAAAGCTTCCCATGGACTCGCCATACATGTCATCCCACTTGTCTAAAGCATAGTTAGTAGTAATGATGGTTGGCAAACCGGCATTGAACCGTGCCCTAAGTAAAGCATCAAAAGTGTTTTCTGCCCAGCCTGAAGCGGTTCTATATTCTTTTCCAAGATCATCTAGTATGAGCAGACAAATATCGTTTTCTTTGCCAGCTTCACCATACAAGCCTTTTATAAGTAAATCAACAGCGTCATCTTCGTCTGACCAACTCATCTTTTGTAATCTTAAAAGCCTTGGATAATCTAGAAATACAATCGGCCTTCTTATAAAAGTAGTCTGGTTTCCCCAGACAGAAGCTTCTACTGTCAGTATTAATTCCTGAGCAATAGCAGAAGCCATTGTTGTTTTGCCGTGACCTGGACTGCCTTGGAGTAGCAAGCCCAGACCACAAGTCTTTTCACCAAAGGCTCTAATCACTGCTTGATTAGATACCAGATTGATCCACATAGAAATCTGATTTGAAACTTTATCTATATCGTCTAAGCGCATTCCAATAGTCTTTGCTGGAAAGTTAGCGTTGTTAATTTGCGCTCGCTTACTTCCAGGTAATTGCTCCAGTGAATACATTATCCCTCCAATAGTTTCAGCATCTTCTCTTGATGCCGTTTCATAGCTTCTGCATCACCCTTGGGTTGTTGATCTCGATGTACGATGCCATGAACCGTTGGATAGTATGCCACAAACCTGCGCCACAGTGGTTCGCCCACTCCAGGTTCTCTAATCAATCTAGGATCTGCAAAGAACATACGAACTGCTTTTAACATTCCTAGTTTAGTTGCGCCTTCACAAATCATTCTATTCATCCACGAACGCAATGCATCGCCGTTGATTTGAGATGGAACTCCTCTAGCGTGTTTACGAACTAAATCATAGAACTCACCAACGATATCTACAACTTCCCAATCTTCTTCCGGTTTATCAAACCGTTGCATACTGCGAGGTACGGCCTCGAATCGAGTCTTCTTGTACTTTGCATTCAAGCGAGCTTGCCTATCCTCTACCTTGCCGACAGCGCCGGGTGTTGCTTCGATCTCTTCGGCCACTTTTTTCTTAAGTGGTTTACTTTCCTCTTCTTCAAAAGGCCAAACCATTTCTTTTCCTTCCCGCCCGTCAGGGCCTAGAGATAAAGTACGTAGTACTTTATCTCTATTTAAGCTAAATGACTTATCACTAGTACTAGTATTAGCGACTGTTCCACTATTAATGTGTAGATTGCCTGAAAAACCGCTGACGGAAAACCCGTCACTGGTTTTCTTTATATAAGGCATGTTTAATGATTCATCAACAAACTTCCAGTAACTTCGGAACTGCCCTTTTACGCGGTGCTGTTCCATTTTGATATAGCCTGCTAATTCCAGCTCTTTCATAGCACTTCTAATTGCATCCCGACCTTCAGATACGTCCGGTCGATCTAAAGCTTCCTCTGCAGAGATAACTCTGCCAATCTCTAAGTAAAAATAAAATAATCCAGCAGCTCGTTTTGATAACCGCGGATCTGTTGCGGGTGTTGTCATATGCCCTCCTTTAGGGAGGACTTTAGCGGGGAGGTATCCTAGGTGGCAACTTCGCTGCCGGAGCGCTCCACTCATCTACTAGGAGTGTAAATACAAGGCTCATAAAGGCCGCTGCAAGCCCGTAGACGGGCAAATAGACCCAGTTAGTACCCAGTACTATGGCTGCACCTACAGAGGCTGTAAGGGCCAATAGACCCCGCCATTTGCCTAGGGGGCGTATCAAACCTTCTACGGCGCTGAGCAAACAGGCGGAAGCCAAAGCGGATATAAGTACTATCTCCATGGCGCCTCCTATTGGCGGAATACTACCCTATCCACATCAAAGACCACACCTATGGCTGGAGAGTCTGGAAGGCATTCAATTTTAACGTCAGCACTAGCTGCACCAAAGATCTGTGATTTAGGGGCATAGACGGCTATGTAAGCCCATCTGTTTAAAACAGAGACTCGTACGGTCTTAGTCTTACTAGTCAATAAGATATCTGCAGAGTCATAGAACCTAGCAGTTATTGTGTAGTTTCCAAAAGCATCTGCGTTCTCTGGCTTTATAGCTACGGATGTGTAATATCCCGCAAGGGTATCCACGGCTCCTTTTGTACTAGTAATACCGAAGGCAGTAGCTGCATTAGAGGTTACTTTTCCAAAAGCTACTCCGTTAGTTGAATACTCATCAAAGACAGTTCCTCGGTATAACTGACGAATTAAGGTAGAAGAGTTAGTTGTCCACCCATCAGTAGATTTTTCAAAAGACGGAGAGATTAAAATACTAGGAGTTAGCTCTGCAAACTCTGGGGTAGGAAGTCCAGAAACGATTTCCCAACTAGATGCATAAGGTAAAACCAAAGGTAACGTGTCATAAAGACGAGCTAATTTAGCGGCGTAATTATTCCAACGATAGCTTCTACCATACTGTGATTCGGCAGTGATAACTACACCATCAGGGTGGTCGTATTCCCATCGACAATCAGCAGAATTAATTACTTCTTCGTCTAATGGGTTTGCAGGCAGGTTAGCCCCTTCTCCATCAAAATACGTTGTAGCAGTTGCTCCTCGCTCTAGCTGTACACCATCTACATAAAAAACATCTCCAGCTTCTGGAGCATTTAAGAATAAAGAAACTTTTGCAGAAGGTGAGCCAGCATCTACTACGTAAGAAGGAGCTACCGCTGTAACAGTCATTCGTGTCTTACTATCAGAAATAATTTCTATATCATCTACATAGTATTCATTTAATGGGTAATAGTCTCCATCACTATCAGTAAGAATTTGTGCTTGATCCTCTGCAGATTGTAAGGCGGAAAACTCAATACGAGCAGTAACAGACTTAGTTGGTGGTGCGCTTACATAGGCACTAAAAGTATATGCTTGTCCTGAAAGTACAGGCATCCAATCGCTTACTATTCCGGCAATTTCAAGATTATTAGTAACCTCAAACTTTGCTGCTTTTGTACCTCTGTGTATGGCGTATGAAGGAGTAGTTACTCTAGTTAACGTACCGTTATGTGCAGTCCACGTATTGGTGTTATTTTCAAAAGAAGGGTTATGTATTAGGTTAGTTTTATCTCCACCCACACATATTAAAGTTTTCCTAGCGTCTTCATATGTTGAAGCTTTTTCCGCTAAAGAAAATTGAAACATATCAAATAGATATTCTGCTTGAGCACTGGCGTTAGTAAAGGTTATAGTTATAGAGGCATAGTATGCGTTGCTGGGTGCTAACTGACCATTTGTACCAGAGTCTGATTTAGAGGAAACTTCTTCCCAAACTGTATTTAAAGTTACTGTTGTGCCGTCTGCTGTTGTAGAAATTAACGTGCCAGCAGCGTCATACCAACTAATTTTTACTTTTGCAGATCCTGCATTACTTGCTTCTTTAACTCTAAAGTATCCAATAAATAAGTATCTTTTATTGGGGACTATAGGAATTCCGTATAGTATTTTACTATCTGCCGCAGCCGGCAGCGTAAGAGTAGGCGAAACATTATGGCCGTGTGTCCAACCAAAAGCTGTTGCTTTTGGAGCAAAAGTAGAAAGGGGATTAGAGTACACCGGTGTTGGAGCCGTAACATCTACTCCAATAGTAGATAAAGAATTAGAGAAAGTAACTGTTTGTATATTTCCTACCGATGTAGACCATCTTCCTACCGACTCTTCAAACGAAGAATCATTGTAATCAAGCATTAGGTTGTGACCAATTTTAATCTCAGGCACCCAGTGAGTTAAGGCGGTTACATAAGACGCTATAGATTGTTTAGTTCCTTTTGTGGCATTTGTTTTTTCGCTTATTCTGTAAATACTTCTGTGGTAGATGTCTCCCAGTACTGGTTCGTAACTAAAGCCGCGTTCTTCTATTTTATTTTGTAATAGCTGTATAGGGGTATATCTATAATCCATAGAGCTGTTTAATACGTTAGCTTCAGCTCGTAGTTTGTCGTAAGCAAATGCATATCCTGCTAGCACTCTCGTTAAGTCTGTATCTTCTGCTTCTCCAACTTTGTCTCCAGATACGTTTAGCCAAGCTGCTGGCAACCACTTTTCTACTTTTATTAAAGTGGGGGTTAAGGATTCTTCTACTACAACTGTAGAAGCGTTGCCGCAGTTTATCCAATCAACTCCATCGAATATCCAAAGAGAATACGTAACCTGAGTGTTAGGTTCTAGAAGACTATCTATGGCCGTAGTTCTATAGTTAGAGATAGTTCCGCTATCTACCGTAGTGCCATCGTATGGGTCATCTGAAGCACCGCTATAGTTTCGTACGAGCTTCCAGTGCGTCACCGTAGCTGCCACTCCTGGAGTTATTTCTTTTTCTGGATCAGTTAAGATTGAGCTCCAATATAAATCTACAGCTCTATAGGTTAAAGATCTTGCTGTTAAGTTAGCGTTGTAATAAGCACGGTTGTTTTCTAGTTGTCCGTACTTAAGTCCTGAGGTGCCGTATACAGCAAACGAATAACGGGCCATTTAGTTACATTCCGGCTAGAAGGAAAGGGTTAAACCTAATCGCTTGAGCAGTTTCATTTGCTTCTGTGGCTGTGGTATTAAGAGTATTGTACTCAGTGCTTCCAACGTATAGTACGTTTGCGTTTCCTACCTTGGGTTGTCCAGTCCCTGAGATTGCAAATCCAAGTGCGTTTGTAGAGTTATATGATTCAAATAGATTATTCGTTACAGTAGCTGAGCTATTCTTTAGAGTCAAAGCTGTTGTATTAGAGACAGTCATGTTGTCTCCAGCTTTTAACAGGTATGGGGCGGTAGAAAGTCCGTTTACTAATCCTCGCTCAATGTTGGTAATGCGTTCATCTAGAGAGTTCCACGACGTAGTGTTGGCGAATGTACCGGTGTAGTTTGAGGTAAGCAAGCCATTAGTAGCGTCTACAGTTCCGTTAAGAGTAATCTCAATAGCCCGCACCTCATCCTGCAAGGAGTTGATGTGGTCTGCAAGGATGGTGTCCTGTAGGTCTACCTTAGTTACAAAACTTCGTACGTTCGTGGGAAATGAGGCTGGCATCGTTTTTCCTTTTCTAGGCTATTCCACCGGTAAGGTTGAATACGAGGTCGGTCGGCAGTAGATAGGGAATCTGGCCTGCGCTTAATGTGATTGTACCTGCAGAGGCTGCGTTAGTAATATTGAACTTAGTGACGTCTACTGATTCTACTCCTGGAATTAGAGCAACTGTGGAAATTACAGAGGACAGGGGCATAACCCTTCCAAACTCGTTCTTCTCATAGGAGAATAGTCCACCAGCATTTAGCAGTGCTTTAGATACGTCTAATTTTACTGTGGATTGCTTGTATGAATTATTTATAGTAAGAGCAAGCGTTAAATATAAAGGGACATACGAAGGAGACTGTACAGTTACAGTAGTTCCTACTGGAATCTTGTCATCTAGATAGTCTTCAATATTATCTTTAATGTCATTCCACGCATTTGTTGGATTGCCATTAGTAATGCCGGGTGTAATAGTTCCATCATCTTGTGGTTGCATGTAAAGAGTTATGTTTGTATACACTGCGCCAATAGCTTTAGTACGACCTACTTGTGGAACTAAATTAGCTAAGTATTCAAAGTCAGGCAAAGTAATTGCTCGTTGTTTAGCTATGATCGCTCCTTTAATTTTTTTTCTGAGCTGCGTCCCTGAGTCTGCATCAGCCCCACCAATTGCGGGGTTAGCATTGCTCACTGTTAGGAGTGAAAGAACTTCTGGATTTCCATTTCCAGGTATAAAAGTAATTTCTTCTATTTTATCTGAAGCAATGTTGCCCGCTATACCAATACTAACTTTATACAAAGCACTGATTAATTGATTAGCTTGAGGAATTAATCCATTAACTCCATCTCCAAATATAACTGTAGTAGTTCCATCAGCATTTAGTTTTGTAGTAAACACTAGATCTGTAGGGCTAGAGTCTGCAAGAGAATCAACATATGTCCAAGGAGTAAAAGCACTTCCTTGTCCTACATATACGACTAGGCTATTGTCCACGATGCCTACGTCAAACAATTCAAACTCTTGACCGGAAGATCCGTCAGAAGTTCCTACGCTTACTGGAAGTGGCTTATACGTTGTTGGACTGATTAAGTCTGGTCTATCAGTATTTACTGTCTTACCCTCTCTAGTTAAAGCGGTAATGCTTTGACCAGGTTGAAGAGCTACTATTGCTTCAGTAGTTTCAAAGTAAACTTCACTATACTCTCCCGTAGTCAACGGAGCCATGACTTGTGTTCCTGCGGGAAGGGTAATGTTGGTATCGCCATTGTTTAAAAATGTAACACTAAGTTCCGCTGGAGTAGGGCCAGAAGGTTTATATCCATATAGTTCTGCAAACCTAAGAAGAGTTTCATTTTTGATAGCGGTATCAACAGAGGTTTCATTAGCTACTCGGTCTAGATAATAGGACATGATGTCGCCCATATAGGCAAAAGCATCTAGTAAAATTCCACCAAAGTCTGAAGGATTTGAGGCATCCCAGTTGGCATTGGTTCTTTGATTTACAAGGCGGATTAAGTCAGCACGCAATGCTTCATAATCTCTAGAGGTATAGTCTATTTGCATTACTGAGCCGCACTTTCTATGAGTCCATTAGCGCCGAATACCGCACTGCTTATACTTACAGATCCAAGTCTATCGTTGGGAAGCTCTACTGTGATACCTATATTTGCATAACCATCGGAATTTACTTCCTCCAAAGTTAAGGCGGAAATGCGTAGTTCAGGAAGGTACAAAGCTACGGCGTCAGTTATCGCTACTCGAACAGCCGCATAAAAGTCATTTTCATTTTCAAACAGTGCTTTAGCAATGTCGGTTCCATAGTCTGGATTCCAAGGACGCTGTCCCACAGGGGTAGACAGCAAAGTCAATAGACGATCTAGGTAGACCTTAGACTCTGTTGTTACCGAATCTAGCTTGCCAAACAAGTCTAGAGTAAACGGGTAGTTTATTGCTCTCATGCTTTAGCTCCTAACCATACTGGAAACTCTGGGTCTCCACCTTCGAACATGACCCATACGTTAGTTCCTACTTTGGGAATAAAATTACCTATAAGATTGATTGTAGCAAGTGCCCCAGGAGCTGCTGGTCCAGTTCCGGCAGCAGAATAGTTCAGGTATGCTCCAGAAACATCAGCAGAACAGACAAACTCTAGATAATCTTTAGGTACTAATCGTAGCGTAAAAGAGTGTTTTATGACTTGATTTGGACTAGTTCCACTGTGGTTAATAACCATATCTGTGTGGTTATTAGTGACTGTTCCCCCTTCGGAAGGAGCAACGTGAGTATAAGCAGTAGGGATTGTATGAGCGCTGTGAAGTCCTAAAGACGTAATACTTGACGCACTGTTAGCTATGTTAGTCCCATTTTTTCTAATCCATAAAGAAACATTACTAAACCCAAGAGTATCTTTTTTTACAACCGCAGACAAATTAATTAAATAGTCTCCCTCTTCAGTTATATTAAATTTATTACTAGCTAACGTTATTTTGTTGGAGGTTGACGTATTCCAGCCTGTAATGACTGTATCTGAGGTACCTATGTTTTGATCAGAGCTAGTATAGAAAGTTCCATATGGATAGTTAATTTGAGATACTACACCCCCTACCTGTGGAACCCAGCTAGATTTTTGTGTGCCAGTTACTTGAGGTATCTGAAGTTTTACTCGACCTTTTTTTAAAGGGTCTTTTATGTCTACAACTTTTCCAGAATATATTCCATGAAATCTAACTCTGCCCATAGGGTCCTGCATGTAGTTTAAGTCGGTAACAATTTTGCTCATGTCAATCATAGTACTTTGTTACCTTTCGTTGCTTTCCACGCAGTGCTCCGTTTAACAGACGAAAAGTTAGGTATAGAGTTTTGGTATAAATTAGGAGATTTTTCATCTGGTGTTAGCGCAGTATCTCTTGGTTTTATGTTTACAGACTCAATTGGCGGCTTATACAGTTCGTTGTCGTTAACAGAAAATGCATAGTCTACAAGCACTGATTCTGCAGGTGCTATATTTTGTCCAGCCAGCTCAGCATTTACATCTCGCACGTCTACAGTTTTGTAGGCGTTAGGATTTTCTTCCCCTAGCACATCTGTACCTAGTTCTACATCTAGCATATAGTTAGCTGGTAGTCGTCCAAATCTATGAGTTACTTTTAATACCGTCCAACAACCAGACATGCCATTAGGTACTCCGTCGATATAAATCGGGTCATACGGACGTATGCTTGCGTTACCCACAAGCGTAGCGGTTGCTCTGTACGCATAGCGTTTAGTTTCAGCAAGGTCATTGGCTATAGCTTTTGCTTCGGTTAAGCTAGTAGTTACTTCATGTACGTGATGTTGTTTGTACTTTGCTTTTGGTTTACTGCTAGAACTTACTTTAGAAAATTTAGATGGCATCGAAATACTCCTTGCTAGGAACAACTTTTCCTAAGCTTTCTACTCCGGTGTAATCTTTTGCATTATGGCTAGTAGCAATGATATTGCCAGACGAAGTATTAGTTCCGGTCATTACTCGATCTATACGAACCCCTGTTTCTATAGAGTCATCAGAGATTATAGGAGTAAAACTAAAACAAGTTCCTGCATGGCGTTCTTCTTTTGTAAGTCCATCTCTATATAAAAAATAAGGGGCTTTAGATTTTTTATCCCGATAAATTTTATCTTTAGATACAAAGAACACAGTAGTGTTTTCTGTCCGTAGCGCAAACCCAGTTTGTCTTGCAAGACGTCTTAAGATTTGCCAATCTGTTTGTCCCGCCTGTACGATAGTTTCTCGTAGTCTTGGATGACGTTGAGTAATTGCGGTTAAGCCTCGTTTTGCCGCTATCTTAGACACTACTTGATCTGCTGTTACGTTTCTAAAAATTACTTGGTCGCTGTCTTTAAGAACCGCTGAAGCTGATACGCACCAGATCTCAGTCACGTGAGCTTTTACTGTAGATGACGGGTCTATTTGATATACGTATCCTTGAAATACAGAGTTAACATTTCCGCTAGAATATTTAAATTCTACGGGATCTGAGGATACAATACTTGTATCGTCTTTCTCCGACTTGCCTTTAAAGGTTAGTACAAGAACATCATGTGACTCCTGTTCTTGATATAAGTCTGCTGATATCAAGATTAATTCAAATTTAGGAGTTTTTGGAAAACGCACTGAAAAATTAGAATAATGCGGAGAGGCTGTAGATTCAAATTGAAATGCGCTATAGGGAGTAGGTGGCTTATCTATTGGCATATGGAACTCGTATCACTGTGCCAGGTTCTATAGAAAAAGGGTCTGTAATTTCTGGATTAATCTCCATAATGCGCCACCACAACAAAGAGTTAAGAAGGTATTTGTCTGCAATAGTTCCTAAATTATCCCCGAATATCCAAGTGTATTCAAAAAAACTTACATTACCGACTTCTTCAAAATCTCTGAATACTACGATATCATAGTTGCCAGTAGACTTATTCTCTATTTGCGCGAGAGGTCCGGTAAAGTATCTAGACCTACGGGTTATATTACTCATGGTTTGGGGCTTTCCTTTGTTGCTTCTTCCTTAGCTTTATCGTATTTCTTAGTATCCTCTCTAAATTTCTTCTGTGCTTCTTCGTTTAGTTCACTTATTACTGGGTATCTAATAAACTGTAGGTCTACCGTAGAAAACATAGGTATCATTTGCGCAGTAAAGATTACGTGATTTACACTTAAAGATGCTAGAGATACCTTGTACCGCATGTTTTGATGAATTTTTAACCATACGGGAGTACCAGTAATATAACCAAAGTCTGCAGTCATAGGTGCATTTCCATTTTCGGTATAACTAAGAAGAGTTCCCTGACTAGCTCTAGGATCTCCATTTACTACGCGGTACAAAAATTCTAAGTCATACTCGGTACCCCTATGTAAAATTCCTTGCACTTCTTCAGGAGTTAATGTTCTAGGATAGTTATCACTGTACGATTCCCATCTACCTTTTAATCCCGCTAATTCTGTCATGTCAGCTACTCGGTTTAAGTACAAGGTAACTGATATAGAAAACGCTCCACCAATATAGTTTGCTGGATCATGAGTAGCAAGTATCCAGTCAATAGATGTATCCATAGCTGTGCTATAGCCTACGTTTGTTGGGTTGTAGATAAATCTAAATCCCCAGGGCAAACCACTATCTGCGTTAAGAGCTTTAGCAGTATTTGTATCTTGAAATATCATTCCAAGTACACCAGAAGCAGAAGTTTCACGTGCTAAAAGATTTAGTCTATCAGTAGGAATAATAAAGTTAGCTCGTCTCTTTCCACCAGTATCCTTTAAAAAATCGTCTTTAATTCTATTCCAATGACTTACGTCTCTAGTAGAGTAATGATTAGGTGGGTTAGTTCTATTATATTGATTAAAAGTTTCGGGTTTTCCAGGAAGAGAACCAAAGGAATCAGAAGGACCGTCGTCTACGGCATCTTGACAAGTATTATTTCTAATTTCTGTAAGCAAAACTCTAGCTTTTTTACTGTGTTCTATTTTGTCTCCACCAGTAGGAGCTAAAGTGCTTGGGTATTCTGTATCGGTTCCTACTATTTTTTCAGAAATATTTTGCTTAAGTACTTCTGGAGTCATGTTGTCTGCTTCTAAAGGATAGTAGCGTATCAAATATGTAAAACCATATTGACCTGCTGAAAAACCCGATAAAGCCGGATAACTTTTTCCATCATTTCTTTTTATAACGGCTGCCCACCGCTGCGGTTTAGAACACTTATCTAAAGCAATAAGCTCTTCTTGCAGCGCTTCTTGACGTACTATTTTAGGGATAGATAAGTTTTTCTTTGCTTTTGTAAATTGAATACCAGTAACATAGGTACTAGAATGAGGCAAGACTTCAATGTCATTCTCACTATTATTTATAATAGCTTCGGCTGGAGTTCCTTGGTTTACTTTTGATCCCGGTTTAATTTTTACAAAGAAACTAGGTTGTAAAAAAGTGTTTGCTTTTTTAGCCGTAACGCTAACAATAAATAGATTTTTTATAGTTTCGTTATCAGTAGTAACACCTGTAGAGCCTACGGTAAAGGTTGGGTCTGCAAAAAAGGGAAACTCAAAAGCTGTTTTTCTTTTATAGAATTTTTCATGTTTCTTCCACTCTACCTCACCTATTTTAAAGTCAGCGGCTTTAGCAGTTCTATAGCTATCTCGCACATATACTTCTATGCCATTATCTCTATTTAGGGGTTGCGCCCCTTGACTAGGACTTAAATCACTTGTTTGTCTCCACACTCTAACTACATAGATAATAGTGTTGCCCTGGAATACAGTCTTGTTCTGTGTAGTGATGGGCACAACAACGCCTGTTTGTCCCCCGGCCTCGTAAGCATCTACCGTCCAAAAGTATGCGGGATTATTGGGAGCATAGGTGCTATTAGCATCTAGATAACTTGACAGATTATCGTACGTCCATGCCATTAGTTACTCCTCAATCCATTTACTTTAAATTCATCATTTATAGCTTTACGTAGGCTTGAGGCTACGCGGGTAATTTCTGAGCTTCCTAGTTTATCTACTCGCAATTGTAGATCTACCTTTACATTTATATTTTGACTAGAGGTAAAAGAGCCTGACACAGAACCGGCTCGTACCTGACCGGCAGCTCCTGTGGTTTCCATAGCCATGCCGGCAGTAGCTGGATTGTCTCCACCTATACCTGCTTCTTGTCTAGCTACAACGGCATCATCTAAGAACTTAGTAAATGATCCGTTTTTTAGGGTTTCCCATCTGCTCCAGTTTTTACCCTTGTTAGACATGTGGTATGCAACTTGAGCATTAATAGTTGGATTTAGTAAGTCGTTAAGACCTTTTAGTTTAAATCTACTCTTGTTCGAAGATACCCAAGACTTGTTAATTCTATCTTTATAGTTATCCCCAGCCATATTGATTTGAAATAGACCGTAATCTTTAGTGTTATTTACCTGACCGGCATATCCTCCAGATTCTGCTAGAGCAATAGCAAAAGCAGTATCTAAGGCTTTACCTTTAAATCCAATATTACTAAGGAATTTTATTAACCCTTTTCTACTACCGCCTACCATAGAGCCATTGTCTCCAGAGACCCTATCCATGACGTTATTTAAAAAGTTTTCTCCTTTAGACTTCGGGATCTTTATACCCTGTTCGATATCGTCAGCAGGAAACTCTCTCTGAAGATCTGCAAAATTCATAGGAGATCCGGATAGCATTGAGCTGCTTAGAGATTCACTAAGCGGTACGCTACTTAAATTAGCTAACGAATCAAACCTTAAACCACCATCTGGTGGGCGAATTACGGCGCTCTTGTTAGGTTCTTTGTCTTTACCAAAGCCTAAGAATCCTTTTATCGCCCCAAATATATTTCCTACTTTGCTCTTTACATTGCTTATTAGTTTTCCAAAAAAACCTTTAGCGTTTACGCGACCTTGCGCACCAACTCCGCCTGGATCTCTAAGCTCAAAGTGAAGGTGTGGACCCGTGGATGTTCCTGCTCCAGGTGCACCCTTCCTACCACCGGACTTACCAATTACATCCCCTGCATTTACGGGTTGTCCTACCTTTACTAAAATCTCACTTAAGTGGGCATATAGTGTGCTCTTCTTACCGTGATTAATAATTACGTGATATCCATATTGCCTGTGAGTTCCCGTGTGTGTAACAGTACCGTTAGCAGCAGCAACAATTGGAGTTCCTACTTTTACTCCGTAGTCGATACCTCTGTGATACGAAGAGATCTGTGGATTCCTAGAGTTATCTCTAGGACCAAAGTTAGAAGTAACGGGTGTTCCTCTAGGTACAGGCATTCGCAGAGTCATGCCTTCAGTGTCTTTATTTCCAGTACCTGTTCCCGTAGTAAATCCTTTTTGTGGAGTTGCTGAAATTCCTGGAGGCATGTTATTCATCTGTGCGGGGGTGTCTCCACCCATACCGCAAGCGTGAGGTCCAATATTTCCGTGAGGACAATCTCCACCCTGTCCAAAAGCGTAACCTAAACCATAACCAACACCAGAGGTTAAAGCACCAATTGCAGCGCCTGGAATAGCGCCAATACCACCAGCAAAAGCACCAGCAATACCTCCACCAACAGCTCCCGCTCCCATAGAGCTCATCAAACCGCCAAAGAAACCTTGATTATTTTTTGCTGCCTGATATCCACTAAAGCCAGAGATTGCAAAACTAAGCCCTGGAATAAATCTACCCGCTCCCTTAGCAGTTGCTTTCATTCCTGCTTTAAATCCACTTCTTCCAAATAAACGATTTCTAATTGCTAATCCAAGTGTACCTGCACCTAATGCTGTTGGGCCTGCACCTAAACCACCAGCAACAGGAGCAGCACCCGCAGCGCCAAGACCAGCGGCGCCACCTCTATAAACACCTAGCATTGAACGCATCATAAGAAAGTTTGCAGCTCCACCCATTAATCCACCACCAAGTCCTGAAAGCATTGCGCCAGTGTTTCCAGCTGCTGGAAGTGTTTGAAGCACTCCACGCAAAGTTCCAAGAGCTTGCGCTACGCCAGCTGCTTCTTCAGCTAGTTTGCTAAATCCGTCATTGACTGCTGCAGTGCTACGCAGCGCTACGTTATACCCACCTACTAAACCTTTTTCTGTAGCCTGTAGTTTACGAGCTTCGCTGGTGTTGTAACGGAAGTTAGTACGCATAGGGCTTTCTTGACCTACACCTAGTAGATCTAAAGCTCTATTAGAACCTTGTAAATCTTTTTTTGTTAACGGCGAATCTTTTTTTGCACGAGCAATAATACCCATTTGAATAATGCCAGCAAGATTTTGATCTCCACCCGCAATAGCTTGGATAGTTGCATAGCCTTTAGATCCTGGGTTTAGTACTAAGGCTGCTTGTTCTGGGGTTACTTTACGACCACCATATAAGAATCTGTAGGTGTCATTAATAATTTGATTAGGAGGCTTTACATTTCCTTGTGCATCACGAACTGCAACACCAATACGTAAGAAACGCATAGCATTAATACCAGCAAGTCCTTGAGCCATTTGTTCATTAGTGCCACCAGTTAATGCGCTAAGACCACCAACTTGTGGCATAACATTTCTAAAGGTGCCGCTAGTTGCGGTATAACCACCACTGTACATAAGCGACATTGCTGCCATGGTTGGTCCCATAGCACTAGTAGCTCCGCCGCCTACGGCTCTATTAGATCTTAAAATTACTTGACGAGAGTTAAGCCCACTGATACCTGCTACGGCATCCGCACCAAGACGTTGAGTTACAGCAGCGCCAGTGTTGGGCATCATGCCCATACCAATGGCGCCCAGACCTACAGCAGCTAGTCCTATTCCACCTGCAACTTTTGCAGCACGGGATGCACCAAAGGTGGGCATGTCGCCCATAGAGTTAGAAAGACCAGACTTTGATTTGGAGCCGGTAGCGGCTTCCATATTCTTTTTAATCTTCTCAGTGGTCTTTTCAACTTCCTTCAAGACTTTAAGGAACTGAGTTATACCTTTGTTATTCTTTGTGTGGAATTTATCGATACCAGACGTGGCGCCACTGACGATGTTGTCATCGCCAGACGGCATTAAGTTGTCATAACTTGCCACTATTTACACCCCTAGGTCTACTTACTGCTCGGTCTAACCAAATCAATCGTTCTCTTAAGCTAAGATCCTTTAACTCTGTCAAGGACCATCCTGGATAGAACTGCGCCAGGTAGTCCAGAGAAATAATTAAATTCTCGTAGCTAAATTCTTTACTGAAACAAATCCGCTAACGTGAGCGGAAGCGGAACCTCCTGACCGCAAGAATTACAGTCTTTTTTGATTTGTTGTAGTTGTGGACCAGGGTTACGTTCTGATATAGCGTTTAGGATTGCTCTGCGATCAGAGACACTCATCTTTAGAATTGCATTGGAATCTAAGACGGGGTTATCGTTGATCTCTAGAACACAGCTCTTTAATACAATGGAATCCAATTCTGGAGCTGTTTTATTTGTTGCCGATACCAGTTGCTTTTGAGTAACACCATTTGGTAGGCGAACTTTTACCTCGCCTACTTTGCACTTTACAGTGAATACTGAGTCACCTTCAAGCTTCTTTAAAGGAACATCTTTATTTAAGTCGATAGTGATAGTTTTGTTATCTTCACACTTAGAGCAGATCTGACCTTCTACGGTCACTTCTTCTCCAAAAGTAATCTTTCTAATCTCTAGAAGTAGTAGCTCTCGGTCTCCTGCAAGCATAGTATCTAGTAGATCTTTATCTACAGGTTTGCCGTTTAGCTTTACTACCGCACGATCTAGGACAGTCATAAGTCCTTTTGACACGTCTGAGACTTTGGCAATAGCTTCTTCGTCAGCTCCGGTAAGCTCTCGCACTTCTGCTGTAGTTATGAACTCACCAAAAGGAACTTGAAGTCCTGCTAGCAGTTCTACCTGCGGATCAGAAGGTGGTTTGATTGGAGTTTCCTCACGAACCACCTCCTGAGTCACAGACTTCAATGCTTTGTCCGTTAGCTGGGTTACCAAAGCGGGATTCTCTGCCGCGCTTATGGTGGTCGTATTAGTAGTCATTTAGTTTTCCTTATCTAATTTATAGAGCTGGTGCTTTCGCGCCACCGTCTGTTGTATAATCTGTAGCAAACGAGACATCAAAGCCTTCGTGTACTAGAGTCATTTCTTCTACCATGAGGGTGTTTCCACCAGCATCAAGGTTGCTATATCCGATGTTGGTAATCCAAGCATTGTACACCTTGAATACCATGGATTTGTGAAGGTCAGTGTCAAACGGAGTTCCCGCAGTAGTGTCGTCATTTCCAGTTAAAGCCTTTGGATTTGGATGGCTTAAAACTGAAATTTCTACGTTACAACGGAATTCAGCACCAACACCAGTTTGAGCAGTTCCTGTGGAAATAGCAAACAGGCGCTTCATCCATAGGGCATGTTCTTTTTGACCCATGGTAATACCCTTAGAAAGAGTAATTGGTGTAAATGAACTTTGACCTGGAAGTTGATGGAAGTTGGTATTGAATCCACCTTCACGGTATGCAATGCTCTCAGTAGAGACTGTCAAACCGGAGACAGAAACAAATCCCATTGCTCCAAACTTAGGTCCAAAGGATACTTTTTGAGTACTCTCTTTTGGATCAAATTTAACTAAGAATCGAAAATTACGGAATTGATCCGTTGCAATCGCACTTAGCCTATTATTTTGTGTTGTCATTTGTTATCTCCTTACCGGTTTCCGGTTAGTTGGCTTAGTTTAATAACAACGAATTCGGCTGGGTATTGCAACGCAACTCCGACTTCGATGTTAACGATTCCATTTTGAATATCTGTAAAAGAGGTGGTAGTGCTATCTACACGGACAAAGAATGCCTGTGCTGCTGTAGCACCTCGTAAACCACCTGCGTTCCAAAAACCTAGAAGGAAGGAGCTAAGGCCTGTGTTGAGAGCTTTCCAAAGATTTGGATCGTTATTCTCAAACAAAGCAAATTGGCTTCTATTTTCTAGTTCTTTTCTAATATAAATCAAAGCACGCTTTATGTTGATATAGCGTTCTGTTGAAGTATTGCGAAGTGTACGACCACCCATGACTACAATGCCTGCACCAGGAACCTGGCGAATAGCATTAAGTGGCTTGACGCTGTCGTTTAGGGCATCAAGCTCTGCGTTTGTTAGTTGCCTTTCTGGAGCAACAACATTAGCAAGCGAGTTTGTAAGACCCGCTGGGGTCTTGAATACGCCACGAGAAGCATCAGTTGCTAGGTACTGACCTACCATTGCAGCGCCAGGAGCTTGAAGGCGAACAGCACCGGCAGAAGCACGGAGTGAATCTGGAATCAAAGTCCATGGATAATACGCTGCTGCAATGCCGCCGTCCGAATCTGGGGCAGCTGCAATAACGTCAGTAACATAGGTAGTAGCTTCTGCTCGTGTCTGTCCTTGAGGAACATCGACGACTGCAAAAGCATCTCCACGAAGCTCGCAGTAATTGACCAAGTCTCCTTGAATATTTACAGAGAGCGTACGATCGTTTGTAGTTCCGCTAGGCGCATAGATATATGCTGCGTTAGGGATGTTGAAAACAAGTGGGTTTTGAACAGCATCAAATGTAATTAAACCTTCTGAATAGTTTGGTCTTGTTGGAGCAGAACCATTGAGTCCTCCGCTTAGGGTCTTAAGACCATCGGCTTCTGGACGATCATCTGGAGCTACTGATGCAGAGTCTAGATCTACTACTCGAATGTAGTTAGAGCTAGAGTTTATAACTGATTCCACATAACGTGGGTCAGTATCAATCATGCTTAGGTCTGTGAACTGCTCTACAACTGTTCCGCTTGAAGATACAAGTAAGTTAAAACGAGTATTTGTTCCAGCGTCCTTTACTTCTACGGCAAGGTCATTGCCCCAAGCTCCAGCATTCTCTGCCTTAACTTGTAGAGTGTTTATGGATCCGGATGCACGGTCTGTAAGTGTTACCGTTGCTTGTGCTGCGCCGGCGCCAGTAATACGCTTTACGTAAAGCTGACGACCACCGTTAGCAAAGAAGTTGTAAGCTGCCCAGGTTAGTGGGTAGGTGTCATTTACCGTACCAAAAGTTTTGGTGAAAGATGTCCATGAATTTAACAATACTGGTGAGCTTGCAGGTCCTTTTTCTACAGGGCCAACAAACGCGCCAATTGCTGTTCCGACATCTCCAAGAGCTACCGACTCAGGAAGTGGTACCTCTTGAATAAAAACACCTGGTCTACTGAATGTAGCCATATGTATGTCTCCTTGGGTTTATATGGTTATTGTCTCTAGATGCCATGTTATATCTGAATTGTTTCGAATGGAGTGGCCGTATAAAATATATCGATATTTGGATTTTGAGTGACCTTATAGACATCTGCAAACTCTCGTTGAAAGAGCTCAGAGCTAATTCGGACAGTGTAGATATTTCTAAACAGACGCTTGTCTTGTTCAGTAGTATCTCTTTTGGCAAACCCGATCAAATCCAAACGACGAACGCTTCGATCTTCTGGAATTTCCAGGCCTCCAAATCTAAATGGGATACGGTTATATTTTGATAACTCGTATACGATCTGCCGGTCGTGTCTTGGTTGACGGGCATATGTAGTAATTTGATAATCTAAGTTTACAGGAATAGGCAAGCTAGATCTGTACTCTTCGTCATCAGTAGTTCCTTCAGGACTGTATTTACCGGGGCCAGATGTGAAGTACCATTCTCCGCGGTGTTCTCTCTCTGAATCGATAGCTACATTGATGAGGTCAATTGTTATATAGGGATACGCTTGGAATCTAATCTCAGTGTCCGGCTGTCCAAACCATACTCCTACAGGTCTTGCTGAATTTCCCGAATCAGATACGGTGATTCCAGTTAGTGCAGCTTTAAGGGCTTTATCTTCATTAAGAATAAATGGCATTAGATGAACTTCCCCTTCTTCAAGACTCTGTCAAAGTATGCAGTCATTTCAGTGTCTCGTACGCCAGCCATAAACTGACGGACTACGGGGTTAGGTGGAGTTTTAGGAGTGCCGTACTCAGCGTCTTCTATGATGTTAGAGTGTTTTCTTGGATACTTAACTTGATAACTCGTATCCGATGGCACAACAGTTAAATGTCTAGAAGCTTTAGTTGGCCAACCAGATTCATAGGCTTTACGGCGTAGCTGTGCAGTTAGTTTGTTAGCTGCGTTTTGCTGACCCTGTTGAAGATGCTTAGAGACGAAGTTACTTAGGCTCACGTTTACCGAGTTTCGAGGAGAGTAGGTATCCTGATACGAACCCTACAACTGCGGCCTTCTTCCCCTTTTCAGGAGTAGCACCAATCAGTCCTCGGACAAACTCTTGTTTATCAGCGTCTGTCTCGGCTTGCATTAGTTTACGTGCAAGGTTAATCATCTCAAATCCTCTCAGTGAGGCGTGCAGGGTATAGCAGGGTTCCGGGGGCACCCCCGGCGTCAAGATAAGAATAAATGAAAAAGCCCCCTTTCGGGGGCTAAGTCATTACTTCTTTTTCTTCTTTTTAGCTGCCTTCTTTTTAGTCTTGGCATACTTTTTATTAGCAGCGGCTAGGGTCTTCTCCCCGTGCTTGTTTTTAGGCATTCCACATCCACAAGTTGCACACATTATTTCTTGCCTTTCTTTTTGGCCTTTAGGGCTTTGAAGTCAGCTTTCTTGCCTTTCTTTTTAGCTTTAGATTTGCTCTGCTTGCCAGTCTTCTTCTTAGCAGCTTTCTTAGTGGGTTTCATTTTCAAGTTGCTCATACATCCACATGTAGCGCACATTGTCTTTTCCTATCTATGTCGTGCCGTTTTTTTGGCAATTTTTTGGGCCAGCATGGTCCTTGTTTAGCCATGTTTTTTTTTCACTTTCTTAGTTTAAGATCATTAGCATACACCCATTTACGTTGAGCTTGGGATTTAAAAAGCATCAGACATCGCCTGGAGCGCCCTCTGGCTGCTCATAGAAGGAGTAAGTATCTCGAGGATCAAATGGGGTATAGGTAGCATATTGTGTAAATTGTGGGTCGTTGATAAGTTCTTCCGCGTTTACCTGGTAGCACATAACGGAGAAGAGGGTATAGTCGTTAGTAATAATTCCTTTAGGCAATACCTGTCTAGGACTAAACACTTCGTTCTTAAATACTATGCGGTCTCGTAGGAACGCATCAGGGTTGGTAGGCAAAGCTCGTAGCTCAGGAATAAGAATGGTGTCAGTAGTGGATTGAGCGCTACCTTCGGCTATATCCATGTTGATAGTTATGTTTAAAACGTCAGTGTTATAGAAGCCTCGATCAGAAGGAACGGTCATGCCCTGGATCAAGGTAGCGTTAATAACTGGGATGTAGTACGGACCCTTCCAACGACGTCCGCCTGTGTTGGCTCCTACGTCATAGATTAAATCAACAACTGTGGCAATCGGATCGTATAGCCACCACTCTAGTTCGTACCCTACGGTGCGTACGACTTCTTTTGTGGTTCCACGGATAATAGATCCCCGCTCATGGTTGATGGGGAATCTGACACCTTCTACACGTTCGCCTCGCATATGGGAAGTATAGACCTGACAGCCTTATTGGTTTGGGTCTACTACCGATAGCTTTGTTTTAGTTACGTGCTCGTGAGGCCAACTTGGGGTGGAATTATCGTGTAGCTTTCCCTTAATATAGTGACGACCAAACACTTCTCCGCCTGCAGTATCTGCTCTAAACCGTTCAAATTCCCTCAATGGCTTAAGAACATTTGGGTCATCATCAATGCTGTAGTGCTCCATAGCAAACTCTTGAATCATTGTTTTATGTACAGGTACAAAAAAGAATACGGGATCGCCCTTTCTAAATGTAACAAGACGCCCTGGGTCAGTAAACTTCCAGTTCATAGTTGGAGAGGAAGGACTCCAATCAGTTTCAATTATGGCACTTAAAGGAGATGCCCCTGGAACTACCAGATTAGGTGCCGGCATGATCCATAAGTTCCATCCAGGGGGAGTTCTTGGAACCGCATTTATATGGAAAGTTAAGATTCCATTACCGGTACCGTTATCTGCAAACACCGTGTCGTGGTCTGTATACCGCCCACAAATTATGGTCATACTATCCGCATGATCTCCGCCCTCCCAGATAGCCTGCACATCATGCGGAGCTAGCAAAGCCCAGCCATGCTGTGAAGCAAAGGTCATTGGTAGGCATCTGTATGCATATCCTTTTGACGTATCGTCCATCCATTGTCGATTAATGGGAGACTGAACTATGTTTAGCCTTTGTCCTTTGGGAGATATGTGATACCACTTGATATAAAAACTCATTCCGCAACCTTTGGCGTATCTAATCTAAGTTTAGTTTTATGACTGTCTACCTCTGCTTTGTCTTCCACTACAGTTCCTTTTATATAAAACTTTTGAGCTTGTCCGTTGTAGTTAGCCATATGATCTCCTCGGGATTGAGAAAACCTTCTATTCTGTTCTTTAAGCTCTGGGTTACTATCAAAAGATTTAAAGGTTACTTTAAAAGATTCCACATGGTTTCGTATCACCGGGAAGAACATAAATAAGGGTTCCCCCTTCTCATAGGTAATAGTTCCAGGCTTTATAAACTTTAAACTGAAAGGAAAGTGAAATGGAAGCCAATCTGTTTCTATTATTGCGTCCATGGGATAAATTATATCTTTTTGGGTATTTGTTAGGCCCCGCACATATAACGAAGTGCCTAGCGTAGTTCTAACTAGAATGTCAGTATTTACTGTAAGAATTCCATGGGCAAAGTGTGAAGTGGCATACCCACAATCAGTTTCACAAAACTCATGATTAGTGATAATTAAGTTTTCTTTGCCAGGTCCACCATCCCAAGTAGCAGTAAAACTGCAGGGTGAATGAGCTACCCAACCATACTGATTAGCTATTTTTAACGGCAAACAGTTGTACGCCCAGTTACCCGTGTCATTCATCCACTGACGAGTAACGTGGGCGGGTTGGATATCAAAGACACTTTCTTTACCGTCATGGGTATAGATGTCTATGAAGTTGTCTACCATTTACCAAGTGGGCAGGTTGCGGCTGCCAATTTTGTTTTTAGAGACATAATGCAACCACATTTTTTACATTGACTAGTTAATTGAATTAATTCTGGGCATGTTTTGCAAATAGCAAACCTGTCTTCAGCTATTTTTTCATTGTCCACATGTTTATTTGGATCTAAAACATGCCATGGCCTTGTTTCACCCAAGGCTTTTTTCCAATTTTCCCACTTAGACATATAGTGCTCCTTATCTAGTAATTACGTTTTCGCCATCCCATATGTCGCCAAAGTTAGCAGTTTGACCCTCTGGAATTTTAATCATTGTGTTGTCGCTTTCAAAAACCGCGTCTAGTAGACTGTTTGTTCCAGCGTTTGGCTGCTCTATATGCATGAGAATTACCACGTTATCACACAGGTATGCGTACAAATAAACTAAGGAGTCATTTGTTAACCAGGGCGTGTTATCTCCTCCGGTAAAACTTGTACCATCCCAGACAGCTCCGCTTCGTACAGAAGATCTATATTCGGTTACATTTCGCCCAATAATGGGGTTTCCACTGGCAAGGGCGTTCTCAACTCTTGCTTTTTTTGCAGGAACTGGAATGTCTTCAAGAGTACGCCAAATATCCCAAGTACCTTCTGCATTTTTTACGATAAACGCATACATATATCTCTTATCCTATCTCATATTCTAGGAGAAGCAGCCGCCGCTGCAAGTTCCATAGTCTCCTTGACATCCTACATTATAAGGATCGCAATACTGAGGGCCTGGTGGAGGAGGTGGTGAGGCCGCTGGAGGCGGTGGTGAGGCCGCTGGCGGAGGTGGCGATGTTGGACTACAAACAGTATTTGTACCCACATAGTTATCACAACTGTCATAACATCCATACACAATGCAGTTGCCATACGCGTATAGGTACTCATAACAATTTGAACCACTACATACTGGACCAGGTGGAGGAGGTGCTGGTGGGGGAGGTGGAGTGCCTGCACCGCACGGAACACATTCTTGTTGAGTGTAAGGAATACAGCATCCAGATGGTGGCGCTCCTACAGTTTCATAATTAGTTCTTGTTCTGCATTTTGTACCACCATCACAATTACTAAAAGCTGACCATGCTCCTGGTTCTGGACATGGATCGCATACAGTAGGTGGAGGTGGCGGAGGAGGAGGAGGTGTTGGGGTACATGTGTAACAAGGAGTACATCCCGCTCCACCAGAACCACCGCAACTTGAGACGTTGCTTGCTAAGCAACTTCCAAATCCAGTAAATACTTCATCAATACAATCGCTTTCATCATAACGGCTAAAAACATTATTGATGGTACAAGTTTTTCTGTAAGCAAGGAAATTTCCTTCATAAGAATCTTCACCGTTACATACAGGTATTGTGTATGTATAAGCCTGGCAAGGTCCACAAACTTCTGGGCCTGGGCCTGGATCTGGTGGAGGTGGTGGTGGGGGACTCACAGTCTGAGTAACTGTAAAGGTAAAGGCTCCAAGTAATGGTGTGCAACCATTGTAAACTTGAACGTTATAGATTCCAGGAGCTACTGCAGGAACAGTTGCAGCGATCGTGCTTTGTGTTGCAGAGAATGAAGAATATCCAGAAGGTTCCCATACCACGTTAGAGACGCGGACACTTTGGCCAGATTCACAGCAGGGGAAATTTCCAGAAATTAATACCGTAGTTCCTACAGGACCGCTAGTAGGGGTAACGCTAGTAATTGAGGCAAGTTGAACTGTGCACTGTGGGCCTGGGCCTGGATCTGGTGGAGGAGGTGGAGGTGGCACGTAGTTACAGGCTGTTGAATTAGTTGCAATGACATAATCTAAAAGGTATTCATTACTAAATGTACTTGTTGCAGTAGTTACTTTTACAAAACCTAGACGTCTACGACGCGTAGTACCGTCGCAATAAAGTTCATCTAATGCATTACCTATTTGATATGTTGCGGGAAGTGCGGCTGACACAGCTGGACTAGTAATGAGTATGTTATCAGCTATGGAACCTTGATTAGAAGAACTAGTTGTTTTTAATATACCTAGAGACGTACCCTGATTGGGGGAAGTAGGAATGATTATTAGTGGAATACCAATTTCATTAACGGCTAAAGAGTCGGAAAATGCTCGTACGGTAACGGTACCGTTTAAAGATTTTACTGAAATACTTCCTATAGTTGTAAAAGAGCTAAGGCTATAATTTACAACAAACGTACTTACAACAGAAACAGTGCCATTAACTGAAGATAATATATCAATTTTTGATTCATAAATAGAGTTCGTAATGGAATATCTCGGTACGGCAGCCCACCAATTATTAGAATCTACAGACCAAAATATTAAACCAACACCACCTGTAGTAGTCATTTTGGCATCAAAAGAAGAGCTGCCTAGATCAATTACTGCTCTAGCATTTGTGGAGGCAGAAGTATCAGACTGGCCTTGTTGAGTTCCGTTTACGTACCAAGTTCCTGCTTGAACATTCCAGGGTTGCCCACTCTCAGCATTACCAAGAGTATCTACTGTAGACGCTCGGGAAAAAGTGTCTTCTATTCTAGATGCATACCATTGACGCCATTGTCCATTTACTTTAACGAAGGCAGCAGTAGCTTGTCTCCAAGTACCGTTTACTTTGACTGAAAGACGTGAAAGATTCTTCCAAGCACCATCTACCTTCGATAACCCGGGCATTATATATACTGCACCCAGATATCTCCATTACTGCCCTGTCCAGAAGTAGGTGTACTAGTAGAGACAGTAATATTGCGAACTACAGTTAATCCAGTTTCAGCAAGAGTAACTGCTCCATTTAAAACGTTTACTGCTCCTACAGTAGTAGGAGTAATTCCTAATCCCGCAGGGTTTAACTGTGGGCTGCCAAATGGATCCCATTGGCCGGTATTTGAGTTATATCGTTTAATTGCCATTAGTTAACTCCGTACAGTAGAACAGAACCTGAAGTAAAGGTTCCGGTAGAAAGAGATAATTGAACACTAGAGATATTATCTACCAAAGTAAAGCCGTTATGAGAATAAAGTATTGCTGTGCTATTTGAGGAGTTGGTATAAACACCTTTTAAGCAAGCAAAAGAAAATACGGCATTGGCTTTAAAATCAGGAATCTCTACAGTCCAGTGATTTGTGGTAGTAGCAGATTTAATGTTACTAATAGTGAATAGATTAGAGCCGTTAGTATAGTTAGTATTATTATTGTTTACGTTAATGTATAGAGAAGCATTTGCTGAAACATTTACTCCTCTAAACACAATATAGAGATCTTTATAGGAATCAGTAACCACAGGAATATTAAAAGTAGATCCGGTTGTTAACGAGTTTACGGAAATTAAATTTTTACCTGCATTGTTGAAAACATCAGAGTCTAGCCATATGTCGCCTTCAACCATTCCTACGGGAGCAGTTTCGCCTACAAATATGCGAGTTCCGGGTTTGTTATCAACGAATACTAATGGGTTAGCAGGTTGACCATTTTGTTGAATAGCCATAGTTATACAACCTCAGAACCGAATGCCTGGAAGGTAAGGTTGGCTGTAGAAGCCACTACCGTAATCGTGTCGGAAGCCGACAATGTGAGACCAATGGTAAAGGTCGTGGTTGTATTTGCTGGTACGGTTGTATCGTAGGCAAGGTACTGCTTGTTATCTAGAGCTGCGTTAGCCTCACGGATAGCTATGCGGTAAGTAGCCGCGGTAGCTCCTCGGTTGCAGATTACAATGGTGGACACCACAGCAGCGCTACCGGCTGTAGAAGGAACAGCGTATAGCTGGGTACCTCCTGCTACGTTTGCTGCTGGGGCAACCTGGCCTAGTACTTTATATGTTGTTGCCAAGAGATTGCTCCTTCGAATAGAAAGATAGATTAGCCGTAAGGCGTGGATCAGTTGGGCTCAATTCTAAGGCTTTGGTACCGTATTGAACTGCCTTATCAAAGTTTCCCAGGTGATAGTTGGCTATAGCTGCAAAATCCCAGGGAGCTGACCCCCAAGCAAACTCTTCACATAGATACTCCAGAGGCTTCTCGGTTATAGATATAGCTCGTTCTGCAACATAAGAACAATCAAACCACTGCCCCTGTTCGTAATAAAGCTGCGCTAAATCTACTAATGCCTCCCTCCTATCAGGAGCCTCATCGTGCGCCTTAAATAACCACTCTCGTCTAGTCTCAAGATTAGTATGCATCTTAGCTATATACCTCATTGAAGCAGCACGTTCTGGTTTCCAAGTAGCTCTAGGTAAGGATAGGTGACGTTCAAACTCAGATATGGCTTCTGGGAATCTGTTGTGGAAATAAAGCTCACGAGCGTAGTAGAAAGTATTGCGATCATCTGCAGGATCTTCTCTTACAGCCTGAGCAAGTAAGGGCATATATTGACTTCTAGATTTATTGTGATCGGGGAAATGATGTATCTCAAGATCAATCCAGTTCTGAACTTCCGTAGATTGATTGGTAACTATTACTTCGTGTACTGGGTGTTTCCAACGATAGCCACGTCGTGCGTGAATCTTATCCCCGCCGTATTGCAATCCAGGAGTGCCGTCAACATTCCAACTCCACGTGTATTTATAGCGTGGCCGGGTAGTGCCTTCAGGAGTTTTTTCTATAGCTTGACGCCATCCGGGTATTAAGACTTCATCCATGTCCAAAGCAATGCAGTAATCAATATCGTGTGGCAATAAGGCTAGTGAAGCATTGCGGGCGTCATCAAATCTCCAAGGCTTAACAGAGATACTAACTACGTTTACGCCAAGATCCCTACCAAGATCAATGGTGCCATCGCTAGAGCCAGTATCAGCAATAAGGAGATAATCTGCTTCTTTTGCGGACTCATACCATCTTTCTACGAAGTGTTTCTCGTTTAAAGCTATAGTGTATACCGCGATCTTCATAACGCCCCCTAATGAGATTATTCCTCAAATACTAGATCGTACCCAATTACTTCTCCGCTATCATCGCGGACTTCAAATTTTTCTGCACCTGTTTCTGGATCAATGCCTAGGCTTGTCTTAGTTGTCACGATAGTCTCCCCCATGGTGCTACGGTAGTGTTGCTAATTGAGCTAGATGCTGTAGGCAGATCAGTTTGAGCCGGTACAGCTCCTGAGATTCTAGGTGATAGTGCGCTAATAAGTCCGGGAATTGCACTATAAGCTGTATACAAAGTAGGTGAGGTTGTACCCGTCCAGAGGATACCTAACGCATAGCGTTGTCCCGCTACCAGTGTATAGGATGCTGGGTATCCGCTCGAAGTATTAAGTACGCGAGTGTACACAGTATTAGTGCTGCCAAAGAGTGTGACATCCGATGCGGTACGAGCAACTAAGTTAGCTGTGGTACCGTCAAATGTATACAGTCCAAGACGAGCTAGCGTTGTACCTGAAGCTGCGGTATTTGCGCTAACAACTGTTAATGATGAGATTGAAAGATCCCACAGTGGAGTAAAGAATACAAGATATGTAGTGCCGTTAGTCAAAGCGGCGTTGTAGTTTCCAGTTCTGGGATGAACATCTACTACAGATGTGGATTGATTTAAGTTGCCAGCAAGGTTAGCAGCTGGGACTACGCTTAACCAGTTTAATCCAGAAGCGGTAGTGGAGTCAGAAACCAAGGAGTATCCATTGGTTCCTACAGCCAAAGTGCCTACAGTTCCTGCACCAGTACCAGACAGGATGGCTCCTTTTGCTGTGTATTGATGACTTCCAACAAGTGTTGTTGTGCTTGTAGGAAGAGTGATAGTTCCGGTATTAGTAATGCTAGAGATTGTCGGGGTTGTAAGAGTTAAGTCAGCCACTGTTGTGGTGGTATCTCCAAGAGTTAGTGTGCTACTGCCTAGAGTCAAGGTAGAGTTAGCAAGCTTAATATTAGTTACGTTAGCATCTACAATCTTTGCAGTTGTAACTGTCCCGTCTGTAGGTGTGCGGGTATCTGTAAGTCTAGAATCTGTATAATTAGCTAGTCTTACCCAGTCACCAGCGTGAGCAAAATAAGCAGCTCCTTCAGAATGAACATGGGCAAACATTCCGTGGTTAGCGGCTGCGCTAGGTAGGTCTCCTACATTGTCAAAGTGAAGCCAGGTAATATCATCTGAGGTAATTAAAGATTTATCTAAGCCTATTATCGCAGCGGTAGAAGTGCCTGTATTTGTTATAGGACCTGTTACAGAGATAACTCCTGATGGACCTGTCGGTCCTTGTGGACCGACAATTTGTCCAGCGCTAAACCATTGCGTTCCATCCCATACATAAAGATCCCCATCTTCTTGTACGATCCACCCATCGTTTAATGTATTTCCTGTAGTTGGAAGGTCGGCAATTAAATTTTTACTTCCCTTTAAATTTACTGCTACGCTTTGTGGGCCTGTAGGACCAGTTGCTCCTGTAGGTCCTGTTACTGTTGAGTCCGCACCCGTAGGTCCTGTAGGTCCAGTTGGACCAGTAGGTCCAGTAGGGCCTGTGGGGCCGGTTGGACCTTGCGGTCCTGTAACACCTCTAGGAATTCCAAAGTCAAAAACAGCAATCTCCGGAGTACCAGAATTTACAACGGTGGCAGCTGCGTTAGGACTAAGAGTTGTTACTGTTCCTACGTTTACGATTGATGACGGTCCTGTAGAACCAGTTGGTCCGGTTACTGTGGATGCTGCACCTGTGGGACCTGTAACTCCTATGGGACCAGTTGGTCCAGTAACACCAGAAGAGTATGCAAGAGAGTTCCAAGGAGTTAATCCATTACCGACTTTAAATTTACCTGTGTCGTATTCATAACCCGCTTCTCCTTGAGAAAGAATTGGATTTGATTGACTCCACTCAAGAGCAGTACCACGTCTAAATTGAATTTTTACAGCCATTTACACTCCTAGTACGTTACCACCATTGATTGTAATTCCTCCACCGTAAACTGTATTGGGAACTCCACCATCAATGTTGTCATTTTCTGGGCCAGTAGGACCAGTTGGACCTGTAGGGCCAGGAATTGTTGATACAGGTCCAGTAGATCCGGTTGGGCCAGTAGGACCAGTAGGACCAGTAGGTCCTGGAATTATAGAGTTTGGACCTGTAGGACCTGTTGGTCCTATAGGACCTGTAGGACCTAAGTCTCCCTGAACACCCTCAGAGATTAGTAATCTCCATACAGAACCACTCCAGTACCACGTGGTTTGACCAACAGTAAACTGTTGATTTAATGTGGGATTATCTGGAAAGTCTATGGGCATAGCATGTCAGTATATCAACGAAATCTAGCCTTGTTTTTCTAAAGATTCTAAACCTTTAGAAACAGCATATCGTCGAAGTTCTGCTCCAAAATCAGTCTTGTAAGGAACCACCATGTGTTCCCAAAAGGCAGTATTTGCGTTAATTTCAATTGGTATTTCAGCCTTCTCTACAGCTAGACAAAAATTAAGATCTTGACTTACCTGCCCGGATTCGTCAGCAGTGGCATAAAAATACATAGGAATTTGTTCTATTACATCTTCTTTTACTTTATTAACTTTTACGACAAAACTTTCTATTCTAGAAAATACTTCTTTTTCTATTTTTATAAAATCAAGTGTGATCAATTTTGCTGAGATTTCTTGATCGTCTTTAATTGTATTTAATGCTATTTTAAAAGATTGTTGGGGAGAGTAAAAATCTTTTGTAGGAACACCCTCTATTAAAGAACTATTATTAATAATAGATATTAATGTCTCTGGCACCCATTGAATATGCGGTTGTATAAAAACAAGGGTATCAAGATTATTATTTAAGACTATTTCAGCCGCTTGATTTCTATAGGAACCCTCATCTGGAGACCAGTAGAACTGAAAAGAAATATCTTGTTTTTGTCCTTCTGCAAATGTTTCTGCAAGAGACTTTGCAAAAAATGCAGAAATAACGGGTTGAACTGAACACGTTGCTATAAGTACTTTTTTCATTTTATGCTCCAAATAAAAATAGGCGGGTTTTTATACCCGCCTATTCTATAGTAAATATTACTCTTGTTCGGAAGACGCTTCGGTAGCTGCTTCAGCAGCGGCTTTTAGTGCGGCTTCATCCGCCTCAAAAGCAGCTTTTTTAGCAGCTTCATCCGCAGCTTTTGCAGCTTCTTCAGCCTCTGTTTGAATAACAAACGCATCTGCCCACTCTTGAGCTTTTGCATTTGATGTAAAGGGAGTACTTCCCTCTTCACGAGGATCAAACGCTTGAGTTAGAAAGGTTCCGCCATCACGAAGGATAGTGGCTACTTTTTTATCTACTTCTACAGTAAATGACATTTATTAGACCTCCTTAGATCTAACTAGGAAGTATACGCTATTTCTCCAGGTACGAACACCATCATTTTCAGAACCACCAGCGATAATTTCTACGCCACCAAGGCAAGCCTTGTTGTAGGTGAAGTTAGACCAGTTGTTACCAACCGTACCAGAGTTAGCAGTATTGTATTGCGGGGTTGGACGAGAGTTAATTGGGATATGAGACGAGATAATTCTAGGCTCAGCCAAAAGGTTATCCATATCAAATACGTAATAGCCTGTGCTATCTGGCTTTTCGCAAATTGCATAACGACCGTCAAACCATACGTGAGGTGTACGGTGTAGTGTTGTATCACCTGTCATATATGGGCTTGAAGTTGTATGCAAACGGCGCCATCCAGTTTGAGCTGCTGTAAATGGTGCAACACCAGACTCTTGACTGTATTGAGCAAGTGTACGGCCATCCCAGAAAATAGTTCCTTCTGGAATACCTGTACGACTTAGTCGACCGCTACCAAACTTGACAACCTGAACGTAACGATTATCAATAGCATCATGACCAAAATGATAGGTCTGTGGATTCATTCCATCTCCTTGGAACTGTGAGCTAATCCAGTTATAGCTAGTCCAGCGCTGCTGTATGGAGTATTCCCAGTTAAATAGGTTCCAAAGGTTTTGTGTTTCCCAAGCGTTGGCATCGTATGGACGAATAAAGTGGATACCGGGACGGTATGCCCTACCAGTTGACATGATGCTAAGTTCACCAGGAGCGTTAACAGATGAAGTAAACGGTTGACCATTGCTAGTCCAGCTATTGTCATGAGAATCACTCTGATCGTTACCAGTTTGACTGTAGTCTTGGTAATAGAATCTGCCGGTATCTTCTTCAATAACAGCAGAAGCTTGTCTCCAAGGAGATCTGCTGTAGAAGGAGTTGTTTGTATTGCCATCATTCCAGTTGTTCCACAGACGAGATGGCAAGAAACCAGTTACATAGTAACGACGCATTTGAGGATCATAGATCGCATGCATAATCGGCATCTCAGGCACTACAGGATAGACCTCTCCAGAGGTGGTGATTAGTTCAGCACCCCAAGATTCAAAGTCATGTCTCTGTTTTGCTGTAGTATCTGTCGTAGTGCCACTTGAGCGACCTCCTCGAATTTCAGAATCGGCATTGCTCTGGCTGTACCTTGCAAAGATTACCGGAACAGAAAATGGGTTTCTGTGGTAACCAAATGCTAGAACGCTATTTAGACCAACAGACATCTCTCCACGTGCACGAAACGAACCAATTACATCAACCTTCTTTGGTTTTGTAACATCTACATAGTCGTGGTTATAACGACCTAGAGCACTTCCGCCGTAGCTGTTACGGAAACGCCAGAAACGACCGTTCCAATTAGCACCCACAGGTTGCCAAATAAAGGTTGAGCCGTAGGTATCGCTTCCTGGACGCATTGCTAACGGGTAGAAGTCTCCCATTTCAAAGGATTTATCTAGCCAACGATCAAGTGATTGAGTAGCAGTATCGTAGATCCATAGACGACGACCCCAATAACGATCACCATTTGAAGGAGCTGTGTTATTGGTTGTGTATGTACGGCGACCAATAACACCAAACGAGGTTGAGTTATAGCGGAAAATTTGACCGCCACGGAACCAAGTTGATGCCTCATTCAAACGTGATGGAGGAGTTACCTTTGCCCATACGTTGTTAGTTGGATCGTAAATCTGATAATCAGTTGTACCACCATCAGTGTTACCAATACCCTGAGTTGGGCTGGCAAGGAAGTAGTTATTTACATAAGAACCTTCATGCCAGGTATCAGCTGCAGCAGTAATAGCCTCACGAACACCTGTTGACAAGTTATAGCGGATAAACCCGTTACCAGAACGTTCTTGCTGCCAGTTATAGAAGAACATAACATTATTAATGTTGTGTGTAAAGCACATTTGTGGGCCATCTACATATGTGTTATAGCCAGTCGTACCAAGGTTCCATGCGCCATTAAATGTCCAGGTATCAGAAGCTTTTGTGTAGGTGTATATGTAGGTATCTACTGAAGAGTAGGTAACAGAGTTAATTGTTTGAGTTCTGTTATCTACGCAACGGAACCATACAATAAGGTCAAGTCCAGTATCCCATATAACTGCACGGCGTAAACGCTGTTCAACAAATGTAGTTCCAGAATTATCAGCTTGTGGAGGAAGTGGAAGGTCTGCAAGACGAGTCCATGTATTTGTTGTGTTGTTAGTTGCTTTAAAGAAGAAGTTACCAGCAAGACCTGAGAAGGTAGTTGCTGCTGTACCAATTCCTTGTCCTGGAGATGGTGTGTTACGGAAACGGTATATGCCATCTCCGGTAGAGTTGTATGTCCAGCAAACCCAAGCTGCAGTGTTTGCAGTATTATCTAGACGAGCAGTCATAGGGTTACGGCTTGTATTCTGTCCGTATCCCTCGAAGGAGATAAAGTCAGTTGACTTTTCTGTATGTGCGAATTCCTCGCCAAGACCATCAATTGTAGATCCTGTGCGAGTAGGCGTTGACGAGCTGTACTTGATAATTAAAAGAGTTGATCCGGTACCTGTGGCAGTTCCACCAGTAGTTGCAGTTAAAATGCGAATACGGGCGACAGTACCACTATAAGTAAATGTCTTACCTTTTGCAAGGGACACTGTCTCAATAGGAGTAGTAAGAGCACCTACAGCGTAAATAGCAACTGTTAGTGGTTCTTCTTGTGCACGGAATTCATAAACTCCGCTAGCATTAAGTTCGGTGGTGTCATATTCTGCACCAGGAACGGCAGCAAAGCTATAGGTTAATGCACCTACGCCAGCGCCAGAGGTTGAAGGATATACTAGAGCACCCATTGTTAGTTAATCTCCATCCCTGAGACGTGAAGCTTAATACCTGCTCCAGACCCAACAGCATTTACGGTTTCTGATGCATCAAGTACTTGTTTAAGATCAAAAGCAAAAATTCCATTTGCAGGAACAGTTACTGCGGATAAAACATCGTGTGTTCCTAACTTTACGGTACCAGTTAGTACGTTACTGGTTGTGTTAGTTAATACGATGTTAGTGATTACTGCGGTTGTAGCCGATGGCACTGTGTACACATCTGCTGCAGAAGTTCCTACGTTACCGCGGAACAGTTTCTTTACTGTGTTTGGCATTTATTTGTTACCTCCTAAGTAACTATTAGTTCTTACCAGTCGGTTAGAAAATTCCCATAACTGCTTCAAGTTGTCCTTGAGAACGAAGGTTGTCTACGTACCCCTTACTCGTAGCTTCATTTGATGAAGATGGAGCAGAAACGAGAACTACTTGACTTACTTTAAGTTTATCATAAACAAGCTCTGCTTGTTCGTAGTTGATAGTTGTGGTTGGTTTTGTAGTGATGTTAGAAACAAGGTTCCAGACGCCATCTGTAGCATCTTTAGAGAAAGCTGACCACTTGTCAGATCCACCAACATTGTATTCTCCAACTAAAGCAAAATCTAGTAAATTTGATGGGTTATCTTGCGCTGTAAAAATCATAGGAGCAACAATTGATATATTTGCTGTTTCAACTGTTGTTCCGCCACCAGAGAATGAAATGGTACCTGCAATGTTTACGTTACCAGCAACGTTAACGTTACCAGAGACACCAAGACCACCAGCTACGCGAAGAGCACCAGTTGTTGGGCTTGTAGACTGCGTAGCAATTTCAATATGTACTTGCTCATCTGGAATGATGATCATCTGAGTGTTATCAGATGCTAGACCGCCAGCAGCAAAAACAATTTTATTTTCAGTACCATTGTTAGAGGTTGCAAGAACAAGGTTACCTTTACCAGTAGTTCCAGCTACTGCATTTCCCACTGGATTTACTGCTAGGAAGGTTATGTCGCCATTTGTTTTAGCATATCTAAAGCTTGTAGTTGTTGGAACAGCAGTGATTGTATAGGTTCCATTAAATACGCCGTCAACACCAGTAATAACAACTGGCATACCAACACGGAATTGATGAGCTGTTGGAGTAGTAAGTGTTGCTACGTTATTTGTTAATGATTTACCATTAACTGTTGATGTAAGCACTTTTGGTGCTTCCATAAAAATATAACCGTCATTAGGCCCAGTAATTGTGAACTCTGGATCATTAAAGTTACTTGATGTAACACCCAAGTCAATATAACCAGCATCATCGACACCATTGTTTGAGTACGCAATAAAGTCAGTAGAAGAGTTTGCGCCACCGCCTTTATTTTGAAAAGCGATTTGAGCATAATCAGACGTATCAATGCTTGCAATGATTGCTGGATCTTGAAGGCCAGCGGCTGTTTCAAATGCTTGAGCTTCTGCACCAACGTATAACTTACCTACGTTTGCTGGAGCGCTGCCATCTAGAATTGCTTCTAGTTGATCATTAAGTGCAACCTGTGCATCTGCAGATGCGGCTACTAGGTCATTAATGCCAAGTAGGTTGCCTAGCGTTTCAAGAGTTTTGGCAATATAAACCAAATCTTGAGCTGTATAAGTGCTTGCAGCAAGTGAAGCAGTGATTTCTGCTTTGACCGCTTCAATTTGCGTATTAAGCGCTGAGTAGGACGGCATTAGTTATCTCCTTCGAGGGATGTACCCAGTAAGCTAGTATAAATAAAATCGGTCATTTTAAGTCCTTAACTACCTGTCTTCTGACCGTAATCAGAAGGACCAAAAATATTAAGGCCCAACCAACGGTCATTTCTTAAGAAATTGATCTGATTAGTGACGTCTCCTGAGGCACTAACAGCAGCTATTGCCTGGTCTCTGGCTAGCTCAATGTCGTCTATAGAGTCTTCTTCTGCATTGGCTAGTGCGGTTAGGGAGGCGTCTCTTGCTGTATTTACCGCTCCAACAGCTGAGGTACCTGTTGAGGCAACGACGGTTTCTGCATCATTCTTTAGTTGATTTATGCTTGTAGTAGCATTATTTGCTGCCGTAGTAATCTGCCCCAAAGACTGAATAACAAGGTCAATAATGTCTTGAGTGTTGGTTTCACCCAACTCTTCTAACAAGTCTTCAATTGTTGCTATAACGGGGTTAGCCACTGCATTAAATGATGCAATAGCTGCTGTTGCTGCAGAGTTTAGGTTTGTAGTAGCTGTGTCTACAACCGCAGTTAGATTAGTAT
>Ga0194121_10000900_pt1 | contig 51847 bp, 43 predicted proteins | sample TA2MahCa50mmetaG_FD_148609 | JGI IMG/M metagenome (GOLD analysis project Ga0194121, IMG submission 148609) | Freshwater microbial communities from Lake Tanganyika, Tanzania - TA2015020 Mahale Deep Cast 50m | ecosystem: Environmental > Aquatic > Freshwater > Lake | place: Tanzania: Lake...
ATGACGAAGGCCTCGCGCCGCACATAGGCAAGCGCGATGTTCGCCTTCAACGCGGGCGAAGCGATGGCGGTCGTGACGAAGCCGGCTTCCTTGCCGTCCTTCAGGAGTTTCTCGCCGCGAGCCGGCAGGGGGGCGAGTTCGTCCGCGAGCCGCAAGCCGCAGAGCCTTCGTGCGACCTGTCCATAAGTGCGGATGCGCGCGATGACTTCCTGCCCGGCGTAGCAGCCCTTCGAGTAGCTGACCGCGCGCGACTCGATGCCGGCCTCGGGCGGAAGCGTGGTCTCATCCATGTCGGCGCCGAACCGCGGGATGCCCGCCTCGACGCGCGCCCATTCCAGCGCCTGCCAGCCCGCGGCCCGGCCGCCAACGTGGCGAGCGGCTTCGAGGAGTTTTTCCAGCAGTCCTGCGGTGGCTGACCCGGTCGCGAAGATGTCGAATCCCGCCGTGCCCGCGCGCGGAAGGTTCATCACAAGCTGTTGCCCAAGCGCGGCATCGTCAACTGAGACGGACGAGAGGTTGAGCCCGGGCGCTTCCGCGGGGAGGTCGGCGCGCGCAAGGAGTTCCGCCGCGCGCGGGCCTTGCACGCTCAAATGCCCGAAGTGCGGCGACGCGTCGAGCACCTGCACGTCGGAGGCGACGATGAACTTCTCGAGCCGGCCCGTGACCGCCGCGGCGAGGCCCGGCTCGAAATCGAGCAGGAGTTCATCTTGAAGGCGCCAGAGGTTGAGGTCGGATACCATCTTCGCGCGCGCGGTGACGAGCGCAGCGTAGCAGCCCGCGCCGGGCGCGAGCGCCTTCACGTCGTTGGTGACCTGCCCGTGAAGAAACGCGACGCGGTCCGCGCCCGTGAGGCAGAGCCGGCTGCGGAATCCGAGGTCGAACACAACCGCTCGCGAACGCAGCGCCGCGTGTTCGGCGGCTGCATCGCCGTAGTGGGAGACAACTTCGCAACCTTGCACCTCGGCGAAGGTCGCGCCGCGCGCGGCGTGAAGGTCGTGTAGGGCGAGCGGCCGCATCGTCGCGCGGGTTGGCGGGACGCGGCCTAATCCGCGCCGTCGTGGGTGAGGCCGCAGCGCACGCGGATCTTTCCCTGCGCGTCGCGGAGATCGGATTTCAACCGGTCGCGCTCGGCCTCCGAATCCACGATGTTGCATTTGCGAAGGGCCGTCATCCGGGCGTCCTCATCGGGCGGGAGTGGTGCGGTCACGGGGAGAGAATAACGAGGAGCCGCCCGGGTCGTCACGAATCTTCCGGCACCCCGCGCCCGTCGGCAGCAGGCCGCTGAGCGCCTTGACCTGCGCGAGCGCGTCTTGCAACTCGCGGATCAACCTCTCGCGTTCCTGTTCGGCGCGGTGCCGTGCCGTGCCGTGATGTCGCGGGAAGATGGCGGGCACCGCGGCGGGCTTGCCGCAAGGCGGGGCGTCCGGCTTCGGAGGAACCGGTCATGGAAAGCATGAATCGGTTGCGCCTTTCGCATCCGGGGCTTTCGGGGTTTCAGCCACTCGAGCCTCGCAATCGATGCCCCAGGTTACCGCGGGCTGCGGATGCGATCTCGCCGGGACCGAAATCCGGGCGGGAGTGCCAGACTTCGGAACCGCGCGCTTGAAAACCGGACCGCGCGTCCGCACAGTCCCGCCCGCATGAAGAGCTCGTTCACCGGCCCGGTGTTTGTTGTGCGCGACAACATCGACACCGACCAGATCATTCCCGCGCAATACCTGACGCTCGTCCCAACCATCCCCGCCGAATACGAGAAGCTCGGCTGTTACGCGCTCATCGGTCTGCCCGACTCGCTCTATCCGCAGCGCTTCGTCAAGGACGGCGCGCTCGACGCCGAGTTCCCGATCATCGTGGCGGGGCGGAATTTCGGCTGCGGCAGTTCGCGCGAGCACGCGCCCATCGCGCTCGGCTCGGCCGGTTGCCGCGTGGTGCTCGCAGAGGGGTTCGCGCGCATCTTCTTCCGCAACTGCGTCGCGACGGGCGAACTGTATCCCTGCGAACTTACCGCCCGGCTCTGCGACCACGTGAAGACCGGGGACGTGGTCACGGTGGACCTCGACGCGGCGACGGTGAGCGTCCACGCGACGGGCGAGGTGCATTCCTTCAAGCCGCTGGGCGACGTGCGGCCGGTGGTGGACGCCGGCGGGTTGTTCAACTACGCGCGGAAGTCGGGCATGATCCCGGCATAGGCGGTCAGGTTCGCGCGCCGCGCGGGCGGTTTTTGAATCCACTCTTGCCTCGGGCGGGAGCGTTTCCTTAGCCTTCACTCATGGCCAAAGTTCTGCTTGTGGATGACGATGTCACGATGGTGCACCTCGTCTCCGAGTTCCTGCGGGCCGAGGGTCACGAGGTGGTTCCCTTCACGAACGGCGCCGCCGCGATCGAGGCGATGGAGGCCGTCGCGCCGGAACTCGTCATCACCGACCTCTACCTCGACCAAAACCGCCCGCACGGCCTCGAGATGGTCGCCAAGGCGCGCACGCTCAACCCGCCCGCCACCGTGATCATGATCACCGGCTACGGCACGGTCGAAACCGCCGTGGAGGCCATGAAGAAGGGCGCTTACGACTATCTGGAGAAACCCTTCAAGATCGACAACCTCCGTCTCTGCGTGCAGCGCGCGCTGTCTTACAACACCGCCGTCTCCGAGAACCTCTACCTTCGCAAGCAGCTCAAGAAGAAGTATCAGTTCGACCAGATCATCGGCACGTCCGCGCCCATGCAGCGGGTCTTCAAGATGGTCGAGCGCGTCGCGGACACCGAGAGCACCATCCTCATCCTCGGCGAGAGCGGCACGGGCAAGGAGATGATCGCCAAGGCGCTCCATTTCAACAGCCGCCGGCAGTTCGCGCCGTTCATCCCGATCAACTGCACGGCGCTGCCCGAGGCACTGCTCGAGTCGGAGCTGTTCGGCCACCGCAAAGGCTCGTTCACCGGCGCGATCAACGACAAGAAGGGGCTGTTCCAGGAAGCCGAGGGCGGCACGATCTTCCTCGATGAGGTGGGCTCGATGTCGCCCGTGTTGCAGACGCGGCTGCTGCGCGTGCTGCAGGAGCGCGAAATCCGCCGCGTGGGCGACAACACGCCGATCTTCGTCAACGTGCGTGTCATCGCCGCCACCAACGAGCCGCTCGAGAAGAAAATCCAGGACGGCACCTTCCGCGAGGACCTCTACTACCGGCTCAACGTGATCTCGATCACGCTGCCGCCGTTGCGTGAGCGCAAGGATGACATCGCGCTGCTTGTCGGCCACTTCCTGCGCAGCAAGTCCGCGCGTTCCGGCAACACCTGCCGCATCACCTGCCGGGTCATGGACGTGCTGCACGCGCACGACTGGCATGGAAACGTCCGCGAACTTGAGAACGCCATCGAGCGCGCCGCCGCGCTCTGCGAGGGCGAAGTCATCCGCGTCGCCGACCTTCCGCCGTTGCTGCAAAACGCCGCCAAGCCTGGCGCGGATGAATCGGAAATCCTCTCGCTCGCCGGCGACACGCAGACCTATTCGCGCGCCTCGCTGCCCGGGAAGGCCGACGCGGCGACCGCCAGAACCGCGGCGACGGAAGCTCCCGCCGGCGGCCTCGCGCCGCTCGGCGCGCTCAAGGACTTCGTGCACGAGCAGGAAGCCGCCTACATCAACCGCGCCCTCGCGCAGTGCGGTGGCGACAAGGACAGGGCCGCCGCGTTGCTCGGCATCAGCCTCGCCACGCTCTACCGGAAGCTCGCCGAAGGGGAGGCCTAGCAGGTCCGCGCGAACTTCGCGAGAGCGTCACCCGCTCCGCTCAATTCACGAACGACAGCTCGTTCGTCTCCAGAATCACCTGCGCGAGTTTTTGCCACGAGGTGAGGCGGCGTTTGTCGGCGGACTTGCCGAAATCGCGGGAGGCGTCCCACGTCTTTTCAACCTTCACCTCGGCGCCGTTGATGGTGATCAGTGAAATCACGGGCGCCCAGGTGAACGCGTCGAAGCGGTCGTTCGTTCGGCAGTCCACCACGAAATCAATGGTGTCCCCCGCTTTGATGGCGAGGCGCGGCACGCGCGTGGTCACCGAGTTGCCGTTGGCAGCGAACGTGCCAAGCACACCCGCAAGGCTCGACACGATCCGCCCCTGCACGCCGTCGCCCCCGCCGCCGCGAGTCGAGATCGTGCCGTCGATGGACACGACACCCTCGTCGGTCGCAATCCAGCGGCGGATGGCCGCGTATTGGGGGGTGGGACCGGGCACGCCGCCGTTGGCGCTGAGGTTGAGGTTGCGGTAGCGGCTGTCGGGGAAACTCTGTCCGGCCTGCCAGAAGGCGCCGGTGTATTTCGCCATCGGCCAGAAGTAGCCGGTGCGCCCCGTGCGGGCGTCCACCGCGCCCCAGCCGTGTTCCCACGGGGATTGGCCGGGCAGCGGCGTCCTGGGCATGCGGGCCTCGAGCGCGAGGTATTCGAGACCGAGCCGCAGCTCGGTGTCCGAGGCGGCGCGCGAGTAGATGAGCCGGTAGAGGAGCTTGATGCGGTCGGCGTCGGTGCCCGCGTTCTTGAAGTCGTCGCGGTTCACCATGTGCATCGCCTGCTCGATGACGAGCGGGCTGTTCATCATGAAAAGCGCCTGTTGCGGGATGATGGTGGCGGTGCGCTGCCCGGTGCTGAGGTCGGGATTCGCGAAGTCGAACGCGACAAACATGTTCCCGACGTTTGCGCGGTCGATGAACCCGTAGATGCTGCGCCGCTCGGAATAGGCGCGGATTTCCTGCCGCGCCGTGGCACCGGGCATCTGCGCGGCGGCAGGCTCGGTGCCGACGGGGATGTCGAGCCTCACGCCCGCGCCGCCCATCGTGAAGTCCAGCTTGCCGCCGATGTGAAGGAGGGTGTCGCGCAGCGCCTCGAAGTCGAGCTTGCGGCGGTTCTGCTGCCAGAGCCACTTGTTGTCGGGGTCGATTTGCGCGTGTTTCGGGATGTCGTCGCTCGACTGCTGCCACACGGCGGAGAGCAGAATGTGCCGCTGGAGTTTCTTGATGGACCAGCCGTCCTCGATGAATTTCCACGCGAGGTAATCCAGCAGCTCGGGATGCGTCGGCGGCTCGCTGCGCAGCCCGAAGTCGTCCGGCGTGCGGACGAGTCCCTCGCCAAACTGATGCTGCCAGATGCGGTTGACGATGACGCGCGGCGTGACGGGATTGTCCGCGGTGGCGATGGACTTGGCCAACTCGAGCCGGCCGCTGCCGTCGCGGAACGGTTCACGGTTCTCGCCGGACAGGACTTCGAGGAAGCGGCGCGGGACCAGCGGCCCGCGGCTGCCCTGGTTGCCCTTGATGAAGATGTTCGAGTCGCGCGGCGAGTCGCGGTCGTTGAGCACGACGGCCCGCGGTGGCGCGCCGGGATGCGTGGACTTGACGGAGTTGATGGCCCGACGGAGCTCGGCGAGTTTCATCCGCACCTGCGCGTCGCGCATGATGAGCGCCTGCACGAGCCGGTCCACGCGCTCGGTGTCGAACAGGAACATCGGCGAGTCGCGGTCATAAAACACGCGGCGCATCTGCTCCTGCGCGGCGTCGGCAAGCGCCGGCTCGGGCGGCGGGGTGTCGGCGGTTTTCTTGCGGAGTTCGTGCGACTTGAGCACGTCAATCCACCGGCGCTCCATCTCGGCGAACTGGCGCTGGTAGTAGGCCGCGAGCGGCGCAAGGCTCATCGGTGGCGAGGTGAACCCCCGTGCCACGGCGGCGTTGAGCGGGCGCTCGGGGTCGTTGTTCGCGCGGAACTTCGGCGCGAGCTCGCGCGACTTCGCGGCGAAATCCTCCGCGGGCAGTTTCGAATAGGCGATCCATGGCGCGAAGACCGGGTGGTGAGCCGTCTCCCATTTCTTCAGCGCATCACGCCAGACCGTTGCGATTGACGGCTCGAGCCGCCGCCGCTGCATGAATGGGTTGAAGCCGAGGCTGTTCGTCGGGTTCGCGAATTCCGCCACCGCCAGCAGGTAATCGCCGACGCGCCCGGTGACTTCGACGCGCGCGCGGTCGCGCAACGTGGCGCGAAATTCCGACTCCTCCTTCTCTGCATCCGCGATGGCCCTCAAGTAATCCGCGCGCGCCGTGGTGTTGGTGCCCACGTCCAGCTCGACGCCCTCGGCGGGCTCCACGCTGCTCGAGAAGATGCCGTGCAGCGAGTAGTAGTCCGCCGTGGGGATGGGGTCGAACTTGTGGTCGTGGCATCGCGCGCACGTCACGGTCAAGCCCATGAGTCCCTTGGCCACGACATCGATGCGGTCGTCGATGATGTCGTTCTGATTTCCGCCGAAGCGGTTGCCAAGCGTCAGGTAGCCGAGCGCGGGAAGGTGCTGTTTGCCACCGTTTGTCGCGAGGCGGTCCGCCGCGAGTTGAAGCTGGACGAAGCGGTCGTAAGGCATGTCGTCGTTGAACGCCTTGATGACCCAGTCGCGATACGTGTGCGAGTGGACAAACCGCTGCTCCTGGTTGCCTTGTATGCGGCCCTTGGTGTCGGCGTAGCGCGCAATGTCCAGCCAGTGCCGGGCCCAGCGCTCGCCATACCGCGGCGAGTCGAGCAGCCGGTCCACCACTTTCGCGAACGCCCCGGGCGAAGCGTCAGCGAGAAAGTCATCCACTTCCGCAATCGTCGGTGGAAGCCCCGTGAGGTTGTAGCTCGCGCGGCGCAGCAGCGTGATCTTGTCCGCCCGCGGCGAGGGCGTGAGCGACTTCTCCTGAAGTTTCGCGAGCACGAATTGGTCGATGACGGTCCGGCACCACTGGTCCTGGTCCTTTGGCGCCGGGAAGACGGGCTTGAAGAGCGGCTGAAAGGCCCAGTGATTCTTGGCCCGCGCCTTGTCGACTTCGTAGCGGTCCACGCGATCGGGCTTGTCGCGCGGATCAGGCGCGCCCATGCGGACCCACTGCTCGATGTCGGCGATGATGTGCGGCGGGAGTTTCTTGTCGCCCGGCGGCATCGCGGTGTCCTTGTCCTTGTAGCGAATGGCCTTGATGAGAAGGCTGCGGTCGAGATTGCCGGGAATGATCGCGGGGCCCGAACTGCCGCCCTTGAGCACCCCGTCGCGCGAATCGAGATACAGGCCGCCTTTCACCTTGTCGGCGGTTGAACTGTGGCACTTGTAACAGTGCTCGATGAGCACGGGCCGGACGCGTTTCTCGAAGAACCCCAGTTGCTGCGCAGTGAGCCGGGCGGGCGCGGAATGCGCCGTGATCGAACCCACCGCGGCGCCGAGAAGCACCGCAACCCGGGCCGCGGCTGCAGCCCGGCTTCGCCCGCAACCGTGCGGCCGGTCCGGAATCGCTCGCGTGGATGGGGGTGCGGTCATTCGGCTTGGTGCTGTCCCTACTATTTGGGGACACCGCGCGTTTTGCAACCGGCAGATTTGCCCGGCGTTGAATACCAAGTCCGCACGCCAAGTCTCTGCTCTGCTCGTGCCATGAAGCAGGCCCAATTCACCGTCCGACACAAAGTTTTCCCCGCGTGCTCATTCGCGCTCGCACTGCTGCTCGCCGCCTGCTCCGCGCCCGCGGCGCCGGCCCACGCCGAGTTCCAGAAAGTCGGCGTCGCGTTCATGGAAAAGCACTGCTTCGAGTGCCATGGCAGGAAGTCCACGAAGGCGGACTTGAACCTGCTCAAGCACGACAAGGCCGATGCCGCAATCCTTCAGAATCGCAAGCTGTGGCTCAACGTCCTCACCCAGGTCGGCGTGGGCGAGATGCCGCCCAAGAAGCAGCCGCGCCCGACGCCCGCGGAAGTCACCGCGTTCGTTGCCGCGGTGGAGTCCGCCATGGAGCGCGCCGAGGCGAAGCTCCCGCTCGACCCGGGCCGCGTCACGCTGCGCCGGCTCAACCGCACCGAATACGCGAACACCGTGCGCGACCTGCTGCTGGTGGATTTCAATCCCGCGGAGGATTTCCCCGCGGACGACATCGGGCACGGCTTTGACAACATCGGCGACGTGCTGAGCCTCTCGCCATTGCTGATGGAGCGCTACCTCGCCGCGGCCGAGGCGATTTCGCAGCGCGTGATTTTTGAAAACCCGCCCAAGCCCGCCACGCGCCACCTCGCCGGCCGCTTTCTCCAGCCGAACAACGCGCAGACTTCGCAGGACCGCTTCCGCGTGATGGAGCCGACGAACAGCCAGCCGGTCCACTCCGGGCCGTTTGCCGCGCCGGGCGACTACTTGAAGCTCACGGCGGACGCGGAGCTCATCCTGCGCGCCACGCTTTACGCGCAGCCGCGCGGCGAATCGCCCGTGAAGGTCGCCCTGTTCGTGCAGGGGCAGAACCTCCCCGGCTCCGCGACGGACGCCGAAGTCGGCGAGTTCGCGGGCGCGGGCGCGGCGTCGATGAAGCCGCTGAAAATCTTGAAGACCTTCGAGATTACGGCGCGCACCGCGGCCAGTCCTCAAGTGATCGAGTTCCGTGTGAGCCGAATGGCCGGCATCAATCGCGCCGGCGTCGCGCTGCTCAAGCCGCCCGCGGGCGAGGAGCCGGCGAAGCTGCTCATCGAGCACATCTGGAGCGAAGGCCCGCTCGAGACGCGGCCGCCGTCGCATCTCATGATCCTCGGCAGCTCGACCAACCTGCCGCCCGCCGAGAAGACCCGCGAGGTGCTCACCCGCCTGCTCACGCGCGGGTATCGCCGGCCCGCGACGGCGTCTGAAGTCGCGGCGATGACGCGCCTCGTCGACGGCGCGGTCGCGTCCGGACGCAAGTGGGAGGGCGGCCTGCAGCTCGCGATCCAGGCCATGCTGTGCTCGCCCAAGTTTCTCTTCCGTGTCGAGCTCGATGACCGGCCGCAGACGAAGCAGCCGCACCCGCTCGACGAATTCCAGCTCGCCTCACGCCTGAGCTACTTCCTCTGGAGCACGATGCCGGACGAGGAACTGTCCGCGCTCGCGACGAAAGGCCAGCTCACCGCGAACCTCGAACCGCAGGTGAAAAGGATGCTGAAGGACAAACGCGCCGAGGCGCTCGTCCAGAACTTCGCGATGCAGTGGCTGCAATTGAAGCGGCTGCAGGACTTCGCGCCCGACGCGAAGCTGTTCCCCGGATTCAACGACGGCCTGCGCCGCTCGATGCTGCGCGAGACGGAACTCTTCCTCGGCGAGATCGTCCACGAGGACCGCAGCGTGCTGGACTTGCTGGACGCCGACTTCACCTATGTGAACGACGCGCTCGCGCGGCACTACGGGTTGCAACCGGACGGCGGGCGGCGCCTCCAGCAGCAGCAGGACTTCCGGCGCGTCGCGCTTGCCACGAAGGAGCGCGGCGGGTTGCTCGCGCAGGCGAGTGTGCTCACCGTCACCTCGAATCCCACCCGCACCTCACCCGTGAAGCGCGGCCGGTGGGTGCTCGAACAGTTGCTCGGCACGCCGCCGCCGCCGCCGCCGCCCAACGTCCCTGAACTCGAGGGACAGAAGCGTCTCACCGGCACGCTCCGACAGCGAATGGAACAGCACCGCGAGAACCCGAGCTGCGCGAGTTGCCACACGCAGATGGACGCGATGGGCTTCGCGCTCGAGAACTTCAACGCCATCGGCGCGTGGCGCACGAGCGACGGCGAGGGCAGGATCGACGCGTCGGGCACGCTGCCCGACGGCCGCGCGTTCAACGGTCCCGCCGAGTTGAAGGCGGTGCTCAAGGAAAAGAAGGAGCTGTTCACTCGCAATCTCGCCGAAAGGATGCTCACCTACGCGCTCGGCCGCGGGCTGGAATACTACGACGCGCGCGCCGTGCGCCAGATCACCACGCAGGCCGCCAAGGAGGACCACAGGTTCTCCGCGCTCGTGGTGGCGATCGTGAAGAGTGACCCGTTCCGTCTGCGACGCGGCAAAGACCTCGCCAACGCGGCGGCGAAGGCGGAGTGATTCGCCGCGCCGGGCTTACTTGCGCGGCGCCGGAATTCCGGGAGATTGTTCCGGCGCCTCCGCTTCGAGCGCGCGCGCAAGCCCCTTCTCCTCGAGCCGGTATCGCACGTAATCCCTCGTGACTCCGAGCAGCCGCGCGGCGGCGGTCACGTTGTGCTTCGTTGCCTTCAACGCCATCAACACGAGGCGGTTGATCGCAGACTCCAGGTCGAAGCCGCCGCCCGCGGGAAAATGAAACGCGGGATTGAGCCAGTCGCCTTCCGGGCCGGGTTTTGCAGCGGCTTCCGGCACCGCCGCCGCGGCGGCGAGGTTCGGAAAGTCCAGCACCGGGCTCTCCTCGAACACGATGGCGCGCTCGAGCGTGTGGGCGAGTTCGCGGATGTTCCCCGGCCAGCGGTGCGCGAGAAGCCGGCGCCGGTCACGTCCGAGCCGAATCTCTCGAGAGACGCGGCGACGTGCTGCCGCCACAGCGGTTCGTCATCGAGCACAAGGACGGATAGGCCTTCGAGCGGGGACGCAGGCATTTACTTATCCACTCGTTTCCCCGCCTTTTCCCAGCCGCGCATCCCTGGCTCGAGGTCGTAGAGGACCTTGAATCCCATCGCAGCCATCTGCGTGCAGGCGGTGGCGCTGCGGCGGCCGGCGGCGCAATGCACGAGATACGTCTTTTCCTTGTCGAGCTTGCCGACCTTGGCGTTGAAGTCGGGCGCGTTCACGTCGAGGTTCACCGCGCCCGGGATGCGGCCCGCCTTGAACTCGTCCGCCGTGCGCACGTCGAGCACGACGTGGTTCTTGTCAGCCATGAGCTTCTCGAATTCATCCACGCCGATGCGCTTGACGGTGGCCTTCGCGGGCGCGGTCTTGGGCGCGGGCGTGTCGGCGAGCGCGGCGGGGCCGGGTTTGTCGAGCGCCCAATGGATCGCATTGACGAGCAGTTGCCGGAAGGCCGGCATCGAGAATTCGTCGGGATGACCGAGCGACGTGTAGAACACGCGCGAGTTTCCGAAGCGGTGCAGCCACGCCACCGGCTCGGCGGGCTGGCCTTCGATGGAGCCCATCAGCAGCGGCTCGGAGCGGGGCGGCAGCGGCGCATTCTTGTAGAGCGACCCGGTCGAGGTGAACTCGCGCGGGACGCCCCTGAGCACTGCGTGGCCCGCGGCCTCGGGCACCACGCGGACCACGGGAAGGAATTTCGCACCATGGTGGTTGTGATAATTGCCGCCGAGCACCTCGCGGTCCCACTCTTTCCAGTTCTCGAACGCGTGGCTCGCCGTGCGCAGCCCGATGACCGGCCGGCCGGACGCGGCGTATTTCCGGAAGCGCGCGAGTTGATCCTCGGGCAGCGTCATGCGCCGGATGTAAAGAATCGCGAGGTCGGCCTTGTCGAGCGCGTCGAGCCCGGGAATGTCATTCACGTCCTTGCCCGGTTTGCGTTCGAGGTAGGTGCATGTGAACGGGAAGTTCGCCTCGAGAAACTTGGCGAAAGGCGGCAGCGTCTCGGCGGACTTGTATTCGAACTCGCCGCTGATGAGCACGATGCGGGACTTCGCCGCGGGCGCGGCGGCTTCGGCATGCGGCGGGGCGAGCAGCACGGCGAGCACGGTGGCGCCGAGGCGGAACGGGGTTTTCATGGGAGGTGCAGGGAGGGGTCGCGACGCGGTTTGCGTGCGTGAGAAAGCAATCTTCCGTCCCCGCGGCGGGCTGTCGAGCGTGGAATCAACCCTCCGGCCCGCCGATGATGTCGCGCACCGCGGCGAGGAAGCTCTGCTCCTGAAACCGGCTCTTCGCGAGGCGTAGTCCGCGCCCACGGCGAGCCCGCGGGTCGCATGTGAGCGCGCCGCGCGCGCTTTGCACTTTGACCTGCTCAAGCGGCAACCTTACCTTCGCGCGCGTCGATGCCGCTGCGATTCTTTAACACCCTCACGCGTTGCGTGCAGGACTTCACACCGCTCGATCCCGCGGGCCGTCGCGTGGGACTTTACTGCTGCGGGCCGACGGTTCACGACTTCGCGCACATCGGGAACTTCCGCACGTTTGTCTTCGCCGACCTGCTCCGGCGCTGCCTCGAGTTCCGCGGCTTCGAGGTCACGCACGTGATGAACGTGACCGACGTCGAGGACAAGATCATCAAGCGCGTCGCCGATGCCGGCGTGTCGTTGCGTGAATTCACGTCGCGGTTTGAATCGGCGTTCTTCGAGGACCACCGCGCGCTGCGCTGCCTCGCCCCGCACCACGCGCCGCGCGCGACGGAGCACATCCCCGGTATCATCGCGCTCATCGGACGGCTCCTCACGCGGGGCGTCGCCTACAAGGCCGCCGACGGCTCGGTCTACTTCAGCATCGAGAAGTATCAGGGCTGCGGCTGCCGCTACGGCCAGTTGCTCAACCTCAACTTCGAGGGCATGCGCGTCGGCGAGCGCGTGGCGTCCGACGAATACGAGAAGGAATCCATCGGCGACTTCGCGCTCTGGAAATCGCGCGCGCCCGGGGACGGCGCGGTCTTCTGGCCGAGCCCTTGGGGCGAGGGCCGGCCCGGCTGGCACATCGAGTGTTCCGCGATGAGCATGAAGCTGCTCGGCCCGAGCTTCGACATCCACATGGGCGGCGAAGACCTGGTCTTCCCGCATCACGAGGACGAAATCGCGCAGAGCGAAGGCGCCCTCGATTATCCGGCGGGCGCGCGCTTCGTGAAGTATTGGCTCCACGGCGCGCACCTGCTCGTCGAGGGGAAGAAGATGAGCAAGTCGCTTGGCAACTTCTACACGCTCCGAGACCTGCTGGCCAGGGGCTACACCGGCCGTGAAATCCGGTATCTCCTCCTCACCGCGCACTTCCGCGACCCGTTCAACTTCACGCTCGAAGGACTCGCGGGCGCCCGCGCGGCGCTTGCGCGCCTCGACGAGTGCCTCGGCAAGCTTCGCGAAGCCGCGGCGGGGGAAACAGCCGCGCCCGATGCCGCGCTGGTCGGGCGATTCACCGCCGCGCTCGACGACAACTTGAACGTCTCCGCCGCGTGGGGCGCGGTCTTCGAGTGGGTCCGCGACCTCAACCGCCGGCTGGCCGCGAAGGAGCTCGCGCCCGGCGCCGCCGCCGCCGCGCTTGCGGCGTGGGCGCGTCTGGATTCCGTGTTCGGCATAGGTGACGCCTGCGGCGCGGAAATCCCCGCGGACATCCAGGCGCTCGCCGGCGCGCGCCAGTCCGCGCGCGCCGCCAAAGAATGGAAGAAATCCGACGAGCTCCGCGACGAGCTCAAGGCCCGTGGCTGGGTGGTCGAGGACACGGCGAAGGGGCCGAAGTTGAAGCGAGGGTGAAATGCCGGCGGGACTTTTCATCACGTTCGAGGGCACCGAGGGCTGCGGCAAAAGCACGCAGGCCGCGCGCCTCGCGGACCGGCTGCGCGCGCGCGGCCGCACGGTGCGGTTGCTGCGCGAGCCGGGCGGCACGCCCATCGGCGAGGAAATCCGCCACACGCTCAAGCATAGCGCGGAGAACGGAGCGATGACCCCCGAGGCCGAGTTGCTCCTGATGAACGCGAGCCGCGCGCAACTGGTCCGCGAAGTCATCCGCCCCGCGCTCGCCGCGGGCGAAGTCGTCGTGTGTGACCGCTACCACGATTCGACCACGGCCTATCAAGGCCACGGCCGGCAGCTTGATCTGGGGCACGTCCAGTCCGTGCTCGATTTTGCCATTGGCGACACGCGGCCCGAGATCACCTTGTGGCTGCGCGTTCCACTCTCGCTCAGTGAAGCCCGCCGCGCCGCGCGGCTCCAGCGGCAGCCGGGCCTGCGCGACCGGTTTGAGGAAGCCGACCGCGCGTTCTTCGAGCGCGTCGACCTCGGCTACCTGTCCATCGCCGCGGCCGAGCCCGAGCGCGTCCGGGTGATCGACGCGACGAAGCCGGTTGAAGCTGTCGCCGCGGAAATCTGGGTGCACATCGAGCCGCTCGTGGGGCGGTGAGGACGGGTGACTCGCAGGGCGTGGGCGCTAGGGCCTGGACTTGGCCGGGGCTCGAACACGAGGGCTTCGCAGGCACTTCCTGGTGTGTCCTTTCGGTTCACGGCTCACTGCTCTCAGCCTCTCTGCTTCTTGCAAAACCGTGCTTACATCACCCGGTGAATTCCATTGCCGCCCCCGGGCCTTTTTGGTGTCGTCCTCGCGCGCCGCATGATCCTCCACAAGCTGATCGCCCGCCATCTCAAGACCCGCGACGACGCGGAGTTTTACGCGATGCAGGCGCTCGACGCCATACGGTGGATCGAGGCGTGCGGCGTGCAGCCCGGCCCCACCGTGTCCGCGCTGGACCTCGGGTGCGGCCACGGCGTCTTCGGCGCGGAACTTGCCCGGCGCGGCTGCGCGGTCACGTATTCCGACGATCACAACTGGCTCCTGCCCGCGCTCAAGGACGCGCCGTTCCGCGCGTTCAACATCGACCGCGATGACTTCGCCGCGCTCGGGCAGTTCGACCTGGTCGTCTGCTCCAACGTGCTCGAGCATCTGCCGCGGCCGGCGGACTTCATCGCGCGCATGCACACGCTGCTCAAGCCGGGCGGGAAGTTCTACCTGAGCTGGACGCCGTGGCTCTCGCCGTGGGGCGGGCACGAATTCTCGCCGCTGCACTACCTCGGCGCGACCCGCGGGCACCTGCTGCACGACAGGCTCGGCCGCCCCAAGCGCGTCCACACGCCCTTCGAGAACCTCTTCCCGACCTCCGTTGGGGAGACGCTCCAATGGATCCGGGAGCAGCCGCATCTGCGGCTCGATCACGCGGCGCCGCGATACTTCACCGAACTGGCGTTTCTGGTGCGCGTGCCGGTGCTGCGCGAGTTCGCGTCGTGGAACTGCGCGCTGCTGCTCTCCAGAAAAGACTAGCGCCGCGGGACCCCATTCCCCAACATCGCCGCGGCTTTTCGGAGCCGCGCTCCGCCCCCATGAAGGCAAAGATCATCATCACTCCAAAGAAGGCCGTGCTCGACCCGCAGGGCAAAACCGTGCAGACCGCCCTCGGGCACATGGGTTACGCCGGCGTCACCGCCGTCCACGTCGGCAAGTATCTAGAGATCGACCTCGCGCCCGGCACCGACAAGGCGGCGGCCGAACTCGCGCTCAACGAGGCCGCGCACAAGTTTCTCAGCAACCCGGTGATCGAGGACTACCGGTTGGAGATCGAGTGATGCGTTTTGCCGTCCTCCAATTCCCGGCTTCGAACTGCGATCAGGACGCCGTCCACGCCGTGCGCACGCTCGGGCACAGCGCGGACTTCGTCTGGCACAAGGACGCCTCGCTCGGCGCGGTCGACGCCGTGATCGTGCCCGGCGGCTTCAGCTACGGGGACTACCTGCGCTGCGGGGCCATCGCACGATTCAGCCCGGTGATGCAGGCGGTGAAGCAGTTCGCCGACAACGGCGGGCTCGTGCTCGGCGTGTGCAACGGCTTTCAGGTGCTCACCGAGGCGGGCCTGCTGCCCGGCGCGCTCATCCGCAACCGCGACCTGCAATTCCACTGCGAGCACATCTTCCTCAAGACCGCCAACCGCGACACGCCGTTCACGAACCGCATCCCGGCCGACAAACTCCTGCGCGTGCCCATCGCGCACGGCGAGGGCTGCTACTTCGCGGACCAGGACACGCTCGCGAAGCTCCAATCCACCCGGCAGATCCTCTGGCAATACTGCGATGCGAACGGCGAACTCACGGACGCGGCCAATCCGAACGGCGCGCTGCTGAACATCGCGGGCATCTGCAACGGGCGCGGCAACGTGGCGGGCCTCATGCCGCATCCCGAGCGCGTCTGCGAACCGCTGCTCGGCGGCGACGACGGCCGGCTCATCTTCGAGAGCCTCTTCGCCGCGATCGAAGCCCGCGCCCGGCCGGAGGCGGCGTAATCCCGCTGCGCGCAACCGTGCGGCTGAGCGCTGACGCGCCCGCATTCCCGGGGATCACCTCCGTTCCTACCGCCGCGCAAATCGCGCGAGCAACTTCGCGTGGATGTCGCCGAAACCGCCGTTGCTGAAAACGCACACCACGTCGCCGCCCGCGACGCCCGCGCCGAGGTGCTCGACGATCGCGTTCACGTCGGCAAGATACGCCGCATCCTTGCCCAGCGCGCGGAGGTCGCCCATCAACTTCTCCGGGTCGAGCCGCAACTCGGGCGCGAGCAGTTCGAGTCGCGCGACCTGCGCGACCACCACGGCGTCCGCCCCCGCAAATGCCGCGGCGAGCTCCTGCTGGAAAACATTCCGGCGCGTCGTGTTCGAGCGCGGTTCGAAGACGGCCCACAACTTGTGCTGCGGAAATTTGACGCGCAGCGCCTTGAGCGTCTCGCGAATCGCCGTCGGGTGATGGCCGAAGTCGTCCACCACGGTCACGCCGCCCGCGACGCCGCGCACCTCCAGCCGGCGCTTCACGCCCCGGAACGTGCTGAACGCGTCCTGAATCTGCCGGTTCGTCAGCCCGCAGTGCCGCGCCGCGGCGACGACCGCGAGCGCGTTGCGAACGTTGAGCTCGCCGATCAAGTCGAGGTGGAACTTCCCGTTCGGCGTCTCGAATTCGCTCGCCGTCGCGCCGAGGCGCAGGTGGAACGCGTGGAGATGATTGTCCGCGCCGAAGCCAAAGCGCTTCACCGGGCACGGCGCGTTCACGAGCAGCGGCGCGAGGTTCGCGTCGTCGCCGTTGGCGAGCAGGAGCCCGTTGCGCGGCACGAGCCGGATGAAATGGCTGAACGCGCGCTGGATGGCCGCGACGTTGTCGAAGATGTCCGCGTGATCGAACTCGAGGTTGTTGAGGATGCCGACCTCGGGCAGGTAGTGGACGAACTTGCTGCGCTTGTCGAAAAACGCGGTGTCATACTCGTCGCCCTCGAGGACGAACCACTCGCTGCCGGTGAAGCGCGCGCCCTGTCCGAGATTGTTGGGGATGCCGCCGATGAGGAAGCTCGGGTTCAACCCGTTGTGCTCGAGCACCCACGTGAGCAGCGAGGTCGTCGTCGTCTTTCCGTGCGTGCCGCAGACGACGAGCGAACGGCGGCCGCGGATGAAGTAGTCCTTGAGCAACTCGGGCAGCGAGGCGTAACGGAGACGCTTCGACAGCACGGCCTCGACCTCGGGGTTGCCGCGAGACAGCGCGTTGCCAATCACGACGAGGTCGGGCTTGTGCGCGAGGTTGGCCTCCGCGTAGCCGTTCATCGCCTCGATGTGCCGCTCCGCGAGGAAGGTGCTCATGGGCGGATACACGTTCTGGTCCGAGCCGGTGACGTGCACGCCCTGCTCCTTCATCGCCGCGGCGACCGCGGCCATCGCGGTGCCGCCGATGCCGGAGAAGTGAACGCTGCGAATGGTGCCAAACATGCGGGCGAAGTGTAGCAGCCGGCTCCGGGAGGCTCTATCCGAAATGCGCCCGCGCCAAAGTCATCGGCGCGAACCGCCTCAGCCCTTCAGCTTGCGCTCCAGGATCGCCCCGGCGGCGCCGGGGTTGGCCTTGCCTTTGGAGAGCTTCATCACCTGGCCCTTGAGGAAATTCAGCGCGGCAGCCTTGCCGGACTTGAAGTCCGCCGCGGGGCCCGGATTTGCGGCGATGACTTCGTCGCAGAACTGTTCGAGCGCGCCCGTGTCGCTGACCTGCGCGAGTCCCTTGCGCTGCACGATGGCTGCGGGCGGTTCGCCGGTGTCAAACATCTCGGCGAACACCTGCTGCGCGATGCTTGAACTGATCGTGCGGCTTTCGACAAGCGCAGCCAGCTCGGGCAGGCACTCGGGCGCGAACCTGAGCCCGCCGAGTTCCGCGCCGGTCTCGGCGAGTTTCGCCCGGAGGTTGTTGATGACCCAGTTCGCGACAGCTTTCGGGTTCTTCGACTTCGGCGCGATCGTCTCGAAGTAGTTCCCGAGCGGCCGGTCCCACACGAATGTCTGCGCGTCGGTCGCGGGCAGCTGGTAGTCGCGCATGAGGCGCCGCTTGCGCGCAAGCGGCAACTCGACGGCGCGCGCGCGGACTTCCGCGAGCCACGCATCCGTCGGCGCGAGCGGCATCAGGTCGGGCTCGGGGAAGTAGCGATAATCGTGCGCCTCCTCCTTGGTGCGCATCACCCCGGTGACGCCCGTGTCGTCGTCCCAACGGCGCGTTTCCTGCCGGAGCGCACCCCCGCGGGTGACGACGCCGATCTGCCGCGGGATTTCGTATTGCAACGCGCGGCGCACGGCGGAAAAGCTGTTCATGTTCTTGATCTCGACCTTCGCGCCGAGCGCGTCCGAGCCGCGCGGGCGCACGCTCACGTTCACGTCGCACCGCACCATGCCTTTCTCCATGTCGCAGTCGCTGACGCCGCCGTAAACGAGGATGTCCTTGAGCGCGTTGAGATAGTCGTAAGCCATGTCCGCGCTGCGCAGGTCGGGCTCGGAAACGATTTCGAGCAGCGGCACGCCTGCGCGGTTGAAGTCCACGCCGCTGAAGCGCTCGAAATGGAAGCTTTTGCCCACGTCCTCCTCGAGATGCGCGCGCGTGATGCGCACCGTGGCGATGCCGCCGCCCAACTCGAACTCGACGCGGCCGTTCGCCGTCGAGGGGCGGTCGTATTGCGTGAGCTGGTAGTTTTTCGGCATGTCCGGATAGAAGTAACTCTTCCGGTCAAATGTCGCGAAGCGCGGAATCTCACACTGGAGCAGCAACCCCGTGAGCGCGGTGAGCCGCAGCGCCTCCTCGTTGGGAACGGGCAGCGCGCCGGGCAGCCCGAGGCAGACGGGGCAGACATTTGTGTTCGGCGGCGCGCCAAATGCATTTGCGCAGCCGCACCACATCTTCGACTTCGTCCGGAGCTGGACGTGTGTCTCGAGTCCGATGACCGCTTCGTAGTCCATCACGCGCCGCGAGGGTAACCACGGAAGGACACGGAAGGACACGGATTTTTGGCGTGCCCGCGGCGACATTGCCGGCCGTTCAGGGCCGGCGGTCAGCTTGCCAACCCCAACCGGGCGGCGCAGCCTTGCGCCCGTGCGCTGCCCCGCCGGCGATCGCACGCTCCCGGAACTTCGCGCCGGGCCCATTCTCGTGGACGCCTGCCGTGGGGGCTGCGGCGGCGTGTGGTTCGACAACTTCGAACTGCAGAAGGTCGACGAGCAGCACGAGTCCGCGGCTACTTCAGCTTTCCCTGCATCAGCAAAATCCACCGCAGCGCCGTGTTCATCAGATCCTCGCCGGCGCCGACGGCGACCGGCGCGACTTGCGAATCCGCGCCGTAGCCGCCTTCGGCAGCGCCCTCGATCGTTGGGAAATACTGGTGGTAGCCGTTGCAGTAACCGAAGAAGAACAGCCCTCCGACGCGCGCCCGCTCACGCAGCCTGTTCGCGTGCTGGCAGAAGAACTCGCCCGACGCGCCGACGAACGCGATGTCGCCGTTGAGCAGGGCGACCGTGAGCCGCGGCCGCACCCCGTCGGCGTATTCGTCCACGAAGTTCGCGACCAGCTCGGGGAAGAACGCGACAGAATATATGAGGCGCGTCGCGGGGTTGTTGAGGTTGATGCGCGAGTCGAAGCGGAACCGCTCCTCGCGCGCGGCGAGCGCGGGCCGCTCCGGCGCGGCGGGCTTGAGCGACGACGCGAGCTTCACCACCTCGCGCGCGAGCGCCTGCCCGTAGCCGGTGTGGTCCGCGTTCGTGCCCTTGTTGATGCTCAAGTCGCCGGACGCGCCCTGCATGAACACCGCCGTGCCGCCGAGCTGCTTCTCGATTTCCGACTTCATCGCGCCGGGCCAGTCGGCGGAGAACTTCAGCGTCTGCGCGGGAAGCGTCGTCGGGTGGCCGGTAAAGTTCACCACGATGGCGAGCGGCTTGTCCGTCGCGGCGTCGTCGAGCCGCAGCACGCCGAGGGTGCGGTCCACGGGCTTGGGCTCGAGCTTGGAGTGGCGGTTGCGGTTGAAGCCGTCGAGCTGCGCCGCGCCCGACGCGAGCTTCGCGGGCACGAGCCGCTGGTCCGCCTCGACGATGGCGGCGGTGATGGCGTCCTCGAGCTGCTTGTAGTAACGCAGCGCGTTGTCGAACTTCCCGCGGCCCTTGCCGTCGGCGTCCGTGAGTTCCAGCACCGGCCCGTGATGCGTGTGCGAGCCGGAGATGAAGGAGTGCTCGATGCCGCACTTCGCCTTGATCCGCTCGCGGATGACGGCGAGCGACTGCTCCGACGGCGAGCGACCGAGGTCGAGGCCGACGATGGCGAGCTTCGCGCCGCCCGCCTGGATCACGACGGCCGCGGCGTGCAACGGGTCGAGTGTGCCGTTTGATGGCGCGTCGCGCCGCGCGCCGTAACCCCACATCGGCACCGGGTCTCTCGGCGTCACGTCGTGCCGCGCCGCGCCCGCCTTGAACGTGGCGCCCGCCGCCGGGCACTTCGCGTTCGCGAAGGCGATGCACATGAAACCGACCAAGCCGATCTGCACGCCACGGGAGTTCACGCCGCATTTAGTTCCGGCACTGGCGACGGAACAAGCGAAAACCGAGGCGACGCGCAGTTGCACGGCGGAAGTTGGCCGCTATCCTCCACGGCCATGAAATCCCTTCGCCCGTTCCTTGTCGTCGCGTTGCTTCTCACGGTTTTCACCGGTCGTGGCGCACCCGCCGGGGCCACACTGGCGGCACGCATCGCCGAGGTCATCCATGCGCCCGAATACAAGCACGCGCACTGGGGCATCCTCGCCGTGGACATGGAGTCGGGCGCGGTGCGCTTCGAGCATCAGGCGGACAAGCTGTTCGCGCCGGCTTCGGTCACGAAGCTCTATTCCGTCGCCGCCGCGCTTGATGAACTCGGCGCGCAGCACCGGTTTGAGACGCCCGTCTTCCGCCGCGGCGAGTTGGGCAGGGACCGCGTGTTGCGCGGCGACCTCGTGCTCGTCGCGCGGGGCGACCTCACGCTCGGCGGCCGCACGGACGCCGAGGGCAGGATCGCCTTCAAGGACAACGACCACACTTACGCGAACGGCGGCACATCCGGCGAACTCACCGCGCCCGATCCGCTCGCAGGCTTGGACGACCTCGCGCGGCAGGTCGCGGCGTCCGGCATCCGCCACGTGCGCGGCGAGGTGCTCGTGGACGACCGCCTCTTCGACAAGGCCGAGAGCACCGGCAGCGGGCCGACACGCCTCTCGCCCGTGCTCGTGAACGACAATCTTGTGGACGTGCTCATCACGCCCGCGAAGCCCGGCGCGCCCGCGAAAGTCACGACGCGCCCGATGAGCGAGGCGTTCGTCGTGGACGCGCAAGTCGAGACGGTGCCGACAAACGCGCCGCTGCGCATCACGCTCACCGCGCCCGCGCCGGGCCGGCTCGTGGTGCGCGGCCAGATTCCCGAGGGGCCCAAGCCGCTGCTGCGCGTGCGCGAGGTGGACGACGCCCCGGCGTGGGCGCGCGCGCTGTTCATCGAGGCGCTGCGCCGCGCCGGCGTGACCGTGGACGCCTCGCCGCACGGTCCAAACCGCCCGGAGTTGCTGCCGGCACGCGGCAGTTACAAGCCGGAGGAACAAGTGGCGAAGCTCGTGTCGCCGCCGTTCGCCGAGAACGTGAGGCTCATCCTGAAAGTCAGCCACAACCTGCACGCGAGCACGCTGCCGTTGCTGGTCGCGGCGAAGCACGACCGCCGCACGCTCGCGCAGGGGCTGCGGTTGCAGCACGACTTCCTCGCGCGCGCGGGCGTGGACGTGGAGACGATTTCATTCGGCGGCGGCGCGGGCGGGGCGCGGAGCGATTGCGTGACGCCGCGGGCGACGGTGCAGTTGTTGCGCGCGATGGCGAACCGGCCGGACTTCGCGGTTTACGAGTCGGCGCTGCCCGTGCTCGGCGTGGATGGCACGCTGGCGACGCACGCCGATCCTTCAAGCCCTGCGCGCGGCAAGGTGAGGGCGAAGACGGGCACGTTCAGTTGGGACAACACGATGAACGCGCGGCTGCTGCTCAACAGCAAGGCGCTCGCGGGCTACATCCAAACATCGCATGGCGGTCGCGTGGCCTTTGCTGTTTTCATGAACAACGCGCATCTCGCGCGCCTGGCGGACACGCAGCGCGTCGGGAAGACGCTGGGGAAGATCGCGGAGTTGTTGCACGAGGAGCTGTAGCGGCGAATGCAGGAAAGCGCAGGCGGACCGACAGTGGGGGTGTGGAGGGGCGCGAACGTGGGAAGGGCTCTGAATCAGCTCACGTTCCCGCTCACTCACATTCAACCTGCGCCCCCCAATGCTGCCAGGAGAGGACGTGCCCCGAACGAATCAGCCGTGCTTACGGGTCCTTGATGGTCGAGAGGAACTGCCGCAGCGCGGGCGAGAGAATCTTGTTCTTCTTGAAGATGGCGCCGAGCGGACGGTAGAGCTCGCCGTCCTCGATCATGACTTGCGCGAGGGTTTGCTTGGAAACCTCCTGGCCGACGGTGCCGAGCGGGACGATGGAGATGCCCGCGTCGATTTCGACGGCGCGCTTCACGGTCTCGATGTTGTCGAACTCCATGACGGTTTGGATGGAGACGCCGCGGTCGCGCAGGATCTTGTCGACGGCTTTCCGGGTGGGGATGTCGGGCTCGAAGCTGATGAATTTCTGCCCGGCGATGGCTTCGAGCTTCACGCCCTTGCTCTTGGCGAAGGGATGCAGCGGGTTGCAGATGAGCACGAGGCGGTCGCGTCGCAGCGGGACGACTTCGAGGCGCGGATCCTTGCCCGGATAGGCGACGAGGCCGACATCCACGACGTTGCTGAGGACGTCGTCGAGGACCTGATTGGAGCGGCGATACTCGACGTGGACCTTCACGGTCGGGTGGGCCTTCATGAATTTCTTGATGAAGGGGGGCAGGTCGTGGAGGCCGATGCTGTAGATGGTCGCGATGCGGATGGTGCCCGAGATGATGTCGCGCAGTTCCTGGATGCGGCTGTGCAGCGCGTCGTAGGTGCCGATGATCTGCTTGCTATACTCATAGAGCAGCTCGCCCTCGCGGGTGAGGCGGAAGTTCTTCTTGCTCCGCTCGATGAGCAGCGCCTTGAAGGACCGCTCCAGGGCGCTGATCTGCTGGCTCACGGCGGATTGCGTCACGCTGTTGATTTGCGCCGCCTTGGTGAAGCTCTCCGTCTCGGCGAGGTCGCAGAAGACTTTGAGGCTCTCGATTTGCATGGCTGGAGGGAACAGGAAAAGCGCGGAGGCGTCAACCGCCCGCACTCAGGCCGCGAGCGCCTGCTTGACGATCTTGAGCAGGTCCTGGCTCGTGAAGGGTTTCTGGAGGTAAATGGAATCGGCCTCGACTTCGGAGGGGCGGAAGTTTCCGCTCGAACGCACGATGCGCACGTCGGGCCGCATGGCGCGGAGGCGGTCCACCAGTTCGCGGCCGCTCATGTTGGGCATGACGAGGTCGGTGATGACGAGGTCGATCTGCGGTCCCACCTTGGCGAAGATCTCGATCGCCTTGGTCCCGCTGTCGGCCGTGTGCACGGTGTAGCCGTAGCTCGAGAGGACCATCTGCCCCATGGTGAGCAGCAAGTCCTCGTCGTCCACCATCAGGATCGTCTGCGTGCCGTAGAAGTCCTCTTCGTTGAATGTCGCGTCGAAAACAACAGCCTTTCTCGCCGGCAAATACAATCGAACCGAGGTTCCGTGGCCGGCCTCACTCGAGATGGCCAGATGCCCGCCGTGATTGGTCACCACGCCGTAAGCCCACGCCAGCCCCAAGCCCCGGTGGCCCGGCTTGGTCGTAAAAAACGGCTCGATGACATGCGGCAGCGCGTCGGCCGGGATTCCCGGACCTGTGTCGGATACCTCTACGCTCACGTAACTGCCGGGGGGAAGCGTGATGTTCGCGTCCTGCACCGGGGCGGCGAGGTCGCGGTTCAATGAAACGACCCTCACGCGCCCGTGCTGGCCGCCGAGCGCCTCGACGCAGTTCTCGAGGATCTTCGTGAAGGCGTTTTGCAGTTTCGTGTCGTCGTAGCGTGCGGTGTAGAGGTGGTTCTCGAGGTGCACCTCCCACTCGATGCGGCAGTTGGCCGGCGTGCGAAATGCGCCCGTCGCACGCCGGATGGCGTCGTTCAGGTTGCCCTCGTGCTGCGGGGACGCGTCCTTCTCCTGACGGCTGAAGTTCGACAAGTCGTGCGAAATGGCGGCTGCCCGCGCTGCGGCCTTCTCGACCTCCAGCAGCGAGGCACGCCACGGACTGCCCGCCTCCAGCCGGCCCAGCACGTGCGACGTGTGGCCGAGGATGCTCGTGAGCGCGTTGTTGAAATCCATCGCGACCGTCCGCGTGAGCTGCATCGCGATCGCGAACTTCTGCTTCAGGCTCGCATCGGCCGCCTCGGTCTTGGTTGCCGGTGCGGGCGCCGCCGGCGCCTCCACGGCGGGGAGAAGTTGCAGGACGACCGTCGCCCGCGCATCGCGGCCGAGGGGCGCCACGCATACGGTGAACTGCGAGTAGAGCCCGTCCTTGGTCCGGAACTTGAGCTGGATGAGCCGCGCCGACACGTCGTCGATGTGCGCGAGGAAAACCTCCGCGCGGATGGAGTTCTGCGGAAACCAGACGCTTTGCAGCACCGAGTCATTCTGCCGGAGCGAGTCGCCGAACGCCGCGGCCGCCGCGCTGTTGAACTGGCGCACCACCCCGACCGGGTCCACGAGCAGGACCGGCCACGGGGCGAATTCGAAAGGGGCGAGCGCGTCGGGTTTCACGGACGAAACGGGGCGAGCTTATTCGCGGCAGGGCGAACCTCAACAGAAAACCCCGCGCAAGTCCTGCTGCCGGCCGGCCGGAAGCGGCCACTAGCCGCTTTGCTCGCGCGCGCGGGTTCCACTACGCTGGGCCCATGCCCGAGGCGAAGCCGCCCCCGCTCGATGCGCCGCTCGCGCGCCTTCCCGGCGTCGGCCCCGGACGCTCGGCGCAACTCGCGCGTCTCGGCCTTCACACGCTTCGCGACCTGCTGTTGCTCGCGCCGCGCCGGCACGAGGACCGCCGGCAGGGGCTCCCCATATCCAAGCTCGCCGCGGGCGAAGCCGCCGCCGTCTCCGGCAAGGTCGTCGCGATGGGCGTGAAGTCCTTTCGCAAAGGGACCAAGTCCATCTTCGAGCTCATTCTTGATGACGGCACCGCGCGTCTTCATTGCCGCTGGTGGAACTTGCCGTTCATGGAGAGCTACTTCAAGGTTGGCGACCAAGTTGTCGCGCATGGAAGGCCCGTCTCCCTCAAGCCGCGCACGATGGACCATCCCGAGACCGAGGTGATCGAAGCCGGCGAGGAAGCCTCAATCCACGTCCACCGCATCGTCCCCGTCTATCCGCTAACCGAGGGGCTCGCGCAACGCGTCCTGCGCGGCCTCATGTGGCGCGCGCTCGCGTCGTGCGGCGGGCAGTTCGCCGACCCGTGGGCGGGCATCACCGGGACGGTCGTGACCACGCCGTTGACGCCCCGCACGCGCGGCGGCGTGCAGCACGAAATGCCGCTGCCCGCGAGCGCGGACGCGCTGCTCATGTGGCCCTCGCGCGCTGAGGCCGTGCGCTGTCTCCACTTTCCGGATGAGATGTTCCAGGCCGAACTCGCGCGGCAGCGGCTGGCGCTTGACGAGCTTGTCGCGCTCCAGCTCGAACTGCGCCGTCGCCGCGGGCGGTTGTTGGCGAATGCGCGCGGACTTCCGTGCGCCGGCGACAACACGCTCATCAAGCCGTTCCTCGCGCGCCTCGGCTTCACGCTCACCGGCGCGCAGACGGCGGTGCTTCGGGACATCCGGCGCGACCTCGGCAGCGGGAAGCCGATGCGCCGCCTCCTGCAGGGCGACGTCGGCGCGGGCAAGACCGCCGTGGCCGCGTGCGCGGCGCTGATGGCCATCGAGGGCGGCTTCAACGTCGCGCTCATGGCGCCGACGGAAATCCTCGCGGACCAGCACTGGCGCAACTTCACCGCGTGGCTTGAGCCGCTCGGCGTGCGCGTGGCGCTGCTCACCGGAAGCCGGAAAACGGAGCGCGAGGCATGGTCTGCGGACCGTGACGGGCAGGAAGCCGCGCCGCCCGCGGATCGTCACGCCCCACGCCCCACGCGCCACGGCTCGCTCTTCATCGGCACCCATGCGCTGCTCGAACCGGGGTTCGCGCCTCCGAATCTCGGCCTCGTGGTGATCGACGAGCAGCACAAGTTCGGTGTCACGCAGCGCGAGGCGCTCGTTCGCAAGGGCCGCTTTCCGCACCTCCTCGTGATGACCGCCACGCCGATTCCGCGCACGCTCGGGCTGACGCTTTACGGCGACCTCGATTCGTCGGTCATCCGCGAGCTTCCGCCGGGGCGCGGGCGCATCCGGACCTTTTTGCGCGGGGCGGAGACGCTCGCGAAAGTGTGGGGGTTTGTGCGAGGGAAACTGGCCGAGGGGCGGCAGGTTTACGTGGTTTATCCGCGTGTCGAGGATGAGGACCTGCGGACCGGCACGAAGGCGGTGAAGGCCGGTTTCGATTCGCTCCAGCGCGAGTGTGCGCCGCACCGCGTCGCGCTGTTGCACGGCCGGCTCCCGTCTGACGTGAAGGAGCGAGTGATGGCGGACTTCCGCGCCAACCGCGTGCAGGCGCTCCTGACGACGAGCGTCATCGAGGTCGGCGTGGACGTGCCGAACGCGACCGTGATGGTGATCGAAAACGCGGAGCAGTTCGGCCTCGCGCAACTCCACCAGCTCCGCGGCCGCATCGGGCGCGGCGCGCACGAGTCCTTCTGCATCCTCGTGGCGGACCTTCAAGCCGAGGGCGCGAAGCAGCGGCTCAAGGTCCTCGCGGACACGACCGACGGCTTCCGCATCGCCGAGGCCGACCTCGAATGGCGCGGCCCGGGGGAACTGCTCGGGCAGGCGCAAAGCGGGATGCCCTCGTTTCAGTTCGCCGACCTCCGGCGCGATTTGAAACTCGTCGAGTTCGCGCGCGACCTCGCGGCGCGGTTGCCGGTGAATCCTTGATCCGCGCCGTCCGGGGCGCGGCGACCGAAACCATTCAACCGTCGCGTTGTTGAACAGCCAACTCATCCCATCGACACCATGAAAGCCACCCTCGCCCTCGCACTCCTGACTTCCGCGGTCGCGCTTCCCGCCGCGCAGCCGACCAAGGCGCAGCTCGACAACTGGGCGCAGTGGCGCGGGCCGCTCGGCAACGGTGTCGCGCCGAACGCCACGCCGCCCGCGGAGTTCGGCGAATCGCAAAACCTCAAATGGAAGGTTGCCATTCCCGGCGAGGGCATCTCCACGCCCGTCGTCTGGGGCAACAGGGTTTTCCTCACCACGGCCGTGAACACGGGAAGGAAACCCGAGGCCAAGGCCGGCGGGCCCGCGCCCGCGGCGAAGGTCGAGACGCCGGCGCCGAAGGCCGGCGCGCAGCCGTCGCCGCAGGGCGGGCGCAAGGGCAAGGGCGGTTTCGGCGGCGGTTTCGGCGGCGGCGCGGCACCGACGGAACTTTATCAATTCACCGTGCTTTGCCTTGACCGCGCGACGGGCAGGACGCTGTGGCAAACGACCGCTCGCGAGGAAGTCCCGCACGAACCGCGCCACGGCACGAGCGCGTTCGCCGCGGCGTCGCCGGTCACGGATGGCGAGCGGCTTTACGCGTTCTTCGGGTCGCGCGGGCTGCACTGCTACGACCTCGACGGCAACCTCAAATGGAAACAGGAGTTCGGCACGATGCGCTTCCAGCCGCAGTGGGGCGAGGGCGCCTCGCCCGCGCTGCACGGCGACGCGTTGCTCGTGAACTGGGACCACGCGGGCTCGGACTTCGTCGCCGCGCTCGACAAACGCACCGGTTCGCAACTCTGGCGCACCGAGCGCAACGAACCGACATCGTGGACGACGCCGTTCGTCGTCGAGCATCAGGGCAAGCCGCAGGTGGTCGTGAGCGGCTCGGGCATCATCCGCAGCTACGACCTTGCGAATGGCAAGGAACTCTGGGAGTGCGGTGGCATGGGGGCGAACACGATCCCGACGCCGGTGACGCTCGATGGCGTGTTGTATTGCATGACGGGCTACACGACGACCGCACTCCGGGCGATCCGGCTCGGCCACTCCGGCAACCTGACGGAAAAGGCCGACGCCATCGTGTGGACGCTTTCGCGCAACACGCCTTACGTGGCGTCGCCGCTGCTTTATGGGGACCGGCTGTATTTCTTCTCGCGGCTCAGCGGCGCGTTTTCGTGCTACGACGCGCGCTCCGGCAGGCCGCACTTCGACGCCGAGCGCTTGCAGGGCATGGGGAACATCTACGCCTCGCCGCTCGGCGCGGCCGGCCGTGTTTACACCGCGGACCTCGGCGGAAACGTGCTCGTGCTCAAGGACGGCCCGGTCGTGGACGTTGTCCACGCCACGAAGCTCGACGGCGCGATCGCGGCGTCGCCCGTGGCGGTGGGGAAGGAACTGCTGCTGCGGACAAAGGGGAGTCTCTACAACTTCGCGGCCAAGTAGCGGAACTGCGGGGCGATCAACCGACCGCGTCGGCGACGACTTGCGCGGGCCGGGAGGCGGGCTTGGGCTTGAGAACCACCTCGATGCCCTCGCGTGCGGCTTCGACCTTGAGCTTGCTGCCGGAACTCACGGCGAGTTGCCGGCCGTGCGCGGCCATTTGGGCGACCTTCGTGTCGTCGTGGCCGGGGTCGTGGTGGAAGAGGAACAATTGCTTCACGCCGGCGCTGTTCGCGATGGTCACCGCGTCGTCCACGCACGAGTGCCCCCAGCCAACGTGCTTGAGGTATTCCTGCTCGTCGTACTGGGCGTCGATGATGAGGATGTCCACGTCGCGCAGGAATTCGATGAGTTTCTGGTCCTGCCGGCGCGCGTAGTCGATCTGCGTCTCGGCTTCCTTCTCGGTCATGATGCCCGTCTGGCTCTTTTGGCGCACGAAGAGCTCATTGTCCGGAATGAACGCGATGGAACCCGCGCTGGTGAACAGCCGGTAGCCGACGCAGATGCCCGGGTGGTTCATGAACTGTGCCTGCACGCGGACGTTGCCGACCGCGAACTCGAGGTCCTTCAATTCCTGGATGCTGATGTTGCCCGGCATTTCCGGCATCGTGATGGGGAAGTAAGGGCTTTCCATCTGGCTGGCGAGCGTCTGCTCGAGGCCCTTGCGGGCGCCGGTCGGGCCGAGGATGCGGATGCGGTTGCGCGGATTGTAGGCCGGGATGAAGAACGGAAAGCCCTGGATGTGGTCCCAATGCGTGTGCGTGATGAGCACCGTGGCGGCGATTGGTTCGTCGGGATACTTCGCCACCCACTCCTGCCCGAGCGGGCGGATGCCGGTGCCCGCATCGAGTATGATGCGCTCGCCGTCGGCCTGCACTTCGACGCACGCGGTATTGCCGCCGTAATAGGCGGTTGCGGGACCGGGAGTCGGCAGCGAACCGCGCACGCCCCAGAACTTCACGCGAATCGGCTGGTTCGTCGAAGGCGTCGGCGAGGCCGCGTGCTCGAAACTCGAGCGCGGCGTCTGCTGGCTGCGGAGCTGGAAGGTCGTGCCGCTCGGCCCGCCGCTGGTGAGCCCCTCGACGAGGCGCAGCATTTCCTCGGGGTCGATGGGCTTGGTCAGGTAGTCATCCGCGCCGGCCTCGAAGGCATTCTGCCGGTCCGTGGCGTAGGTGCTCGCCGTGCTGATGACGATCTTGGTCTGGCGGACCTGGTCGTTTCGGGCGCGGATAGCCCGGCAGACTTGGAAGCCGTTGCAGCGCGGCATCATCAGGTCGCACACCACCACCTCGGGCTTGTGCTCGGCGATCATGGCGAGGCCGACTTCGCCATCTTCCGCCTGGAGCACTCGCCAGCCGGCTTTCTTGAAAGCCCATTGAACGACTAGGCGGGCACCACGGTCGTCGTCGATGACCAGAACGGTTTTCATTCAGGCTTCGGTGGCATCCTGTGCTGCGTCGTGCCGGATGACAAGCCGGGAAAACTCAGCAAATCTCCGCAGGTGCCCGCCCGGAACCGGGAAAGAGGGTCTTTCTGGTTGCGACCCGCCGCCACCCCGGCCATATCATCCCGCCCGTGCTTTCAAAGGTTTACTCCGCCGCCGTCCAAGGCATCGAGGCATTTCCGGTCGAAGTCGAGGTCAACGCAGGCTGGGGCGAGACCGTCATCGTCATCGTCGGCTTGCCGGACGTGGCAGTGAAGGAGTCCCGCGACCGCGTCACCACGGCGCTCACCAACTCCGGTTTCAAGTTCCCGATGGGCCGCACGACCATCAACCTCGCGCCCGCCGACGTGAAGAAAGAGGGTCCGAGCTTCGACCTGCCCATCGCCATCGGCATGCTCGCCGCCAGCGAGCAAATCGAGACCGATCAGCTCGACAACTTCGTCCTTGTCGGCGAGCTCGCCCTCACGGGCGCCGTCCGTCGCGTCAAGGGCGTCCTGCCCATCGCACTCCGCGCGAAGGCCGACGGCAGGGCTGGCATCATCGTCCACAAGGACAACGCCGCCGAAGCCGCCGTCGTCGAGGGCTTGCAAGTCATCGCCGTCGAGAACCTGCGCGAAGCCACCGGATTCCTCGAAGGCTCCGTCAAGCTCGCGCCCACCCGCGTGGACCTCGCGCGATTGTTCGACCAGCCGGCCGAGGACGACCTGGACTTCGCCGAGGTGAAGGGGCAGGAATCCGTCAAGCGCGCGCTCGAGATCGCCGCGGCCGGTGGCCACAACGCCCTGCTCATCGGCCCGCCCGGCACGGGCAAATCCATGCTCGCGAAACGGCTGCCGACCATCCTCCCGCCGCTCACCCTCGCCGAGGCACTCGAGACCACGAAGATCCACTCCATCGTCGGCGCGCTCGCGCCGGGCCGGGCGCTCGTCACGCGCCGGCCGTTCCGGGCGCCGCACCACACCGCCAGCGACGCCGGCTTGCTCGGCGGCAGCATCAACCCGACGCCCGGCGAAATCTCGCTCGCGCACAACGGCGTGCTCTTCCTCGACGAACTGCCCGAGTTCAAGCGAACCGTGCTCGAGACGATGCGCCAGCCGCTCGAGGACGGCAAAGTCACCATCTCCCGCGCCGCGGGCACGATGACATTCCCGTCGCAGTTCATGCTCCTCGCGGCGATGAATCCCACGCCCGACGGCAAGATGCCGCACGAGTCGAAGAGTTCGCCGCGCGAAATCCAAAACTACCTCGGGCGCATCAGCGGGCCGTTGCTCGACCGCGTGGACCTTCACGTCGAGGTGCCGCAGGTGAAGTTCCGCGAGATGCAGGCCGCGCGCCCCGGCGAGCATTCGGCGGCCATCCGCGAGCGGGTCATCGCCGCGCGGCGGATCCAGCAGGAGCGCTTCACCGACAAGCCGAGCATCACGTGCAACGCCCGGATGGGCACGCGGGAGCTGAAGGCCTTTTGCGCGCTCGACGACGCCGCGAACGAGCTGCTCAAGTTCGCGATGGCCGACATGAACCTGAGCGCGCGCGCCTACGACCGCATCCTCAAGGTCGGCCGCAGCATCGCCGACCTCGCAGGCTCCGGGCGCATCACCAGCGAGCACGTGAGCGAGGCCATCCAATACCGGACGCTCGACCGGCAGTTGTGGGGATGAACCCGGGACCGACGGCCGGAATCGAGGCGTTCCCGCGTGCCCACCCCGGCGCGGCGCGAGCGCCCGGCGGCCTGCCGCATTCGTCTCCGCCCCGGTTCCGACCGCGCAGGAGCCGGTGGCTTCTTGCTGCGCTTTGCGCCTGCGTCGCAACGGGATCACGCGCCGAGGAAACACAACTTCGAACCGGCCTCACACTGCGATTCCCGTTGACGGAATCCGTGAGCCTTTTCAGCTACGCGGAACTCGGGATTTCCGACCGCACGGTGAACCCAAGCCGCTACCTGCTCCGTCAGGGCGTGACATGGCAGGCCCGGACCAATCTCTCATTGCAACTCAACCATGTGTTCAGCGAGAGCGAATCGTTTTCGGCCGCGGTGGGGCACGACGTGTTCAGGCAGCAGCAGCGCGTGGAAGCAGCGGTCACCCCGAGTTTCACGCTCGGCGACCGGTTCACACTCAACGCGCGGACCCGCCTCGAACACCGGTGGCTCGAAGGTCAGGCCAACAACCTCCGAACCCGGCACCGCTTCGAGCTTGAACATCCCGCGGGAGCGTGGCTCCCGGCAGCGGGGTTCTTTCACAGCTACGAGTTCTTCTTCGACTGGTCGGCGAACCGCAACAGCGCCCATCGGGTCCTGCCCGCGGGCATCTCGTGGGAATTCGGGCCGAGGACGGACGTCCGGGCCTACTACTACATCGAGCGCAGCCGCGGCGGTGGCGACTGGGAGAACCGGCACGTGTTCTTCACGCAGTGGTCCTACTCGTTTCGTTGACTCCGCGCCTCGCGCCAGTCACTCGACCTGTTCGTCGGCCTTCAGTTCACGCAGCCTGATGTTCCTCCATTGCACCGAGAACGGCCCGAGGCCCGCGCGGATGCTGTGGACCTGCAAGCCGATGAACCCGCTCTTGTCGAGCGAGTCGCGGAAATCCGCGCACGCCACGCCATTGACCCACGAGCGGATGCGGGCGCCCTGCGCGACGATGCGATACGTGTTCCATTCGTTGTCCTTGAACGCCTTCTTCGCCGCGTCGGATTTCTTCTCCTGTTCATCGAGGAAGCGCCCGCGCCGCGCCTCGTCGTAGAAACTGCCCGACGTGCCCCTTTCCGACTCGGCGATTTCGCACTGGTAGCCAAACACCGTGCCCGCCGGCCGTCCCTTCTTGTTCTTCGCGCCCTCGGGGACGGTCTCCTTGTCGTAGGTGTGGCTGCGAATCTGAATGCCGCTGTTCAACGCCTTGTCGCACTTCACGTCGAGCACGAGCTCGAAGTCGCCGTAATCCTTCCTCGTGCAAAGAAACGTGTTCGGGCTGCCCTCGACCGTCGTGCCGACGATCGCGCCGTCCCGCGCCTCATACTTCGCCTTGCCGCCCTTGACCTCCCAGCCCTCGAGCGATTTGCCGTCGAAGAGCGGCGTGAATCTCGTCGCGTCAGCGCCCAGGACGAGCGAGACGATGGAGGCAAACAACCCGACAGCGAGCGGTGAGGTGAGGCGTGGATTCATGTCCGCATCATCGCGAAGCCGCTTGAAGAGTCAACCGCGCGAACTTCACGTGCCGAGGCCCGCCATGCGCCGCTTTCGCGTGGACGCCTCCGCACCGGATTGGTAGCGTCAGCCCACTCGCCCATGAATCCTCCCTCTGCCTACCTCGCCGAGTTCGCCGGCACGATGCTGCTCATCCTGTTCGGCGACGGCGTGGTCGCGAACGTCGTCCTCGCGCGGTCCAAGGGCAATGGCGGCGGCTGGATCGTCATCACGGCGGGCTGGGCGCTCGGCGTCACCGTGGCGGTGTATGCCGTCGGCGCGTTCAGCGGCGCGCACTTGAATCCCGCCGTCACCCTGGGTCTCGCCGCCATCGACAAGTTCGACTCTTCGCTCGTGGCCGGCTACATCCTTGCGCAACTCGCGGGCGCGTTCGCGGGCGCCGTGCTCGTGTGGCTCGCGTATCATCCGCACTGGGCGGCGACCGACGACAAGGGCGCCAAGCTCGCCGTCTTCTGCACCGGCCCGGCCATCCGCAACCTGCCCCTCAACCTGCTCACCGAGGTCATCGGCACATTCGCGCTCGTGCTCGGCGTGCTCGCCATCGGCACGAAGGCCAACCTCAGCCCCGAGTTCGGCTGGGACAAGGGCTTCGGCCCCGCGCTCGTCGGCGTGCTCGTGTGGGCCATCGGACTTTCGCTCGGCGGCCCGACGGGCTACGCCATCAATCCCGCGCGCGACCTTGGCCCGCGGCTAGCCCACGCCGCGCTGCCCATTGCCGGCAAGGGCGGCTCCGATTGGGCCTACGCCTGGGTGCCGGTCGTCGGTCCCGTCATCGGCGGCGTGCTGGGAGCGGCCGTCTTCAAGCACGTGTGGCCGCTGATGGAGGGCGGCTTCCTCACGGGTTCCGGCCGCTAGCGCGCGAACGCTCCATGCCCGCGCGCCCCCAAGTCGTCGTCACCGACTTCCTCGAAGAACCGCTCGACCACGAGCGCCGCATCCTCGGCGACCTTGCGGACGTGACCGCGCTTTGCAGCCGCCACGAGGACGAACTCGCCGGCCGCATCGAGGACGCCGACGCGGTGATGGTCTATCACTTCCTTGGGCTTTCGCAGAAAACCCTCTCCCGGCTCCGCCGCTGCAAGCTCATCGTCCGCTGTGGCGCGGGCGTGGACAACGTGGACCACGCGTTTGCCGCCACGCGCGGCATCGCCGTCGCGAACGTGCCCGACTACGGCACCGAGGAAGTCGCCGACTCCGCCATCGGCCTCGCGCTCGCGCTCGCGCGCGGCTTCCACCGGCTCAACAGCCGGCTGCGCGCCGGGCGCGGCGAGTGGTCCTACACGCAAGCCGCTCCGGCGTGGCGGCTCCGCGGGCGCGTCTTCGGCATCGTGGGCATCGGCCGCATCGGCACGGCGTCAGCCCTGCGCGCGAAGGCGCTCGGCATGGACGTCGCCTTCTACGATCCCTTTGCGCCCGAGGGCCGTGACAAGTCGCTCGGCGTCCGGCGCGTCGAGTCGCTCGACGACCTGCTCGCACAGGCGCACGTGCTGAGCTTCCACTGCCCGCTCACGCCCGACACGCGCCACATGCTGAACCGAGACAACATCGGAACGATGCGCAAGGGCGCGTTCGTGGTGAACACCGCGCGCGGAGCCGTCGTGGATGGGCTCGCCGTGCTCGACGCGCTCGGCAACGGCCATCTCGGCGGCGCGGCCATTGATGTGCTCGAATCCGAGCCGCCGCCGGGCGACGACCCGCTCGTGATGGCATGGCGCAACCCGGGGCATCCCGCACACGACAGGCTCATCCTCAACCCGCACGCGGCGTTCTACTGCGAGGAAGGCCTGCTCGATATGCGCCTCAAGGGCAGCGAAAACGTCCGCCGCGTCCTCCTCGGCCAACCGCCGCGCAATGTCGTCAACGGCGTCGCCTGAATTCGCAGCGCGCGGCACTGCTCACGACTGCTTCAACATCCGCTTGTCCCCGTCGCGCCGCGTCACGCCGTCGCGGTCGAGCCGTTCGAGCAGCGGAATCAGGATGCGCCGGCTTGTGCCGAGAGACTGGCGGATGTCGCTCGCCGTCGCCGGCCCCTTCGCGCGAAGGTGCGCCTTCACCGCCTCGGTCGCGCGGTGGAAACTCTCCGCGAGCAGCACCACGTCGTCGCCCAATTCCACCGCCTCGCCCGTGTTGAGCAGGTAGCGCAGCGCCTGTTGCGTGAGTGCGTCGGGCGCGAGTTCCTTGCGCGACGGCGGTTCGAGCGGCTTCGCGGCGAGCGCGCCGCGGACCTTCGCGCCCGCGGACCGCAACTGCGGCGGCAACGCGAGCTTGTGCGAGCCGCGCCGGATCGAAGTGCCGCTCTGGGCGAAACCGCCCGCGCACAATGCCGCGACGAGCGGGTCGAACAGCTCCGGCGCGGGCAGCGACTTGAGCATGCCGGTGCGCAGTTCGCCGAGCGGAAGCCCCGGCCGGTCGGGATGCGCCTTGTGCGCCGCCTCAATCAGGCTGCCCGCGCGCTGCTGCAACGCCTGCCACCAGGCCGCGTCCACGAGCCACTCGCCGACCATCAGCGCGTGCTTCTCCGCGACGGCGCGGTGCACGGCATCCGTGATTTCCGCCGCGCCAAATCGGCTCTTCGCGAGCGACCCGGCGCGCTTGCGCGCGGCGTCGCGCGTGAGTTGCGAGCGCACGAGCGCGTCCAGCGAATCCGGCGCGGACGCGCGCGCCTGCAGAAACTTCAGCCGCGCCGCGCTGCGCGCCTGCCGCCGGCTCGCGTCGGGGTCGAGCAGGATGCCGCCCGCGAGCGTGGCCTGCTCCGACCAGTCCCGGATGATGAAACGGTCGCCAATGAACGCGAACACGGGCGACTCGAAACGCAATTGCGCCAGCGCCCGGGCGCCGGGCGCGAGCGACTTCGTGTCCAGCAACTGTGCGCGCGCCGGCGTGTTCCCGCTGCCGTGATGGACGCGCACCAGTGTGTCGTCCTTGAGCGGTCGCGCCGCGGCGACCTTGAAGGCGGGCCGCTCTCTGCTGCGCGCGCCGGATTCATCGGCCGCCTGCACGCTGACAAGGCGCGCGGACTTCTCGATGACGACGTCCCACGTGTCCGTCGCCGCGCCGAATTCGGCGAGCGTGATGACTTCGCCGCGCGCGATGGCGTCCACGCCGGCGGTCGCGCCCTGCACGTCGGGCACGTTCACCGCGGTGCGCGTGCCGGGCACGCTCGCCTCGACGTCGCTGCTGTGGTTTTGGAGGCTGCGGATTTTTGCCGCGCGCGAACCGGGTTGCACCACGACGGCCTGCCCGCGCCTGAGCGCGCCGCCGATGAGCGTGCCGGTGACGACGGTGCCGATGCCGCGCAGCGTGAACACACGGTCCACGGGCAGCCGCGGCTTGCCGATGTCGCGCGAGCCCGGCGCGTCCGCGAGCGCGCGGGCGAGGGCGGACTTGAGTTCCTCGATGCCGCGACCGGTGACGACCGAGGTCGGGACAATCGGCGCCCCGGCGAACGGCGTGCCCGCGAGCTGCGCGCGGAGCGCGGCGATGCTCGCGGCTTCGTCCTGCGCGAGGTCGGCCTTGGTGAGCGCGACGACCGCGCGCCCCACGCCGAGGTAGGTGAGGATTTGGAGGTGCTCCTCGGTTTGCGGCATCCAGCCGTCGTCCGCGGCCACGATGAACAGCGCCAGGTCAATCGAGCCGACGCCCGCGACCATGTTCTTCACGAAATCCTCGTGACCGGGCACGTCCACGATGCCGACGTCGAAGGTGGGCTGTGCGGCGCCGGCGTTGGGAGGTGCAAGCCGGAGGTGCGCGAAGCCGAGATCGATCGTGATGCCGCGCGCCTTCTCCTCGGGCAGGCGGTCCGGGTCCGTGCCGGTGAGCGCCTTGACGAGCGAACTCTTGCCGTGGTCCACGTGCCCGGCGGTCGCGACGATGAAGTGCTTGCTGGCCACGGCGCGGGATTGTCGGGGAGGCGCGCGGGAATTCAACTGCAATGCGGCGCGCGAGCCCGCCCCGCGTGGCGGCACCTACGGCCACGCCAGGGTGAGTGTCGCGAACACGCCGTGCGCGGTGTAGTCGTAGGCGGCGCCGGCGGCGGGCTCTGCGTATTGGAAGAAGCCGTATTGGAGGTTGCCGGTCGCGCGCTTGCCGAGGCGGCGGGTCACCCCGGCGAGAACGCCGTGGCGCTCGAACTCCGCGCCCGCCGGCAAGCCCGTCGCGACGTTGTTCTGCCCGTAGTCCGCGCGTGAAAACGTGTGGCTTGCGCGCAAGTCGGTCGACTCGTTCAACGTCCACGTCACGCCCGCGATGGTGCTCAGCACGCCGCCGCGAAATGGCACCACGTAGCTCGCACCGTTTTGTGCGGTCGCCAGCCGGCTTTCGGCGTAGGAGCCGCTGACGTGGAACAACCAACCGTTCCACGGTGCGAACTGGTGTCCGGCGCTCCATACGTGCGCGTCGTAATTCCCCGCGGCGATCGCGCCGCCGGGCGTCAGCGCCGGGTAGCCATCGGTCGCGGTCGTGTAATCCGAGGCCGTGAGGCGATACGCAAGCGTCGTGCGCCACCAGCTCGCGGCCCGAAGGGCGAGGCGCGCCTCGAGTTCGTCGGTGTCGGTGTCGCGCAGCCGCAGGAATCCCGGATACGGATGCCCGGCAGCCGGGACGACCGGGTCGATGTGGGTGTAGTCGGTCCGCTTGCTCCGGTGCCGGGCCGTCACGCTCAGCGTCACGCGTTCCCACGGCGCGGCGTGGATTCCCGCGCGCCATTCGCGCCAGTCTCCGAGCGCGTCCGTGCGCCGGAGAAAGGGCTCGTTGCCCGCGGGTTGCTGCTCGAAGATGCCGTGATCCTCCTGCTCAAAGCGGCCTTCGGCGAAGACGACCGTGTGCGGCAAACCCGTCCAGCGGAGCGCGACATGCTCGCTCACGCGGCGCACGTCCAGGTCGCTGCGCTGCGGCGAGGCATCCGGAAACGGAACGCCGAAGAACACGACCTGCCGGTCGGCATCGCCCAACCCGCGCTGGCGCGTGAACTCGCCCTGCGCCGCGGCGGACACGGTCAAGCCGCGCCACGGCCCGGCGAGGATGCTCGCGCTCATGAGATGAGATTCCCGCTCAAGCAAGAGCTGGTTCGCGAACCACCGCTCGCCATCCACCGTGGCGCCGGCGAGGTCGGTCGTCACCTGCGACAACGCTGCGTCCGCCGAAACGCGCGAGTAGAAATACGCCGCGGAGCCCGTGAGCCATTCCTTGAACTCGCGTTCGACGCGCAGCGTGTCCGTGCCCTGGAAGCCGCGATGCGCCTCGCGCGTGGACACGAACCGGTCCGGCACCGCGCCCGGCGTCGTCACGAGGCTGACCGTGCTCTTGCGCGTCGCAAGGCCGGTGAATTCCGCGCGGAAGTAGTTTTCCACGCGCGTCCCGTCGCGTTCGGCGTCGAGGTCGAACCGGATCACGTGCGTGTGCTCGGCGATTTCCTTGAACGCCGGGAAGATCGCCTTGTTCACGCCGCCCTGCGTGGAGTCGCCCCACTCGAGCGTCGACATCGCGCCGTCGCGGAACAGGTATTCGTAACCGACCACCATCCGGGGCAACTCCGGCCGGGTGAGGCCGAATTCGATCCACGCCCGGCCCGTGTCCAGCGAAAGATCGCGCCCGAGTCTGAAGGACGGCGTGCCGAACGGCGCGTAGTCGCCGCCCGTGTCGTGGTAGTAGCGGCGGAACTGCTCGATGCCGCCGCGGACGAATCCGGCGTCGCCGCGCTCCCACGCGAGCCTCATGCGGTAGTCGTCGTCGAGTGGCAGCGCGCGCGCGTGGAGCGTGAGGCGCGTGTCGGGGTCGGGTTGCTGCGAGAGTTCGAGGCGCTCGAGTCCCGCGCCGAGCCCTTCGCGGAAGCCCCAGTGCTCGCGGAACACACGCTCGTTTCCGCTCACGCCCACGCCGCGGATGAACATCGCGATGCCGTGGCTGAAGCTGGACGTGGCCGATGCGGCCGGCCATGCGGCGCCTGCATCGATCCACGCGCGCAGCGTTCCAATCTCCTCCCGCGTGAGCGGCTCGCCCTTTCCCTTCGGAGGCATCTGCATGTCTTCGACGAGTCCCGCGACGTAGTGGATGAGCGGACTCCTTGCGCTGTGGCCGGGAATCAGCGCCACGCCGCCCGCGCCGCCCTTGAGCGCGGACGCCGCGTTGTCGAGGCGGAAGCGGCCCTTCGGCCGCGCGGCGCCGTGGCAGCGGAGGCAGGATTTCTCGAAGATCGGCTGGATGTCGCGCGCGAACTCCACCGGCGCTTCGGACGCGGGCGGAAGTTTTGAGAAATCGGGCGGGGCGGAGAACAGACGAAGGGACGTGAGACAAAGAGCGATGGCCAGATGCGGGATGCGCGATGCGGAATGCGGAACGCTGGAAACCGGATCCTTCCCCGTGATGTCACCCCGCGCGCTCATTCAGTATCGCAGCTTGTGGTCCGCGTTGGACCCGTGGATTGAAGTGTGGCACCCCGCGGACCAGCAGGTGCCGCGGCGCATGAAATCGGTGTGGCGCGTGGAGCCGATGTAAATCTCACCCGCCGGAAAACCCGCGCCCTGCACCTGCGCGTGACAGCGGAGGCAGAGGTTCGCGTCGCGTTGCGTGAGCAGCTTGGCGTTGATGGACCCGTGCGGGTTGTGGCAGGTGGTGCAGCCTTCGCGAAGCGCCTGATGCTCGAAGACAAACCGCCGCGACTGCTCGCGGTGACATTCGGCGCACGATTCGTTGAGCCGCGCGAGCGCGAGGCCGCGCGACGGCTTGCGGATGTCCGCGCCGTGCGGGTCGTGGCAGTGCGCGCAGTTCAGCCGGCCCCCGCCGAGCGGGTGATGATGCGGGAGGTTGAACTCCGCGTGCGTTTGCAGGTGGCAGTCGAGGCAAACCTTGGCGTCATCGCGCGGGTTGACGATCCAACGCCGGTCGCCACCTGATGCGATGTGGCGGCTGCCGGGCCCGTGGCAGGACTCACAACCGGTCATGCCCGCGCTGCGCCCGGATTCGCGATGGAACTTCCCGTGCGCGCTCGCGGCAAACACGCGCGTGTAGTTGGTGTGGCACTCGGAGCAGGACCGGTTGCCGGTGAAGTGCGCGCCCTCGACTTGCGGCGGGATCGCAACCGTGCGCCGGACGCTCGAGCACGAGAGCAGGAGCGCCGACGAGATCGCCGCGGCGAACCCGGCCGCGAGTGGCCATGCAAGGCGTGCCTTCATGCGTCGGCACCGAAGCATCGGGAATCAAAGGCCGGCACGGGGAAAAGCACGCCGGGAGTGTGGGGAAGGCGTCCGGTGAATTCAAGCCGCGGGGCGTCGGTTGGCCGAGTTGGGGATTGAGCCGGACACGTCGCGCCCGTATCCTGCCGCGCACCCGAATGAAACTTCTCCCCGTCCTGTTGCTTGCGGCCACGGTCGGTCCGACAACAACGACTCGCGCCGCGGACGCCGCGACGAACCGCTTCAGCTTCGCCGGTCCGGAAATCTTCCCGTTGTCGCCGCAGATTGTCGGCCTCGCCGCTGCCGACCTCGATGGCGACGGCAGGCTCGACTTGATCACCGCAAACAACACGCAGTCGAAGATCGCGCTGCTCTACAACCAAACCGGCCGCACCAACCCCGCGCCGCGTGCCCGCGCCGCGAAGCGCGAACTCAACGAGCTTCCCGCCGACGCGCGTTTCCGCATCGAGTCGATCGCCTCGGAGAAGCGCATCACGAGCCTCGCCGTCACCGATCTCAACGGCGACGGCCGGCCCGACATCGCCTACTACGGTGAGCCGCGCGAGTTGATCGTGCTCACCAACCGCGGCACCAACGGCTGGAGCCAGCCGCGGCGCATCCCGCTCGACGACGGGCAGACCACCGCGGGCGCGCTCACGCACGGCGACCTCAACGGCGACCGGCGCACGGACCTGCTGCTGCTGGCTGAAACGCACCTGTGGTTCATCGCGCAGAAGGCCGACCACGGGCTGGCCGAGCCGGTGAAGATCCCGTTCACCGGCGGCATCAAGGCCGCGCAGGTGCTCGACATCAACGGCGACGGGCGGGACGACTTGTTGCTCGTGAACTGGGACAACGCCGTGCCGTTCCGGTTCCGGCTCCAGCTTTCCGATGGACAACTCGGGCCCGAGGTGCACTTCCAGCACCCGCCCGTGCGCGCCTACTGGGCCGATGATCTCGACGCCGACCGCCGCGCCGAGATCATCACGATCGCGCAAAACTCGGGCCGCGCATCGGTGGCCAACTTCATCCAGAAGCCCGCCGGGCCGCTGCTGGCGACATTCAAGCTCGGCCAGTTCGCCGTCACGCCGCTCGGCAAGTCCGAGAAATCCCGCCGTGGCGTCGCGTGGGCCGACGTGAACGGTGACAAGCTCACCGACCTTGTCGTGGCCGAGCCGGAGAGCGGCCAGCTTGCGATCACGCTGCAGAATGCCGACGGCAGCTTCGGCGCCACACGGCGGTCCCCGACTTTCACGGGCGTGAGCGACGTCGCGATCGCGGATTGGGACGGCGACGGCCGGCCGGAGATTTTTCTGCTCAGCGCGGATGAGCGGCAGGCCGGCGTGACGCGGCTCGAGCCGAACGGCCGCGTCGGCTTCCCGCGAATCCTCCCGACCGATGGCAAGCCGCTCGCGTTCGCCGCGGGCGCGCTCAAGCCCGGCGCCCGTCCCGTGCTTGCGCTCATCGTGGACCACGACGGCCGCCGCGCGCTGCAGGTCCACTCCGCGGACGGCGCGCGCCGCGAGCAGAAGCTCGCCGAGTCATTCAAGTCGAACCCGGCCGCGCTCGCCGTTCACGACGCGAACCAGGACGGCTTGCCCGACCTCGCCATCCTCACGCCTTATGAAAAGTTGAAGCTCCTGCTGCAAGCCGCGGACAAGGACTTCGAGGAAGTGGACGTGACGCCGCCCGGGGGCGCGACCGAGCAGCCGTGGTTCAGCGCGGCGGACGTGGACGGCGACGGCAAGCCCGAGTTGCTGCTCGCGCAGAAGAACTTCGTCCGCGCCGTCGTGCTCGCGCGCGAGTCCAGACCCGCGGGCGGCGACGCGAAGTCCACGTGGACCTTCACGGTGAAGGAGCAGATCAACGGGGCCGCGCCGAATTCGCGGATCGTCGCCGCATTCGCGCTGCGCACCGGGAGCCAGACCGTCCTTTTCCTGCTGGATGCCGAGCGCAAGTCACTCTCCGCCTGCGAGCGGGATTCCGCGGGCGTGTGGCAGATCGTGAAAAATGCGCCGCTGCCGGTCACCGATTTCAATGCGCTCGCGCCGATCGCCGGCGCGGGGACGCAACCTGCGAGCCTCGGCTTCATCGGGCTCAACGCCGCGGCCTCGCTCGCGTTGCACGGCAACGTGTGGGAGTTGAAGGAACTCGACAGCTACGAAACGCCGATCAAGGACGGCCGGCTCATGGACGTGGTGACGGGCGACTTGAACAAGGATGGCCGCAAGGACCTCGTTTTCCTCGAGACCGCGAAGAATCACCTCGACCTGGTGACGTTTGACCCGCCGCACAAGCTCACGCCCGCGAACCGCTGGCAGGTGTTCGAGGAGCGGACCTTTCGCAGCCGCCGCAGCGACCTGCCCGAACCGCGCGAGGCGCTCATCGTGGACGTGACGGGCGACGGGAAGAACGACCTCGTGGTCGTCGTGCACGACCGGATCCTCGTGTATCCACAGGACTGACCGCGCGCGGCGGCTTATTGCGCGGCCGGCATCGCGTTGGTGGTGGCGCCCTCGAATCGGATGACCGTCTCGCCCGGCTTGGCGTAGCCGAGCCGTTCGCGCGCGAGGCGTTCAACGGTCCGTGGGTCGTTGCGCGAGGCGTGGTCCGCGGCCTTCAACTGCCGCTCCTCCGCGGCTTCGGCTTGAAGCTGCTGCTCCTGCTCGTAAGTCACCCGGCGCATGCGCTCCTGCTGGTGAATGAGCGGCAGATACTTGATCACGACAAACGCAATGCCGGCCACCAGCAGCAGGCAGCAAACGCCCCGGCTCAGCCTGTCCCAGATCGTCACTCCCGGTTTCACCGCGCCTGAGTAAACCAAACCGCAGGCTTGCGCGGAAGGGGAATCTGAATCCCGCCGGCGTCGCCCCTCGTCTCCGCCCTCGCAGTGAAGCCCGGCGGGTGATAAACCACCCGCGGTATGAACGGGACGCTTCACCTCCACGGCCGCGACGCATGAATCTTCTTGTCACGGGCGGCTGCGGATTCATCGGATCGAACGTCATCCGCCATGTGATCGACCGGCCCGGGGTGGCGCGCCTCGTCAATCTCGACGCGCTCACTTACGCGGGACACTTGGAGACCGTGGCCGATGTTCAAGCCCATCCCAAATACCAGTTCGTGCGCGCGGACTTGCGCGACAAGTCCGCGGTGCGACAGGTCGTCCGCGGCCACGACATCACTCACGTGCTCCACCTTGCCGCAGAATCGCACGTGGACCGGTCGATCGCGTCGCCCGGGATTTTCATCGAGACGAATGTTCTTGGGACCTTTCATCTGATCGAGGCATGTCGCGAGCATTGGGGGCCCGCCGCGCCGGGCGGGAGATTCGTGCACGTTTCGACCGACGAGGTGTTCGGCAGCCTTGCCGGCGGCGGCGCGTTCACGGAGGCGTCGGCGTTCGCGCCCAATTCCCCCTACGCCGCGAGCAAGGCCGCGGGTGACCTGCTTGTGCGCGCCGCGCATCGGACTCACGGTTTCCCCGCAGTGATCACGCGGGCATCGAACAATTTCGGCCCGTTTCAGTATCCAGAAAAGCTCGTGCCCGTGGCGATCCGGAATCTTGCGTCGTGCAAGCCGGTCCCGGTTTACGGCGACGGGTTGCATGTGCGGGATTGGTTGTTCGTCCGCGACCACGCCGAGGCGCTGTGGCGTGCGGTGGAGCGCGGCGGCGCGGGCGAGTCCTACAATATCGGCGCGCGGAACGAACTGACGAACCTCCAACTCGTTGAGCGCGTGTGTGACCTCGTGGACGAACTCCGCCCGAGGCAGGCCGGCTCGTCGCGCCAGCTCATCTCGTTCGTCGCTGACAGACCCGGACACGACCGCCGATACGCGATGGATCCGGCGAAGATCGAGCGTGAACTCGGTTGGCGCCCCGCGCATCGGTTCGACGATGCCCTGCGCGAGACCGTCCGTTGGTATCTCGAGAATCCGGAGTGGATCCGCACCGTCACTGCGAAGACCCCGGATACGGGACCGGGAATCGGCCCGGGAAAAACCTTGCGCGGGTGCAGGGCGGACGGACAGCGTCGCGTCGTTTGAACCAGCCGCCATGCTTCGTGACCTTCTTGCCCGAGCCGGAGTTTACAGGGGCTTCTCCAGCCTCATCGGGGCGGCGCGCGGCAGGCGGGTCCACATCGAACAGCACATCCGGCCGCGCGCGGGCGACCGCGTGCTCGACATCGGCTGCGGCCCGGCGGACATCCTCGAGGCGCTGCCGCCCGTGGAGTATCACGGGTTTGACTTGAGCGCGGATTACATCGAGGCCGCGCGAAAGCGGTTCGGCGGGCGCGGAACATTTCACGTCGAGGCGGTGGACGCGGAGCAGGTGAAGCAATACGCGGGCTTCGACCTCGTGCTCGCGACGGGCGTGGTGCATCACTTGACGGACGCGGAGGCGCTCGACTTGTTTCGTGTCGCCGCCGCCGCGCTCAAACCCGGCGGCCGGCTCGTGACGCTGGATGGCTGCCTCGTCGAGGGGCAATCGCCGGTGGCCCGCTGGCTTCTCAAACGGGACCGCGGCCAGTTCGTGCGCGGGCAAGCGGCTTATCTCGCACTGGCCCGCGCCGTCTTCAGCAAGGTGCAGCCGACGGTCACAACCGGATTGCTGCGCATTCCCTACACGCATCTCGTGATGGAATGCTCCGACCCGGTGGGGGACTGAGTGCGGCAGACCGCGGAGCGGGCGCGCCGGCGCGCGTCACGCACTCCGCCGGGCCTCGATGCCGTGACTTGACTCGACGATGTAGCGCGGCCGGCCGCGGCTTTCCTCGAGCGTGCGCCAGAGATATTCGCCGAGCATCCCGATCATGAGCAGCTGCACTCCGGACAGCACGAGCACCACGCAGATGAGCGCGGTCCAGCCTTCCACCGGCGCGCCGAAGAAAATGCGCCGCACGATGAGGAACGTCGCGTAAACAAATCCGAGCAGGGCGAAAAGCATCCCGCTCGCGCTCATCAGCCGGATCGGCGCGTAGCTGAAGCTCACGAACGAATCCAGCGCGAGCCGCAGCCGCTTCGAAAAACTCCACTTGCTCGCGCCCGCGCGGCGCGCGGCCTTCGTGTAGGTGATGCTCGCCTGCTCGAACCCCATCCACTGGATCAGCACGAGCAGCGATGTGTTGCGCTCGGGCGCGTTGCGCAGCGCCTCCATCACGAGCCGGTCCACGAGCAGGAAATCCGCGCCCGTCCTGGGCAGCTCCGCAACGGCGTATCGGCGCATCAACTCGTAATAAAGCCCCGCGAAGAACTTGTTCAGCGCGCTCTCGCCCTCGCGCTCGCCTCGCACGGCCCACACGACCTTCGCGCCGGCGCGCCACGTCTCGACGAGCTGCGGCACGGTCTCGGGCGGGTCCTGCAAATCGGCGGCGAGAATCACCGCGGCTTCGCCTGTCGCGTGTTCAAGCCCGGCGGTGAAGGCCTTGTGCGAGCCGAAATTGCGCGAGAAGCGGAGCCATTTCACCCGCGGGTCCTTCGCGGCAAGCGCGCGCAGCATCTCGGGCGTGCGGTCGCGCGAGTGGTCGTCCACGAACACGAACTCGACCTCGAGGTCGAGCGCCTTCCAGTCGAGCGCGCTGAGGCGCTCGTGAAGGGCCGGCAGGTTCTCCTCCTCGTTGTAGGCGGCGATGACGAGTGAGAGCTTGTTCATGCGCGACCCGCCTTTGCCTCGGTCTTCCAACGCTCGACATCGTCCTTCACGGAACGCACCACGCGCGCCGGCACGCCCGCGACAAGCGAGTAGGGCGGCACTTCCATTCCCTCGCGCAGCACCGCGCCCGCGGCGATGACGGAGTGATGACCGACTTTCGCGCCCATCAGCACCACGGCGTGCGTGCCGATGAAACAGTGGTCGCCAATCTCCGTGGGCTGGCGGTCCACCGCTGCGTGCGCCCGCCCGGTGAGGCAGCGGCGGACGGTCGAGTGCGTGAGGATTTGCGCGCCGCAACTGATGTCGCATCCGCGGCCGATCCTGAGCCCGCCCTGTCCATCAATCAGCGTGAACGCGCCGATCCAGGTTCCCTCGCCGATCTCCGGGTTGCCGGTGATCCACGCCAGCGGGTTGTAGGGGTTGGGCGGCAACGGAGCCGCGGCAGCCGGGTTCATGGTGCGCGCAAGTTGTCCCACAAAGCGCCGGGCCGCGCAATGCTCGCGCCCCGGGTGGGCTCCGGCCGCGGTGAGTGCGGCCAGACGTTCCGGACGCGACAGACGGAAGCCAATCCGCTCACGGTCCGTTGCGGGGCGCGTGAAGTGAAGGCCGCGTTGCTTGAAGCACCTCGCGAATGCCCGCGGCCCGAGCCACTTCGGCCAGCCGCACGAGTCGCTCGTGCGGCACCGTCTTGTCCGCCTGCACCACCAGCGTGAGGTCCTGGCGGATGGCGCGATAGCGGGCCGATGCCGCCGTGAGCTGCGTTTGCAAATCGGCCTCGGTCACGACCTGGTTCGCAAAGTAGAGCTGGCCGGCGTGGTCCACCGCGACGACGAGCGTCGGGTTGAGCGTGCCGGGAAGCGCGTCCGTCGCCGGGAGTTCGATCCGCACGCCCGTGGTGAACACGAAGTTCGGCTGGAGCAGGGTGAACATGAGCAGCAGCACGAAAACGCACGCGAACGGCGCGACGTCGAGCTGGGTGCGGAGAATCTTCGCGTTGCGGGTGAATCGCATTCGGTTTGCGCCCGGGGCCGCCGGCTAGCGGCCGCCGTCTTTCGGGCCGGGCCTTTCCGTTACGAGGTTGAGGATTTCCGTCGAGCATTTTTCCATGTCGAGGACGATCTTGTTCACGCGGCTCACGAGGTAATTGTATCCCGCGTGGCACGGGATCGCGATGGCAAGGCCGACGGCGGTGCAGATGAGCGCTTCCCACACCCCGCTCGCGAGTTTGCTGGTGTGCGTGAACTGCCCCTCGCTCTGGAACACGCTGAACATGCTGATGAAACCCATCACCGAACCCAGCAGGCCCATCAACGGCGCGATCTGTGCGATGGTCGCGAGCAGGTTCAGCTTCTCCTCCAGCCGCGGCACTTCCACGAGGCCGGCGCCCTCGAGCGCCTCGCGCACGCCCTCGCGCCCGCGGTCGCGCGCGAGAATGGCCGTCTTCACGAGCCGGGCGACCGGCCCGGGCGTGGCGTCGCAAATCGAGATGGCCTCGACCACGTTGTCGCGCTTGAGGACGGTGCGCACGCCGTTGAGGAACTCCGCCGAGTTGATCTGCGCGCGGTGATAGTGAAGCAGCCGCTCCACAAACACCGCGATCGCCACCGCGCTGGTGAGCAGCAGCACCCACAGCATCGGCCCGCCTGCGAAGAGCGGAAACCCCGCCGCGCCCTTCGCGGCCGATGGCACGGCATTCGTCGTCACCGCGGCCATCAGGGCGGGGGCGTTCGCGACGGCGGTAAGGATCATCGTCGGCAGCATGGTGAGGTTATAGGTGGACACTTCGCGAAGTTCAAAGTTCAAAGTTCGAAGTTCCGCGCGATGCGCTCCCGGTGGCGTGGGAAACTCGGCAACTTGGAACTTGGCACTGGGAGCCTGGAACTCCATCTTTCGCGCATGGAACGACCCGACCAGCTTCGCGAACTGTTCCGCATGCAGCAGTCGCTCAACGAACGCATCGGCGTCCGCACCGACGGCATGAGCGAGGAGGAGAAGACCAAGTGGGTGCTCAACTACTGCCGCGCGATGTCCCAGGAGATGGCCGAGCTCACCGACAGCGTCCCGTGGAAGTGGTGGGCGAAGTATCAGAAGTTCGACGAGCAGAACGCGCGCGTCGAGGTGGTGGACCTGTTCCACTTCCTCATCAGCCTCGCGCAAGTGCTGGGCATGAGCGCGGACGACGTCTTCGCCGCCTACTGCAAGAAGAACGAGGTGAACTTCAGGCGGCAGGACACCGGCTACTCGGTGAAGGACGAGCACGACTCGAAGCACATCTGACCCGGACTGGTTGAACGATTCCGATGGTCGCCAAACCCACGCCCCAGCCGACACTCCGCGTGCCGTTGCGTCTGCGCAAGGAAGTGCAGACCGTGCTCATCACACGCGCGCAGATTGCCCGGCGCGTGCGCGAACTGGCGCGCGGCATCCAGCGGGATTTTGCCGGCAAGGATCTCGTGGTTGTCTCCCTGCTCAACGGCACGGTGATGTTCCTCGCCGATCTTATCCGTCACCTCAACATGCCTCTGCGGCTCGATTTCATGGGCGTGTCCAGTTATCGCGAGGGCACGCAGGCGCGCGAGCTGTTCTTCACCAAGGAACTGCGCCTCGAAGTGCGCGGGCGCGACGTGCTGCTTGTGGACGACATCCTCGACACGGGCAAGACGCTCTCGTGCGTGCTCGGCAAGCTGGCCGAACTCAAGCCCCGCGAGATCAAGACCTGCGTGCTGCTGGACAAGCCGTCGCGGCGCGAGCAGGACGTTCAGGCGGACTACGTGGGCTTCGAGATTCCCGACATGTTCGTCGTCGGCTACGGGCTGGACTACGCGGAGCGGTATCGGAACCTGCCATTCGTCGGCGTGCTCAGGCCGGAGACGTATCGGACGTGAGGCGCAGGGCGCAATGCGTAAAACGTAACCTGAGCCGACCGCACTTACGTTTTACGAGTTACGCATTACGTTTCCACTGTGACCATCCGGATACAATTCTACTCCTACTTCGCCGACCTGACCGGCTGCGGGCAGGCGGGTGAGGAGTTGCAGGCGGGTGCGACTCTCGGCGACCTGATGCTTCGCCTGCACGCGCGCTTCCCGAAGCTCGCCGCGATGGACAAGTCCACGCTCATTGCCGTCGGCGTCGAGTATCAGCCGCGCAGTTACGAGCTGAAGGACGGCGACGTGGTGAGCCTGTTCCCGCCGGTGCAGGGCGGATGAGTTTCGGATGTTCAATTCCCAATGGCCGGTTTCATGAAGCGCGAGCTGAACATCACCAGCGACCCGGTTGATGAGGCGGCACTCGTCGCGCGGCGGCGCCTGGGCGCGGGCCTGGGCGCGGCGGTGTGTTTCACCGGCGTCGTGCGCGGCGACGAGGAGGGGCAGCGCATCTCCGCCATCGAATACACGGCGTTCCAGCAGATGGCGGAGCACCAGTTCCACAAGCTCTTCGACGAGATGGCCGCGCGCTGGCCGGTCGAGAGCGTGCGCCTCGTTCACCGGCTCGGCGTGGTGAAGGTCGGCGAACCGTCGCTTTGGGTCGAGGTGGTCGCGCCGCACCGGGGCGAGGCATTCGCCGCGTGCCAGTGGTTGATCGATGAGATGAAGCGCGTGGTTCCCATCTGGAAGCAGCCGCTGCCGTAGGCGTCGCGGTTCGGTCGGCTTCTTGGTGGGTTCTCACCCAAGCTGTCGCCGATACAGCGCGTCGAGCTTGTCGAGCATCGCGTCGAGGCTGTGATGCTCCTCGACCATGGCGCGGCCGCGGGTGGACATCGCGGACGATTGCTCGCGTTGCTCGATCACTTCGCGAACCGCCGCCGCCAGCGCCGCCGCATCGCCTGACTTGAAGATCCGGCCCGTCTCGCCGTGACGGATGATCTCGGGAATGCCGCCGGTGTCGCTGCCGACCACGGGCGTGCCGCACGCGAGCGCCTGCAAGCCTGCTTGCGGCACGCCTTCGTGCAAGGAGGGAATCACCAACACATTCAGCGCCCGCAGCACATTGGGAATGTCGTCTCGATGACCCGTGAAGGTCGCGCAGTTCACCATGTCCAGTTTTACCAGTTCGGCTTCGATGGGTTGCTTGGAGGGCCCTTCGCCGACAAGCACGAGCCGGACGGGAATACCCCAATCCCGTAACATGCGAGCCGCACGAACGAGGATCACGTGCCCCTTCGCGTGCCTCAAGACGGCCACCATGCCGACCAGTGGCCACTCCTCCTGGCCGTGTCGGGTTGGAAGCTCTGCTTTTGCTGCGCGTGGCGAGAAACGATCCACGTCAATCCCCGTTGAGATCGTGCTGACTCGTTCAGAACTGAAGCCGAACGCATTCTGGAATTGGCTGGTGATTCGGGTGCTGGTGGTAATGAGGTGGTCGGCGAGCCTCTCATAAACCAATCGGCTCAACCGCAAGTCAGCGATGGGGACTTCGAAGTGCCGCGTCCGGATGATCAGCGGCACGCGCGCGAGCCGGGCCGCCACGCCAACGAGCCAGCCGTCGCGCGAGCTGTGGGTGTTGACGATCTCGATGCGATTGCGGCGCAGCCAGCCCGCGAGCGCGAGCGCGGTGAAGGGAAACAGCGGCCGCGAAACGCCCAGCGGATGCGTCGCAATCCCCGCGGCCCTGGCGCGCTTGAACACTCCGGCCTCGCGCGGCGCAAGCAGCCACACGGCGCAACCGCGGCGCTTGAAGCCCTCGAGTTCCGCGAGCACGCGATGCTCCTGTCCGCCCCAGCCGAGCGAACATTCGGAGTGGACGATGCGCCACGGGCGTCGGGGTGCGGGAGGCATGGTCACTCCGACTTTCGGGCGAACACGATGAGGTGGCGGCCCAGCAGCGATTCGTCGGACGCCGCGGCTTTCCAAAAGCCGCGCTCCTCGCCGCTCGCGGACCGTCGCTCGCGGCTGCGGCAATACATCCGCGCGGGAATCGCAAGCAGGCGTTCGTGAAAGTGCTTCGCGTGCGAGAGCGGCTCGCGAACAACCTGCGGGGCGTCGAAACCCGCGAGCTTGAAGTAAACGTGGAGCTGCGGGAACGACCACGGCGTGATGTGCATGTGCGTGCCGCGCGCGACCTTGCCGGCGAGCGGCGGGAAGGACGGAAAGAAACCCCGCATCAGAAACTGTAGCCGCGATTGCGGATACCAGGCATTCGGCGTGGTGACGATGCACAACTCGCCCGGCCGCAACACGCGATGAAACTCGCGCAGCGTCTCCCGGTAATGCTCGATGTGCTCGACCACCTCCGTGGCGGTGACGATGTCGAACGAGGCGTCGGGATACGGAAGCCGCTCCTGGTTGAGGTTCACGACGTCCACGGTGACGCCCGGCACCTGCATGAGTTCCGTGGTGTAGTCGCACGCGCGCGACTCGCAGCCGAAACGCCCGCGGAACTGGCGGATGAGTTCGCCGCGCCCCGCGCCGACGTCGAGGTGCTGCTTGAGTGGTGACGTCTCGTGACGGCGCGCGGCAAGTTCGAGGACGGTGCGGTAGATGTGGGCGGTGCTCATGCGCGCGGCGCGTCGTGATTATCGGAAAGCGCCGGCCAATCCAAACGAAAAGGTCGTGCCCTTGAACTCCGCGCTTTCCCGCCGGAGGATGGCCGCCCATCATCGGGCTGCGCGATGCGTCTTCTGTTCGTCAAACTCAAGCACATTGGCGACGCGCTCCTGCTCACGCCCACGCTGGCGGCGGTGCGCACGGCCCATCCATCGGCGGAAATCCACGTCGTCGTCCGGCGCGGCACCGAGGGCATCCTCGCGGGCTGCGCAGCCATTGACCGGGTCCACACCTCGATGGCTCCGGAAACCTCCCGGCGGGGCGCGTGGAACTGGCTTGGCGAACTGGGTCTCGCACGCGATTTGCGGCGGGTGGGTTTCGACTGGGCTTTCGAATTGGGCGATGGCGACCGCGGCCGCGCGTTGTGCTGGCTGAGCGGCGCGACGAATCGTTGCGCGAACGTCGCGTGGCGGCCCCTGAACTGGTGGTGGCGGACGAAGTTCACGCACCTCTCGACCTTCGACTGGACTCACGGCCGCCACCAGGTGGAGAAGGACTTTCACACTGTCCATGATGTGCTGCCGCTCGCCGGCGGGATTCCCCCGCTGCAGTTCGATCGCGCGCGCGCCGC
>Ga0194121_10000905_pt1 | contig 51733 bp, 38 predicted proteins | sample TA2MahCa50mmetaG_FD_148609 | JGI IMG/M metagenome (GOLD analysis project Ga0194121, IMG submission 148609) | Freshwater microbial communities from Lake Tanganyika, Tanzania - TA2015020 Mahale Deep Cast 50m | ecosystem: Environmental > Aquatic > Freshwater > Lake | place: Tanzania: Lake...
AAGAGGTGCCGTCGGCCCTCACCCGTGAGCGTGTGGTCGACAGCATCCGGCGTTTTGCCCTGGCCCTCACCCAGGACTTTGCCATCTCCCGTCCGAGGATTGCAGTTTTGTCGCTCAATCCCCACGCTGGAGATGCCGGTCTTTTGGGTGACGAGGAGCAAAAGGTTATCATTCCCGCGATCGAATCCTTGCATTCGGAGGGGTTGCTGGTATGGGGCCCCTATGGTGCAGATGGATTTTTCGGAACGGCACGTTACACCCAGTTCGACGGTGTTCTTGGGATGTACCACGATCAGGTCCTCACCCCGTTCAAGGCCTTGTGCTTCGACTCAGGGGTGAATTTTACGGCCGGACTTCCAGTCGTACGCACCTCGCCCGACCATGGAACGGCCTATGAGTTGGCCGGACAAAGGAAGGCAGACCCATCGTCGTTTAGGAGCGCACTCTATGCAGCGGTCGACATCCTGCGTACGCGCCGTGAGCAAATGGCCCTCGAATCAGGGGCTTTGAAACGGGGTGCTGTGGTTGCCGACCGGGAGGACTGATTCTGAGCGCAGGCACATCCTTTCTTCTTGGCTTTCTCCTTTTTTTTCCGTACCTTTGCGGGCTTATCTTAAGTGGCTATGGCCTCTCAAATAACCTCCGCATACGAAATACGCTTTTCAGCGCTTAAAAACGGGTTTCACTACTACGATTACGCGCTCGACAATGCCTTTTTTGCGCAGTTTCCGGAAAGTCTCATCACCCAGGCAAAGGTCAATGTGCGCCTTTGCCTTGAGCGGAAAACGAGGGAAATGGTCCTGGATTTCGTATTCAGCGGTGCCATACACGGCACATGCGATCGGTGTCTGACCGATGTGGAGCATCCAGTGGAGGGCGACGCCCGTTTGCTCGTGAAAATAGAAGACGAGCCGGCGGAAAACACCGACCAGATTTGGTATGTGTCTACCACTTCCTGGTCGTTTCAACTGGCCGAATACTTATATGAATCAGCCAGCCTGCTGCTCCCCCTACGGTTTGTTTGTCGGGGCGGCAAGCAATCGGCCTGCGATGAGCGTTTGTCGTCCTGGATGTCGACCGCCACACCAGCTGTTTCTCATGCCCCAGAAGTCGATGAACAAACCGACCCCCGCTGGGAAAAACTAAAACAAATTAAGTACAACTGATATGCCTAATCCCAAACACCGACACTCCCGCAGCCGTCGCGATAAGCGTCGCACACACTACACGGCTGAAGCCCCCACCTTGGCTGTTTGTCCCACCACGGGTCAACCCCACCTCTTCCACAGAGCCCATTGGTTCGAAGGTAAGATGTATTACCGCGGTAAGGTGGTGATGGAAAAGGCCATCGCTTGATGACCGAAATAAACCTGTTGACGGCAGACTATACCCACCCAACGTGACCTGATTTCCAAAAAGTATTTCAGATGAGCAGTATATATGGTTGGAATGGGTTGATTCGTTTAAAGCAAAAATGACCGAAGTCAGAAGAACAGCGGCCATCACGGGTGTGCACGCCTGGGCACCAGATAATGTGGTGACCAACGCCCGGCTAGAACAGATGATGGATACTACTGATGAGTGGATCACCGCTCGGACGGGCATAAAGGAGCGTAGGTGGATGGAGGAGATCGGGCAAGCCACGTCCGATCTAGCCGTCAAGGCGGTGGAGGGCTTGTTGAAAAAGACAGGCACGGATCCCATGGATATTGAATTGCTGATTTGTTGCACGGCCACACCCGACATGGCCTTTCCGGCAACCGCCAACATCATAACTGATAAGCTCGGAATGAACCGAACCGCAGGATTCGACCTGTCTGCTGCCTGCTCTGGCTTTCTTTTTGGGGTGAATACAGCCGCTCGTTTTATTGAAAGCGGTATGTACAAAAAAGTCATTGTGGTTGGGGCCGACAAAATGACCTCAATCATGGACCTACAGGAGCGCTCAACCGCCATCATTTTTGGAGATGCCGGGGGCGCTGTATTGCTCGAGCCCGATACAGATGGTTACGGCATAATCGATGGCATCATGTGCAGCGACGGCATTGGCCGCACTTATCTTTGTCAGAAAGCGGGCGGTTCGCTGAATCCGGCAAGCGCGGAAACCATAGCCCGGAAGGAGCATTACATACACCAGGAAGGTAAAGCCGTTTTCAAGTTTGCCGTCACCAACATGGCTGGGGTAGCGGAAGAGATTATGGAGCGAAACGGGCTTACGGCTGGCGATGTGCAGTGGTTGGTGCCACACCAGGCCAACAAACGCATTATTGATGCCACACGCGAACGAACCGCACTTCCAGAGGAAAAAGTAATGGTCAACATACAGCGCTACGGCAACACCACCAACGCCTCTATACCCCTTTGTCTGCATGAATGGGAACCCCAATTGAACAGGGGCGACAACCTGATCTTCGCGGCATTTGGCGGGGGCTTCACCTGGGGCTCGCTTTATGTTCGCTGGGCTTATGACGGTGCCAAGGCCCTGAATCTTTCCGATGTTAAGCCGGGTCAACTCAACCTGATTCCTTAATTAACTAAATAAATCGACGAAATGGCCTCAACTTCGGAATTTCGCAACGGACTCTGCATCAAATTCAACCACGACATCTACCAGGTGGTCGAATTTCTACACGTAAAACCTGGTAAAGGCGCTGCATTTGTGCGCACCAGACTCAAAAGTATGACCAACGGCAGGGTATTGGAAAACACCTTCCCCGCCGGAGCCAAAATCGACACCGTTCGCGTAGAATCCCGCGAATTGCAGTTCATCTACAAAGATGATCTGGGCTTCAACTTTATGGATAGCGAAAGTTTTGAGCAGTTTTCGGTAGAGGAGCATAAAATCAATGCCTCAAGGTTTCTGAAAGATGGGGCCGTTTGCCTGGCACTGGTGAACTCGGAGGACGAGAACATTCTGGGCCTCGAATTGCCGCATATGGTGGAAATGGAGGTAACCTACACAGAGCCTGGCTTAAAGGGCGACACCGCCAGTGGTTCCGCTTTGAAGCCAGCGGTGGTCGACAATGGCCCGACCGTACAGGTACCCTTATTCGTAAACCTGGGCGACCGGATCCGAATCGACACCCGTACAGGTGATTACGTTGAAAGAGTCAAATAATCCCTTATTTTTGAGATTATGAATATAAAAGAAATACAGGACCTGATTCGGTTTGTGGCCAAATCAGGCGTCACGGAAGTGGAATTGGAAAAGGAAGGTTTTAAACTGGTCATCAAAGCGACTGGTTCAGCACTTGCTGCCGCACCGCTTTCGCCTTCGGTTGTAGTGCCGGCACCGGTCGCCTACTCCCCGGCCCCTGTTGCAGTGCCTGCCGCAGTAACGGCTACTGCAACACCACCTGATACCGCTCCTGCGCAACCGGCGAAATCTCCTGTCGGTGTCCTACTAAAATCACCCATGATCGGCACGTTCTATCGTTCCTCGGGCCCCGACAAAGAGCCCTTTGTTAAGGTGGGCGATCAGATCGAAAAGGGTCAGGTTATTTGTATTGTGGAGGCCATGAAGCTGTTCAATGAGATTGAAGCTGAGCAGTCGGGAACCATCACAAAGGTGTTGGTGGAAAATTCCTCTCCTGTCGAATACGACCAGCCTCTGTTCGAGATCGATCCATCCTGAGCTAACACCTGTCGACAAATCTCAACGCTGTGTTCAAGAAAATTCTGATTGCCAATCGGGGAGAAATTGCCCTTAGGATCATCCGAACCTGTAAGGAAATGAACATCAACACGGTGGCGGTGTTCTCCACGGCCGACCGGGAAAGTCTGCATGTGCGCTTTGCCGATGAGGCCGTTTGCATTGGCCCACCCAAAAGTTCGGATTCCTACCTCAGCATGAAGAGTTTGTTGTCGGCCGCAGAAATCACCAACGCAGATGCCATTCATCCAGGATACGGATTTCTTTCAGAAAATGCCCAATTCTCTGAGGTTTGTCGCGAGTACGGCATAAAATTCATCGGTCCATCACCTGAGGCCATTCGAGCGATGGGCGATAAGGCTACGGCCAAGGAAACCATGCGCAAGGCCGGCGTACCCGTGGTGCCGGGGTCGGACGGACTTCTGGAATCGCCTGAACAGGCCAAAGGCCTGGCTTCAGAAATCGGATACCCGGTCATCATTAAGGCTACAGCCGGTGGCGGGGGCAAAGGCATGCGGGTCATCTGGAAGGAAGAGGAATTGGAGGACGCCATGGATTCTGCGCGGCGTGAGGCTGCAGCCTCTTTTGGCAACGACGGCCTCTACATGGAAAAGTTTATTGAAGAACCACGTCACATCGAAATCCAGATTGTGGGCGATCAATACGGTAAGGCTTGTCACCTCAGCGAACGAGATTGCAGTATTCAGCGCCGTCACCAAAAGCTAATCGAGGAATCGCCTTCTCCCTTTATGACCGAGGATCTGCGCCAGAGAATGGGTGAGGCGGCCATACAGGGTGCCATGGCGGTAGGCTATGAGGGTGCCGGCACCATCGAGTTTCTGGTTGATAAATACCGCAATTTCTATTTTATGGAGATGAATACGCGGATCCAGGTGGAACATCCGGTTACAGAAGAGGTGATCGACTACGATCTCATTAAGGAACAGATTAAAGTGGCGGCTGGTATCCCGATCTCGGGAAAGAACTATGTTCCGAAAATGCATGCCATTGAATGCAGGGTGAATGCAGAGGACGTCTACCAGGATTTCCGTCCCTCTCCGGGCCGGATTACCACCCTCCACATGCCGGGCGGACACGGTGTGCGGGTCGACACGCACATCTACTCGGGCTACACCATCCCGCCTTATTATGATTCCATGATTGCGAAGGTCATTTCAGTGGCCCAGACGCGTGAAGAGGCGATTGCCACGATGGAGCGCGCCCTCAGCGAGTTCGTGGTGGAAGGAGTGAAGACAACTATACCTTTTCACCTGAAGATGCTGCAGGACGAGAATTTTCGGGCAGGCACTTTCAATACCCAATACCTGAACACCTGGACCATGCCAGAGTAGGGAAGTGAATCAGCTGAGTGGTGACACAATGGCATTCAAAATGGGACACGATTCAGGAATTGGTTTGTTGGTGTGGTTTTGTTATCTTTGAAAGATGTTACGGTTATCTCTCGTCGCCTTCCTCTCGTTTTTCCTGTTGGCTGAGGTGCTTAATGCGCAGCATTACCTCAATCCGACCCGCTTCGCCGAGAGCCCTGTACCCCCCGCGCCCGACTACAGCGACTCCAAAAACTGGTGTGCCCTACCGGGCAGGGTCGATGAGGCCGACAAGACCCCAAAGGGTCATCGCGCAGCATCGGCTGAGGCACCAGCCGATGTATTTTACATACATCCCACCCTATACTCCGACGAGCCCAAAACGGAGTTCAAGTGGAATCAGGACGTGCGCGACCCCGATTTGAACCGGCAGGTCGACGAGTTGCCCATCCGCTACCAGGCAACAGCCTTCAACGCGGCGGGACTCGTTTACGCGCCCCGGTATAGGCAAGCGCATTATTCCGTGTTCCTTACCCCGCACCTCGACGATAAAAAGCGCGCGCTCGATATTGCCTATGCCGATGTGGAGGCAGCTTTCGACTACTTTATAAAAAATCACAATCAGGGACGGCCGTTCGTGCTTGCCGGACATTCACAGGGCACGCTCCATGCGGCACACCTGTTGAAGCATCGGATCATCGGAACAGCCCTGCAGGGAAATTTGGTGGCTGCCTACCTTCCGGGTATGCCGATTCCTGCCGATTCGCTGGCGGGACTACCCGTGTGCACTGATTCTCTGGCAACTGGTTGCTGGGTGAGCTGGCGCACCTTTCGTTGGGGCTATCGGCCCATTGCCCCCATTGGTGATGGTTTCGATCCGGTATGTGTGAACCCCATCAGCTGGAGCTATTCGGGGGGTGTAAAACGCGATACGGTGCAGGGATATGTACATCGCCATCACCATAAGGGTGCAGCACTCAAACCGTTTGGACGGATCTACAGGCACCGATGCGATGCTGGTAGCTACCGCGGTGTCCTCTGGGTGCATCGTCCCCGCTTTCCTGGCTCATTTCTTATCCGATCATCCAATTACCACGCGGGCGACATCAACTTGTTCTATATGGACGTGAGGCACAACGCCGCATTAAGGGTGCAACAGTTCGCGGTGGTTCGCGGAAGTTAATTTACCTGACTCCCATACAAAGTGTAAATGTATTTGTTAATTAGAAAAAGCCATGTCTGAACCCGTCACTTTTTATTCGGAATCGACCCCCAATCCGTCGACTATGAAATTTGTGGCAAACCGTTACCTGCTCGAGACGGGCTGGGTGGAGGTCGACCGTCACAGCCCCGAACTTCAAGAAGTGCCCCTGGCGGTCAAATTGTTCGAATTTCCGTTTGTGGAGCGGGTTTACATCAGCCAAAACTTTGTGACCATTACACGGCTCAGCCATGAGGACTGGCTCGAAATCAATCCTATCCTCAAAGAATTTATCCAAAGCTATGTGGAGGCTGGTCTGCCCGTGACCCGAACAGTGCGGCCCGAAGTGGCGAACATCGATGTTGAAGGGGGAGTTGAAGGAGACGGTGAAACGCCACAGCGCATCAGACAGATATTACGCGAATACATACAACCCGCCGTTGAACAGGACGGAGGCGCCATACGGTATAAATCGTGGGATCCCATTACGGGAATTGTTTCGGTGACCCTTCAAGGGTCCTGTAGTGGATGCCCCTCGTCGACCATCACCCTGAAAGCTGGAATTGAAAACCTACTCAAGCGCATGTTGCCCGAGGTGAAGGAGGTAGTGGCCGATGTGTAAGTCGCGTTACTTCGATCAATAGCCTAGCACACAATCGTCGCCCCTCGGATCGGCTCCACCCTCGAAACTGCCATCGGCATGCAGGCGTATCAATGCAGCGCGACCGATCGGAGGCATCGTGCGAATTCGGTGACCCCGCATTTGAAGGGCCGCTTTTCGTAAAATCGACAAGCGGCCTGGTTCTGAGCGGATGTAGTCGGGCTGCCACTGGTGGTGCAGGCGTCGACGAGCCACAGCGGCGGCGGGACTCATACCCCCGGTGGTGTGGTTTATAAAAACCTGCAGTACGGTCGTCGGGATGGTGGAACCACCCGGGCTACCCAAGGCCAATTCAGGTTTTCCGTTGCGATACACCAGCGTGGGGGTCATGGAACTCAGCATCCGCTTGCCCCCTGCAAGGGCGTTGGCCTCACTTCCCAGTAAGCCGTAGGCATTCGACAGGCCGACGCCGAGACTAAAATCATCCATCGTGTTGTTCAACAGGAAGCCTAAGCCGGGCACCACCCGCTTGCTTCCGTAGGCACCGTTTAAAGATGTGGTAGCAGTCAACACATTCCCCTCATCATCGGCAACCACATAATGGGTGGTTTCGGTATGTTCCTGTAGAGGATATCGGGATCCGGCAGGAAGGGGAGCTGCCCGGGATGTGCCAGAGGATAGTTCGCCCGGACGAACATCCTTCGAGCGGGTTGCCCTTCGGCGGTCCATTCCCATCGACCGCATCCGCAGGTAGGCGGTGTCGAGTAGCGACGCTACAGGAATAAAATGATGATCGGGGTCACCCAGATACTCAGAGCGGTCGGCGTAGGCGCGCCGTGCAGACTCCACCATCAGGTGGATTTCGGAAGGGGATCGCAGGGCACCGGGTGAGCACCCGGCCACCTGCATGAGTCCGAGCATCTGCAGGAGCAGAAAACCACCGGATGAAGGGGGTGCGGCGCTACATAGCCGATAGGAGCCATAAGATCCGCAGAGGGGTGCCCGCCATTTAGCCTGGTATTGTTGCAGATCGGACAAAGTCAGATCCACACACTCGCGCAACAAAAATTCCGTGAGGAGGCGGGCGGTTTCTCCCTGGTAAAAGTCACGCCCGCCCCGTTCGGCGAGTCGACTGAGGGTTTGGGCCAATTCAGGGTTGCGCAGCGTATCGCCCGGTTTGAATGGGGATTCGCGCGACAAATACGTATGCCCTCCGTTGATCCTGACGAGGTCGCCCCGGTGCGTGTTCAATAAATCGGCTTCGCGGCGAGTGAGCGTCCACCCCCCGCGTGCCAAAACAATCGCCGGTTCAAGGAGTTTGTGCCACGGAAGGAGCCCATGTTTTTGATGAAGCGCCTCCATACCGGCAAGAGTGCCAGGAATTCCTGCGGCCGAGGCGCCTTCCAGAATGTTCTTGCCGATAGGGGTACCACTCGAATCAACGTAGCGACTTCGGTTCAGTTGTAGGGGGGCCTGTTCGCGGTAATCGAGAAACTCCGTGCCATCACCCGGGGTGTGGATCAGCAAAAACCCGCCACCACCCAGATTTCCAGCTGCGGGTAGTACAACCGCAAGTGCCATTTCTACCGCGATACCAGCGTCGAAGGCGTTCCCCCCAGCCTTCAGTATGTCCAATCCTGCTCGCGCAGCCAGAGGATGTGCGGCCACAACAATGCCCTTCCGATACATGGTTTCGGCGGCACTGCATCTGGGCTTTTTGTTCTGATAGGGTTGCGCTTTGGCGTCAGAAGTGCCGATCACTACAAAAAAAACAGATACGCAGAGGCAGATGGCGATTAAGCGTTGCGTCCGACGAATCATGACGGGCTAGCGAACAAAACAAATCGTCAACTCCTATCGCGATTTGAGCAGGAGTTTGTGACGCGAAATCCCTAGACTGCTGTGTACTTCAACCTGAAGGATGCCGGTAGGGATATTGGGCAATGCCAAACTTTGCGCATTGTCGGGGCAACCCTCAGCGAGCAAACGGCCCTGGAGATCAAAGAACTTAACCCATACCCCATGCCCAACCGGTTGAGTGGTATTTTGAATTCCGCCGACCGGACTCGATGCTGAATTTGTTCCGGTTCCTGAGGCGGGAGTACCACTCAGCCAGATCCGATCCGTTGCCGGATTGGGGTAGATTTGAATCGCAGGGGAAGATGGGCCGGTGATATGGCTCGTGACTAGTCTCGGAGCCGACCAGTCAACCCTATGCATGATCCTTCCCTCCACATCGGCGCATTCCGATTCGTCCGACAAGGAGATTTTTCCCTCACCGGAGCCCTCTATCCAAAGCTCCATTCGGGTAGATCCTCCACCCGATACACCGTTGAGGCTATACCAGGCGATGCGTACCGTTCTTCCTATCTGACGAAATAGAGGGGTGATGTCCGATGAAGATGCTTGTGGTAGTCGAACATCGCGCATGGTGAGTCCGTCAGGTAGCAGCATGTTCAGGCTGATGGCTCCAATCGTCCGATCCGATACAGCCTCGATCAGCACAGGGAATCTGTTTACATTGGATGTGATCGTCGTTCCATTTTCCGGAAGTTCCCGATACGCTGCCCTAAGCCAGGGATTGGGTTGCATACTGCCGTTGATATCGCCCGTGGCCAGCACCCGAATATTACGCTCGATGGGGGCGGTACCACTGCCCACCTGCACCTGTAGCGAATCGTATTGCCAGTCACCCGCAGCGAATGAAGAAAGAAGGGTAGCAAAGCGTTGGTTGATGTTCAGCGCGTCGGATGCGTTCACCATAGATGAGAGGTTTACGTCGGCGGCCTTAAGCGGAAGTCCCGATAACAGGGTTAGTTCCGAAAAATGACGGGCGGCCAGAAGGGCATCAGTTGCCGTAGCGCCTCCCCATGGCTTATTGTGGGTGATCCTCAGGCTATAGCTTCCGGGGTTGAGGCCTAAGAAGGTGTAGCGACCTGATGAGTCTGTTGTTGCGGAGCGCAGGGTCTGGTTCGATTGGCGGAGCTCCACCAAGCTGTTGCCCATAGGAGTCTGCGCTGTGTTCAGATAGGTGATTCGACCTTCTACGCGCGGCGCTGTTTGTCCGCTTAATGCAATATTGGTTAAATAGAGGTTGTTGCCGTAGCCGCAAACCGCGACAAATTTCAGCCGGATTCTGCTGCCGGCGTAGGCCGATAAATCAATACTGTCGCGCCTCCATTGGGAAGGTAAAGAAGGGATGAAACTGCCGCTGCTGAATGTGCCGGCCGTTGCCAGGTCCAAATTCTGGCGGAAATAGCCGGTGGGCTGGTAGGTTTGTCCGCAGTTGGTCGACACATCCACACGGAGTCCATCGAACAGCGTGGTCGAATAGCGGGCATAGGCCACATCAAAGAAGAGTTTTACCTCGCCCGCCACGTTGGAAAGGTCGTAAACCGGAGTGGCCAGGTCGTCTTCCTGCCCAGCGGCGTTGTAGGAGTAGAAATTAATCCAAGCCATACCCGAGTTATTGCCAGTCGGACCAGCTCCGGTGCGGAATTGCCAGGTGACGCTGTTGTCGGGGTTACGCAGACTCCATCCAGAGGGTAGGGTTGAGCCGGCAAAACTCTCCTGAATGGGAGGGGTTTGTCCACCTCCCACGTTGATGTAGTCGGTGCGCAACAGGGTGTCACCCCCCAGGCTGTTGGTCACGATCAGGCGAATGTTATATGTTCCCATGGCAGAAAACACAACCCTCGGATTCTGGGAACTGGCACTCGTGCCCCCCACAAATTGAAAAGTGGGTGGAGTAATGGTCCACTGCCAGGTCAAGACCGCATTGAGGGTTTGATCCGTTAGAGTAACTGTATCTGTGAGGCATGGCGACAAAGAGCTGGAGGCGAAATTGGCCACCGGGGGCGCCTGGCAGTTCACCAGACTGTTCACCGGCTTGGGAATAGCGATACAGCGTCTGCCAATACCTCCCCCCGACTGTACGGGAGCCACAGCAAACCAATCGGCCAACGCCGGAACGGTTCCGGTCACCGTGAATGTGGTGGTTGGGGTGATGCCAATGGAGTCCATATAGCGTTGTCCCAGTCGGTACACGATATATTGTGATGCACCTGCTACGGCCGACCAGCTCAGGCCGGTTTCGGTTGGACAAACATACGCTATGGCGAGGCCGCTAACCAGCCGCAAGATGTTAAAAGCCTGCTCCGACTGGGCAGTTGTGGTGCCCGCTGTCACCCGAATCAATGCCTGGTTGGTGGGTGTGAGCGTTGTGGGAAGGGTCCAGCTCACATGACGCACCGTGTTCGCCTGATTGGTGGCAATGTTCGTCCATGTTTGTCCGTTGTTCAACGAATATTGCACATTGAAAGTGCCCGAAACTCCGGTTGCGTCCCAACGAATCAATTCTGTCTCCCCCGGCACAAAACCCTCGCCACCGATCGGGTAGGTGATTTGTATGCTGTTTTCGTGCCACTCCCACACCACCCAATAGCGTTGCGGACCCATGGGAATGGCGGTACCCAGAATGCGCACCATATAATTGCCCGTTTCTGGAAGGGACACGCTCACCTGCTCCGCATTATTCAGGGTGTCGACTCCAGGAACAGCCAGACTGTTCAGGGCCGTGGCCGTGGGGGTCGGATTCAAAACAAGGGGCAGAAGGTTTGCCCCATTCGGCGCAATCAGTCGCATGTCTAAATTGTTGACCAGTGCGCGGGTGGCATTGGGTGCCCCCGCTTCGTCAGCCCAATAGACCATCACCCTAAGGTTACGGGCAGAGGAGGGCACGTTGATGCTTACGCTGGCGCTGTCATTTTGGCTCAGCAATCCGGTCACGTAGCGGTTGTTCTCCAAAATTTTGAGCGCCTTGAGTGCATTAACACGTCCCCATCCAAAGCGAAAGTCTGGACCAGCATTACCCAAATCCTCAGCCGTATTTAACATACAAGCCTTCAAGAGAGCCGTAGGTGGCACCGCGTTGCTGTTGAGGCTGCGGTAGGCATGACTTAACTGGGCAAAAATGCCGGCCACTCCAGGTGAGGCCGCCGAGGTACCCCCTCCCGTCTGGTAGGTGTTGTTGGGAGCGGTCGACAATTGGTTGTAGCCGTTCGAACAGATATCGGGTTTAATCCGCCCATCGCGGGCCGGGCCACGACTGCTGGAGCTTTCCAGCTGGTCGGTGTTGCGAAGATTGCCACAGGCTACCACGTTCTTGCCCGCTTTGTAGCCCCCCGTAATGTTACCCCAACCCGCTCCGGCGCCATATCCGTGGTCGGACGTGCCCGCATTTCCGGCCGAAAAAACGTGAATCAGCATTTCGTTGTTGTGGATTTGCGCGTCAATGGTGGATGCATTTCCATTATACAACCCGCCGTTCACCTCGCTGTATGACGTCGATGTGATGGTGGTGCCCAGCGTATTGTAGTTCGATACAGCGGGTGTTACATGTGGGTATCCGTTAATGCTGTATAAATGCAGATTAGCACCCGGGGCCATTCCCTTTTTGGTGGGGTCGAGGTTGGCAGAGCCTACTGCAATTCCGGATGTCATATCCCCGTGGGTGTTTCCTGTGGTAAAATCATTGGTGTATTGGGTGAGGCGACCTGTAAAGTCGATGTGTGGACCAATTGCACCGTCGTCGGCAATCCCCACTACAATCCCGCTGCCGTCGTAGCGGTATCCACCCGATTGTTGGTTGTCGATGGCATGCGAACGGTGCAACGATCGACCTTCCCGGTCCTCGGGTTGACCCGCAGCAGGGGCAGGCTCTATATATTGAATGGCGGGATGCGAGGCAAGCGTCATGATTTGATTGGGCATTATCCAGCCGCAAATCAGATGATCGCCAGTTGGGTTTGGAATAATTTCCAACAGTGAGCCAAATGATGAAAGAAGTTCTGTGCCGATCGAAACGCCCTGAAACAACATGAAGTTGATTTTTACTTTGTCGCCCTTGTGTTGCAGTTGACTTCTGAAATTGGGATCGTGGAGCGCAGGGTTGATTTTGGCGTTTGAGGGAAGTAAAATAACACTATGTGCACCTGCCATTACAAGGTGTGAAGGGGAATAACCCAATGCCGCACGGGCTAAATAGCTATGGGGGGGAACAAATCCCAGCAGGTCTAATCCCGACCCCTTCAGCCGATCAATGGTCGATTGAACGGGAATCTGGGCAAACAACAGCAAGAAATATCGATTTCCTTGCCACTGGGGCGACGATTCGAGGGATTGTGCAAGGACTGCCGGACTTTGCTCAGCTATGCTTAGTGTGCTTCCCGGCAAATAAACCGGCAGGGAATTCTGGGCAATAGTGGGTTTCAGACACAGAAATAAGCCGGTCAACAATAAAACAAATGGGCTGCGGATTTTGGAACAGAACATAGTCAACAATCGGGTTTTTGTATGATTTTAGCGCAAAATACATATAATCCAATAACCATTGATCGTTTAGAGAGTTTTATTCAAATGCCGAACAGAGATTTGTCACCCCAAAAACTACCTGAATTCATGCGGGAAGGGGTATGCCTCGACGTCCGTTCACCCGGCGAGTATAGGGTGGGACATATACCCGGTGCTCTGCCTATGCCGCTGCTGAGCGACGCCGAGCGGGCACAAACGGGAATCACATACAAAGAGAGGGGCCGCGATGTGGCCGTGCAACAAGCATTGGTTTGGGCAGGGCCCAAAATGGCCGCATTCGTGGAACAGGCGCGCAGGTTAAGCACCGGGCGCCCGCTCATTTTGTATTGCTGGCGGGGTGGGATGCGCTCTCACTCCATGGCCTGGCTTCTGCAGCAGGCTGGATTGGAGGTGATCGTGCTTGAGGGAGGCTACCGGAATTGGCGCCATTTCATCTTCGATGTGATGGCCTCTTGGGGCAAATGGGTTGTTATTGGAGGGCCTACCGGAAGCGGGAAAACCCGACTGTTGCATGCCTTGCAGGAGAAGGGTGAACAAATACTCGACCTAGAACGCTTGGCTAATCACCGTGGATCGGCTTTCGGAGCACTCGGATTATCTCCGCAGCCTGGCAATGAGCAGTTTATCAGCGACATTGGCTGGGCCATTAGTGGAATGAAACGCGGGCGTAGAATTTGGGTGGAAGATGAGAGCAGCATGATTGGGAGCCTTCATCTCCCGGAAATTGTTGTGGGTCGACTATCCTCATCACGTTTTGTGTACCTTCAAACAGATCCCAGGCGTCGCATTCGGGAATTGGTCGACGAATATGGTCACCTCCCTAAATGGGAACTGGAAGATTCGTTTAGAAAAATTTCACGGAAAATAGGAGGACAGTACCTCAACAAGGCTCTGGAAGCGCTCAATGGGGACAGACTCGATGAAGCGGCGGGTATTGCGCTGCGCTACTACGACAGAGCTTACGCCCGGAGTTTGACGTCGCGGCATCCGTCGGGGGGGTTACTTTTGGAGTGGGGGGAGCACGAGGACGCGGAACAGGTGGCTCATCGGTGCCTGCGTATGATTCAGGGCAAAGGCTCGCAAACCAAATGTTTTATTTCACACCAGACCTTATCCACTGAGGTAAAATCCATACCTGCAATATGAACCCGATTCCCAGGTTACCCCGTCTCACCGAATTGGCCCCGGCATCGGGCTGTGGTTGCAAATTGCCATCACAACAGCTTGAAATCATTTTATCGCAGGTACAGCCATCGGCAAGCGGTGGACTCCTGTTAGGATGGGAGAACAGAGACGACGCTGCTGTCTACCGTTTCTCATCCGACCGCTTGCTGCTCTCGACCGCCGATTTCATGAGTCCACCGGTCGACGACCCCTACGATTTTGGTCGGATCGCTGCCACCAATGCCATCAGTGATATCTATGCGATGGGTGGCGAGCCCATGCTGGCACTGGGAATCCTCGTTTGGCCCTCCAATCAACTGACACCCGAAATGGGAGCAGAGGTGTTGAACGGCGCGCGCGAGGTGTGCGACGATGAAGGAGTGGCACTGGCGGGCGGACACAGCGTGGAGGGCCCGCAACCCCTATTCGGACTATCGGTGAATGGCTGGGTGGCCCCCGAACACCTGCGTACCAATTCCACAGCCCGTGAGGGCGATTGGCTCTACCTCACCAAACCTCTTGGTATAGGGGTACTCACAGCAGCCCTCCGCCGTCAGACCCTGCAATCAGGCGACCTGTTTACCCTACTACAATTAACTACCCAATCCAACAAGGCGGGCGCGCAATTTGCCCGCGAGGAATACGTACACAGTATGACCGATGTAACGGGATTTGGTCTGCTCGGACACCTGCTGGAAATGTGCCGCGCATCCGGCACGGGGGCCGACCTCTATCTCGATGCCCTGCCCCAGGCGAAAGGCCTCGATCCCTATTTGTTTTCAATGATCGTACCCGACCAAACCTACCGCAACTGGAATGCGGTGGAAGCACAGGTTAGGGGCATGCAAAGCATGGAATTTTTGCTGCTTTGTGATCCGCAAACCAGCGGCGGACTCCTTCTGAGTGTACACGCGCAGGCTACCGATACCTTCGAAACCAAAGCCCGGGAGTTGAATCAGCCCGTATGGCGGATTGGCCGGATGAAGTCGAAGCCTGGGGTGGATATTTTGCCCCGATTCAACGGAGCATGAGTTCAGCCGCTTTTTCGGCGATCAAAACTGTTGGTGCCTGTGTATTTCCCCGTGTAATGTTAGGCATGATCGATGCATCCACGACCCGTAGTCCATCCACCCCATGTACCCTGAGTTCGGTATCCACCACAGAGTCCTCATCGGGTCCCATACGGCAGGTACCCACCGGATGGTATAGCAATTCGGTATTTCGCCGCAGATATTCAACGACTTCCGGATCACTTTGGAGAAAAACAGATGGTAGATAAGGTTCGAGTCGCCAACCGTCGAAGGCTGGTGCCTCCATAATGGCCCGCGCCTTGTGAAATCCAACAACCATTTTCTCCAAATCCGATGAATTTGAATAGACAGCGGGATCGATCCAAGGCACGAAGTGATCGTTGGGCGCGGGGCTCACGATACCGCGTGATTGGGGCTGCACCAAAATGGGCGCGAGGCTGATGCCGTTGCCCTTGGGCCTCACAAATCCATGGTCTACGAAGAATATCGGTGCAAAATGATACTGTAAATCGGGCGCGCGGAGGTCATCCTGGCTGCGGGTAAAGCCGCCGGTTTCACAAAGATTGCTACAAAGGGGCCCCTCACGTTTCCACCACCACCTGATCAGGTTGGCGAGTGTGTCCTCACCGTCGAATGAGGAACCCTTGTGGGTTCGATAGGCGATTGGCACGACCGGATGGTCCTGCAGGTTACGGCCAACCCCGCTGAGTGCACGCCGAACTGGTATCTGCATCCCCCTGATTATTTCGGGGTCTCCGATGCCGCTGCGCATCAGGAAAAGCGGGGATTCTATGGCGCCCCCACATAGTATGACCGATTCGGTGGCGTAAATGCTGCGAGTCCGACGGCCTAGGTTCACGTCTACACCAGTCACTTTTCCACTTTCCCACAGAGCGTGGAGCGCACGAGCACCGGTGAGAATACTCAGATTCGCTCTATGCATGGCAGGGCGCAGGAATGCATGAGCCGGACTGTGCCGGGCACCGTTCTGAATATTGACAGGATGTATGCCCACCCCATGCGCGACATTATCGTTGAGGTCATCCACAATCGGATAGCCTGTTTGTTGCGCCGCCTCCAAAAAAATACGGCTTAGGGGATGAATAGTCAAGGGCGTTTCGATGTTCCACAGCCCATCCAGCCCGTGCAAATGAGTGTTGGTCGATGCACTGCGTTCACTTTTGCGAAAAAGGGGTAGCAATTCCTCATACCCCCAGCCCGGATTACCCATAGCAGCCCAACCATCGTAGTCGTCGCGGTGCCCCCTGATGTAAATCATCGCATTGATGGCTCCCGATCCCCCCAGTGTTCTTCCACGCGGAATAAACAGCGATCGCCCGAACAACTCGGGTTGAGCCACAGAATGGTGGGCATAATCGACTCCCGAACGGTAGAGTTTCGAGAAAGCTGCGGGAATCTTAATCAGTGGATGCCAATCCCGGATTCCGGCCTCGAGTAGGATCACTTTGCGCGATGGATCTGCGCTCAGGCGATAGGCCAAAACACAACCCGCGGAACCCGCTCCCACGATGAGATAGTCGGCATACAAACTATCTGATTTCGACATTCGTCAAATATAGGTTGTCTGTGTAAGATGTTTCAATAATTTTGGCCAACCCGGAGGCGTTCACTTTTTCACACTTACAAACATGGGTATCATCGGTGGCGTGCTGAAGGGCGCCCTCAAAACACGGGCGCGCATCAAATTGCCTCAACCAACTCCACTGAGGCAGCAGGAGCGTGTACTGCGCACTTTGTTGAGCAAGGCCAAGGACACGCAGTTGGGTCGCTACTATGGCTTTGAATCAATGTTGAGTCACCCAAGCCTATCAAAGGAATTTGCACGACGGGTCGATTGGCACGACTACAACCTCATTTTCGATCGTTGGTGGTCGAAGCAGCTGGCCGGACAACCCAACATCAGTTGGCCCGGCAAGACACCTTATTTTGCATTGAGTTCGGGCACAACAGGGGCTCCGAGTAAGTACATCCCTGTAACCTCCGATATGCTCCGGTCGATGCGCAGGGTTTCGCTCCGTCAAATGGAGGTGCTTGCCCAATACAACCTACCCTCCGATTTGTACACCAAAAAGGTACTCATGCTGGGGGGCAGCTCACGATTAAGGGTTGAGGGCGATCACTACTACGGCGACCTGAGTGGGATTACCTTGTCGAAGGTCCCTCTATGGTTCGAGCCTTTTTTTAGTCCCGGACGCCGAATTGCCCGCCTCGACGATTGGAAACAGCGCATCGAGGCTATGGTGCAAAAGGCACCTGAATGGGATGTGTGGATTATTTCTGGTACATCAACTTGGGTTGTATGGCTGATAGAAAAGATCATCGAAAGATATCGACTCCGAAACATCCACGAAATCTGGCCCAATCTCAAAGTATGTGCCTATGGAGGCGTTTCCATTCAGCCATACCTCAACCGCCTCGAGCGTTGCATAGCGCATCCCCTGATTTTCATCGAGACTTACGTGGCATCGGAGGGATTCCTCGCCTATGACGCACGGACGAGTCAACTCCGGCAGGGTATGCAACTCAACCTTAACAGCGGCGTCTACTTCGAGTTCATTCCGTTCAACGGTTCCAATTTTGATGAAGAGGGCGCACCGCGATCTGGATTCGAGGCCTTAAGGATTGATCAGCTATCGGAGGGAGCAGAATACGCGCCCCTTATCACCACCTGTGCAGGGGCTTGGCGCTACCTGATCGGGGATACCATCAGACTCACTTCCGCCGCGTATAATGAAATCACGCTCACCGGCCGCACGCGACAGTTTTTGAGTCTGTGCGGCGAACATTTGTCGCACGACAACATGAATGTTGCTGTCATGCAGTTGTCGGCCCGCCTCGGGGTTGCCCTCGGGGAATATACCATACACGCGATCGAAGGGAACGACGGACTCGGACACCACTGGTATATCGGTTGCGATGCCCCGATTCCAACTGAGAAGGCTGCTATTTGGCTCGACGAAGAACTCTCTGTCCTCAACGACGATTATGCGCTGGAGCGCCAATTCGCTTTATCGCAATTTAAGGTCGATTTCATACCGGAAAACTGGTTTATGGAGTGGATGGAGCATCGGGGGATGCTCGACGCACAAAGGAAATTCCCTCGGGTGGTGCAAGGAGATGTTTTGAAGGCATGGACCTCCTTTGTACGTGAGAAAAAGGAGGGTACCCGCGCATGATTCCCCATCCCTACGCGCAAGGATTCGGCTTCGGGCTGATGCTGTCGGTGCTCATCGGCCCCGTTTTTTTTGCCCTTCTCCAGATCAGCATCACCCAAGGCTTCCGGGCAGGTGCCCAGATTGCGGTGGGAACCCTACTGAGCGACATGGTGTTGGTGGGTTTGTGCTACTTCGGACTAACAGGCCTCATTGCCATACCTGAGAACCAACGACTTCTGGGCATTCTCGGTGGACTTTTTATGTTGGTTTATGGTGGCTATTTGCTACTCTCCCGCCCCCCGGCGGCATCTCATGAGGCGACAAATATTCCGACACTAGTCACAGGTCCCAAGGGATTTTTGATGGTGAGGGGATTTCTTCTGAACATACTCAACCCGTTTACCTTGGTGTATTGGCTGGGACTGTCAACATTGGTCAGCGCACTCCCCACCTACGAGCAGGCCGATGATCTGGCCTTTTTTGGGGGAACACTAAGCGCCGTTCTCTTCACCGACCTGCTGAAATCCTATTTGGCGCGCCGACTTCGGCCGTGGCTCAGCCGTGCCCGTGTGCTTTGGCTCAACCGCATCACCGGAATTGTTCTGATGGGCTTCGGCATATCCCTTCTGCTCCAGGTTTTTTGGTTGAAACGAAATTTTTTTTAGCATTTGCCTATATTTGCGCTCCCTAAGAAGAAGATCGGGGTGTAGCGCAGTCCGGTTAGCGTACACGTCTGGGGGGCGTGTGGTCGCTGGTTCGAATCCAGTCACCCCGACCAAAACCGAAATGGCAATTGTCGCACGGCGGTTGCCATTTTTTCTTGCGGCTTGCGGCCCATTTTTTGATTTGCGACGTTTTTTGTTGTTCTGCATCATTTGTTGATTTTATCGACAATTGTTGAATGCGTTAATTTTTGTTATGCGGCGTTTTTTATTGTACTCTGCGCATTAACGCGGTTTGATTTGGTGGCTTCAGGAGGGGTTACGAGTTTTGCGGTATGAATGAGGCCATCATGCATTTCATCTGGAGTAACCGGCTGATGAGGCCTGGAGAATGGTACACCCAATCGGGTGACCGAATTTGGCTGGAATCGCCTGGTCAGCACAACCATGATGCGGGACCCGATTTTTTGGGGGCGCGACTGCGCATCGGAAAGTTGTGGTGGACCGGCGCTGTGGAGATACACTGGCATGCGATGGAGTGGTACCGCCACCGCCATCAGCTCGATCCGACTTATAATCAGGTGGTGCTACATGTGGTGTGGGAGGGAAGTCAGCCCGCTACGCGATTCGACGGAAGTGAGGCCGATACATTTGTGATGAAGCCCTGGGTCGATGGAAGCATTCTGGATCACTATCGGCAGCTGATGTCGGAGGGAGGTAACTTTCCCTGCGCCCCACAGCAGGGGCAAGTCGACCGCAGCCGGTATCTGGCCATGCTCGATAGGGGAGGGCTGGCGCGCCTCGAACTGCATACACGCCGTTTTCGCGAGTATCTACAGCGTTGTGAGGGCGATTGGAACCAGGCTATTTGGATCGGATTGGCGCGGAGTTTCGGACTGAAGGTGAACAGCGACGCGATGGAACAAATTGCGTTCTCGATTTCCATCGCGGAAATCCGAGCCTGTCAGGGCCACTTCAACCTGATCTGGAGTAAAATGAAGGAGCAGGTGGAAATCGATTCCACGTGGATCCGGCTGCGTCGACTGCGTATGCGGCCCGCGTCTTTCCCGGAGCACAAGTTGAGGCAGTTGGCGGTGTTGGTGGCTCACGGACTGCCCGATGTGTATGAATTGCTTTCGACCTCGAGTCCCGCGGAAGTCAGGGCCCTGTTCAAAAGCATGTCTTCGATAGATGCGGCTTCTCATAATTTACCATCATCCGACGATTGCTTTTCACCTACAACGCTACAGGTTTTTATCATCAATACGTTGATTCCGGCCCTGTTCTGTTATGGCGAAGAGCATCACCTGCCGCAGGAGCAGGATCGGGCGGTGCAGTGGCTCGAACAACTCGGGCCGGAAAAAAACAGAATCACGAATATTTTTGCATCTTTGAATGTTCATGCCAACAACGCTCTTCGCACGCAGGGCATGATCCATCAGTTGGATGCCTATTGTCAGCCCCGGCGATGCCTGGAATGTGCCGTGGGTGCCTATTTGTTGACCAGAACCCTGAATAAGCGTTATGCTAAAACTGCTTGATCAACTTAAAGACAGTAGTCAGCTGCAGTTTTTTGGCGTGTGTACGCTCATCAGCGAAACATGGGGTCTGCCCCTCGATCGGATTCGCATTGTGTTCGTTTATGTTTCCCTGTTTTCCTACGGCTCATCAGTTCCACTCTATCTCATCGCTACCTTTTGGTTGCGGATCCGACATTACGTGAAAAGGAGCCGGTGGCTGGTGGAGTGATGACCCGAATATTGATAACGGGCAGTAACGGTCTGCTGGGCAACCGATTGGTTGAACAGCTGCGTGCCAGAAATGATGTTGAGCTCATCGCCACCTCATTGGGGGCCGATCGCCGCCCGGATCCGACTGGCTACACATATGAGCCGATGGATGTCACCCTCGAACAATCTGTTACCGATGTATGTCAGCGATTCCGGCCAGATGCCATCATCCACACGGCTGCCCTGACTCAGGTCGACGTAGCAGAACAGCAGCCTGCTCGTTGTCGCATTCTTAACGTTGGGGCTGTGGCGCATCTGGTGGGCGCGTGTGCACAGTTCGGCATTCACCTGGTTCATTTATCGACTGATTTTGTTTTCAATGGACTGGCAGGACCTTATGAGGAGTGCGAACCGACAACGCCCATCAGCACCTACGGGCGGTCGAAGGCGGCGGCTGAACAACTCCTGCGCGACAGCACCATTTCCTGGGCGGTGGTGCGCACCATTTTGGTTTATGGGAAAGAGGTGCCTGGCGGCCGTCTCAACATTCTGCATTGGGCTGCGCGGGTGCTTCGGTCCGGGGAACCCGTTCAGGTGGTCGAAGATCAGTTTCGCATGCCCACTTACGACGAGGATCTGGCCCGTGCCTGCATAGATTTAGCTATAAAAAGGGAACAAGGCATCTTCCACATTTGTGGAAAAGATGAAGTGAACATCTATGAATTAGTAGGACGGGTGGCCCGGCATTTGGGTTTGGGTATGGAGTCTGTAAGGCCTGTTTCGAGTTCTGATCTGCCCATGGCTGAGCTTCGTCCACCCCGTACCGGGTTTCGGTTGAATAAGGCGAAGTCGAGGCTCAACTATGAGCCGGTTTCGCTGGAGTTTGGGTTGACATCTGTTTTGGGGCCGTCCGTTTCGGGATCCTAATTTGCCATTCCCGTTCCTAAGCAGTATGTTTAACGCACTCATTAATCCGTAAACTGATTCTTTATGTCCGACAAAGACTCCTGGGGCTCCCGTATAGGCTTAATCCTCGCCATGGCGGGAAATGCGATTGGCTTGGGTAATTTTTTGCGCTTCCCCGTGCAGGCGATGCAAAACGGGGGCGGTGCCTTCATCATTCCCTATCTGGTTTGTTTTTTGGTGATGGGCATTCCCTTGCTCTGGATTGAATGGGGAGTGGGCCGATATGGTGGACGTAGGGGCAACCACAGTACTCCCTTCATTTTGGATCAGATGGGTCACAATCGGTTTTGGAAGTATTTCGGCGTTTTTGGCATTTTTACCAATATTGCGGTAGCGGCCTACTACTGCTACATAGAATCATGGACTCTGGCATACGTATACCACAGCCTGATTCAGACCTTTCAGTCGATGGGACAATCGGAGGTGGCTACATTTTTTCTGAAGTATGTGGATGTAGGTAGCAGTACGTCCGGCATACCCTACGAATCGGTCGTGTTCTACGTGGTGTGTCTCTTACTCAACATCTGGATTTTGTCGCGCGGCCTGAGTGGTGGGGTCGAACGAGTGGCAAAAATCGGCATCCCCCTTTTGATGCTTTTTGGATTGTTTCTCGCCGTTAAGGGTTGGACGCTCGGCAGTTCGGGATCCCCGACCGGGTGCACCGACTGCAATAGTTGGCTGGGGATGGATTATCTGTGGAAGCCGCAGTTCGATAGTCTATGGAACCCAAAGGTTTGGCTGGCAGCGGCGGGTCAGATTTTCTTCACTCTATCAGTGGGAATGGGAACGATCCAGTGTTATGCAGCTTATGTGCGTCCGAAAGACGATATTGCCCTCAATGCCATGTCGGCGGGCTGGATGAATGGTTTCGTGGAAATCGTACTCGGCGCGAGCATTGTGATTCCTATCGCTGTTGGGTATCTAGGTCTCGATTGGGTGAAGGAAAATGCCGGATTCTCTATGGCCTTTCAAACCATGCCGTTCCTGTTCAACAAGTGGGGGGTTTTATTGGGCACTGTGGCTGGAGTGATGTGGTTCGGACTCTTGTTTTTTGCGGGTATAACCTCATCGTTGGCCATGGGTACACCCTGGATGGGCTTTATGTGCGATGAATTTGGCTGGAAAACCTCCAAAGCAGCCTGGTCGTTCGGGGCATTGGTACTGGTGATGGGACTGCCTACGGTTTTGTTCTATGACAAGGGGGTGTTTGATGAATACGATTATTGGGCGGGAACAGTTTCACTAGTGGTTTTTGCACTGGCAGAGACCATTTTATTTGCCTGGATTCTGGGCATCGACAAAGGCTGGGCCGAAATCACACGAGGGGCCGATATGAAGGTTCCGAGCATCTATAAGCCAATCATTAAATATGTCACCCCCACCTTCCTGCTGGCAGTATTTTTGGGAGCGTTGTTCACTCCCAAAGACAACGATTGGTTGCGTGCTGTTTATAAGGGTTGGGAGTTAGATCCATCCAGCATTATTGGAAATATTACGCACAAGGGACTCGAGGCAAATCGAAGTTACTTCTCAGACCGCTTCGAGTCGGAGGTCGCTGGTTCGGTCGATTCTATACAAAAGCAGGGGGGGGGTGGATTTGTGATCCACATTAGCTCGGCCAAGTCGACCGAGTCGGCCAACCAAACGACCAAGAGTTATCCGTTTGAATCGGATGCGGATCCTGCGGTGGCGGGTGGTGATTCGGTTAAGATCGGGAGTCCAATCGCCCGTGCCCGTGGGGCTTTTACCAATAAGGTTTTTTACATCGATATGGCCCGAATTGGTCTCTTGGGCATGTTTGCTTTTGTTGCGTGGCAGGTGCACCGGGCAACCATTCGCAGAAAGCGTTTGGGGATTCCGCTAGAATCTGAAGATGATGATGACCCGGTGTAGATTTTTTACCCTCAAAAAGTGAATTGCAACCTTCCTCTTTCCCTGTCAACCAATTAATCCGATTATATGAGTATCTCCGCATTTTGTATGATGATGTTTGTAAAAATATCTGTTACGCTCATCACGGCCTATTTCTTTTGGCAGGTTCTGGAGGCCAACAAACGCAAGTCTCACTGATCCATAAACGATTTAGGGCACTTCAGGCTTCAGTCAATGGTGGGGGGGGACGAGAAAGGCGGATGGCGCCGGTTTTGGGAGTTGAGTCGCTCTGAACGCTATGGTGTTGCGGTGCTCCTGGTACTGATGTCTGGTCACCTCGTTTTCCGCTTCTACGAATACCAGCATCCCCCTGATCCACCACTAGAGGTGGTGGAGTGGGCTCGGGAAGAATTCCATGGGGCTCGGAAAGGGAAAAGTGTGGACCAAAAACCTAATTCGGTGTCGCAAGTTGGGTTATACTCCTTCATATTTGAAGAAACGGACTCCGCCGATTTTGTGGGCATGGGTCTTCGACCCAAAACAGCTGCTTCCCTGCAAAGGTACCGTGAGCGAGGCGGAAAAATACGTAGTTTGAGGGATTGGTACGCCTTGAGGGCATTGAGTGAGGCCGAAAAAGAGCGATTGGCACCCTATCTTCAGCTACCGGAAAAGGGAAGCCTACAGCCTGAATTAGCCGAGGTTAGTTCCAGGAAATTCCATCGGCGCGACACATCGGGAAGTGCACGGCCATCCATGAGCTATATCCCCATTCGACGTTGGGCCGTGCAGGAGCTGAACCGGTCTGACTCAGCGGGCTGGGATGCCATACCGGGTGTGGGCCCTGCTACTGCCCGGCGCATCATCGAGTACCGCGATCGCTTGGGCGGATATCTGCACTTGTCGCAGCTGCTCGAAATATATGGTATGGACAGTGCCCGATACGAGGCCCTTCTTCCCTTTGCGTGTTTGGAAGTACCCGTCAACATCCGTAGAATCTCGTTAAACCGCTGCAGCGAGGAGGAACTCTCGTCGCACCCCTATGCCGGCCGGACAATGGCCCGCCGACTCATTGCATTTCGTGAACGGCATGGACGTCTGCCTGGGCCTGACTCCCTCCTGCAGATGAGACTCTATGGGGTGGAATCCGAGAAACTGAATCGACTATTGCCCTACCTCGAGCCATAGGAGTCGTATTATGCGGGATGTTCTCATCCCGTTGATAGAAATGGCTCCGTTTGCCGTAATTTTGCGTAGCGCAAACTCCACTGAAAAATGGCCTCAACAACGACCGGATTAGATTTCTCCACCACCGAAAACCAGCGGATGATTGCCGAAATGGTGCAGACATTTGCCGCCCGATACATCAAGCCCCATATGATGGAGTGGGATGAGTCACAGGAGTTTCCCGTTCACATATTCAAGGAACTGGGCAAAATGGGACTCATGGGGGTTCTGGTTCCGGAGGCATACGGTGGCAGCGGGTTTGGTTACCTGGAGTATGTAACGGCCATTCGGGAAGTGGCCCGGGTGGATGGCTCCATCGGCTTGTCGATGGCCGCCCACAATTCATTGTGTACGGGTCATATTCTGCAGTTTGGAAATGAAGAACAAAAGCAGCGCTGGTTACCCAAATTGGCCACAGCCGAGTGGATTGGAGCCTGGGGCTTGACCGAGCCCAATACGGGTTCAGACGCGATGCGGATGATGACGGTGGGGCGACAAGACGGTGATTATTGGATTATCAACGGAGCCAAGTGTTGGATCACGCATGGTAAGTCAGGGGATGTGGCGGTTGTGATGGTGCGAACCGGTGAATTGCTGGATTCACACGGCATGACAGCTTTTGTGATTGAAAAGGGGCATCAAGGATTCAGCAGCGGAAGGAAGGAAAATAAGCTGGGGATGCGGGCATCTGAAACTACTGAATTGCTGTTCAACGAATGCCGGATTCATAAAAGCCAGATTTTGGGTCAGGTGGGTGAGGGATTCATCCAGGCCATGAAGGTGCTCGATGGTGGGCGGATCAGCATCGCCGCTCTTTCTCTGGGCATTGCCCGTGGGGCGCTGGATGCATCTATTCAGTATGCCGATGAGCGGAAGCAGTTTGGTAAATCGATTCGGGATTTTCAGGGCATAGCTTTTAAGTTGGCTGATATGGCTACGGAGCTGGAGGCGGCAGAGCTACTGACTCTTAAGGCGGCCTGGCTAAAAAATGAACATAAACCAATGACCTGCGAGTCGGCTATCGCCAAATACTATGCATCGGAGGTTGCCGTACGCGCATCCACCGAGGCCATACAAATTTTCGGTGGTTATGGGTACACCAAGGATTTCCCGGTTGAGAAGTTTTACCGCGACTCCAAATTGTGTACGATTGGAGAAGGCACCAGTGAAATCCAAAAATTGGTAATTGCCCGTCAAATTTTGAAGTCTTAATTGTTTCTCTTATCTTTGCGCCTCCTAAGAAAATTCATTCATGATTAAAATTGACATTAAAGACAATGATACGGTTGACAAGGCTCTCAAACGGTTCAAAAAAAAGTTTGAGAAAATGGGGATGATGCGCGAGCTGCGTGCCCGTCAAGCCTTCGAAAAGCCATCCATTGAGCTTCGTCAGCAGCGGCTGCGTGCGGTCTACAAGCAGCAGATGATTCAGAACGGGTTAATCTAAGCTCAGGCGCAATCCCCCTGCTCGATTCTGTTCATCAACAGGCATCCGACGTCCCTGCCTTATTTTTCCTTATATTCGCAATGACTTTTTTTGGTTTTGTGCATGGATTGGGTTCAGGAATTCCTCCGATATCAAAAGTTTGAAAAGCGATGCTCTCCCCATACATTGAGGGCCTATGGGGCGGACCTTCAAGCCGTTCAGTCCTTTAGGAATTTGACGTTCAACATCCAAACGCCGTTATCGGAGTCGAACTACCACGAACTTCGCGCTTGGGTGGTTTCCCTGCTCCAGTCCCGCCAGTCACCCGCTAGCGTAAACCGCCGGATTTCCACTATAAAATCATACTTTAGTTTCTTGCGTCGACGAGAATTGCGGGTCGACAATCCGGCGACGCGCATCAAGAGGCCCAAATCGGCCCGGCCATTACCCCCCATGGTGCCGCTGACGGATATGCAAAAGTTGCTCGATCAGGGTGCTGCGGCCGCAGAGACCTCCTTCGGGGCCTGCCGCGACCATCTTCTGCTGTCGCTCCTATATGGTACGGGTATGCGGCGCGCCGAACTGCTCAGGTTGAGATTGGACGATGTAAATTTCGCCACGGGGCAGGTTCGCGTCCTCGGAAAACGTAACCGTGTGCGGCTCATTCCACTGCCCACGGTAGTTTGTGCCGAATTAGGCGACTTTATCCTTCAAAGAAAAAATGTAGTCCAGGACACGGAATTAGATGCGCTCTTCGTTAATGATAGAGGTATGCCCATCAGCGAGTCCTATTTATACAGGTGTGTACGAAGAATTCTCAGTCAGGTGAAAGCATTGCCCAGAAGGAGTCCGCATGTGCTTCGTCACACCTACGCCACGCATCTGCTCGATCAGGGAGCGGGACTACAGGACGTGAAGGAACTGCTTGGGCATACCAGCCTGGCTGCTACGCAGGTCTACACGCATCGTTCTATCGAAAAACTCAAAGAGGTGTACCGCGCAGCTCATCCCCATTCCGGAAAAAACTAAACAGGACTTAAATGGAAGTCAATATTCAGTCCATTCACTTCGATGCCGATAATAAGTTGATAGAGTTCATCCGCCTCAAAGCAGGGAAGCTTCAGACATACAATCTTGATATTCTGAATGCAGAAGTCTTCCTAAAAATCAGCGCCTCCTCCGATTCAGCCAACAAGGTGGTTGAATTGAAGCTGCAGCTTCCTGGACATACCCTTTTTGCATCCGAAAAGTCCAAGAGTTTCGAGGAGGCAATCGATCATTGTACTGAATCTGTGCGCCGTCAACTGGAGAAACTCAAGCACTGATTTTTTCTTATTACCGCTCTTTCTTTTTTCAATTCTTTTTCTTAAATTTGCCCTCCCTTTTCGGGAAGGCTTTGCCTCACTGATTTCGGGTCGTTCTTTGAGCATCTGCCTCCTTAGCTCAGCTGGTAGAGCAACTGATTTGTAATCAGTAGGTCGCTGGTTCGATTCCGGCAGGGGGCTCGTGTTGTTTTATGCCGGGGAGATACCAGAGTGGCCAAATGGGGCAGACTGTAAATCTGTTGCGAAAGCTTCGGAGGTTCGAATCCTCCTCTCCCCACCACCTGTTCTTTTTGGTTCAGGTAATGCGGGAGTAGCTCAGTTGGTAGAGCGACAGCCTTCCAAGCTGTAGGTCGCGGGTTCGAACCTCGTCTCCCGCTCCAATGTGGAGCTTCGGGTGTGAATCCGGCACTTCCAATCGCGATGAAAGACGTTCATCGCTAGAATCAGGCCGTTGTAGCTCAGGGGTAGAGCACTTCCTTGGTAAGGAAGAGGTCGACAGTTCAATTCTGTTCAACGGCTCCATTCAACTTCAAACCAGGCAAGCGGGCGGCCAACCCGAACTGCCTCATTCTTTTAAATTAAACCCTTAAATAAAAAAAACCATGGCAAAAGAAAAATTTGATCGTTCCAAACCGCACGTTAACATCGGCACCATTGGTCACGTTGACCATGGTAAAACCACGCTGACAGCTGCCATTACAAAAGTGCTCGCTGAAAAGGGTTGGTCTGAGGTTCGTTCTTTCGATTCAATCGACTCAGCTCCTGAAGAGAAAGAGCGTGGAATCACCATCAACACCGCACACGTTGAGTACCAGACAGCAAATCGTCACTACGCCCACGTGGATTGTCCGGGTCACGCCGACTATGTGAAGAACATGGTAACGGGTGCTGCCCAAATGGACGGTGCCATCCTCGTGGTTGCTGCCACCGACGGCCCAATGCCCCAAACCCGCGAACACATTCTTTTGGCCCGACAGGTAGGTGTGCCCGCCCTGGTTGTGTTCATGAACAAGGTAGACATGGTGGACGATGCCGAGCTGATCGAGTTGGTTGAAATGGAAATCCGTGAATTGTTGTCGTTCTACAAATTCCCGGGCGAAGAGATTCCAATTATCCAGGGCTCTGCTTTAGGAGCTTTGAATGGTGAGACGAAATGGGTGAACACTGTTGTTGAGCTGATGAGCACGGTCGACAACTACATCCCGTTGCCTCCACGCCAGACCGAGCTCCCCTTCCTGATGCCTGTGGAGGACGTGTTCTCCATTACGGGTCGTGGTACTGTGGCCACCGGCCGTATTGAGCGCGGTGTAATCAACTCCAGTGATCCAGTCGATATCATCGGTATGGGTGCAGAAAACCTGAAGTCGACCGTAACCGGGGTAGAGATGTTCCGCAAGATCCTGGATCGTGGCGAAGCAGGCGATAATGTAGGTCTTTTGCTGCGCGGCATCGAGAAAACCGACATTCGCCGTGGAATGGTAATTTGTAAGCCCGGTTCAGTGAAGCCGCATGCCGATTTCAAGGCCGAGGTATACGTTCTCTCGAAGGAGGAGGGTGGTCGCCATACTCCATTCTTCAACAAGTATCGTCCTCAGTTCTATTTCCGCACGACCGACGTAACTGGTGAGATCATACTGCCCTCAGGTGTTGAGATGGTAATGCCCGGCGACAACATTTCGATCACGGTGAAATTGATCGCACCGATCGCGATGGAAAAGGGACTTCGTTTCGCCATCCGTGAGGGGGGTCGTACAGTAGGTGCTGGTCAGGTTACTGAAATCATTTAATTGTAAAACCGCCTGAGTCTGTTGCCGGATCGCATTCCGGCAATAGGCCGTCAGACGGGTGTAGCTCAATTGGCAGAGCGATGGTCTCCAAAACCATAGGCTGGGAGTTCGAGTCTCTCCACCCGTGCATCAGATAGATTAGAGCCATGAAAAAGATAATCACTTATATAAAGGAGTCGCGCGAAGAGCTGCTGCACAAGGTGTCGTGGCCCACATGGGAGGAATTGCAATCTAGTCTGGTGCTTGTACTGGTTGCCTCATTGATTTTCTCGCTGCTGATTTATGCTATGGATCTTGGCTTTTCGAATGCGTTGAGTGTCTTTTATCATCTTTTTCAATAAGGAAAAGTAAACATGAGCACAGAGTTGCGTTGGTATGTAGTCCGGGCCATCAGTGGCAAGGAGAAGAAGGCACGGGAATACCTCGAGTCGGAAATTCAGCATTTGGGAATGAGCCATCTGGTGCCCCAAATTCTGATTCCTACTGAGAAGGTGTTGCAAATGCGCAATAACAAAAAAGTGATGAAGGAGCGCAACTTTTTTCCGGGTTACGTGTTGATAGAAGCCGCTCTTAATCCCGATTTGGTAACGGCCATAACTCAGGTACCCAACATCATCGGTTTTTTGGGGGGCGAGAATCCATCGCCACTGCGGGAGTCTGAGATCAATAAGATTTTGGGAAAGGTAGATGAAATTACGGATTCCGCTGATCTATTGCGTCATTCGTTTACGATCGGAGAGTCGGTGAAGGTGGTGGACGGCCCATTCAATGAGTTCACAGGAGTAATTGAGGAAATCAACGAAGAGAAGAAAAAACTTAAGGTGATGGTCAAGATTTTCGGAAGACGTACACCATTGGAGTTGAATTTCATGCAGGTAGAAAAAATAAGTTAATATAGTCTTGTCATGGCAAAAGAGATTAGTGCGTTCATCAAGTTGCAGATCAAGGGTGGAGCAGCCAACCCGGCCCCCCCGATCGGCCCGGCTCTGGGTTCAAAGGGTGTGAACATTATGGAGTTTTGTAAGCAGTTCAATGCGCGTACGCAGGACAAGCCGGGCAAGGTGTTGCCTGTTGTCATCACGGTGTATTCCGATAAATCGTTCGACTTTATTGTGAAAACACCCCCGGTAGCTGTGCAGCTTTTGGAAGTATCGAAAGCACCCAAAGGTTCCGCTCAGCCAAACCGTGTGAAGGTAGGTAGCGTAACCTGGGATCAGGTCCGTGCGATCGCGGAGGACAAGATGCAGGATATGAATGCGTTTGAAGTGGAGTCTGCTATGAGAATGGTGGCCGGTTCGGCCCGTTCATTGGGTATCAACGTATCAGGTGTAGCCCCCTGGGAAAACAATTAAAATTCACGACAGTGTCTAGATTAACTAAAAATCAGAAAAAGGTACAGGTACACCTGGAGGAGGGTAAGTTCTATTGCCTTTCTGAAGCTACTTCCTTGGTGAAGGAAATCACCTACACAAAATTTGATGCTTCGGTCGACCTCGACGTGCGCTTGGGTGTAGACCCGCGCAAGGCCAATCAAATGGTACGTGGAACGGTAACGCTTCCCCATGGAACGGGTAAAGTGGCGCGCGTACTGGTATTGTGCAACCCTGATAAGGAGACCGAGGCCAAAGAGGCAGGAGCAGATTTTGTTGGATTGGATGAATTCATCCAAAAGATTGAGGGCGGGTGGACCGATGTTGACATTATCATTACACAGCCGTCTATTATGGCCAAGGTAGGTCGGTTGGGACGAGTATTAGGCCCACGGGGGCTCATGCCCAATCCCAAAACCGGTACAGTAACGGATGAAGTGGGCCGCGCCGTCACCGAGGTGAAGAGTGGTAAAATCGATTTCAAGGTCGACAAGACTGGGATTGTGCATGCTGCGATTGGAAAAGTTAGTTTCAAGCCCGCACAATTGGAGGAGAATGCCAACGAGCTTATCCAGACCATCCTTAAGCTGAAGCCTTCGGCGGCAAAGGGCACCTACGTAAAAAGTATATCTATGTCCAGCACGATGAGTCCGGGCATACACATTGAACCCAAATCCGTCTCCGGAATTTAACAAAATGACACGGGAAGAAAAAAAGCAAACCATCGATGAACTAGCGGATAAACTCGCGAGCAGTTCCTATTTCTATCTGACCGACAGCTCCGCGCTCGCGGTTGAGACCATCAATAAATTCCGCCACCTGTGTTTTCAACGTAAGGTTGAATTCCGAGTGGTAAAGAACACACTGCTTCGGAAGGCGATGGAGCAGGTCGATTCCAGTGCCTATGTTGAATTGTATCCATTATTAGCTGGGCCTACCTCCGTTTTATTTGCAGATACCGGAAATGTTCCGGCGAAGCTCCTCCAGGAATTCCGGAAATCGAGCAAGAAACCTGTTTTGAAGGCGGCATTTATCGATTCAGCCGTTTATGTGGGTGATGATCAGATTGATGCGCTCACCAATGTAAAATCCAAGCGAGTTCTCATCGGGGAGCTTGTTGGTTTGTTGCAATCACCTGCCCGCAACGTTATTTCCGCCCTACAGTCATCAGGCGGTAAATTGGCTGGCATCGTGAAGACCCTACAGGAAAGAAATTCATAAAACAACTTACAACCCTTTAAACCCCATTATCCCATGGCAGATTTGAAAGCATTTGCAGAGCAGTTGGTAAACCTTACCGTTAAAGAGGTCAATGAATTGGCCCAAATCCTGAAAGATGAGTATGGCATTGAGCCCGCTGCAGCTGCAGTGGCCGTTGCTGCTGGTCCCGTTGCCACCGGTGGTGGCGCCGATGCCGGTGATTCAGGTGCTGCACAAACCGAATTCGATGTGATCCTGAAGAGTGCAGGTGGACAGAAACTCAATGTAGTTAAATTGGTTAAGGATCTGACTGGTTTGGGACTGAAAGAAGCCAAAGATTTGGTGGATGCAGCTCCTAAGACCCTGAAAGAGAAGTGTCCGAAGGATGAGGCAGAAGCCCTCAAAGCTAAGCTCGAAGAGATTGGCGCTGAGGTCGAGATCAAGTGATCAGCTGTCTTTTTCATAATAGCTGTAGTCTGATAGCCTGAAAACAGGCATTTAAGCTCTACAGCTTTCCGCATTTTAGGTTCAGAGGTTCAACCAAAGTAATTACATTGGCACAACATATCACACCCGATGGACGGATTAGCTTCTCTTCCGTTGCCCACCCACACGAATACCCCGATTTCTTGGATGTTCAGATTAAGTCGTTCCGCGACTTTTTCCAATTGGAAACTTTGGCAGAAAACCGGTCCAATGAGGGCCTTTTTAAAGTTTTCGCTGAAAATTTCCCTATTTCTGACACCCGCAACAACTTTGTCCTTGAGTTCATTGACTATTTTGTGGATCCACCACGATACTCCATTGAAGAGTGTATCGAGCGGGGGCTGACGTATGCAGTCCCGTTGAAAGCGAAGCTCAAATTGTCGTGCAATGATCAGGACCACGAGGATTTTGAGACCATTGTGCAGGATGTATATTTGGGGACCATTCCTTATATGACCCCAAAGGGCACTTTTGTAATCAATGGTGCGGAACGAGTTATCGTTTCCCAGCTCCACCGTTCACCCGGTGTCTTCTTTGGGCAGACAATACATTCGAATGGTTCAAAATTGTATTCGGCGCGAATCATCCCGTTTAAAGGGTCGTGGATCGAATTCGCAACGGATGTTAACAATGTCATGTATGCATACATCGACCGAAAGAAGAAGTTTCCGGTAACCACCCTTTTTCGAGCCATTGGCTACGATTCCGACAAGGATATCCTAAATATTTTTGGTCTAGCCGATGAGATTAAGGTCTCAAAAGCCGGATTGAAGCGGGTTGTTGGAAGGCGTTTGGCTGCCCGTGTTCTGAAGTCGTGGGTAGAGGAGTTCGGTGACGAGGATACAGGTGAACATATGGTTATTCCTCGACACGATGTTCTGTTCGATCGTGACATGGTGCTCGAAGAGTACATGATTGATGAGATTGTGGACGCGGGTGTGAAGTCGATCATTCTGCACCGTGAGGAAATTTTGCAAGGAGATTATTCAATCGTCTACAATACGCTCCAGAAGGATACATCAAATACCGAGAAAGAGGCCTTAGAACATATCTATCGGCAGCTCAGAAATGCTGAGCCACCCGACAATGAGTCGGCTCGTCAGGTGATCGAGAAGTTGTTCTTCAGCGACAAACGCTACGATTTGGGTGAGGTTGGCCGTTTCCGGATCAATCGTAAGTTGGGCATGGAAACGGGTATGAACGTGCGTGTTCTCACAAAGGAGGATATAATTGCGATCGTGAAGTACCTCATTCAGCTTTCGAATTCCAAGGCCGACGTGGATGATATCGATCACCTCAGTAACCGCCGTGTTCGCACGGTGGGTGAGCAGTTGTACTCCCAGTTCGGTCTCGGTTTGTCTCGTATGTCACGCACCATACGTGAGCGTATGAATATTCGTGACAACGAGGTATTTACCCCTACCGATCTTATTAACGCCCGGACGCTGAGTTCCGTAATCAACTCGTTTTTTGGCACTAATCAGCTAAGCCAGTTTATGGACCAAACCAACCCACTGGCCGAAATCACCCACAAGCGCCGCTTGTCGGCCCTCGGACCGGGTGGTTTGTCACGCGAGCGTGCCGGCTTTGAGGTGCGCGACGTACACTACACCCACTATGGCCGTCTTTGTACGATTGAAACGCCTGAGGGGCCGAACATCGGTCTAATTTCGTCGCTCTGCGTTCACGCTAAAATCAACAATATGGGTTTCATCGAAACCCCATATCGCAAAGTCGATGCAGGTGTGGTGAACCGAAACCAAGTGATTTACCTGAGTGCGGAGGATGAAGACGAGGGCGTTATCGCTCAAGCCAACGCACCTTTGGCCACCGACGGTTCTTTTAGTCAAGACCTCGTCAAGTGCCGGTTACAAGGTGATTTCCCAATTGTGGAACCCGGTGTTGTTCAGTATATGGATGTCGCCCCCAATCAGATCGTGGGTATAGCGGCTTCACTGATCCCCTTCCTAGAGCACGACGATGCCAACCGTGCCTTGATGGGATCCAACATGCAGCGTCAGGCCGTTCCCCTTTTACGCCCACAAGCTCCTATCGTGGGAACCGGTCTTGAGGGAAAAGTGGCACGTGACTCACGGTCCATGCTCACTGCAGAAGCTGATGGTGTGGTAGAATACGTTGATTCACGGAAGATTGTGATTCGCTATAACCGTACAGACGATCAGCGGATTACCAGTTTTACGGGTGATTCCAGAACCTACAGCCTTACCAAATTCAGAAAAACCAATCAATATACCTGCATCAACCACAAACCTGTGGTGGTGACCGGTCAGCAGGTGTCGAAGGGCCAGGTATTGGTTGACGGCTATGCCACTGAAAATGGCGAGCTCGCTCTGGGTCGTAATCTGAGGGTGGCTTTCATGCCTTGGCAAGGCTACAACTTTGAGGATGCGATTGTGATATCCGAGCGTGTTGTTCGGGAGGATTGGTACACCTCCGTACACATCGAGGAGTTTGAACTTCAGGTTCGCGACACTAAGAGAGGTGAGGAAGAGTTGACCAACGACATCCCCAATGTGAGTGAGGAGGCCACTCGTCACCTCGACGAAAATGGCCTGATTCGCATCGGTGCCCACGTGAAGGAAGGTGATATTCTGATTGGCAAAATCACGCCCAAAGGGGAAAGCGATCCTTCTCCGGAAGAGAAACTGCTTCGCGCCATCTTCGGAGAAAAGGCGGGAGATGTCAAGGATGCATCCCTGCGTGTGCCGCCGAGTATGACGGGTGTGGTGATCGACAAGAAACTCTTTTCCCGCGTGAAGCGTGATAAGCATTCGAGGGGCGAGGATAAGGGCGCGAATGAGTTGATTGACGGCAATCTTGCGCGTGAGTCGGGCAAGTTAAGGGAGCTCTTAATCGATAAGCTGATGTTGCTCACAGAAGGCAAGGTATCCCAGGGTGTAGCCAACCAGTATGGTGAAGAAGTGCTATCGAAAGGCACCAAATTCACGCGTAAGGCACTATCTGAAATGGATTACGCTCAGGTGAACCCGGATGGGTGGTTGGTCGACAAGTCCAAGAATGAGTTGATTAAGACCTTGTTGAAAAATTACCAGATTCGCTTGTCGGAAATGCAGGGCGAGGCCAGGCGCGACAAATTTGCGATTCAGATAGGTGATGAATTGCCCTCAGGAATACTCCAATTGGCTAAAGTTTATTTGGCGCAAAAAAGGAAACTGCGGGTGGGCGACAAAATGGCGGGACGTCATGGTAACAAAGGTATTGTGGCGCGCATTGTGCGTGATGAGGACATGCCCTTCTTAGAGGATGGTAGTCCCGTAGACATTGTGCTGAACCCCCTGGGTGTTCCTTCCCGTATGAACCTAGGCCAGATCTATGAGTCGGTACTTGCCTGGGCCGGAAAGGAGTTGGGCCTGAAGTTTGCCACACCTATTTTTGACGGGGCGAGCCTCGAAGAAGTTCGTGATTTCACCCTACAGGCAGGAATTCCGGATTTGGGCAGCACGCGTTTGCGGGATGGTCAGACCGGTCGGTATTTCGATCAGCCCACAACAGTAGGGGTTATCTACATGTTGAAGCTCGGCCACATGGTCGATGACAAGATGCACGCCCGTTCCATCGGTCCCTATTCACTCATTACCCAGCAGCCGCTGGGTGGTAAGGCGCAGTTTGGTGGACAGCGTTTTGGCGAGATGGAGGTATGGGCGTTGGAGGCTTTTGGTGCCGCTAATATCCTGCAGGAGATTCTCACTGTTAAGTCGGATGATATTGTTGGCCGTGCTAAGGCCTATGAATCGATCGTTAAGGGCGACAATCTGGCGGTTCCGGGCATCCCGGAGTCTTTCAACGTGTTGTTGCATGAGTTGCGTGGATTGTGTCTAGAGGTTAAGTTGGACTAAAAAAAATCAAATGTCATTTCAGAAAGAACCCAAGATCAAAAGCAATTTTACCCGAATCACCATCAGCCTCGCTTCGCCCGAGACGATTCTGAATCGTTCGAAGGGCGAGGTCACCAAGCCGGAAACCATCAATTACCGGAGCTACAAGCCAGAGATGGGTGGGTTGTTTTGTGAGCGCATTTTCGGTCCGGTCAAGGATTTCGAATGCCATTGTGGAAAGTACAAGCGAATTCGCTACAAGAACATAGTTTGTGATCGCTGTGGCGTTGAGGTTACCGAAAAAAAGGTGCGCCGTGAGAATATGGGACACATTAAACTGGTGGTTCCGGTGGCACACATCTGGTATTTCAAATCTCTGCCCAACAAAATTGGATATCTGCTGGGATTGGCTGGCAAAAAACTGGATTCAATCATCTATTATGAACGGTATGTGGTCATCCAACCTGGAATAAAGGAAGAAGACGGGGTTCGCAGCATGGACCTACTGACGGAGGATGAGTACTTGGCTATTTTGGATACCCTTCCCCGGGAGAATCAATATCTGGATGAAAAGGATCCCCAGAAATTTATTGCTAAGATGGGTGCGGAGGCGTTGCAGGATTTGTTGAGCCGTATCAATCTGGATGAGCTCTCATTTCAGTTGCGCAATCAGGCGGCCACGGAGACTTCTCAGCAAAGAAAGATTGAGGCTTTGAAGCGTCTGAAAATTGTGGAGGCCTTCCGTGGTTCGAACCGGGAGGGGTTGGAAAATCGTCCGGAATGGATGATTGTGCGCATGGTGCCGGTCATTCCACCCGAGTTGCGCCCACTGGTGCCCTTGGAGGGAGGACGATTTGCCACCTCCGACTTGAATGATTTGTACCGCCGCGTAATCATCCGCAATAACCGTTTGAAGCGTTTGATCGAGATTAAGGCTCCGGATGTGATTTTGAGGAATGAAAAGCGAATGCTTCAGGAGTCGGTCGATTCGCTGTTTGACAACAGCCGCAAGGTCAATGCGGTGAAGGCCGATGGTAACCGTGCACTGAAGTCACTCAGCGACATGCTGAAAGGTAAGCAGGGGCGCTTCCGTCAAAATCTCCTCGGTAAGCGTGTGGACTACTCTGGCCGTTCGGTCATTGTCGTGGGCCCAAACCTTAATCTACATGAATGTGGTCTGCCCAAGGACATGGCCGCTGAGTTGTTTAAGCCGTTTATCATACGGAAGATGATTGAGCGGGGCATCGTCAAGACCGTGAAATCGGCTCGCAAAATTGTGGATCGAAAGGAAGCGGTGGTTTGGGATATCCTGGAGAATGTCATGAAAGGTCATCCCGTCCTCCTGAACCGTGCCCCTACCCTGCACCGATTGGGTATTCAGGCTTTCCAACCCAAGATGGTGGAGGGTAAAGCCATACAGCTTCACCCGTTGGTGTGCACGGCTTTCAACGCTGACTTTGATGGTGACCAAATGGCGGTCCACGTTCCACTCGGCAACGCGGCAGTGTTAGAGGCACAGATTCTGATGCTGTCATCGCACAACATCCTGAATCCGGCCAATGGTTCGCCCATTACCGTTCCCTCGCAGGACATGGTTCTTGGGTTGTATTACCTGACCAAGGGGCGCAAGAGCACGAACACCCACACAGTGCGCGGTGAGGGTTTGGTTTTCTACTCTGCAGAAGAGGCGCTGATTGCCTACAACGAGGGCAGGGCCGACCTCCACGCATGGGTTAAGGTACGGGTACCCGTGCGTGATGCACAGGATGGCACGCTGCATACCAAATTGATTGAGACCACCATAGGAAGGATTATGTTCTCGCAGGTAACTCCGGAAGAAATTGGATTTGTCAATGAGCTGCTCACAAAGAAAAGCCTGCGTGAACTGATTGGCCGGATCGTACGCTATACCGACATTCCCTCTACCGCGAAGTTTTTGGACGAAATCAAATCCATTGGATTCAAAATGGCGTTTCAGGGTGGACTATCGTTTAACCTGAATGATGTTATGATTCCGGAAAACAAAACCCGTCTCCTGGAAGAAGCGGCCAGGGAAGTGGCAGAGGTTACCCAAAGCTACAATATGGGGTTCATAACGAACAATGAGCGCTACAATCAGGTAATCGACATCTGGACCCGCATAAACAGCCGGATCACAGACACGCTGATGAAGGAGATTTCCTCTGACAGGCAGGGTTTCAACTCCGTTTACATGATGCTGGATTCCGGGGCCCGTGGTTCAAAGGAGCAGATTCGCCAACTCGGCGGGATGCGTGGACTTATGGCCAAACCGCAGAAGAGTGGCGGCGCAGGTGAAATTATTGAGAATCCTATTCTTTCCAACTTTAAGGAGGGATTATCCGTATTGGAGTATTTCATCTCCACGCACGGCGCGCGTAAGGGTCTTGCAGATACGGCCTTGAAAACGGCAGACGCCGGTTATTTGACCCGTCGTTTACACGACGTGGCCCAGGATGTGGTAATCTCAGAGGTGGATTGCGGTACCCTCCGCGGTTTGGAGATTTCCGCTCTGAAGGACAATGAGGAGATCGTTGAATCCCTTTTGGAGCGGATTGTGGGTCGCGTAGTGCTCAATGATTTGTACCACCCTATCAGCAAAGAGTTGATTGTGGCTGCCGGGGAAGAGATTACAGAGGATATAGCTGCTGTTATAGATGCTTCACCCATTGATTCGGTTGAAATTCGTTCGGTACTTACATGCGCTGCCAAAACCGGCGTATGTGTAAAGTGTTACGGAAGAAATCTTGCGACCAATCATTTGGTTCAAATGGGCGAATCAGTGGGGGTTATCGCCGCCCAATCGATCGGTGAGCCGGGTACCCAGTTAACACTTCGCACCTTCCACGTGGGAGGTGTAGCGGGTAACATCGCCTCAGAATCCCAACTTATTGCCAAATTTGATGGCCGGTTGGAATTCGATGAGGTGCGTAAGGTAAACCACAAGGGTGACAATGTACCGCGACAAATCGTAGTATCCCGCTCGGGTGAGATGCGGATTGTGGACCCCCAAAGCGGTCAGCCCCTAATGACCAACGTGCTGCCCTATGGAGCCGAATTGTTTGTGAAAGAGGGTGATCTCATCAAAAAGGGTGATAAAATTTGCGTGTGGGACCCATACAACGCCGTGATCATTTCGGAGTTCACGGGAAATGCCGATTTTGAAAACGTGATCGAGGGCATCACTTTCCGTGAGGAATCCGACGAGCAAACCGGTCACAGGGAAAAGGTAATCATTGAAACGAAAGACAAATCGAGGAATCCGGCCATTCGAATCCTCACCAAGTCGGGTGACAACCAGCGGACCTACAATCTACCCGTTGGCGCGCACATCGTGGTGAATGCAAACGACACAATCGTGAAGGGTGTTATTCTTGCGAAAATCCCAAGGTCCACCACTAAGACACGTGACATAACTGGTGGTTTGCCACGGGTTACGGAACTTTTCGAAGCCCGCAACCCATCCAATCCGGCTGTGGTTTCGGAAATTGATGGAATCACCACTTTCGGAGGTGTTAAGCGGGGCAACCGTGAAATTCAGGTGGAGTCGCGCGATGGCCAGCAAAAGAAATATCTGGTGCCCCTGAGCAAGCACATCCTGGTGCAGGACGGGGATTTCGTGAAGGCAGGTTACCCCCTGTCGGACGGTGCCATTACCCCTTCGAACATTCTTTCGATTAAAGGTCCTGGTGCTGTTCAGGAGTATCTCGTGAATAACATCCAAGAGGTATACCGATTGCAAGGGGTGAAAATTAACGACAAGCATTTCGAGGTGATTGTTCGCCAGATGATGCAGAAAGTAGTGATCGTGGATCCGGGCAATACCACTTTTCTCGAGCAGGAAGTGGTCGATAAAATCGACTTTATGGAGGTGAACGACGAGATCTACGACAAGTATATTGTGATGGATTCGGGCGACTCTGCACAGTTCCGTGTGGGTCAAATCGTTCCGCTGGCGCGTTTGCGGGATGAGAACTCTTCTTTGAAGCGTAGAGATTTGCGCTTGATGGAGTTCAGCAAAGCGCTTCCTGCGACCTCACAGCCCATGCTTCAGGGTATAACCCGGGCATCATTGGGAACCCGTAGTTTCGTTTCGGCTGCATCATTCCAAGAGACAACCAAAGTGCTCAACGAGGCGGCCATTGCTGGTAAAATAGATTATTTAGCAGGTTTGAAGGAGAATGTGATCGTCGGTCACCTGATTCCGGCCGGTACTGGTCTGCGTTCCTATGAGAAGATTGTTGTGAGTACAATCGAAGAACACGAAAAATTGATGGCCTCCAAGGCGCTCTTGTTGGCTGAAGAAGAATAACAATTCAAAAAATGGAAAATCAAGATCAGAATCAGATCAATATAGAGTTGACTGAGGATATGGCCGAAGGGGTGTACAGCAACTTGGCCATCATTACACATTCCCAGACTGAGTTTGTGGTGGATTTTGTTCGCATGATGCCCGGAGCCCCAAAAGCACGGGTGAAATCGCGGATCATTCTTACGCCCCATCATGCGAAGCGGTTGGTTCACGCTCTTCATGATAATCTTGGTCGCTATGAGCAGTCGTTTGGGGTAATCGATGTGCATGAAAACCAGCCGACCCTGCCCATGACTTTTGGCGGCCCCACGGCTCAGGCATAGTTGGCGGGCCCATGGCTCAGGCGTATTGTACAGGCACACCAATTCAGACATAATTTAACCTCCGGACCGGGCGTAGTTCAAATGCCCGCGTCCCTGGGATATATTGACGGTTCTGCGACTAGTTTTGCTTAGGTAGACTACCGCTTGCGCATATCCGACGATCGAATTTCATCTTGGTGTAGGTAATGATACCGTTCGGCATAGCCTCAGGGATATCCTATGCCGGATAGGTGCTGTCGCCATACAAGTATAAGCTTTTGAAACCGCTTCGTGTACCCCCGCGTATATGCCACAGGGTGACTTAGGGTTTCTGCGGATATTCGCCAATGAAACCCAATTCTCGTCCGGACCATTTCCCCCATGATTGGGAACCTTAATGGTGGAAAAAATTGATTTGCCAACGGTTCATGATTCCGGTGTTATCCGGTTCATCGAGGATTGCGTCGATTGCGCTTTTGACCGATTCCAATCGAAGCTTGTCGGGGTTGGGCCAATGGGTGTTCACGGAAGCCGTTGCTGTCCCTCGGGAGCGTGTGACTGGTTGGATTCGGGTTGCAGGGAAACGAAGATGCTGCGACTGTTAACATCTGGAAGGGTTGTGCGCAGGCGGATCTGATGTTGCAGACTTTCGGGATTAATCCGAGGTCGGTAAACTATTCCGAACTGAAGTGCGCTGTAGTGCTGATCCGATGGAAAGCGGTTGAGCAACAATTGCCGTGTGGCTGGGTGTTGCACAGGACGGAGTTCTACCAAAGGTATCGAATCGGTATCTTTTCCGGGTAGGTGCTACTGTTTCCCCCGTCCTCCAATTGCGTTCATAGACCGTAACCTGCGCCCTAGTACGGTCGGGTAGAGCAGCGACCAACAAACCACTCATGCCTGAACCCACTACGGCAACCTCCATGCCCCTGAAGGTCTATGATTGGGGCTGCAGAATCCATGGCAATGTGGGAATTAATAGAATAATTGCGGTGTAGTCGGGCGTATTTTTGCACAAAAAATAAACGAATGAATTCGATTTCTATTCGAGACGCATTGCTGATTAATGAAGGTGAAGTGAGAGAAGTGAATGTCCACATCCAGGATGATAAAATATGGCACATCGATCCGATTGGTCGCAACCGGCCGGCTGATCAGATTCTATCGCTCAAAGGTGCCTATTTGATGCCCGGCGCAATCGACGACCAGGTGCATTTTCGGGAGCCGGGTCTCACCCACAAGGGGGAGCTGGCAACAGAATCTTGGGCCGCGGTGGCTGGGGGCATCACCAGCTTTATGGAGATGCCCAACACAAAGCCAGCCGCCATCACTAAGACACTATTGGAGCAGAAATACGTCCGCGCAGCGGAGGTGTCGCCTGCTAACTATAGCTTTTACCTCGGCGCCACGCCCGACAATGTGGAAGAATTAAAATCGGCCGACTACAGCCGGATCTGCGGGGTAAAGATATTCATGGGCAGCTCAACCGGCGATTTGCTGGTTAATGAAGAGGAAGCACTCGACACCATTTTTCGATCCGTTAGCGCCCTCATCGCTCTGCATTGCGAATCAGATCCCATGATTGCCGAGCAACTGAAGCACTGGAAAGAGCAGGTGGGGGAGGGTGGACTAACTCCGGCGCATCACCCGCTTATTCGTTCCCGAGAGGCTTGTTATACCTCTAGCGCACAGGCCGTAGAACTAGCGTGCAAGCATGGTACACGCATTCATGTACTTCACATAAGCACAAAAGAGGAACTGGAATTATTCGACGCGGGCACACCTCTCAGCGAAAAGCGGATTACAGCCGAGGTCTGTGTGCACCACCTTTGGTTTGAGGAGGGCGACTATCTCCGGTTGGGGAATCGGATCAAGTGGAATCCAGCCATTAAATCGGCCGAAGACCGGGCCGCACTGCGCAGAGCGCTGAACAACGGCCGCATTGATGTGGTGGCCACCGATCACGCGCCCCATACCTTGGAAGAAAAAGCGCAGCCCTATTTATCGGCCCCCAGTGGCGGCCCTCTGGTTCAACACTCCGTGCCCATGATGTTCGATCTTGTCGAACAAGGGGTATTGTCGCATACCCGACTTGTAGAGTTGATGTGCCATAACCCGGCTGTGCTATTCAGGATATTAAACAGAGGATATGTGCGGGAAGGCTACCAGGCCGATTTGGCCGTGGTGCGGGCAATGCCTCATACTGTAAATCGCGAGAGTTTGATGTACCGCTGCGGCTGGTCGCCCCTGGAAGGGATTACCCTGCGACATACCGTAGAGAGCACATTGGTTAATGGACACCTCATTTGGCACAAAGGGCAAAGAGGGACGTTTATTCCGGGCCATCGGCTCGCCTTTCGTCGCTGATGGTTGCGGGGAACTGTTACTTTTTACCAAGATCGATCGCATATTTAAGCAAAAGAGCACCATCCGATTCAATTTTTGTACTATTGAAAGCAGAGGCAATAGGTAATCCATAGATTGTACTTTTTGCAACCCAAAGTCAGGGTTTTGGGCCATCGATGGCTTGCAACCAAGTTTAAGCAAAAGGGGAGGTACAAGAATGGCATGAATTCAAAAGAAAAAACCCCGATTAGTGGATAATACAAATAACTATTTTTGACACATAATCTTTTGACACATAATCTTGCTTTTATGAAGGCACTCTACCCCCGCATTCTGTTCTTTTTCTTAGCCAGTACATTACTGTCGGCATTTCAATCCAAGGCTCAATATTGTCCGTCGCAATCCAATATTTCGACCGATGAACACATCACGGGTGTTACCATCGGTGCGCTGTCGAATCCATCGGGTGGATCGAATTATTCCGATTATACTGCCCAAAGCGCAACAGTCAATCCCGGCGGAAACCCTCAGATTTCGGTCACCATCTACAACGGAGCGCCTCCTGGTGTGACATGGAACGAATATATTTCCGTTTTTATCGACTGGAATCAGGACCAGACTTTTGACACTCTCACTGAAATGTATCTGGTTGGGTCTTGTAACACCAACGGATGCACGGTAACTGGCAACATCAGCGTACCGCCCACGGCAACAACTGGAACCACCCGAATGAGGGTAATTCTTCGGTATAATGAATACCAGCGTAATCCCTGTGGCAATTATACGTTTGGGGAAACGGAAGACTACAGCGTGGTGGTTTTACCGCTTGTGGGCCGCGACGTGGCTGCTACCGCGGTATTATCGCCAGTGACCCCCATTCTCGCCTCGACTTCGGTGTCCGTCACCATCCGCATTTCCAATCTGGCTGCCGATCCGATCAATACGGCGACCGTGGGATTTCAATTGGATGGGGGTGTGCCCGTTACAGAAGTGTGGACGGGAAGCCTTACATCTGGTCAATCCGTCAACCATACCTTCAGCAGTTTATTGATTCTGCCTGCGAGTAGCCCAGCCCGGATCAAGGTCTGGGCCACCAATGCCAATAATTTGGGTGCCGATATCAACCCGGGCAATGATACCCTGCGGGTGAGCCGCTGCTTGGCCCTGCCTGGAGGTGTATATCTCGTTGGCGGAAGTCCGCAAGCCACCTTCCCTACCCCCGACTCGGCGATTCGGGCCATCAGCTGCGGTGGTATCGCGGGTCCGGTTACCTTTTCCATCGAGCCGGGAACTTATTATGGCAGCTACAACCTCAACAACATCCCGGGTTCGGGTGTTTCGTCGATCACCATCAGCAGCCAAAACGGCATCGCATCCAGTGTTGAATTGCTGCCCGATACAGTTGTAGTCCCTGCAACCGGAAGAATCTTGTTTAACATCAACCATACGCCCGGGGTGAATCTGAGTAATTTGACCCTGCGTATGCCAACCTCAACATCACCCACCACCACGGGTAGCATGCTGGTTTTTGCAGATCGCTCCCCTTTCTTGAACGTGACAGGCTGCACATTGCAGGGTCCCGCATTGACGGGAGGATTTTCATTCGGACAAATGGGCATATCCGCCCAGCGATCCGATACGGTGGTCATTTCCGGCAATATCTTTCAGCGCTTCAATACAGCCGTTCAGCTGACGGATCCCATACCGGGTCGCCCCTATGTTTCGGGATGTGCCCTAACCTTCAACCAGTTTAGCAATTACGAGACTGTGCTAAACGCCCGGAATCAAGCGACATTAGTTGTACAAGGAAATCAATTGACTGATGCTGCGGCGCATTCGGGGGCCTTTGAGTTTGAAACGGTGGCCGGCCTCCGGATTGAATCGAATAAAGTGACGGGTAATCTGGGCAGCACAGTGTTTACTATTCAGAACCCGAACGACAGCACGGGTCTGTCGAATCAGATCGTGAACAATGTTGTGAGTGGCCGCTTTGCCGGAACCGGATTTCAAAACCTGTACTCTGCTTTGAATGTGAATGCCTTTGCCGATACCACCAATTCGGCGAATCCGATCGATCAAATAGAGGTAGTTCATAACACCTTTCATGTAGAAATGGCAGCTCCATCTGCATCGGGTGGGTTGGTGAATTTCAACGGGATTAATTTCCTGCCTGTTCGTCTCTGGAGCCAGATCGATTTCCGCAACAACCACGTCACAGCGCGTGCTGAGATTGGCAGTGCACTTTCTACTGCGGTTGTCGCCCTGAGTCTCGAAGGGGATTCGACTCTGGTGGCACTAAACAGCAACTACAACAACTACTTGTTGTCTGATCCGGCCAATGCCAATCCCACCAACAACTTGATTTTCGATAACAACATTCCCCAGGGCTACGCCAATTTATCGGCATGGCGTACGGCCAGTGGAAAAGATCTGCAGTCGATTTCGGCTAGTCCGGTCTACGCGAGCCTAGCCACCCCGATCCCGACTTCGGCTGCAGTCAACAATATGGGAACTCCGATTTCGGGGGTAACGGCCGACATCACAGGTGCGCCACGCAACGCAACGACTCCCGACATGGGCGCGTATGAGTTTACCCCATCACCCAACGATTTGGGTGTCATTGAAATAAGTGGCGTTCAGAGTGGATGTAGTTTAGGCTCCGCGATCCCGATACAGGTACGAATATTCAATTTTGGTACAGCTGCCCAAGCGATTTATTCAGTGGGTTACAGTGTCAACGCCGGTACACCCGTCACTGAACCAGTGAATGTGAACCTAAACCCAGGGGATACGCTTTCCTATACGTTCTCTACCCCGATTAATCTGAGTAACCCCGCCACTTATGAAATTAAGGCATACAGCATCCTGTCATCCGACGTCCTTCCGGCAAATGACACCACTACCCGTGTCGTTGTGAGCATCCCCACTGTGGGTGCGTCGGCCCTGCCTTATGAAGAGAATTTCGAAAATGGAAATGGTGGATGGATCGCCGGCGGCGTCAACAATTCTTGGGCATTGGGGGCACCAGCGGGCACCACAATTACCACAGCGGGCACGGGCACCCAGGCTTGGGTGACCAACCTAGCAGGCGACTACAACAACAATGAGCAGAGTTTTGTGGTTTCGCCCTGTTTCGATTTCAGTACAGTGGTAAATGCGGAGATCTCGTTCGACCTGTTTTATGTGACCGAACTTAACTGGGACAAGGCAGCCCTGCAGTATACGCTGAACAACGGACAAACGTGGGTACGATTGGGCTCGTTGGGCAGTGGCATCAACTGGTACAACCAGGCCAACACCACAGTGGGACCCTACACCGGCAACCCGGTATGGTCGGGCACACCCGGCAGCGGTGGATGGGTGCGGGCCGTACATTCCCTATCCGTTGTCGATAATCAATCTTCCGTCCGTTTTAGAATCGCATTCTATTCGGATGGCTCAGTGGTCGATGAAGGTATCGGTTTCGACCGTGTTTTGATTCGCCGTCGCCTCGATCCTGTTATTTTGTCGGTGAGTCGACCCAACGACTCCTGCGTGGCATCTCCCAGGACAATCCGGGCCCAGATTACTTTCAACAACCCCGTGGCCTCGGTCTCGCTCCGGCGCGACCTTACGAATTCTGGTGTATACACCACCCAACCGATGACGTTGAATGCCACTTCCGGATTGTGGGAAGCAACCATTCCAGCCGGTCAGCCCAATGTGCCTGTGCGCTTTTTTGTGATTGCAACCGATAACACACAGCTGGCAGATACATCAGATGTTACGAGCTATGTCGACGATTACCTGCGGCCCAATGCAGGTGCCGATACATCGATTTATGTTTCTGGTACAGCCACATTGCGCGGTTCAGGGGGTGGTTTCGACGCCTTCCTGGGTACCGGAACAATAACCAATACCAATATCACGTATCCTGCACCCTATGGGGGATTCTATTGGGGCGCCCGTCACCAGTTCCTCATCCGAGTGTCGGAACTACAAGCGTTGAACATCGGGGCGCCGATTGTTTCGCTGGCTTTTGATGTGGTGGCCAACCAAGGTAGCCCCCTGTCGAATTTCGAGATCAAGATGGGTCATACTTCTGCTACGGATTTGACCTCCTGGCAGAGTGGACTCTCGACGGTCTATTCCGTACCGAGCTATACAGACGTTCCAGGTTGGAATACACATAATTTTCAGAATCCGTTTCTTTGGAACGGCCAAAGTAATGTTGTGGTGGAGGTTTGTTTCCAGAATGGTTCTTTTACCAACAATGCCATCGTGAATCAGTCCGCTACCCCCTTCGTTTCCTCTTATTATTATCGGGCTGATGCACAAGGTGTTTGCCCCAATACGGGTAATTCCGGCTCTATTTCACAGCGTCCGAACATGCGTCTAAGGGGTGGTTATGCCTTTGCCTGGAAAAACTTAACGACTGGGGCGATCGTTTCCAGTATACAGAATCCTGTACAGGTATCCCCGGTAACGACCACCGCCTATGAGTTTCGGCTAACTGATCGTGGATGCTCGCGGGCCGACACGGTATTGGTTACCGTGCTACAACCCCTGCCGGATGTGGGGGTATCAGCGATAGTGCAGCCTACATCGTTTGTGACGGGTCAACAACAAACGATTAAAGTGGCCATCAAGAATTACTCCACAACAGGCGCCTCGGCAGTTAATTTTGACGTAGCCTACCGTGTAAATGGGGTTGAGGTGAACTCAAACACCATCTTCAGACAAATTCCTCCAGGCGATACCATCCATCACACCTTCACCGCGCGCTACACCCCGCCAACAGGTGGTGATTATCTCTTATGTGCCTACACCCGTTCGGCCGGTGATATCAACGCACAGAACGACACAACCTGTCGGTCATTCGTGCGGGTGGGCATCGATCCATTGGATCGGGTTGATGTTCGACTCTATCCCGTGCCAGCCTCCGACTATTTCTGGTTTGAGTTTCCCGAGCCCTTGGGCGCTTCACCCGTTTTGCTGGTGACCGATGCCGTAGGTCGTAAGGTTTGTGAGGAGCAGGTCTATGCGCCCCATCTTTCGGCTGGTATGCTACCCACAAACCTGCACCGTGTGCGGGTGGCGGACTGGCCAACGGGCATGTATCACTACCGATATCTCGATGCGGGCCGAACAGCTACAGGGTCGTTCCTGATTGCACGATAGGTTCTATCCTAATTTTCTGATAGGTATGTTCCTGATTGCCTGATACATTCTGTTTGGCACCAAACATCTGGTTTTTCCACCATCTCGCCAAAGCAGTTTGTGCTTTGTTCTTTCGGGTGGTGTTGCGCGATGGATTTGACCTCCGGGAGGGTGACGAGTACCCCGCCAGACGACCCCGCTTGTATACGCTGAACCACACTAATTCATTTTTGGATCCTGTTTTGTTTGCCGTTCAACGAAAGCAGCTTCTGTATTTTTTGGCCCGCGGCGATGTGCTTTATGGCTTTGCCTGGGGGGTACTCCCCCTGATCTTTCCCTTGTTGCCCGTTTGGAGGCGTAGGGAGGGACAAGCATATCTGAAGGGCAATTATTCAACCTTCGAGCGGTGTTTCGACGTCTGGAATCGGGGTGGGGCAGTGGTCATCTTTTCGGAGGGGCTGTGTGAAAACCGTATGGGACTAAAACCGCTCTTGAAGGGTACTGCGAGGTTGGTTTGGCAGTCCTATGGACGAGGCTTGGATCTGGAGGTGGTGCCTGTGGGTGTGTGTTTCGAACATTATAGCGGAACGGGTAAGGCAGCGCGGGTGCGTTTAGGGACTCCTTTGAACTGGCAGAGCCTGGCCAAAGGAGCTTTGTCGCCCGCTCATTTCTATCAGGCGTTCAATACCGCCTTGGCTCCGGCCATGGCCGCTTGTATGGTGGATCCGGAAGAATCGGGATACGGCGCGAAGTTTTGGTCTGATGTACCGCCACGTACGGGATGGCAACAAAGCATGCGCTGTTTGTCGCGTCTCATTCATTTTCCCATTGCTTTCCCGTCTCGTGTGATGGCTTCGTTGCTCACACGTGGAACAGTGCATTTTGATGCGGTATATTTCGTGATCCTCATGCTGTCTTATCCGCTCTCGCTCCTTTTATTGCTCGTTTTTGGGTTCAGTTTCTTTCCGGGGCATGCGTTCGTTGTATGCTTATGCGTGGCCCTTTTTCCGTTGATTGCATGGCTGGGACGATAGTCGGGTGAGCGGGGTAAATTGACTATTTTTGCGGAAAATTGAATGTATGAAAAAGATTGTCGTGGTGGGAGCGGGCACTATGGGCAACGGAATCGCCCATGTTTTTGCACAAAATGGATACCATGTGCGGTTGGTGGATGTGTCTGAATCGGCCCTACAACGGGGCATGCAAACCATCGAAAAGAACCTCGATCGCATGTTGGCCAAGGGCAGCCTCACCGAGGCCGATAAGACGGCTACTTTGGGTAGGGTAACACCCCATTTGGCCATCGACAGGGGATTGGCCGATGCGGATCTGGTTGTGGAAGCTGCCACGGAGCGGGTCGAATTGAAACTGGATATTTTTCGTTCGCTCGATAAAATTGTAGCCCCAGAGGCGATCCTGGCCAGTAATACTTCGTCGATAAGTATTGGGAAAATCGCCTCCGCTTCCCTTCACCCGCAACGTGTTATCGGAATGCATTTTATGAACCCCGTGCCGGTTATGAAGCTGGTGGAGATCATCAAAGGTTACAACACCTCGGATGAGGTGGCACAACGCATTCGCGATCTTTCCGTGGCGCTGGGCAAAATTCCCGTATTGGTGCACGACTACCCCGGATTTGTGGCCAACCGCATTTTGATGCCCATGATCAATGAGGCCATTCAAAGTCTGTTTGAAGGGGTAGCAGGGGTGGAGGAAATTGATCAGGTGATGAAACTGGGCATGGCCCATCCGATGGGGCCACTTCAGTTGGCCGATTTCATTGGGTTAGACGTTTGCCTGGCTATTTTACGCGTACTTCAGGAGGGATTGGGACAACCCAAATATGCCCCTTGTCCCTTGTTGGTGAATATGGTAACCGCCGGACACCTCGGCGTTAAATCCGGCTCCGGCTTTTATGAATATACCCCAGGCAGCAAGGAGGTGCGCGTAGCCGCCCGATTTCAGTAATATTTCTTTTTGATTTGGGTTTTCCATATCGAGATAAACGCAGAGGGGTGGCTCTTCTACGCTGGATTGCTCGTATTTGCCGTGGTAACTTTTTATATTCCGTCCATCACCACCAAACCGCTTCCGCAAACGCATGTTTATCAAGCACTTGCATTTTGGTTTTGCGTCGGTGCCATAGAAAGTGCACAACACAATTTTCCAAGGACACCCTTAAAGACCTTTTCTAACGTCGTTCTGAAGCCTTCCCTGCACTCTTTCGAGGCGCAACCCGAGGCGTGGATTTTGGGCCGGGAAGGGCATGTATTTCGAGCCGGGAGGGGGAGTAAGGGTGGAAATATAGGGGGACTTGAGAGGGAATGGGGAAAACCTCTAGGGGTTAGGGAGAGAAGGAGGGGTTGGATTGCTAGGATGGCGGTGTAGGCGGGTTGGGGGGTCTTGTGAAATACCAGTTATCACAAAAACCCGCTAATGAGGTATGGAAGCGAGGTTTTTGGCTTGGAATAGTCAGGATTGGCTATTTATGGCCTTGTTCAAGAAAATGGGTACTTACACTGGAAAAATGCTAGAAAGCCTTTTTTAGGTCTTTTATTTGGAAATCCTGACGATAACAATCAATAGCCGACAACAGGCAAAATGTCATGGAAATTGATTAATTTTGGAAATCCGCATAGTACTTGGAGGGTGATTCAGCCTGCCGCGGCCTATAGGCGGAAAGTTGTGGGCAATTTTAAAAACAAGACGGTTTGCGAATGCCAACGGGCTGAACACCCAATGTGACATAAAATAGTATTATTGAACTATAAAAGAGGAGACCAGAACCCTCTAAAATAAACGGGGCGTATTCTGAAAAGCCAAACGAGTAGGAAAAATAAATTTAAATAAAATGGAACAAGCAAGAAACAAAGATCAAAAATGTCCGGTTGTACTTTTATTAGACACTTCCGGTTCCATGTGCGACGAAGCCAATGGAGTGAAAGCGATTGATGAGTTGAACAAAGCTATACAATCACTTAAAGATGAAATTATTTGCGATCCTATACTCTCACAGAGACTTGAATTAGGAATCGTTTGCTTTGATGATGATGCAAGGGTGGAAAAGTCAATCGACCTAGTATCGCCAGAAAGTAGTTTACCGGTTTTACAGGCGGGTGGTACAACCAATGTGGTTGCAGGGATGAACAAGGCTATGGAAATTATTGAGGAAAGAAAAGCTTTTTA